>Ga0210050_1000923_pt1 | contig 34727 bp, 41 predicted proteins | sample CryGey132114_all_FD_185463 | JGI IMG/M metagenome (GOLD analysis project Ga0210050, IMG submission 185463) | Groundwater microbial communities from aquifer - Crystal Geyser CG22_combo_CG10-13_8/21/14_all (SPAdes) (version 2) | ecosystem: Environmental > Aquatic > Deep subsurface > Groundwater ... | reverse complement strand
TAGAGAACTTTTGTGTTAGCTTTTATGGCGGAGATAATATTGTTAACATCGGACGTACTTACAAAATCAGCTTCAACGCCAAATCGCGAGAAATCTTTTCCCAATACACCTCTCGCCGGACCATATACAGACGCTGTACTTACAATGTGACTGCCCGCCCCCAATAGCGCCATATAAACACTTGTTATTGCTGACATGCCGGAACTTGTGGCAATTCCATCGAAACCATTTTCCAACTCTGCCACGTTATTCTCAAGAACGCGGATCGTAGGATTACCGATTCTCGTATAAATGTATCCATCACTTGCGCCGGAGAAACAATCTGCACCTTCCTGCGCATTCTTGAATTTAAATGTTGATGTTTGATAAATGGGAACGGTAGCGCTCCCGAATTGATCTTCAAAGTTTCCGCTGTGAATCACCTTAGTGTTAAATCCCAGATTCTTGGTATTCATATTTTACTCTTTTCGTTATTAAGTTATTGTAAAAAAAAAGATCCTTGTATTAAATTTTTAATCTCGTTCGACAAGGTCATTAATATTACCGGTGAACATTTTATTTTCATTCAAATTCAAAAGCACACATTTTTGTGTTGCGATAAAAGCAAGATGATCTTCGATTTTGATTTCAGCTTTAAGAACAAACATGCCATGCGAATAGCTCTGTACGAACATTTTTCCAACCGGCTTATCGAAAAGTTTAATTTGTTTTCGATATTTTATTTCGCTTGATACGACAACAAGATGATGATTGCTCTCAAGTAATTTTTCCATCGGATAGATTTGCATGAATAATATGTTGCGCATATCTTCAAGCCAGCGGACGTATACTATATTATTAACATGCCCTGCAACATCAATATCATATGTATTTACCAACAAGGGAACTTCGATAAACAGCGGGTTTGTTTTACTTGATAGCAACACTTCGTCAACTCTCATTTCTGTTTCCACCGGCAATAAATCCTCTATTTAGTTTTGTGTTGATTTCTTTTATAGCAGAGTAATTATCAACAAGAATATTTTTTATCTCCCCGGAAGAGATTTTGCCCCTTGAATGCAGTTCACCTTTTCGAACTGTGTGAAGTTTATCCATTACATCAAAACCTTCGGAATTAAAATCCGCCATTAATAGCTTCCCTTTAGGGGAATGAACACGGATAATTTCGCTGAGACATAAGAAAGGATTATTAAGTTCGTGCATCGTATTTATGCAGACAATATTATCAACTGTACTATCCGCAAATGGGATTTTTTCCAGATTTAACCGGATATACTTTACTTTATCCAAATATGCTTCCGTAATTCTTCTTTCACTTTCAATCTTAGAATCAAGATTGTAATCGCCTGTAATGACAGAGTGCCCCATTCTTGTTAATGTTGATGCCGCTCGCCCTGTTCCTGTGGCAATGTCAAGTACTAAACTATTGGGCGTAAAATCTGCGGCAGAAATCATCCGGAAATATTCTTCCATTAGATCGTATCCCCAATCAAAAAGCAATAGATCGCTTTCGGATTTTGGAATTGATTTGTCATCAATCATCAAGATTCTATTAAGTGTTTTATAAGTCCAAACATCAATTCAAAAATAAGCTAAATAATTTTATTCTCCATGAATCATTTCTTAGTGGCTGCAAAACGTGAGTAACGCCATTAACTAAAGGGAAGTAAGTTGAATTACGGCAAAAGAACCGCCACTGCCAATACCGTTGTCCACAATCCATTTTTGTCTCCTTCGGCAGTTTGGGTAATATTAAAAGATTTTACAATCTTTCCTGACATTTTAAAAACCTGCTCACGTTCATTCCAATCCGAATCCGAATCAAATTCAACCCCGAGAGTTGTGGCAAGCATTTGAGCGGCTAAGTCTTCAGCATAATCTCCGGCAATTTTTTCTTTTACTCCAAAAGGATGATGCTCTGATAAATAACCATATTGATTGCCGTTTGCCGGAATTGCAACACCGATAGAGGACGCAATTAACCTATTCGGTTCGTTCGTTGAATTCCGGGCCATAACGGCAAATGTAATTTGACCTGCGCTGATTTCTTTTAATCCTTGCTGCCTAGAAATCATTTTGCATCCCGGAGGATAAATACTGCTGACGGTTACCAAGTTGCAAATCTCTATTCCGGCACTTCGTAAAGCCGCTTCAAACGAACTGCGAGAATCTCTGTGTCTTCCTACCCCTTTTGTAAAAAATATTTTTGTCGGAACATACATTTTTTGTCTCTATTCTATTTTGATAAATAACTATTCACGGCATCTTTAACTTTTATTGTACCTTTGTAACCGTCAACTATTTTAACTCCCCCTTTTTTGAGAGTTTCTTCCGCTTTATCTCCAACGTGACCGGTAAGTAAAACTTCAGCGGCTTTGTTGATAATTAATTCAGCGGCTTTGGGACCCGCGCCGCTTTGCATCTGTTCACCGAGATTTGACACGGCTTCAAATTTCAACGTCTCCGAATCCACAATTAATAAATATTGGCACCGTCCGAATTGTTCACTAAGGAGTGCATCCATTGATCCGCCGGTTGAGGTTATTGCAATTTTCATTTTTTCAATTCCTTTTATTGTTTTTTATTTGATGCTTAATTCCCGACCATATCTTTTCTATACGTTCTTTTATTTCAATATTAAATTCTACTATCGTTTCCCCCAGTTGCAGCGACCGAACAAAGTCCTGATGAAAAGGAAGCAATCCCAAAACAGCAACATTATTTGTCTGAGCGATACCGGCAATCAGTTCAGTGATTTCAAGATTTAAATCATATTTATTGATGATGATGCCATGCGCGTATTTAAATGTTTTTAATAATTCGAGAAGTCTTTTTAAATCGTGCAATCCGGAAAGAGTCGGTTCAGTAATTATCACTACGAAATCAGTACCGGCTAGGCTGGCGTTTACCGGGCAGCCAATTCCCGGTGGTCCATCAATTATTATCCATTCAGTTTCTTCTGTAATATTTTCAACTGCCGCTTTTTTTATTTCACTCACAAGCTTCCCTGAGTTCCCTTCGCCCGGAAGAAGTTTTGCATAAAAAAACTTTGAACTGTCTTCGAGTTCGCCGGAGTAGAAATCGCCCGTTTTTTTGTGTTCAAAGGAAATAGCTAGTTCAGGACAGACTTTAACGCAAAACCCGCATCCCTCGCAGCTAATTAAATCAACTTTAAAATTTTCTATTGCATTAAATCTGCAAACTTCTTCGCACAGTCCACATCCATTGCATTTATCGGAATCTATTTCAGCTTTTTTCCCACCGTAGAATGCTATTTCTGCTTCTATCTTAGGCTTCAATAAAAGATATAAATTAGCCGCATCTACATCGCAATCGATAACAATTTTATTCTTAATCAATTTAGAAATAGCGGCGGCAAAGGAGGTTTTCCCCGTCCCCCCTTTACCGCTTAACACAACTATTTGAGAATGATTTTGAATTTTGTTCACCTGTTCGTTTTACTATTATTTGATGATGGACTTTAAGACTTTTTCTTTATCCAACTTCTTTGAACAGAAGAACCAATCCTGACAGATTAAATCGTCCTTGCCTTCCATTCTTTCCTTTGCTTGTCCGCATGAACCTGCAGGTGAAATAATAACATCATCGCCGGGCTGCCAATCCGCCGGAGTTGCAACTGAAAAGGTATCCGCAGTTTGAAGCGCTATCACCACACGGTAGAGTTCATCAAAATTTCTCCCTAAGCTCAATGGATAATAAATAATTGTCCGGATTATTCCATTTGGGTCAATAACAAATACTGCTCTCACCGCTTTGGTAGAACTTTCGCCCGGTTGGATCATGCCATATTTGTTGGCAATTTCCATTGTAATGTCTTCGATCAACGGAAAATTAACTTCAACATTTTTCATCCCTCTGTACTCAATTTTATCTTTAATTGTTCTTAACCAGGCAATGTGGCTGTAAATCCCGTCAATTGATAAGCCAACTAACTTACAGTTAGCTTTTAGAAATTTTTCTTCTAAAAACGCGAAGGTTATAAATTCTGACGTACAAACCGGGGTAAAATCTGCCGGATGACTAAAAAGAATTACCCAGCTACCTGCATATTGTTCAGGGAAATTGATATCTCCCTGGGTTGTAACCGCCTTAAACGTTGGCACCTTATCACCGATGCGAGGCATTGAAACCACTTGAGACACGCTGTTGCTTTCCATAAGGAACTCCTTTTTTAGTTGATAGTGATGTTACTTTTTTCCACCGCAATTAATGCGGTTATTTTTTTTACAATGTTTTTAATTTCTTCCTTTAGATTTGCAAAAAACAGTCCCGGTATTTTTCCATTAGAATAGTCTTTTGCAATTTCCTTATCAAATGGGATTTTCATCAAAATAGTTATTCGCCCGGTATTCAAATAATCCTCCAGATCAGTGTATGATTCCTCATACTTATTTATCACGACACCAAAGGGAATATTAAGAATGCGTAAAACTTCAACTGCAAGTTCCAAATCATGCAATCCAAACGGGCTGGACTCGGTAACGAGGATGCAATAATCGGAATCGCGTACGGCTTCAACCATTGAGCATGAGGTTCCCGGAGGAGAATCTATGATATTCAGCTTATCGGGTTGAATTTTCTTCTTAACTTCTTTAATTAACGGTGAGGCGGAAACTTCACCAACATTTAAAAGACCGTCATAAAATTCTTTCTTGTTTACTTCCCAAATTCCTTCCCTAACAAAGCCGATGGTTTTTCCCTTTTCGGTAATCGCTTTCTCAGGGCAAAAGAACGCACATGCTCCACAGCCATGACATAATTCATCTATAAGAAAAATATCTGAACCCATCTTTATCAAAGCATTAAACTCACAAACCTGTGAACATTTACCGCAAAATGTGCATTTAGAAAAATCAATTACAGGAAGCATCTTTACCGATGGAATTTCCTTATGAAATTTTGGGTGAAGGAGAATATGTCCATTTGGTTCTTCCACATCGCAATCGATATATACAGAACTTTCAAAAACGGCTGCAAGACTGCAGGCAACTGTTGTTTTTCCGGTTCCGCCTTTACCTGAGGCAATAGAGAGTATCAACTAACTTCTCAAGTATTAGTTGTGATGATGATCATGTTCGTTTCCGTGTGCACAAACTTCATAGCCGCTCAGTTTACCAGCTATAAAGAGGTTCAACGCATCTTCATAAAGTAGACCCGGTGCCGTGATGACATTGATACCAAATTCAAGAAAATTCGAGACAGCTTTTTGCCCCATTCCGCCTGCAATAATAGTTCCCACGTTATACTGTTTAACGTATCCGGGAAGTTGACAGGTACCTCCATGTTCACCGGCTAAAGGATTAAAATAGATTTCCTTTTTTATGATTTTATTTTGGTCGTCATATTCGCATACGTTGAATTTAGTGCATCTTCCAAAATGTTCTGCTACTCTTTCTTCACTGCCAACTTCTTCTATTGCCACGGCTAATCTTTGATTCATCTTTACTCCATTTTTTATGTTACTTGAAAATTTATTTTACTAAAAATTTTTATTCCGCTTCCTTCTTTTTCTGCCCATGCCTCCTCTCCCTACCTTATGAGAAGATTCATGTTTAATGGTCAATAAATTTCCCGCAACAAATTGCTTCACAATTTCTTTAACCTGCTTTTGGGTACAAGAATAAATTAGAACATTAGCAGATTCCAACAATCGGAGAGGATGGATACCTATCTCGGTAGTGATTACCACCCCTGCATTTTTTTCAATCATAAACTGAGCAGTTTGGATTCCGGCTCCACCAAATATGTTTGCATAAGGATTGCGAAGAAATTCGAAAGTGTTTTTCTCTGTATCATAAAAAATTACGAACGGAGTCCTTCCGAATTTCTCCGCAACAGAAGAATTCAGATCCATGCTCTCGGATGTAATTGCAATTAACATTGGATTGATATCATTTTACTTGTTGCCGAATCCTCTTCCGCGGCCTCTACCTCGGCCTCCGCCATAACCACCGCCAAAACGGTTTCCTAATCCGCCGCCTCCACGCGGTTTTCCACCGCGACCGAGACCGTAAACAACTTCCTTCTTCTCGGCAGATTGCTCTGTGGTCTTTTCAGTTTGTGTTGTTTGAGTATCTTTGCAACGACCTCTTTTCCTTCCGGTCATTGCTCCTTCTCCTTGCGGTCCAGTTCTATCGAAGTTTGGCATAATTGCCTCCTTATTTTATTATTAATCTGTTTAAACGTGTCAAATTGCTAAAATCGAATTTTTAGAATCACCAAAATGAGTTATTGTTTCTGCGTCAGCTTCCGGTTCATTGAGCCAAGTTTCTCCGTTGCCTAAATATCTGAACTGATATTCTTTACCAGCATCCAAAACATATTCAGCGCTACAAGAACCATCGGGACTATTGTGCGAGAATATATCTTTATGAATATCCCAATTGTTGAACTCGCCTACTAAACTCACTTGTTGAAAATTTTCACTTATTTCTTTTGGAAGAATAAAGGTAACATGACAAATTCTTCTGTCTTTTGAATATTTTTTTATAATAGCCATAACTCACCTCGTAATGTTTTTAATTAAAAAAGTATTGCCCGAATAGGTAACTTCTTTCAATTGTTTTTCTCTAATTAGATTATTTATTAAATCCCAAGTGGAATTTGACCGGGACAGAAAATTTCCCACAGCATCTTTTCGCATAGGATGCACTGCAAGAATGCTCAATAATTCTTTTTCTGCATCGGAAGAAAAACTGAAGTCCGTCCCTTCGTTGTAAGCAATAAGTTCTACATTGTGTATTAGACTACTGTAAATTTGATAAGCAGTATTTATACTTTCTACAGACGGCTTTTTTACTAATACTTCTGCCGGGGGACGCGTTGGCGCAAGAATGTAAGCTTTGTGTAGATTTATTTCGCTAATTATTTGAGCGGTTTTACTCAGCGATTCAATATTATCGTTTAGACCTTTCACAAGCATTGTCTCGGTTACCAGCATTCCTTTAAAGACTGAAGCAAATTCTTTTATCCCGGTTACAATTTTTTTGAGATCGAGTGAACCATGCGGTCTGTTAATTTTACGCCAAATATTTTCATCAACCGAATCAATTTTCATCGACACCCAATCTGTATTCATCAAATCGCTTTGAACTTCTTTATCCCAAAGCAAAGACGCATTTGTAATTACTGCTATTTTGATTCCAAATGATTTTAATCTCTCGATTGTCCTTCCAAGATTAATATCAAGAGTTGGTTCGCCGTCCGGAACAAAGGTTAGATAATCAATCTTCTCTCCGGCTTTTTGTAATTGCTGAATTTTTTCTGCCACCGCACTAAAAATTTTGTCCGTATCAAAAAATTCTTTTCTAGAAATTGACATGCAATCGGTAGCCCCGACCTGGCAATAAACACACGAATAACTGCAAACCTTAGGAGGTATGTTATTAATTCCAAGCGATCTGCCTAATCTTCGCGATGGTATGGGACCGAATGTTATCATCATTAAACCTTAGTAGTGATTTCTAATTTTTCCGAACCGGAATAAACTTCTTCAACTTTAAGTGCGGCAGCGGCATGTCCGGGTGATTTAGTCGAATTCCACTTTTTCATATCATCAAATATTTCACCCTTTTGGTAATATTGGATACTTCCTTTTACTTGAAAGGATTTTTTCTCGTCTGTTAAAAAAAGAATAGAACCCTTGCTGCCATCCAAAATATTTCTTCGTGTTTTATCGAAATAATTATCGGCAATCACTATTGTTTCCGGATTGTAGATGGAGACGCCGGTTGCATAAATTGCATTTGGAATTCCTTTTGTATCTACCGTAGAAAAGACAATGGGACCCGCGCGCTTTCTCCATGCGTTTATTACTAACTCGGGTAATTCTGTCATCTTATTTTTCCTTTTAATCTCTTTTTGTAAAATTCATCCGTGAAAATTTAAAGCGCCGTCTGAAAAATCTTTTAAATCAAGTTTCTTGATAACATCACAGTCACATCTAATGCTTTTGTTATTAAAGAATTTAATAATCTCTTCAATTTTCTCTTCAGAGAAATTTTTTGTCAGGTACCATACGGAATGCCTGAAGTTTTGCTCACATTTCTTTTCAGCAGTAAAGATTTCATATAGATATGCTTGCAATAAAGCTAATTGATAAATAGGAATTGGAGGAGTTAACTTTGTCATTTAATCAATTCTCTTACTAACTAAACTGTAATTATAATTTTCAATCATAAGCCAATCTTGTTTCTTTTTCTTTCAGTGTTGGGTTTATTATTTCTTCCCACTCCTTTGTATTCCACGTATTCAATTTGGAGTGTGTTAAATAATACTTCTCCGGAATCGGATGAGTACCGACAACAACCTTCATATCATACTTAGCTTCAATAAACTTTTTAAAGTGATTGATGTAAGGGCATGGCGGATAACCAACTACCATCCCGGTTGCAAAGTGAACTACTTCCGCTCCGTTTTTCTTTAACTCTTCCGGTGCGTATTCAATGTTTCCGCCGGGGCATCCGCCGCACGATGTGTAACCGACAAGCTCAACTTCTCTATCTTTGTAAATATCAAAAGCTCCGGTTCTTTCTTTAATTGCTCTAAAACATTTTCCACCGGCGCAGGTTTTGTATCTGTCGCAGATGATAATTCCAATTTTTATTTTGTCATTCATCTTAATGTCTTCTTAAAATTTTCTTCCTTTTACTTTCATCGGATCACCGGAATAACCCAAAGCTTTCCAATCTAATCGTCCTTCTTTACTATGGCATGAATTGCACTTTAAGGCTTTGTCTTTTGGCGCTACCATGTGATTAATGGGCCAGTACATTTCTGTTTCGATAAATGCATAACTCCCCGAATAAGGTAAATTCACTTCTTTCATACCAAGCTGAGACGCTAAATTCCAATCATAAACTTTCCAGTACCCACCCTCGCCAAAAAGTTTGGGGACAATTAAGTAGTTGTTTTGAGAATCGTAAATTTGTTTGCCCCGCATTGCTTTGAATGGCGCAATCTTAGCTTTTGGATCTTTAATATCGCCGTTGAGTTTATTTAGCATTACGATTTTGTCCGGTTGAACTTTATCGCCCATTTCGTTATAGGAAGCGCTGCCGTTATACCATTTATAAGTTGGAATAACATCCTTTGCCCACTTAAACTCTCCCTTCATTTTATTGTAAGTTTCCTTTCCAAGCTCATCTTTAGATTCAGGCCTATCTTCACCGGCTTTCGACCAATCCCACCAAACTTTTGTTGGTTCAACACGTGCAAATTCAGGAATATGACATGTTTCGCATGCAACAGAAGTTATGTGTTTATTAAGGGTTTTATTTTTATGGATTTCATTTTTATGGCAGTCTGTGCAATAAATATGATTTTGTCCGGCAGCCATAGAGCCATGGCTTGCGCCCTTAATTTTGTGCTCAACCGTTTTATGGCATTCCGTGCATTGATATTCAAGTTTGCCCATATGCACATCTGTGTTAGCATCCGGTTTGTATAAACTATTATCCATATCACCATGCTTTACGCCGGTTCCACCGCCGCCGTCAAAATGGCAAATACCGCAATTATTTCTTGTTGGTTTTCCAACACTTTGTGCAGAGACTAAAAGATCAACCTTCGGGTCAGGCATTCCGGCTCCGGTTGGAGTCTTTTTGTATGTACCGGATTGATCATGGCAAACTAAACAATCAACATTTTCTTCTTTACTAAAATCAAATGTTGCATCTTTCCATCCATAACCAATGTGGCAACTTGTGCATCTTGGATAGTTGGATGTAATGCCAAGGCAGAAGTTATTTATAAAATTTTTTTTGCCGAATTGTTTTCCTTGATGTTCGGAATTCTCAAATTTTTCGTCCATCCACGTCCAATGGCTGGTTTTCATAATTTCTTTTGCTGCTGATTCATGGCAGGTCAAACACGTTTTTGTTACATCTTGAGGATTTGTAAAAGGTCCTTGTATCAAATCTTTATGAGATTGACCGAGTAATAGTATGCTCCAAAAGAAGAGTGCAAGAGTTGTTTTTTTTAGCATGTGAACCTCTCTATTATTTTGGTTTCCATTGTTTTAATTATTCCATTTACTTTTCTTGTAATTCTTTTTGATAGTGTTCTACTATCAAATTCACTATTAATTTAAAAGTTTGCGTTGCTTCGCAATTTGGTTTTTCCAACACGATCGGTTTCCCCTTATCACCGAGTATGCGCGCGTCAATATCAATAGGTATAGAGCCGAGAAAAGGAACGCCATTGTCATCAGCTAATTTTCTGCCGCCACCCTCGCCAAAAATGTTGAGCACTGCGCTGCAATGAGGACAAACAAATCCCGCCATATTTTCAACAACACCTATGAATGGGATTTTTAATTGTTTTGCCATATTGATTGCGCGCTCAGCGTCCATCACGGAAATCTCCTGCGGAGTTGTTACAATTACGGCGTAATCGGGTTTCATTTGTTGGGAGATGGTTAATATTTCATCCCCGGTTCCGGGAGGAAGATCGGCAATTAAATAATCGAGTTCACCCCACTCAACATCGGCTAAGAATTGATTTATTACTTTAGAACGCATTGGTCCGCGCCAGATTATCGGCTGCCCGCTTTTTATTAAACTTGCCATCGAAATCATTTTTGCGCCGTACTTTTCAAAAGGAATAATCTTTTCATTCAAAAAAATTAATTCGCTATCTACATTTAACATTTTAGCTACGTTTGGACCGGTGATGTCAGCATCAAGAATGCCCGTTGAAAACCCTTCCAATTGAAAAGCATAAGTAAGATTAACACTGACGGTAGTTTTGCCAACTCCTCCCTTTCCGCTGAAGACTGCTATACGGTGGTTAATTTTTGAAACGGTTTCGGAAATTCTTTTTTCTTCTTCGTCAAATGTTTTTTGTTTGTCTTGTTGATTCATCGAGAAATCTCTTGATAGTTACTGGAATAATTTTTACAATAATCCTAATTACCTACTTCTACTTGAGGAGCATCAACCATCATAAAATAATTTTTACCGTTGAAGCCGACTTCTTTGATGATTTGATTTTTAACAAGCTCATTTAGTTTTTTTAATTCTCCATTTCCCTTAATAAAATGTTTTACCGCATCTACTCCTATTGGATGAATTGAGAGCAATCCCATAAATTCATTTTCAAAATCATCGGTTGCAAAAAATTCTTCTGTTTCAGGGCAGCAAAGCAGAACCGAATTAGTAACTTTCTCTTTGATCAGTTTGGATAATTGGTCGAGTGTGTCAGCCTCCGGGCTAACCGCGTAACTTTCTGCCGGGGGGAACATCGGGGTCATAAAATAAGATGTTTCATGCTCAAGTGTATTTAAAAAGTTAGCAAGCTGTTCAACTTCTTCAGCGTTATCATTCATGTTTTGTATAAGTGTTGTTTCAGTAGTAAGCGTACCTTGAAATCTTTTTGAGAATTGTTTTATTCCGTCTAAAATTAGATCATACTGTAATCTTTGATGAGGGCGGTTTATTTTCAACCAGGTGTCTTCTTTAACCGTATCAATTTTAAGTGAGACATAATCAGCAAACATTAAATTTTCTTGTATGTTTCCGTTCCATATTAAAGCTGAGTTTGTGAAGACCGCTATTTTATAACCAAATTCACGGAGTAATGAAATTTCTTTCGAAAGATTCGCATCAAGCGTTGGGGCACCGCTACCGGCAAAAAGAATATAATCAATGTGTTTCCCGCTCTTTTTAATTTCTTCAAGTTTATTTTTAACCGAGATGTAAAGCTCGTAAGGTGATAAACAATTATCTGAGCAGACAGAACAGTGCGAGGTTTTCCCGCTCGGGCAATAAATACAGTTATACGAACAAGTTTTTGACTTTGCATTATTAATCCCAAGCACCAAACCAAGCCTTCGTGACCTTACCGGTCCATAGACTACTTTACTTTTAAGTGATTTATTAGAGAGGATACTCCTTTCCAATTTTGCGCAAAGTGTTTTTATTACGTTTTTAAACCAACTAACTATTTGACTATTCATTTTGTACCTCTCGTATTAAGATCAATTCTGTGATGCTAATTGTGTTCCAAATAAATACTGCGTTTTTTACTCTATTGTAGACATTTCGGAATAAGTGATATTGCATTATCGCAACAAATATTGCAGCGCCATTGCAATCTTGCATATTAGTGCTTATATTTTACAACAGTTTGGAGAAAAAAAATGACAGATGTTCAACAGATAATTGACAAGAATAAAGAAACTTTAATAATTCCCGATGGAATTGCGGTAATTGGTAAAGATCAAAACATCATCGTGTTCAACGAAGCTGCTTCCCGGATCACCGGCTATACTGAAGATGAAGTGATCGGAAGAAAGTTTGAACTTCTTTTTGGGGGAAAAATTGATGAACGCAAATCTATTCTTGAATCGTTAGAAGAAAATATTGCATTTAGTAACCTTGCTGTTAATATAACGGACAGTAAAGGGCATATCAAGAATGTGCTCGCCTCAATTACTCCAATTAAAAGAGATGGAATTGTTTTAAGTGTAGTCTTTGTTTTCAGAGATACAAAGGAAATGCTTTCTTTGGCGGAAGAAATTCAGCAGAAAACTTCCGAACTCATCAATCAAAAAAATAAACTTGATGCAATCTTTAACAGTAATATTGAGGGCACATTTACAATTGATAACGACTGGAATGTAACTTCATTCAATACATCGGCAGAAAAAATAACCGGGTATAAAAAATTTGAAGCAATCGGGAAAAAATGCTGGGATATTTTTAATTCATCGATTTGCCGCAACGGATGCCACATGGAAGAAACGGTTCAAAAAGGGAAACCGATGATCGGCAATGAATTGGAGATATTACACAAAGGAGGAAAAATAATCCCGATCCGTGTAAATTCCGCTATCCTTCTAAATAACAAAAATGAAAACATCGGCGCCGTTGAAACATTTATGGATATCTCGGAAATCAGAAATTTATCAGCACATCTACGTGAGGTATTTAAGTATGAAAATATAATAGGTAGAAATAAAGAAATCAAACAAATTATTTCCGTACTTGAAAGTGTATCCCAAACAGACAGTTCCGTTTTAATAACCGGCGAAAGCGGAACGGGAAAGGAATTGGCTGCACGCGCAATTCACCTTAATAGCTCAAGAAAAACCGGACCATTCATAGCGGTTAACTGCAGCGCGTTTGTGGAATCGCTAATCGAAAGCGAATTGTTCGGACATGAAAAAGGAGCTTTTACCGGAGCAATTAAAACAAAGATTGGAAGATTTGAACTGGCTCAAGGAGGGACGTTGTTCCTTGATGAGATCGGAGATCTTTCTACTGCTGTGCAAACAAAACTGCTAAGAGTTTTGGAAACGCATGAGTTTGAGAGAGTCGGCGGGAATAAATCAATTAAAATGGCTACAAGGATAATTGCCGCTACTAATAAAAATCTCTCGGAAGAAATCTCCGCCGGAAGATTTAGAGAAGACTTATTTTACAGGATCAACGTCATCAATATTCATTTACCACCTCTTAGAGAAAGGATGGATGATTTTCCCTTATTAGTAAATCATTTTATTGAAAGTTTCAACAAGAAATTCAATAAACATATCAAACAATTTTCATCATCTGCTTATGATTTAGTGATGGATTATAACTGGCCCGGGAACATTAGAGAACTGGAAAATGCTATTGAACATTGTTTCGTTTTATGTAACGGAGATATCATTCAGGTTGAGTGTCTTCCAAAAAGATTGAGAGAACCCGGTAAAAAAACTATAGTATTGAATAATCCCGATGTACAAAAAGGATTTAAAGAGACAGAAAAAGAATTGATCATTTCAATTTTAAAAAAGAATAATTATAGCCGGGCTGAAGCTGCAAAAGAATTGAATATCAATCCCTCAACTCTTTGGAGAAAAATGAAGAAGCTTGGTATTGAACTTTGAAGATCAATTAATGCAGCTAATACAAAAGTTCATTTGAGATTATTATACTAATTTTTTGGTATCACACTTATCACATTCAAATTGAAGCGTAGTATGATTTATTTCATACCGCTCGTGAAGTTCTTGCTCAATCAGTTTCTGAATGTCTATCGTTTTGCTAACTACCATATCTTCAACTTCAATATGCGCTTCAAAGTGAGTATCGTTGTCGTTTAATTTCCAGAGATGGACATGATGAATATTAATGACGCCCGGAATTCCTTCCACTAAAATTTTTAATTCATCTAAATTAATCCCTGCCGGAGACGACATCATAATCACATCAAGCGCTTCTTTTACTATTTCATAAGTTTCTTTTAAGATGTAAATGGAAATTAAAATTGTTAAGAGCGGATCAATCCAGTAAATTTTATAGAAGATGATAAACACTGCGCCAATTATTACTGCAAGGCTTGAAACCGCATCGCTCAACAAATGGAAATATGCGGCACGTATATTAAGATTACCTTCAGAACCTTTTTTTAGAAGCAGTGTTCCGATTACATTTGCGACTAATCCTAATGCAGCTACAATCAGCATCAAGCTTCCGGTAATTGGCGAAGGATTATAAAACCGTTCAATCGCTTCTTTGATTAAGAAAAAACTGATGATGATCAAGGTGCTTGCATTTATTATTGCCGCGATTATCTCGGCTCTTTTTAGACCAAAAGTATATTTAAATGTCCTCGGTTTTTTGCTCAAGCGCATCGCAATGTACGTGATGATAATTGCGATACCGTCACTGAAATTATGCAGGGCATCAGAAATAAGAGACAAACTACCCGAAAGAAAACCGCCTATAACTTCGGCTATTGTTATACTAAAATTCAGAGCCATGGTTATGAACAGATTTTTCTCTGAGGTGCTTTCCGCGCTATGTGAATGATTATGTGCCATATTTATTCCTTTATTTTGCTATTCGTAATCACAAGAAGCATTTCTGAACGAAGCAATCTATTTAATCTCTATAGATTGCTTCGCTGAAATTTAATTTCCTATGACAAATTATTTTATTTAGCAGCACAATCAATACAAACGTGCTTGCCGTTTTTTAATCTACCATATTCTTCGACAGTCATTTCGCCGCATTCTTCGCACACAAAACCTGCAAAACTGTCTTTGTGTGGTTCAAGTTTGTAATCAAACACGTCAGAAATTTTGACCAACATTCCCTCCGGTGCATTCATTACTTTATTAATAAGGGGATCAACAACGCCATTGGGAACCTTGCTTGCCGGAATTCCTTTTTCTCTGTATTCTTTGAAAAAGTCTGTTTGTTTATTTGCAAGCATTGCCTCGGCTGTTGGAGTTACACGAACTGCTTTACCGGTCGCTTTATTAACAACCGTTACAGCCCATTTACCTTTATGTGTTTTTTTGATGTTGCCTTTCCCGAATGTTGTTCCCATTATTACCTGCAGTCCGTCTGCATAGCAAGTTGCGCAATGATCTTCGCCAAGATCAACGAACGCAACTATTTGTCCATCTTTAGCTCTGTCAACGCCGAGTTTGTTCATTGCCGCTGCACCAACTCTTAAGCCCATCGGCATTGCGGGGCATTTGTGTCCGTGAAATTTTTGTCCGAACTCTAACCAATCTTGTGGATTAACCATTTTGTTTTTCCTTTGTTTATGAAAGTTGTTTATTGTTAATTAAAAAATATTTGATACTGTATCTCACTTAAGTAATTATTCTGTGTTGATGAAACTTGGGTTTTGAAATCTGTCATTAATTTTGTCTTATCGGTGAAGTAATAGATCAAACCGACGCTATACCATTCATTATCATTTGTTGATGCGATGAGATCGGAAAATTTTTCAATGCCCGCAGTTGCCTGGATTTTTTCATTGAATGAATAATCAGCGCTTGCATAATATCCCCAAGCTCTATCTTTATTGATATTAGCTTGAATATATTCTGTTTGGAAACCGATATTTTTATAACTCAATTGATACTCAACCCCGAAGCGATAATCGTTCCCGGTTATAAGTTGATTTGAATTATAAATGGTATTCATCGATATTGCATTAGCATAACGATAAGCAGCGGAGAAGCCTAATTCGAGCAACACATCCTCTTTTTTTACAACTGTTAATTGCGTGTGAGAAGTGTAAAGTAAATTTTGATCTTTGTTTTTCCCCGGTGATTCAAGATTTGCATTAAAAATACCAAAGCTGAAATGAATTGGAAAATAATACGGTTGATAGGTAATTTGAACGCCTATCTGCCGCGCCATTGATTTTGAGCTGTGAATTAAACCACTAATAACGCTGGCTCTTTCTATATCGGAAATTTCATAATCGGGCTGCATTCTTTGTAACATAAAATCCGGGACAAATCTTCCGGCACGCAGTGAACCAAAGTTATGAAACTTCACATCTGCGAAAGCGTCTTGAAACATTACTGCTTCATCTTTGAATGAACGATAAACCGCTTGAATTTTGTAGGAAACATTTTCCAATCCAGGCGCATTTCCATCAACCCAAAGCTTTGCTCTGCGAATCATAAAATCATTTACATTATCATAATCAGTTGTAAAACGTGATTGAATGTAACCGTGAATTTTTGTTTCTGTATTTTGCGGGAACAATGGTTTTGTGAAAAAAATACTTAGTGCAACAATCACCGGTATAAAAAATCTTCTGCTCACAAAACACCCCACAACAATTTTAAGGCAATTCCTAAAAGTACTACAGCATAAACCTGCTTTACCATTTTCGGTTTTGCTTTGCCGGACATAAACATTGCACCAAGCTGTGATGCTATGATTACCGCAACAACAACCAGGATCGTTAGCGTCCAATTCATTTCACCTTCAGCAGCGTGTCCTAAATATCCGCTGAATGAAGAAAATGTAACCACAAAAGCTGTGGTTGCTGCGGCTTCTTTAGTTTTATATCCCATCCACATTAAAATTGGAGCTATTATAAATCCTCCGCCAATGCCAAGTAAACCACCGGCAAATCCTGCGAATGCTCCGACTCCAACACCAATAATAGATCGTTTTTTTAACGGCATTATTTCTTCCGGTTCTTGCTGGCTGGAAGCCCACAGAGTTCTAACTGCCGCAACAACTACAGCTACAGCAAATAAAATCATCAACGGTTTTTCCGGGACAAATTTAGAAGCATAAGCACCGAGTGGCGAAAAGATTAATGCGGCAACTGCCATTGCAAGTCCGCCTTTCCAATCAACTAACTTTTTTCTTGCAAAGGGAATTAGTGCAAGTAATGTGTTCAATCCGTTAAGCAAAAGTCCGAGTGGAATTGCAACTTCTTTCATTGGAAAGCCAGCCCATTTAAGAATTGGCACGTAAACCATTCCGCCGCCTAAGCCAAGCATCGCAAAGACGAATGACACAATAAATATTAATATCGATACAATCAGGTATAACATATCTTTCTCTTTTTATTTGTCATTGCGAGGGACGATAGTCCCGAAGCAATCTGTTTTTAATGCATGAGATTGCTTCACTCGAAGACTCGTTCGCAATGACTGTCATTTACTTGTCATTACGATCGAAGTGAAGTAATCTTTTATTTGATTAGACTGCTTCAGTCGCTACCGCCCCTCGGAATGACTACCGAGTTCTACTTGATATTTGGTAAATGAATTACTACTTCTTCATCAGTTCTTTCAGAACAAGGAATACAAACTTTCTTTCCATCTTTAACGCGCAAGTATCTTTCAAAAACATACTCGCCGCATACTTCGCACTTTGCTTTATTGAAAGAACCTTTTACCGGAGCGTATTTGAAGTCTTTCAAAACAGTTATATTAAATAATTCATCCTCAGTAGCATTCAAAACCATATTGATAATATCAAGACGAACATTTTCCGGTATCTCGGAAGGTTCAATTCCTTGTTTGCGGTATTTAAAAAATTCGTGCGGCGCCATTTTATCCTGGAATTCATTTTTCAGAACAATTCTTACTGCATCTTTTTTACCCGGATACCAAAAGATTGCAGCAATCTTTCCGTAGTTCAATCTTTCAATCATTCCTTTTCCGAATGTTGCACCGGTTGCAGACATAATTCCATCCTGCATACAACCTTGCGGGTGACCAACACCCATTTCAGAAAACACGTGCATCTGATGATCTAAACTTTTTTTAACGCCTAATTTTTCCAATGCCACTGTTCCCATTCTGAAACCGATTGGCATGAAAGGGCAGTGATGCCCGTGAAATTCGAAAGTCCATTCTGGCAATTTAAATCCGCCCAAGTCGGATTCCACTTCGTTCAACATTTTATTTCTCCTTATTTAATTAATGTAATTTTTCTGTGTGATCTGCTATTGTTCCGTTAATTACTGATTTAACAGCTTCATCAATATTCCTGATATCAGTTACAATGGGTTTAATATTTAATTGAAGCATACTCTGATAAGCCCCATTACCCATTCCTCTTGCGAGCAAGATTTGACAATCTTTGATCGCTTCTGCCATACTAACGTGTTTGGAATGTGAGTGTTCATCAAGTCCGTGCTGTCCATTTGAATGATGATGTTCTTCCTGCGTAAAATTATGATGCCCCATTTTTTCGCGGTGTTCTCTTTTAACAATTTTGCCGTTTTCAACAATCAACACTTCGAAGAATTTTGCTCTGCCGAAATGCTGACTGATAGTTGTTCCATCATCTGTAACGAGTGCAATATTAATTGTTGTGTTTTCCATTTACTTTCCTTTTGATGAGTAATCATTTACTTACATATATTAATAAAAAATTTTACTTCTTTTCTAATGCTCTTTTAATTAATCGAATCATATTTTCACAAAATTTTTCTTGCTTAGGAACGCCCGGCTCTAAGATCATTTCTATGTTCAAAGAGATTGGAATTCCCATATAAAGTGTTGCGGCGCTTTCCACATTGAGAGATTTATCCCAAATTTCTTCGTTCATCCCTTGTTTAATTATCCTGCTGATAAATTCTTTTTGCGCCAGAAGAATTTCACGTAAACCTTTTTTTAAGATGGGTTCATTCATGTGCGCTGCTTCAGAAAACAAAAGTATTGTAATCCCCTTATTTTCAATTAAATACGTAACGTGTTTGCAGAGAAACTCAAATAACTTTTGTTCGGCGCTAAGCGAGGATGAGTACGTAATTCTTTCTTGTTCAGCAAGAAGCTCACTCTTTACATCACCAAGGATAGCAAGCATAATTTCTTTTTTGGATGAAAAATGACGAAACAAAGCTCCTTCTGAAACTCCAATTTTAGAGGCTAAGTTTCTTGTAGAAAGCTTTCCAATTCCTTCAGAAGAAATAATCTCAAGAACAGCTTTTTTAATTTGTCCTTGTCTCGTTTCTGTATCTAATCTTTCTGTTGCCATTTGATTCTCATATAATTAAGTAAACGTTCACTTACTAAAATACACCTTTAAATTTAATTGTCAAGTCTTTTCTTTAAAAGTTTTTTACAATTCGATCATCTTTGTAAAAGGTAAATACTTTTCGTCAGAAAATATGATAGGTGCGCAATATCAAATATAAAAAAAAGCCGCCCGAGGAGGCGGCTCTTTTTCTCTTAGCAGCAATTAACTAATCATTCGAGAATTATTTCATGAGCAGTAGTTTTTTTGATGCAGAAAAACCTGGCGTAACTATCTGGTAGAAATATATCCCAGATGATAAGTTACTTGCGTTGAATTCGACTTCATGAATTCCGGCTCTTTTGTCTGCATTGACTAATGTAGCACCAATATTTCCTAACGCATCGTAAAGAGTTAATTTTACATGACAGGTTTGGGGTAATGAAAACTTAATATTTGTCTTAGGGTTAAACGGGTTAGGATAGTTCTGCATAAGTGAATAGCCCAATCCTTGAACTATTTGAACTTCAACTATACTTGAATATTCTAATTTACCCGAATAATCAAGCTGTTTCAATCGGTAAGCATAAGTTCCATATCTAAGTTGTTTATCTGTAAAAGAATAGTCGTTTGTATTCGTAGTTGTTCCAGTCCCTTTTACAAATCCAATTGTTACAAATTCTTTTTCCGATCTTCTCTGAATTTCAAATCCATTGTTGTTCGTTTCGGTTGCTGTGCGCCAATTTATTTTAACCTCTGAACCATTTGCAACACAAGTAAATGAAGTCATTTCGACTGGAACGGTACTTGGGAAGCTTGTAAAACCAAGTTTTGCTAATGTAGCAGAATCTAGAGGTTCAGCATAGTACGTATGGATGTTATCAACATTAGAAGTTATGTAACGCCATTTTGTAGGATCTGTCACAGCGGCATTATTTACATCACCATCATAAGTTGCAAAATCAAATTTTAGTGAAGTTTTCCAATCCGCCGGAATTGGTACAACTCCACTTGGTGTTAGCACTGTTTTATTAGTTTCATCCCATTTTGTCATTGTAATTTTACCATCAGCGTTATATTCTTTTATTGAGGCTACATTTCCACCCATATTGACATGGCAATCGACACAAGTTCTTGCATTTTTTTGAATTAAATGACTTCTGAACGGGGCAATGATAACATCGGTTTTTCCATTGTAGGTATAAGTCATAAATGTTCCGCTGGTTACTTTCCCATTTCTTTTTATGAGCAATTCAAAATTTTTGATTTTTTTCATGGCTCTATTCTTACCGGTGGCAATCAGTGTTTCAAAATGACAGTTAGTGCATGATACAATTGAAGTTGTGTGGCAAGCTAAACAATCAACTTTGTTCGTTTTTGCATGGGTGTCATGAGAAGTATTTGAAGAGAGACCACTTAATGGATGGCACTCTGTGCAGCTTGTTTTAGAAGCCCCGGGATCTAACCATGATTTATAAGTAATTCCATCGCCATGCATTTCATCTTTTTTATGGCATGACATACACGTTAAACCGGCTTTGCGATGAACATCTCCGGTTGCCAAGGAATCCGGATACATTTGCTGTTCATACACTTGCCTGTTATGGCAGTTTAAGCATGTTTGCTGAGTGACTGTGTTACCGGTTGCAAAATTATGGCAATCATTACAGCTTGGGGAGTATGTAGCGGAATTAATTACGCTTCCATCTGGATATTTTTCTGTAGTAGAATGGCATTTGAGACATGCAAGATCTGTCATTGGAATATTCGTTATCAATTCCATTCCACCATTTTCTTTTGCATAAGCAGCTGTCTTTCCTGCTCTAGTTGCATGCAAACTTGTGCTGAAATTTGACTGAGCAAATAAAGCACTCCCCATACAAATAAGAACGCAGAGGGTAAACATTTTTTTCATAAGTATTCTCCTTGAGTTAATTTATTGGTTGATTATAGGTTTGAATAATTTGGTATGCTCTTTCTAAATCCGGATTATTCGAATTTGATCTGAAGTAACTATCAAAGTATTTTAAAGCGCTTTGCAAATCACAGTAAAGCCATAAAATGCCCAGTACTAGATTTTTTTCATCTCCTCCAAAATAAATTTCATCGTTTTCAATCTCCGTAATTATTTCCTTGTAAGGACAATCGTCTGCTTTCAAATCTGAATTAATTATAAAATGAATATCTTCTTCAACTAATTTGCAAAATTCAGTTAGAGCTTTTTCCATTTGAAAAGTTTTAACATAACAGATAATTATTTTTTTTCGGATTGCTTTTGACCGGCTGGTTTTATCAATTACGGCTTCATAAGCAATTGCTGCCCGTTCGTAATCTCTAACTAAAAAGTAATGATTTGCTAACATTTCGCTCATAGTAACTTTGATGTAGCAAGTTTTTTGCCAATTATTAAGTTGAAAATTGCGAGAAAAATGAGGGGGGAAGAATTTTTAAAGCAACAAATCGTTGCAGATTTTGTGTAAAGTTATATTTTTATTGAAGATACCAGCGGACGCAACATTTCGTTGCAATCTAATTGTTGCATTAATTAACACCGATAGATTTTAATTTACGCCAAAGTGTAGTCCTGTCTATTCCTAGCGCTTCAGCAACTTTAGATTTATTCCATTTGTGCTGATTGAGTAAATCAATTAATTCAGCGTTGTTTGTGTCGAAGATATCTTTCGCGACCTTGTTTTTCTTTGTACACTTCATCGAACCACGGATTTTTTTTGGTAAACAACAAATACAGAGACTTCCTTCACGTTTGGTTTTTATTAAGGCGTATTCAATTACATTTTCCAATTCTCTTACATTGCCCGGCCAATTCCAAGTGATAAGTAGGTCTAAAGCATCTTCATCGATTCCCTCAACCTTTTTCTGATATACAAGAGAATATTTTTTAATGAAGTGATTTGCCAGAAATGGAATGTCTTCTTTCCGATTCCTTAAGGGTGGTATTTCAATTGGGACTACATTCAATCTGTAATATAAATCTTTCCGGAACTTACCATTCTTTATTGCTTCATCAATAGTAATATTGGTTGCACTTATAATCCTCACATCAACATTTTTTGTTATTGTTTCTCCAACTCTTTCAAAAGATCCGCTTTCAATAACACGTAAAAGCTGCGGCTGCATTTGCAACGGGAGTTCTCCAATTTCATCGAGAAATATTGTGCCTTTATCTGCATATTCAAATCTGCCGATTCTATCTTTATGTGCATCTGTAAATGCACCTTTTACATGCCCGAATAATTCACTTGCCAATAGATTTTGTGGTATCACGGAACAATTTACTTTTACAAAATTCTTCGTTTTCCGTTTGCTAAGTGTTTGAATTGCATTCGCTATTAATTCTTTTCCGACTCCTGTTTCTCCGTGAATAAATACGGGCACATCAGAGGCTGCTATTTCTTCTATAAGACGGAAGATTTCTTGCATCTCCTTCGTCGTTCCAATCATTCCAATAAATAAATTATCACTACTTAAAATGCTTTCAATCTTTTTTAAAATTGTTACATCCCTAAAAGAGATTACACCGCCAATGGGATAATTATCTTCATCTTTTAGTATTGCCGCATTCAATCTAACCGAAACCGGCTCTGAATTATTACATTGAATAGAAGTGTCAACATCATAAACATTTTTACCGTTCTGAAGAACATTAGCTATGGGGCAGTTTGTAAAACAAAATTCCGATTTAAAAATATTCTTGCAATAATTGCCAATAACTTTATCACGTTCAAAACCGGTGATTTTGCCAGCGGCTTCATTAAAGAAAGTAATTTTGAAATCTTTATCTACAGTTATTACGCCTTCTGCAAGAGAATTCAAAATCACATTGTTCTTATTATTGTTTAAGTCCATAGATTAGTTCACGTTTAGTATTAAATAAACTCCGCCGAGTATAACAAGCACTCCGCATATTCTTTTTACCCACAAAATTGTTTTAGATTCTTCACTCCAGTTAAGATATTTCTGAACTTTTCCGGTAAGTGTTCCGGCGCCTACAATAACTGAACAATGTCCTACTCCGAAGGCAAGTAAAAATACCATTGCAAGAAAATAATTTGTTTGAGCAGTTTGGAATACAATTCCAAGCACCGGAGCCATGTAAGCAAACGTGCATGGTCCCAATGCTAATCCGAAAAGTAACCCAAGTATCAGTGCCGCCCATAATCCTTTCGCTTTTGTCTGCTTTAGTCCTCTGTTCCAATCAAGTTTTATTATATCTAAAAGATAGAGTCCAACAAGAAAAAATATTGCCGCAACAAAATAATTGCCGTAAACACCAACATCACCCATCATTCTTCCGAGTGAGGCAGTGATAATTCCTATCAATGCAATAGTAATTAAAATTCCGGTAGAAAAAACAAGAGAGATATTAAAGGTTCTTCTAATCGATATTTTCCCTTGTGAACTTATGAATCCAACAACAAGCGGAATGCTGGAAAGATGACACGGTGAAAGAAGTATTGATAAAACTCCCCATCCAAAGGAAGCAAGAACGGCAAGCCACACTGCTCCGTTCATTGCGTTGTAGAGAAAGTTAAAAATTCCATCAATCATTGTCGCCACTATGAATTGTGAAAGTGAAAGGGACGTGGGAAAAGGGGCAAGTGTGCATCTATTTTTTATTCTCCAATGTTCCGTTTGATTTTGTTTTCATTGCGCTTATACTCTGTGAATTGTGAAAGTGAAAGGGACGTGGGAAAAGGGGCAAGTGTACATCTATTTTTTATTCTCCAATGTTCCGTTTGATTTTGTTTTCATTGCGCTTATACTCTGTGAATTGTGAAAGGGAAAGAGACGTGGGAAAAGGGGCAAGTGTACATCTATTTTTTATTCTCCAATGTTCCGTTTGATTTTGTTTTCATTGCGCTTATACTCTGTGAATTGTGAAAGTGAAAGAGACGTGGGAAAAGGGGCGAGTGGCTGATAACTCAAAAAAATATTTCTTTTCCTTTTCATCTGTCACCCGTCCCATCATCTCTTTTTGTTTTCCAAGGTTTCGATTGATTTTGTTATCATTGCAATTAAAGCATCAAGAGTATTGCATCTTTCATTTATACTATCTGCTGCCAATAAGAATTTAGACCTTTGATACCAGCCTTTCGATTCACGGGCTGAACCGCGTGCAATTCTTAAAAAGTGCGGATACTCTTTTCCGAATCCCCGCCCGTAACCTTCTTCAATATTTGCAGAAATTGAACCGCAAGACCGTATTAATTGTTTTGCAATTTCCATTCCTCGAAAATCTTTTCTTAAAATTTCCGTATCACCCCAACATAAATCCCAAAGTTCAAGTGCCATTTTATAGAACCGAAGCTCCTCCAATCCATCTTTCATTTCCATTCCTCAATTCATTTATTAATTTAATTTTCTTTTCCCCCAACCCTTTTCACCCTCACCTGTCCCTTTCACTCGTCCCTTTCACTCGTCCCTTTCCCTCGTCCCTTTCCCTCGTCCCTTTCACTCGTCCCTTTCACTCGTCCCTTTCACTCGTCCCTTTCACTCGTCCCTTTCACTCGTCCCTTTCACTCGTCCCTTTCACTTCCTCGGTTTAATTCCTTTTCCTTGCAAAAGTTTATCTATTTCCTTTTCGGGATAAAATCCTTCGTGACGGAAAAATTCTTTTCCTTTTTCATCAAGAAAAACTTGGGTTGGAATTAGTTTGATGCCATATTTTTGTGCAAATGGTTTTTGTTCGGGCGTCCAGACATCATAAAAAGTTACTTTTACTTGTCCACCGTATTTTGCTGAAATCGCTTTCATAACCGGTTGCATTTGCTTGCACGGGATACAGTTTACCGAGCCAAGTTCTATAAATGTTACTTTCGGGTTTGATTGACCGAACGTTAATCCAACCAATAAAAACATTACAATAAATAAGTTTGATATTTTCAAGTTATGCATTTTCATCTTCCTTTAACCAGTTTATAATTTGTTCATCTTTCGGAATGATGCCATAACTTTTTACTTTTTCATTTATCACCAAACCGGGCGTCATCATTATGCCGTAGCCAACAATTTCTTGAAGATCGGTTACTTTGTCAACAACCGCGTCTATACTATTTGAAGCGATTATTTCTCTAACTTTTGCCTCAAGCGTTTGGCATTTCTTACAACCGGTGCCAAGTATTTTTACTGAAACCATTTATTTTTCTCCGTCTAATAATTTTAATGAATTTGCTATTGTATCGTTTACCGTTGCTTGTTTCATATAACGGGCAACTTGCATCGCCTCAACAACTTCTTCGATTGAAACTCCATTTTGTTTTGCCATATTTGTCCACATCTGAGTGCAAGTATCACTTCCTAAAGCTGCTGCAACTCCAATACCAACAAGCATTTTATACTTATTCGGCACTTTTTGGTATTTCTCATTCTCGAAGATGAGAAATTTTTCGTCCATCTGGTTTTGTGCAAACTCCGGCGCAAAGAGTTTTAGCAGTTCCATTGGTGTTTTGTTGTTCATCAGTTTTCCTTTTTAATCATTGTTAATAATTTGTAATAATATTTTAATCTTCCCAAAAGTACATTCTTGCTTCAAGTGAATCGGGATATTTCTGCTGAATCTCTTTCATCGTTTTCATAAATGCATTTTTATCTTTTGATTTGATGTAATTAGCAATTCCATTTTGAGCTAATAGTTTTGGAAGCAATGGATTTCCTTCAAATTGCTCAATTTCTCTGCTCATTACTTGAATTGCTTCGGCATATTTTCCTTTAGGCATCATTGCATCCGCATAACCGAGTCTAAGAATAATCCTAAACTCATCCGCCGGCAAATAGCCGTTAAAGTTATAAAATGATTTTCCGTTGTGATCTAAAAAATAAAATGAAGGAGTCCAGTAGGCAGATAGTCCTCTTCTTATATCTCTGTCTTTAATTAAATCAAGTTTTAGAAGAACAAACCACTCGCTCATTTCTTCTTCTACTTTGGGAACAGTATAAGTTTCGGTATATAATTTTTTACAGCCGCCGCATCCGTCCATTTCAAATTGAAGTAGAATCGGCTTGTGCGACTTTAATGATTCTTCTTTCGCTTGATCAAGATTATTTAACCAATTCATTGTTTTTCCTTTTTTTTAAACTACTTTGTTATAGTCATTAAGAGTGAAGCGAAGTAATCTACCGCATTTATGGGATTGCTTCAGTCGCTATCGCTACTAATGACATCCTACATTTTGTCACTGCGAGGAACGAAGCAGTCTCACTTTTAGAACTTCTGAGATTGCTTCACTCGAGGACTCGTTCGCAATGACGATAAAGTCATTCTTTTGATATATAAAAGCAACGCTTTTATTTGTAACTCGCAATGACGATCGACTTGTCATTGCGAACTAAGTTAAGCAATCCCAAAAACTAATTTTATTCATTTATAACAGTTATAGTTGTATCCGCTTTTATATTATCTGTAACCGGGCAGCGGCTTTCAGTCTCTTTCAACCACGCTTCTTTTTCTTCTTCCGATGCGCCGGGTATATCTGCATTAACAGTTACAACAATATTTTGAAATCCCGCACGCTCTTCAAACGAACAGCCAAGAAAAGTACAAGGATTCATAACTCCTTCAATCTTTACTTTCATACTGTTCATAGTCAATCCTTTTTGTCGTGCAATTTCGTGTCCTGTTACATTCAAACATCCAGCTAATGACATTAACAGAACCTGAATTGGAGATGGACCTTCGTTTGTGCCACCCATTCCTTTTGGTTCATCTATAATTAAATTGAATTTGCCGGCTTGAAGATTCATCTTAGTTGGGTTTTCACTTTCGCCGATTATTAATACTTTCAGCTCTCTTTTTTGCGTTGCCATATATTCCTTCTTACTTTTCTTTTTTTTATTCGTTTATTTTCCATCACAATAACTTTTACTTGTCATTGCGAATCCGGCAGATGCCGGATGAAGCAATCTCTCGCATTATGACAGATTGCTTCGGAACTATCGTTCCTCGCAATGACTCTCGACTGGTCATTGCGAATCCGGCACATGCCGGATGAAGCAATCTGTTGCATTGTATCGGATTGCATCGCATTTCATTTCCGCAATGACAATAAAATTATAATGTGTATACATACGGTTTACCAAACTCATTCATAAACTTGCCAAAGTTTGTTTTTACTTTTTCAATATTCTTGTTCTCGACGCCATCCTTCCATTCTTTTACTAATTCTTCTATTGGAGTAAATAGTTCATCGAGCTTCGGATCATTCTTCTTTTGCTGATATGATTTTACTTTACCATACATTCTATCAACCATTTCAAGATGGTTTTTTGCGCCGTCAACATTTCCAGCAACGAACATATCCATTGCATTCTTAACTTCGGCTCGCCACATAAACATCACGTCTGTCAGATCGGTTCTGCCGTTGTTTCTGTGCAACTTGCCGAATGTCATACAATAAAAGGGACAATATTTTTGTGCGAGACGGTATTCTTTCTTCTCTGCTCTTTCGCGGATAACATTTGTATTATCCATCAAGTCTTCTAAATAAGTCTTCCATTGTGGATCATTTGCATATTCAGCCGGTGGGTTGTTCAAATATTTTTCTGAGATTACTTTTAATTCAGCTTCAAGTTCATCTAGATTCTTGATGAACTTTTGTTGATCAAATGAATCCATATTGCGCAGCATGCCGCAAGTCATTATAGCTTTTTTATGCCAAGGTGCAATTTCTTCATCAAATCCGTCATGGCGGATTGTTTGCCCAACAATCAAACTGCTTGTTACAAATACAAGCAAAACGAAAAAGAACTTTTTAGCAAACATTTTATTTCTCCATTTATTTTAATTGTTAAATCCAATGTTGTCATTGCGAATCCCACTTTAGTGGGTGAAGCAATCTACCACATTTATGAGGTTGCTTCGTCATCCGTCAACTGACGGATTCCTCGCAATGACGACTTTTATTTTTCTCTTCTCAAATATAAAATACAGCGCCGGCAGAAAGAGAAATACCAACAGTAATCCAAACACTAATCCACCTATTACAGCAATTGCCATTGGCTTTAGTAATTCTGTTCCTTCGCCAACGCTTAACGCAAGCGGAAGCAATCCGATTATTCCGACAATATCAGTCATCAAAATCGGTCGAAGACGAACAACCGCCGCTTTTTGAATTGCATCAATCAAACTCATTCCTTGCTCACGCAACTGATCAATGAATGTTATAAGAATTACTCCTTGATTAATTTCAATTCCGGCAAGAATGATAAATCCAATCATTACCGTTACGCCAATCGGTTGATTTGTTAAATACAGTGCTAACGAAACTCCGATGAGCGAAAGTGGAACACGAATAAGAATTATGAACGGCTTAATGAAATCTTCAAAGTTTATCACCAACACCACGTAAGCAAAAAACATTGCGATGAGAAGAATGATAATCATTGTATTGAAATTTTCTCTTAGCATTTGCGACTGTCCGCCAAAATTAATTTTGTAACCAGCCGGCAATGAAAATGTGCTTAATGCTTTTCGAACATCTGCCGTTGCTTCACCTACAGTTCTTCCTGTAACATTTGCAGTTGCTTTGATAACCCTATTCTGATCTTTCCTGTCAATTTCCAGTGGACCGGAACGCTGCTCAACTTTTGCTATCGTATTCAATCTTATCTTACTTCCGTTGTTCGGATAGATCGAAAGATTCTCAACATCATTTATGCTTTTAATATCTGTTTCATCAACCACAATCCGAATCGGATAGTAATAACCTTTCTCTTTGAACTGAGTCGGAACATTGCCGTCAATACTAGATTTGATTGTGTTAGCAACTTGGTTTACACTCAATCCCTGATCAATTGCTTTTGTTCTATCCACAAAAATTTGATACTCCGGTTTTGTAATATCAATTGAAACATCAATGCCGGTAAGCCCGTCAACTTGTTTCAGCAATCCGGAAACACGCGTTGCATTCTCATAAATATTTTCAATCCGTTCGCTGCGGGGTGCAATTACTTCAGCCTCAATATCAAACTCTCCCGTTTGTTTTATTCCTTTCAGCTTTGTGTGAAAGACTTTCATCTTCAAACCCGGGAATTTCACATTCTGTTGAACCAATGGAGTAAGCCATTCAACATATTCGTCAGTGGTTTCCGGTCGTTTAGCTGGATTAACAAGTTGAATATTTACTTCGCCTTCATTTGCGATTTCATAAGTTACAAGTCCCCAAATTTTACCGCCGGAGAGTGATGAATATTTATCTATGGATGGCTGTTCTTTTACAAAATTTTCGAGTTGTGAAATAACTTTATGAGTCTCTTCCATCGAAGAGCCGGTTGGCATTTTAATTTTGATTGTGATTAATCCATCATCTGCTTTCGGAAGAAATTCAGAACCGATTTTGTTCAAGAATATCATTCCGACAAAAAAGAATCCGAGCGTTATCAAAACAACTATCCAGCGAAACCTTAAAGACCAACGAAGTATTGGTTTGTATGGGGTGATAATTAGCGATATAAATCCATCGGCAAGTTTAGATATTATTCCTTTTTTTACGTGAACCGGTTTACCTTCCTTTGCGAATGCACCACTTTGTGGGAAAAATAATGAGGCGAGTGTCGGAGTTAATGTTAGCGCAACAACTAATGATAATGTAATTGTAATTGCTACTGTAATAATTAATTCACTGAACAGCAAAGAAACAAATCCGGAAACCAAAAGAAACGGCAAGAATAAAGCGATGAACGTTAGAGTAGCAGTAAGCACAGCGCCGCTTACTTGTGTTGCACCCTTTTGCACTGGATTTGGTTCATCCGGTTCTTCTTCCTGAATACGAGTGATGTTTTCGAGAACAACAATACAGTTATCAAGCAGAACAGTTATCGCTACTACTAATCCGCCAAGAGTAAATATGTTGATTGAAAAATTCAGCAGTTGCATAAAGAAGAACGTTCCAAGCAAAGTAACCGGCAAAGTAAGCGAAACAATTACTACGCGTTTCCATCCGGTTAAAAAGAATGCAGTGATAAGAACAACCAGCAAAGCTGCAATTAAAGCAGCGTCTCGCACACCCGCAACTGCCGCGCGGATATATTCGGCTTGATCATAAATTATATCCAACTTTATCGAAGGCGGAATAATGCTTTTCAGCTCAACCAATTTTTTTGTTACCAAGTCAGATACTTCAATTGTGTTAGCGCCGGTTTGTTTGAAGACAGAAAGCTTTACACCCTCTATTTGATTCAATTTATTTTTTAATCTTTGAACTGAATACGCGTCTTTAACATCCGCAATATCTTTTAACAGAACTAATCCTTCGTTCTTTCCTTTCGAGATAATTAGATTTTCTAACTCACCAACTTTTGAAAACTCGCCGACAGTTCTAACTATATAATCTCTTCGAGATGAAGTTACTCTTCCGCCGAGCAGTTCTAAATTTTCATCTTTAAGCCGCTGGGCAATTTTATCAACTGATAATCCGTAACCTTGCAATTTTATTGGATCGATATGAACGCGAATTTCTCTTTTAAGTCCGCCCGTTATTTCTGTTCCGGCAGTTCCTTCAATCGAAGTGAATTGATCCTGCAATTCATTTTCAACATAAGTACGCAGTTTGGTTAAATCCATTTGATCGGAAGTGATTAGCAAATCCATTACCGGTAATTGCGAAGGATCGGCTTTGAACACTAACGGTTCTTCTGCATCTTTCGGTAAATTTTTTCTTACCTGTCCAAGTTTTGAAAGAACATCCTGAAAAGCTACATCACGATCAGCGTTATAAGTGAAGTTTACCTGAAGAGCATACAAACCTTCAGTGCATTGCGATTCCATATAATCAAGGTCATCAACTGTTGCAACTTTACGCTCAATAATAGTTGCGATGTTATCTTCAATTTCCTCCGGCGTTGCCCCTCGCCAGGTTACATAAACTTTAACCATTGGATAAGTTATATCCGGCAAAAGATTTGTTGCAAGCTGTGTGTATCCAAGAACACCAACCACAACAATGGCAACCATTAAAATGATAACTGCCGCCGGTCTTTTTATTGCAGCAACTGATAATTTCATTTCTTCTTCCCGCCTTCTTTTTTTGGTTCAGTTCCGTTATTTATCTCAATCTTTGTAGGTTTTGGTTTCTGAACCATCACTTTTATCCCGTCTTTCAATAGTTCTTGACCCATCACAACAATTTTCTCGCCTTCATTCAATCCGGATATTACTTCAGTTACTTTTTCATTTGATATGCCGGTTGTAACAATTTTTTGATGAGCAACTGTATCTTTAATAACATAAACCAACTTTTCACCTTTTTGATTAACAATGAAAACATCATTCGGAACAGTCAGAGCTTTATCTTTTTTGTCAGTGATTAGCTCAAGCTCCGCCATCATTCCCGGCGTTATTTCTTTTGAACCATTTATGAGTTTTAATTCAACCGGAAAATTTCTTGTTGCGGGATCTATCTGCTGATACTTCAAAGTTACTTTTGCGGCAAATTCCTTTTCCGGAATAGCATTGAATTTTACTTTTAACTTATCGCCAAGTTTTATTTTAGAAAACAAATCCTCTGATACGGATGATTTTATGATAAGAGAGCTAAAATCAATAATTGTAAAAAGATTTTGTTTTGAAGAAACTGCACTTCCGGATTCAATAAATTTTTGAGTAACTGTTCCGCTTAGAGGCGAGATCACCGGAATACCGAGGAATAATTTTTCCGCGTATTCCAATTCCTTATTTGCTTGTTCAAGTTGTGAATTAAGTTGAGAATATTCAGCGCTGATGGGAGATGTTTTTTCAAGTTTAGATTTTAATTCTTCTACTTTATTTTTTGTTTGTGATACAAGCGATGTGCGTTCTTGAGAAGCAATCACAGCTAGCACTTTTTCTTTCTTTACAAATTGATTTTCCTGAACATTAAGCTGTTCGATATAGCCGTCAGTCGGAGAGACAACGGTTGTAATTACTTTTGCTTCAACTGTTCCGGTTAGTTTAATTGATTTAGAAATCGGTGTAAACTTAATCTCCTCAACTTTTACAAGCGGAGCTTTTGGCTTTGGCTTAGCAACATCTTTATTTTCTGATGAACAGCCAAAGAAAGTAATTCCCAAAACAATGATTGATAATAATATTTTTGTTTTCATAAAATTTATTCCGTTGTTTAATTTCTATTTCACTTTTGTCATTACGAGCGAAGCGAAGCAATTTCAATAATATTTTTCAGATTACTTCGGTCGTTTCACACCTTCGCAATGACGATTCTTGTATGTCATTGCGAGCAAAACGAAGTGGAGCGAAGCAATCTCATACCAGTTCATCATAAATATCTTTCCATTCCTGATTCATAGAATTAATTAGTTCAATTTTCTTTTTTCTCGAACCAGCTTTAATTTGTTTTTCTCTTGATATTGCATTATAAGAATCACTATGAATCTCATACCAAACTAATTTTGAACAATTATACTTTTTTGTAAAACCTTCAATTATTTTTTCTTTGTGCTCGTAAACTCGTCTGACAAGATTATTTGTTACACCGGTATATAATACAGTATTGTTTTTATTTGTCATTATGTACACAAAATATTTGTTGTCCATATAAATAAGATTATTAATATTGCTCCGGGCTATTGCCCTCGAAATGACAGCATACTTCTTGTCATTGCGAACAAAGTGAAGCAATCTCAAACATTCTACAGATTGCTTCGCCCCGATAAATCGGGACTCGCAATGACATTAATTTTTAAAAGGCAATTCATCACTACCAATGCTGTAATTCACTTCAGCGATAGTCGAAAGTAAATCTATTACAATTTGATTATAGTTTAGTTTTGCGGTAGTCAGAACTGTTTCTGCATCTAATACATCAAGACTGTTTCCTTTACCGATATTGTATTTCATATTTGATGTCGTTAAACTTTCTTCTGCAAGCTTTATAATCTTTTGAGTTCCGCTTAATCTGCTTTTTATATCCTCTAATTTCACCAAAGTATTTTTCACATTTGTTTCAAGCTGTTGCATAACAGCGTTTTCATTTTCTTGCAGCGCATCAATTCTAATTTTTGACTGCTCAACCTTTTCTTGAAAGTTAGAACCTTTGAAAAAAGGAAGTGAGTATGATACAGTTACGCCAACATTCCAATTAAAATTTCCCATTGGAATTTGACTGTCTTCTACATTTGTTATTCCAAACGCATAAAAGTTTGGATAATATTCTTTGTTGAATAACCCTACCTCTTTGCCTCTCAATTCCTTTTGAGTTTTTATGTTCTCCAAATCGGGATGATGAGCAGCTAAGACATTTCTAAGTTCATCAAAGTTGTAGCTCTTGGTTGAATATTGATCCCATAAGCCAGCAATATTATCGACCACACCAAATGAGTCGCCGAGAGTATTTCCACAAACGACGTTCAAGTTATTCTTCCGCACTTCAAGTTGATTTTTTGCCTTTGCAAGTTCATCAAGCGCAACTTCAATCTGAACCTGTGCCTTGATTACATCCAGGTTAGAAACTTTGCCAATACTGTAAAGTGCTTCGGCATTTTTAAGATGTTCTCTTAATTGAATGATTGCTTCTTCCTGAATTGTAACTGTTCTTTTAGCTCTAAGTAATTCCAAATAGCTTTTTGTAATTGAATAAGAAAATGCCTGCTTTAATTTTCGGGTATTGTTTCTATCTAAATCAACGGACTTATCGGCATAATCTTTTTGAATAGAATTTTTATTCCAATCAAATATTAACTGGCTTACTCTGAAATCCGCATAGAAGTCGTATAGTGAATTACCAAGATATTTTTGTTTATTCGGCATCACCCAATCCCAGCGTGAAAAGTTTAAATCAAAAAATATTTGGGGCAGATAATTCTTGTCGAGATAATCAATCTGCTTCATACCTGCAAGAATGTTTTTCTCATTTGCTTTTAGCTGCGGATTGTTTTGAAACGCAATATTAACAAGCTCATCTATAGTGTATTCTTTCCCATTGCTCTGAGAGAACACTGGCTGGTAAAAAAAAAGAATCGTAATTGAAGTTAGAAACCATAACGTAATTGTACGTTTCATTATATTTGCACCAATTTTAGTAGCATAATCTTAGTAAATTAAATTAAAGAGATAACCGACAATTATTATACCCACAGCTACAACACCAACAAAAACAAAAATCAGTTGCAACTTGAGAACCTTTTTAAGAATTATAGTTTCTGGAAGTGAGAGACCAATTACGCTCATCATAAACGCGAGCACTGTACCGAGTGAAGCGCCTTTTTCTAATAACGCTTGAACAATCGGAATTATTCCCGCTGCATTTGAATACATTGGAACGCCAAGCATTACAGCAATCGGTACAGACCACCAAGCGCTTTTTCCCATTAATGAAGCCATAAAGTTTTCCGGCACGTATCCGTGAATTCCGGCGCCGACAGCAATTCCGATTACTATATATATCCAAACTTTACTAACAATTTCTTTTACGGCATCAATACCGGCTGTGATTCTTTCGGAAAAAGAAATTTGTTCTTCTTCCATTTCAAGAT
>Ga0210050_1000915_pt1 | contig 34954 bp, 43 predicted proteins | sample CryGey132114_all_FD_185463 | JGI IMG/M metagenome (GOLD analysis project Ga0210050, IMG submission 185463) | Groundwater microbial communities from aquifer - Crystal Geyser CG22_combo_CG10-13_8/21/14_all (SPAdes) (version 2) | ecosystem: Environmental > Aquatic > Deep subsurface > Groundwater ... | reverse complement strand
GAATTAATCACTGCTTCAAACAAAAAAGAAATAGGATTCGCATTTGATTTAGATGGAGATCGATTAGTAGTAGTCAAAAATGGAAAAAAACAAACTCCAGATGTTACACTTGGTTTAGGTGTTGCAAAATCGCTAGAGTTAGGGTACAAAAATTTTGTTCTAAGCATAGACACTAGTGTTTCAATTGAAAAATTCATCAAGGAAAGAGGAGGAAGAGTACATAGATCGAAAGTAGGAGAAGTAAATGTGATAGATCTAATGTTAAAAAATAATTCCCAAGCAGGAGGAGAGGGAAGCAGTGGTGGATTTATTTTACCAGAATTCAATTATTGTAGAGAAGGTATTCTTACTAGCGGTTTGATTGCATCGATGTTAGGAACATCAGAGTTTAATGAAATTATAAATTTCATGGAAAGTTATTATCAAATAAGAGAGAAAATAGAAATTAACTCAAAGTTCCACGACGAAGTTATTGAACAAATAAAATCTAAATTTTCAGGTGATTATTCCGAAGCAATTTCATTAGACGGTATCAAAGGAATAATAGATGAAGACAGTTGGGTGTTGATTAGAAAATCAAACACAGAAGACATCATTAGAGTTTCAGCAGAATCAAACAGTGTTGAAAAATGCAAGACGATTGTTAAAAATACATTAGAGTTGGTGAACCAGAGTTATGAAAAAATTAGATGAATTAGCAATAATTGAAATTTTTCAGAGAGGACTAGGCAAGAAAAAATTTGAAGATGTTGAAGTTTTTAATTTTAAGAAAATCCAAATTGTTGCAAAAACAGACACGTTGGTGGAGAGTACAGATATCCCACCTAAAATGAAATTAGTTGATGCTGCAAGAAAAAGTATCATAGCATGTGTTAGTGATTTTGCTGCAAAAGGAGTCAAACCGAAATATGGAATGATTTCTGTAAACGTGCCAAATACAATTTCACGCTCAGAAATCAATGAAATTGCATTAGGATTTAAAAAAGCAGGTAAAGAATATGGTGTTTCAATTCTTGGTGGAGATACTAACGAAGGAAAAGAAATTGTATTCAACGTATGCCTATTTGGAATAACAGATAGAATAGTCACTAGAAAGGGTGCTAAGAAAGGAGATTTAATATTTGTAACAGGTCCGTTTGGATATACAGCTGTAGGATTAGACGCACTTTTAAAAAAGAAACAACATGCAGGAAAAATAGTACAAAAATCAATTAGAACAGTGATCAATCCAAAACCAAAGCTCAATTTTGGATTAAAAAATAAAAAATATTTTTCATCAGCTATGGATTCTAGTGATGGATTATCTACCACACTAAATGAAATGGCAAGCCAAAGTAAAAATAAATTTGTAATTGAGAACATACCATCATCTAAAGACTTGGAAGATTTTGCAAAATTTCAAAAATTGAATTTAGATAATTTAGTTTTTAATGGCGGAGAAGAGTATGAATTCGTATTTACAGTAGCACCAAAATATAGAAAAATAGTTAGAAAAAATGCAAAATTGTTAAAAACTCCAATTTTAGAAATTGGGTATGTTACTTCAGGGAAAGATGTTGTTATTAAAAAAGACAAGCATTATGTAAAGTTAAAAGATTTAGGATGGAGACATTTTAGGTAACTATTCACCATAAGAAAAATCACGCTCAACATTATTTATGATACTAAAAATTGAATCAGCGGGAAGAACAGAAACACACTCTTTTATCCACAAGTCATCAAGATATAACAAGCGTTTAAGATCATCATCTGGAAGATCATCAGGATTGGAATCTGGGTAGATTGAATGAATTTTGTATCCTTCATTAGCAATTTGCTGGCAATTTTTTTCTAAAGGCGATAAAACTGAATCATTAGTAGGTGTTAAAAAATGGAATGCCATTGAAATCAACAATGCAGTTGCAACACCTACACCAAGGGCTAACAAAAGAATTGATGTCATTTAATTTAACCATATGAAAACAGTATATGAATAGTCATCAATCTCCAATAAAATGACAAAATAAGAATAAACCAAAAAATCAATGTTTTTTAAACCCTTTAAGGCCTGAGTAGACATTGTCAGAAATTGAAGCTGAAATTGAGGAGATAGCAGTCGAGGAGACTGAATCTGATGAAATAGAGTCAGAATCTATTACAGAAGTAAAATCTCAACCAGAAACGAAGAAAGACGGACCTGAAAAATGGGGGATTGCTCATATTTACAGTAGTTATAACAATACAATTATTCACATGACTGACCTTACTGGTGCTGAAACAGTATCAATCAGTTCTGGTGGAGTTCACGTTAATGCTGATAGATACGAATCATCACCATTTGCGGCAATGAAAGCTGCAAATGCAGTTGTAGATGTTGCAAGAACGAAAGGATTCACAGGATTTCACATTAGAGTTCGTGCAGTAGGAGGCGTAGGGTCAAGAGTACCAGGTCCAGGTGCACAAGCTGCAATTAGAGCATTAGCAAGAGGCGGATTTAAAATTGGACGAATTGATGATGTTACACCTATTCCTCATGATACCACCAGAAAGAAAGGTGGAAAAAGAGGAAGAAGAGTCTAATCAGACAATTTTATTTTAACATCGCAGCCTTTAGAAATAAAATAATCGGTCATAAATTTTGCAAATTTATTTGGTTGATCAGTCCACTCATATTTTGCAATCATATCAGAAAATTTTTCTTCAATGCCATTTTGTAAATTTGATTTGAAAGCCAATTTAAAAAATGTCCATCCAAACTTTGACGAAGGTTCACTTAGTACATATCCATTGTAACCGTCAACAAGACTCTCCATGTGTGAAAGTGCTTTTTTGATCAACAGTAAATCATCAACATAATTTTTTGTTCCGATTTCTAAAACTATACTCATTATTCATCACTTTCATCAGACGATTTATTGCTAAGTTTGTCACTAAGGGATACAAATTTTCCATCTTGTTCAATATTGATTTTTGTGGCCATTCGAACATTCAAACCAACTGATCTAAACAATGTCAATAATTTTCCACCATCAATAGTTTCGTTAATTTCACCAGTTTTAATTAATTCAGCTAATTTTTGTATAATCATTACTGTTTCATTTGGAAATTGAGATTCGGCATTTTCCAAAACTTCTATTCCTCGAAAACCAAGTATTTTGATTAATACATCTCGAGGATTCTCATGAGTTATTTCTTTTTGAGATTCTTGAGTTGATTGGATTTCTTGTTTTTTGGATATATTTTTCTGCATCTCTGCAAGTCTCTTTGCCTTTAATCTTTCAAGTTCAGAATCTTCGCTCAACCCTTAATCACACCAATAGGCACTAATTTTGCAACTTTAGTGGCAATTCCAAGATTATGAGAGACATTTACCACAGCATCAACATCTTTGTATGCTTGAGGAGTTTCTTCTACAACTCCATCTCTGGTTAAAGCTTTGATGTAAATTCCCTTGTCGTTAAGCGACTTTTTCACATCATCTTCAGTATAGTTTCTTCGAGCCTGAGATCTTGACATGGTTCTTCCAGCACCATGTGCAGTTGAACCAAAACTCAGATCCATAGAATTTGGTTGTCCCAATAAAATCCAACTGGCAGTTCCCATAGAACCTGGAACTAAAACAGGTTGCCCTAAATCTCTGTATTTTAATGGAATTTCATCACGATTTGCAGGAAATGCTCTGGTTGCACCTTTTCTATGAATTACTAAATTTCGTTCCCTTCCGTCAACTTTGTGTTTTTCTACCTTAGCAATATTATGAGCAACATCGTAAACTAATTTCATATCAAGATCCGATTCGGATTGATCAAAGACGCGTTGAAAAGAATTTCTAGTCCAATGAGTTAGCATTTGTCTATTACTCCATGCAAAGTTTAATGCTGCAAACATTGCTTTTCTATATGAGTCTCCTTCTTCAGAATTATTTGGAACGCACGCTAATTCTCTGTCTGGTAAATGAATATTGTATTTTTCCATAGCTTGTTCTGAAACTCTAAGATAATCGCTACACACTTGGTGACCAAACCCTCTAGAACCACAATGAATTAGAACGGTAATAGTTCCTTCTTTAATACCCATTCTTTTTGCAGCTTCTTCATCATGAATCTCGGTAACCTTTTGTACTTCAAGAAAATGATTTCCAGAACCTAAACTTCCAAGTTGTGGTGCACCTCTTTTTCTTGCCTTGTCAGAAACTTTGTTTGGATCTGCATTTTTAATTTGGCCATTTTCTTCACATACATCAGAATCATCAGAGGAACCATAACCATGATCAATTGCCCAATCAACTCCATTTACCAAAACTTCATCCAATTCAGAATGAGTAAGTTTTACTGCACCCTTAGAACCCACTCCAGATGGAATAGAACTAAAAAGATCAGTGACAAGTTCTTTTAGTTTTGAACGAACTGTTTCTTCAGTTAAATTTGAACGAAGTAATCTAACTCCACAGTTGATATCGTAACCGACACCGCCAGGACTAATCATACCTTCTTCAGCATCCATTGCTGCAACTCCACCTACAGGAAAACCATAACCTTCATGGCCATCAGGTAAAACTACACTATGACCAACTATACCAGGAATTGAAGAAACATTTCGTGCCTGCATTATTGTTCTATCAGACAACATTTTCTGAAGTAGTGGTTCATCAGCATATATCCTAACAGGAACTTTCATTCCAAGATTAGAATCAACGTCAATTTGATATTGATTTTCTCCAATTTTTCTTGGTGCAGTGGATGACATGAGTATTGGTAAAAATTCCTTGCAATCCAATTTAAATCATCAGAAGATTTGTAAAAATAATTTTAAATTAATCAATATTTACTCAAAAGTATGCTAGATAAAGCAATAATTATGCAAAAGGCAAACCAATTACTTGCAGAACTAAGAGCAAATCCAGATTGGGCAATTGATGAGAAAAACTTCAAACAAGGTTACTTCAAAGCTTTAGAATGGGTTTTACAAGATACAGGTATCATTGAAAAATAATTTGACAAAAGACTGCATAGTATGTAAAATTGAATTCAAAGCATGAATAGATTTATTTTCGATGTAGGTAGACTGTAAACATTGGCAATTTTACCAATTGATAGTGGTCGTTATGGCACAAAAGAGATGATGGATATTTTCAGTGAGCAGAAAAAAGTAAATTATCAATTAGAGATTGAAGGTGCTGCATCAATTTCCCAAAGTGAGATAGGAATGATTTCAAAAAGTGTGGGAAACGAAATTTTCAAAGCAGCAAAGTCTGGAAAGATCACTGCTAAAAGAATTAAACAATTAGAGGCTAAAAGTGATCATGATACTGCTGCTCTTGTTGAAGCATTAAGTGAAAAATGTTCTAAAAATGCAAGGCCTTGGATACATTATGGTCTTACAAGTAATGATTTAGTGGATACTAGTAATTCAATGCAGATGAGAGATGCATTGGAAATTATTGAACCAAAAGTAGCAAAAATGGCATCAATACTTGCAAAAAAAGCAGTGCAGTATGGAAAAATTCCGGCCGTTGGAAGAACACATGGACAGCATGCCAGCATTATTTCATTTGGATTAAAATTTGCCAATTGGGCTGCAGAGATGGCAAAACATGTAGAAAGAATTGAAGAGATAAAGAAAAGGATTCTGATATGCAAAACATTAGGTGTTGTAGGAACAGGATCCTTGATGGGTGTAAGATCACTTGAAGTTCAAAAAAGAGTGTCAAAACGATTAAAATTATTTCCTGCAGAAGTAACAACACAGATTGTTCCAAGAGAAAGATATGCAGAATATGTTTTTGAGTTAGCATTAATCGGTGCCACTCTAGAAAAAATTGCAATAGAGATTAGAAATTTGCAAAGAACTGAGATAGGGGAAGTAGCAGAGCAATTCAAGAAAGGACAAATGGGAAGTAGCGCAGTACCAGTAAAGAGAAATCCTATAAAAAGTGAACGTGTGTCATCATTATCCAAATTAGTACGAAGTCAAGTTGCAGTTGCATTTGAAAATATTCCATTATGGCATGAACGAGATCTTTCAAATTCGGCAAATGAGAGATTTGTAATCCCAACAGTATCTATTTTGGTAGACGAGATGCTAGAAACTATGACTAGAGTTATTTCAAATTTGATGGTTAATGAGAAAAGAATTGTAGAAAATCTATACATAACAAAAGGACAAATCTTTGCAGAATTTGTTTTAGAGGCATTAATCAAAAAAGGAATTCCAAGATTTGTTGCATACAAAGATGTTCAAAGAGTTGCATTTGAGGCAAATGATAAAGGAATTCACTACATAGATGCAATCAAAAATGACAAAGCGTTTTCTTCAAATCTTACTGATAAAGAAATTGATTCAATATTCTCACCAGAGAAACATCTCGGAGCATCTCCTGTAATTATCAATAATGTAAAAAAATCAGTTCAAAAAATGGTTAGTAAATTTATTTAATATTATAAGAAATACTTATCTTGTTTTTAGTAAAGCCTTGTGAATTTTGGAACCATATTGTAATGCCTTTTTTCGTTTTGTGCAAGAGATCTCAGGTACACCAATATCACGTGCCAATTTACGAATAATGTGTTTACGATACAAGTCTTCAGAATCATGAATTTTTTGATACAAAGGGATACTTTTTGCATATTCAATAAATTTGAAAGAAAGTAATGGTTGGAGTATTTTGACATCAAATTCAGATGAGATAAGATTTACAGCTTTCATCATTTTGAGTTCATTTTCTAGTTTAGTGTTCATTAGTTCAATAATTTGAGATTCTCCTCCGAAAAATGCATCTCTGTATGCATTGTATCCACAAAATAATTCATCAATACCATTAGCAGTAATTACAGTATCAAGATTTAATCCTCTTGCCAATTTAGATACATAATAAAATGCAATACAATTTTCATTCCACGATAGATTATCAGTATTTATTGTTTGATGAATGTTTGATGAAACTTTAGTAAATGTTTCTGGATCAATTTCTAAAACATGGTGTGGGTATTTTAGATGAGTGTTAACTTCTTTTGCAAATAAAATATCATGTGATTCAGTAAATCCAATAGTCAATAGTATAATATCATAATTCATATCTGAACAAATTTTTGAAATTAACGTACTATCAACACCACCAGAAAACGCAATGCCGATTTTCTTTTCTTGAACAACATCAGAAACAGAATTTTTGATGTGTTCAAGCAGTTTTTTGTTCATCTCATCCATTATCACTCACATCACAAGTATCCATTGATGGGTAATGAATCAATCTTTTAATTTAACATTATATCTAAAACATTATGATTAGATTATCTCAAATAGACATAAATGAAGAATTAAAAAAGTTGCCTGGCTGGAGTGTTGTAAATGAAAAACTTCACAAAGAATTCCAATTTGAAAGCTTTAACCAAGCATTTGGATTTATGACCAGAGCAGCTATGGAGATTGAGAAGATGAATCACCATCCAGAATGGTTTAACGTGTATAACAAAATAACTATTGAATTAACAACTCATGATGCAGGAGGCATTACAAAAAATGATGTGAATTTAGCCAAAATTCTAAATTCGCTGGAATAGGAGTTTTAGGCACAGTCATTACAGAATTTATATTATATCCAGAGTCAGATGCTTCACATGGCTACAAGTCCTACAATTTTAGATTCTGATTTTCGGTATATCGATAAAAAGGGAAATTTACTCAAAACTAGAACAGAGTTAACAGTTGCTCAGATGCTTACTTTTCTTGAGCAAGAATATCAATACAATCACAAGATCACATTAAAGAACGGAATTGAGGTTATGATTGATTTTAAAACAGAAAAAGGGTTGATTGAAGTAATTGATACTGATGAAGATATTGCAAAATATAAAAAAATCAAGGAAGACTTTCCTCAAGATAAAGTAATGGCGATAGGACATGCAAAATATGTTGCACAGATTAAAGAGTTACAAGACATTGTATTTTATGATAAAACTCCACAAACAGGCTCCATATTTTTAGAAGACGCATCATTTTCATTTGATTATGCACATATCTTACCATTAGTTGAAAAATGTTCCATACTTCATGGTCATACATCTTCTGTAATGGTCGAGCTTGTAGGACAAATGAAAGACAATCTACTTTTAGATTTTGGAGAAGCTAAAAGAATCATCAAAGAAGTAGTAAATGTATTTGATCATAAATTTTTCATCAATAGAAAATACCTAAAGAAAGAAGATGATTTACATTTTCTAATTCAGTTTGAAGGGCCTAAAGGAATGTTTGAATTGCAAGTTCCAAAAAACACAACATATCTTTTAGAAGGAGAAGCTACCGTAGAGAACCTTTCAAGTGAAATAATCAAACTATTAGCACCTAAAATGCCATCAAATGTAGAAGCAGTCGGAGTTTACATCTATGAAGGCTACAATAAAGGGTCTCACATTATTTCAAATATTTCAAGATAATTAAGAAATGGACCCAAAGATATCAGAAAAAGCATGGAATCCAGAATTAGAGAAAGAAATTCTAAAACAATGGGAGGAGGAAAAAATTTATGATTTTACTCCACAAGATAACAACTATACAATAGACACTCCACCGCCTTATCCTTCAGGCAGACCTTGGCACATAGGAGCAGCAGCACATTATTCACAAATCGACATGATTGCCCGTACAGCAAGAATGAGTGGAAAAAATGTCTACTTTCCAATAGGTATAGACAGAAATGGTCTTCCTGTGGAGCTATACACTGAGAAAAAACACAATATCAGAATGAGAGAAACAGAAAGAGGGGAATTCCTAAATCTGTGTAGAGAAGCATTAGACAATTTAGAAGATGAAATGATTCTCATTATGAAAAGTTTAGGAATTAGTGGAGATTTTGCAAACTATTACAGAACAGATTCAGAAGAATATAGAGCACTTACACAATCAACATTTATCGAGTTATGGAAAAAAGGACAAGTGTATCTTGCAAACAGACCTAACAATTATGATTGGGTATCAGGTACAACCATTGCAGATGCAGAAATCATTTATGAAAATTTATCAACAAAACTAGTTTACATGAAATTTAAAATCAAAGATACAGATAAAGATATAATCATTGCAAGTACAAGACCAGAGTTACTTTGTGCATGTAGAACAATCATAGTAAATCCAGAAGATGAAAGATATACGCAATACATTGGAAAGAAAGTGATCGTTCCAATTACTAATGTAGAAGTAGAACTAAGAACACACCATTCTGCTCAACAAGAATTTGGTTCCGGAGCTGTAATGGTATGTAGTTATGGTGATCAAAACGATGTAGCGTTGTTTAGAGAATTAGGATTAGAAGAAATTGTTGCAATTGGATTAGATGGAAGAATGACTAAAGTTGCAGGAGAGTATGCTGGATTAAAACCAAAACAAGCTAGAACAAAAATCATAGAAGATTTAGAATTAGGTGGATTTTTAGAAAAAACTGAAGAGATTATACACAGAACACCAGTTTCAGAAAGAAGTAAAACACCAATTGAAATTATTCCAATGGAAGAATATTACCTAAAACAAAAAGATGCAATAGAGAAAATCAAAAAATTAGGCCAGGAGATCACATTTCATCCAGCAATGCATAAGCAGATCCTGATGAATTGGTTGGAATCTATCAACATAGATTGGCCAATATCAAGGAGGAGATATTATGGCACGGAAATCCCAATTTGGTACTGTAAAAAGTGCTCAGAACCTCATGTTCCTGAGCCTGGAAAGTATTACAAACCATGGAATGAAAAATGTCCATTAACTAATTGTGTTAAATGTGATTCTACTGAATTTGTAGGTGAAGAAAGAACGTTCGACACATGGATGGATTCAAGTATATCTCCACTTTTTATCAGTAAATTTAACAAAGATGATGAATTCTTCAAGAAAGTATATCCTGCTTCAATTAGACCTCAAGCAAAAGATATTGTTAGAACATGGTTATACTACACATTATTAAGATGTGAACAACTAACTGGAAAAAAACCATGGTCGGAAGCATGGATTATGGGATATGGTCTAGATGAAAATGGAATGAAGATGAGTAAGAGTAAAGGAAATGCAATAGATCCTTTGCCAGTAATTGAAAAATTAGGTGCAGACACTTTTAGATTTTGGAGTGCAAGTGAGATTAATCATGGATATGACTTTAGATGTAATGAACAAAAAATTGAATCAACTAAAAAATTCCTCAGTAAATTATGGAATGTGTCAAGATTTTTGTCTAGTTTTCCAGTAATTGAATCAGGAAAACTTACTGCATCAGACAAATGGATGTTATCAGAGCTAGATAACCTAGTAAAAGAATGTAAAAAAGGATATGAGGAGTATAACTTTTTCATACCTGCAATTGCAATTAGAGAATTTGCATGGAATCTATTTGCAGCTCATTACATTGAAATGGTAAAAGCAAGAGCATATGGAATAAATTTTTCTGACGAAGAAAGAGATGGTGCAATATTTACATTGCATAAAACATTATCAACAATTTTAAAATTATTAGCACCAATCACACCTTTTATTACTGAATATCTTTGGAAAATTTTGTATTCAAAAGAAAGTATTCATAAAGAAAAACAAGTACAAGTAGAAAATATTGAAGATCAAAGTGGCATAACAAATACAATTACTGAATTCAATTCAAAAGTTTGGAATGAAAAAAAATCCCAGAATCTTTCATTAAAAGATTCGATTAAAGTTGAAATTCCAGAAATTTTAAAACCATTCAAAAATGATTTGAAATCTATGCACAATCTATTGGATTGAGCCTAACTATACCTGTAAAATACCATTTGTAATCAAGTATTGAATTCCTTGGATGAATGTAGTATCATCTATTTGATCATCTGCCCACCAACCTGCATTGTTTTTAATCCAAGATGGAATTTCAGATACAATTGAATTTCCTGATTCTGTCTGAGGAATTTGCATTATTTCTTCAGTAATCAAATACTGAATTCCTTGGATGAATGTAGTATCATCTATTTGATCATCTGCCCACCAACCTGCATTGTTTTTAATCCAAGATGGAATTTCAGGTTCTGGAGAAAAAGTGTTGAGTGCGTCAGTACCAATAATGTCAATAATAGAATCACCACCAAAAAATGGAATTACAAGAGTTCTATATTCTAAAGTTGACTCTATTTCTATATAATCAGTTTCAAATCCATCAACCAAAATAAAAAATTCATCATCAAATGTGTCAAATTTTGCATCCAAAAGTGATCTGGGAATTGTGATCTCAACAGTTCCATCCGATAAAGTATCCATGGTTAGAATTAATTCGACAAAATCAGGATCTAAGAAAATCATATCAAGAGTACCATTTTCAATATTATAATCTACATCAAATGAATCCACAGAAACAGTTCCTACATTACCAAATGAAAGTGGGATGGATGTAAAAATAAATAAAGAAAATAGAAAACTCAGAAGATAAGATGAGTTTTTTTGGATCAATGTTAGTTCTCGCCTAGATCTATATTTTCTGTTAATTCAATAGAAATTTCATTTCCGGTTGTGTCATCTGTTGTGTCATCTGTTGTGTCATCTGTTGTGTCATCTGTTGTGTCATCTGGCGTGGTAACATTTTTTGTCAATGTACCAATTCCATCAAGAAACCACATGCCAGAAATTTTACTTTGAGGATTCAAAATTGAAACTTGGGTTGAATTAGTTATTGCCTGTATAGGAGAATTGGCATTTAATGAAATTTTGAGCGTTGCGTAGACTTCTTTAAGCACATCATCTTCTAAAAATGCCAGGATCACTAGTGAATCTTTTGAGCCAGAATCACCTGATGAAGTTGTTCTAGCTTTTCCAAAACCACAGTTGAAAGGTATACCACCATCTACAATAATTTGACATTTTTGTAATTCTAATTTTAGATTAGATTTACCTTTGTCAAAGGTATTAAAAATCATAAAACCTTCAAGAGTAGATAATCGAGTATGATTATGAATATCGATAGCAGTGACTGAATCAAATGTTAATTCGTATGTTTCAAATGAATCTGAAGATGAAATTTTATCACCTAAATAATCCCCATCTTTGATTTTATCAAGAATTTTTTGGGTTCTAACGTCTAATTTTTCTTGTTTTTCTAATAATTTTTGACGAATTTCATCTGATTTTTTACCTATTTTATCTTCTAGTTTTGCAGTTTTAGTAGAAAATTTTTCAACATCTCCAATGAAATTCGATTCAATTCTATTTTGATACTTTTCTTTAATTTCTTTTAATTGTTCTTCATATTTGTTAGTTTTTTTAGATAATTTTTCTTCAAGTTTTTTTCTATCGGAATCTAATTTTCTTTTCTTTTCTTCTAATTTTTGTTTTTGTTCTTTGTCTTTTTGTTTTTCTTTTTTATCTTCTAGTTTTTGTTTTCGTTCCTCAGCTTTTTCTTTTTCTAATTCTTCCAGCTGTTTTTGATATGCTTTTGAATCTTCTCGGCTTACAGGAATATTATCTTCTGCATAAGAATTTTCAATTGAAAACAGTCCAAAAGAATTACCAACCAAAATAGAGGCTAGAATAGCAAAGAAGACAAAATTTTTGTTCATTTTAAAAGCTCGACTGATTGATAGTTAAAAAGAATTGCTCAGCATTCATCTTATGAAAGGTTAGTTTTTTGATGTATTCACCAGATTGATGAAATATTTGTGCAATGCCGTATCTTCAGTTAATTCAGGATGAAAAGCAGTGCCAATTATGTTTCCTTTTTTGACTGCAACTATTCGATCATTAAATTTGGATAAAACTTCTACATCTGAACCCACTTCAGACACAGATGGTGCTCTGATGAATACTCCATTGAATTTTGGAATGCCAATAGAATCCATGGAAATGTCAGATTCAAAAGATTCTTTTTGTCGTCCAAAGGAATTTCTCTCCAATTTAATATTCAAAATATCTAAGAGAGGTTGATCAGTTTTTCCAACTATACGATCACTTGCATTGTTAGATAGCATTATCATTCCAGCACAAATTCCTAGAACGGGCATTCCATTTTCAATCTTTTCTTTTAAAATCTTCATAGATCCATTTACTAAAGAAAGTTGTCCCATAGTAGTACTTTCTCCACCAGGAATTATCAAACCATCTAATTCGGATATTTCCTCAGGAGTCCTTACAGCAGTTACTTTACCATCAATGCCTAATTCATCAATTGCAGTTTGAGCTGAGATAAGATTTTCATGAACATCTCCTTGTATAGATAAAACCCCAACATTAAGACTCATGATGAACCACCACGATCTTGCATACGTAATTCTAATGTTTTTACATCTAGACCTATCATAGATTGTCTTTCATCAATCATTTTTTGAGCTTCTTTTACTTTATCAGATTCATTCCAAAAAGTAGTCGCTAAAACTATTGCTCTTGCTCTTTCTTTAGCATCATCTGCATTAAAAATTCCTGAACCAACAAAAATTCCATCACATCCAAGAGACATTAAATATGCTGCATCAGCAGGAGTTGCAATCCCACCAGCAGCAAAATTTACAACAGGTAATCTTCCGAGTTTTGCGGTTTGTTCAACAATATTATAGGATACTTTGAATTCTCTTGCAATTCTGACCAAATCTTGGTTATCTCCAGAATCATAAACTGATTTAATCATCCTCAACTCATCATTTACTTTTTTGATATGAGTGACAGCTTCTGCGACATTTCCTGTTCCAGGCTCTCCTTTTGTTCGAATCATAGAGGCACCTTCTTCAATACGTCTTAGAGCTTCTGCTAAAGATCTAGCACCGTTGACAACAGGTGTTGTAAAATCCCATTTCCAAATATGATGAAATTCATCTGCAGGAGTTAAAACTTCAGATTCGTCTATCATATCAACATCGGTTTCTTGTAGAACTAGTGCTTCATTGACATGACCAATTCTACATTTTGCCATTACTGGAATTGTTACAGAATCCATAATATCTTCAATTATTCTTATACTTGCAGTACGTGCTACACCACCAGCTTTTCTGACTTCAGACGGAAGCTTATCTAAAACCATGACAGAGACAGCCCCAGCCTCTTCAGCGATTTGAGCTTGCTCTACTGTAGTTACATCCATTACAACTCCATTTTTTAGCATGTGAGCAAAACCACGTTTAACAGTAACAGAGCCACGTAAAGTATTAAGAGAATTTATTTTATCAGAAACTATTCCTTTAGCATCTAGTCGTTCACCAGATAATGGAAGCATGTTTTAATTTTTCCTAAAGACTATTTGTATCTATTCACTAAATTCAGACATAATCATATCCAGTTCAGATTCGACCATAGTGATTATTGGTGGAATAAAATCAGATGTAGCATTTTGTTGTGGCCAATGAATTTGATTTACACGTCCATTAAGAGTAACTTTAACATTGGATTTTTGATATTCAGTCACATCATCTAAAATCTGGAAAGATTCAGAAGGTATTGAAATAAAACCAGTTTCTTTTATCAGCGCTTTAATCTTGTTAAGTTTTGATTCATCTAATTTGGAACGAACATCAGGTTTTACATATCCTTGTTCGGTAACAGAATATTTTATTTCACCATCATTTTTAATAAAAAGAATTTCAGTTTTTTGTGCTCCTATTCTCTCAGTAACCCCATAAGAAATTTTTTTTAATTGATGTTTAGTGTATTCAATTTCAATATTATCAGTGTAATTTGCAGCTGATGTAGGAATTTCATTTTTTAGTAATAATGGAGTAACTAGTAGTATTGCAGCAATTATTGGAATAGCTCCAAATACTAAGTAAATTGGTTTTATCATTTTACTGCAAATATTGCCAATTTGCAAATAAATCTTAGTAATGGTTAAAATTCAAGCAAAATATTTCGGTTCTTGTGGGTTCGTAGCCTAGCCTGGTAGGGCGATGGTCTCCAAAACCATCGATCGTCGGTTCAAATCCGATCGGGCCCACTTCAAAAAAAATTATTGGTTTCTCAAAACATTAAGAGCAGAACCGTGTCTGAACCATTCAATTTGAGATTTGTTATATGAGTGATTTAACAAAATTTCATCTTTATTTCCATCAATATGTGAAATAATACATTTAACTTGTTTACCTGATTCTAATTTGTTTAAATCCATTAGGCTAATTTTATCATCTTCAAGTATTTTATCATAATCATCAGGGTTGCTAAATGTCAATGCCAATATACCTTGTTTCTTCAAATTAGTTTCATGAATTCTGGCTAAACTTTTTGTTATAACTGCAGCACACCCCAAATAACGAGGAGTCATAGCAGCGTGTTCTCTACTACTACCTTCGCCATAGTTATTATCACCAATTATTATCCACTTCATTTGATTTTCTTTGTATTGTCTTGCAATTTTTGAAAATGGTTCATAGTTATTGTTAAGAACATTTTTACCTTGACCTACTTGATCATTAAATGCATTAACTGCTCCTAAAAGCATATTATCACTTAGATTATCTAAATGCCCACGTAATGAAAGCCATGCACCTGCTGGAGATATATGATCAGTAGTACATTTGCCTTTAGCTTTTACCATAATAGGTAAATCTTCAAAGTCATTACCATCCCATTTTGGGAAAGGTTCTAAACGCTGTAATCTTTTACTGTTAGGATCAATAATCACTTCTACATCATCAGAGTTTTCAGGAGGCGTGATAAAAATTCCCTCAGGTCTTACAAAACCTGAAGATGGAACTTCAGGTGCAGGTTTTGGAGGTTCAAGTTTGAATTTTGTTCCATCAGAGGCAATTAGATCATCTTTCAAAGGATTAAAAGAAAGTTTTCCACCTAACGCTAACGCAATTATCATTTCTGGACTGCCTATGAAATTCAAAGTAGTTCTCCGTCCATCATTCCGTCCTGGGAAATTTCTGTTAAATGTTGTAACAATAGTATTTTGTTGATCTTTTTCTAATTCAGGTCTATTCCATTGACCAATACATGGACCACATGCATTTGCCAAAACAGTTGCACCAATATCAATGAGAGAATCCATTTGGCCATCTCGTTCAATTGTACCTCTAATTTGTTCAGAACCCGGAGTTACCAGTAAAGGAATTTTTGATTTTATCCCTTTGGATTTTGCTTGTTCAGCTAAACTTGCTGCTCTAGACATATCTTCATAAGATGAATTAGTACAACTACCAATCAAAGCAACAGAAATTGCGTCAGTGTAATTTTTTGATTTAACATCATCAGATAATTTAGAAATTGTTCTTGCCAAGTCAGGTGTGTGAGGTCCAACAATGTGTGGTTCTAACGTTGAAAGATTAATTTCAATTACTCTGTCAAAATATTTTTCAGGATTAATTTCAATTTCAGGATCTGCAACAAGTGATTCTTTGTATTGATTTGCCAGATCAGCAATGTCACTTCGATTAGTGTATTTAAGATAAATTTCCATTCTTTCATCATATGGAAAAATTGAACACGTTGCTCCAATTTCAGCACCCATGTTGGCAATTGTAGCTTTTCCTGTACAGCTGATAGATTTTGTTCCAGGGCCAAAATATTCCACTATTGCATTGGTACCTCCGGATACTGTTAATTCATCAGCAACTTTCAATATGATATCTTTAGGAGATGTCCATCCTGTTAGTTCACCAATTAGTTTGACACCGATTTTTTTAGGATACAATAATTCCCAAGGCAGACCTGCCATAGTCTCAGCTGCATCTAATCCACCTACTCCTACAGCAATCATTCCAAGTCCTCCAGCATTAGGAGTATGAGAATCAGTACCAATCATCAGACCACCCGGAAATGCATAATTTTCGAGAACTACTTGATGAATAATTCCAGCACCAGGTTTCCAAAAACCACATCCGTATTTTGCAGAAGCAGATTGTAAAAATTTGAAGACTTCGTTATTTTCATCAAGTGAAACTTTCATGTCGATATCTCCTTGTACTTCAGCTCTGATGAGATGATCACAGTGAACTGTAGTTGGCAAAGCTGTTTGCCTGAGATTTGCTTGCATGAATTGAAGCATTACCATCTGTCCAGTTACATCTTGTAATGCAACCCTGTCAGGTTTTAGAAATACGTAATCTTTTCCTCCGGTGAAAACCGTGTCATCAATTTCATAGAAATGACCGGCTAAAATTTTCTCAGTTAATGTTAAAGGTTTTCCAACTAAATTTCTATATTTAGCAATATTTTCTTTTAATTTTAAATAAACACTAGAGACAAGTTCAACAGTAGTGTTAATTTCCACAATACACGTTGATTTAATCCCAATTTATTATTTACAATTTAAAAATAAACAAAATTGTTTCAGGCAGGAAAATTCTTAACAATTATAAGCCAAAAGCAGCTTTTTAATACATTGTTGGAGACTCGTAAATTTTCTAAATTGAGGTATGAATATGGTCAATAAAGGCTTCCCAAAATTTGGAATGTCACAAGCAGGAGCGTTTGTAGCTGCCCTTAAAAATTATAATTTACCTGATTTTATTTTAGTACTAGTTGCAAAAGAATGCAAATCAGAACTACTAGAAAGAGGAAGAATTGATGATAGACTACAAAGTATGAACGATGATGCTTTAGAATTATTACATAAAGTTTTTGTTGTAGGTGAAGAAGATTCTGCTGGAAGATACGCTCAGTATAGATTCTATGCATATGTATCAAGCATGTATCATAAATGTGAAGTTATTGTTAATGACACAATCCCTGGATCATCAGGCAAGAATCACAAAGTTCCAGTTGCAGTAAAAAATAATGGAATGTATATTGCAGTGGCATTTAACAAAGCAACTGGAAACCCAGTGAATAAAAAAGAAACAGCCAGATTCTATGAAATGGTAGATGATATCAAAAAAGGAGATCACGGAACAATGTTGACAGATGGAATTTATGGATCATCTGTTGGTTTTAGAGGAGATGCATTAGTAGAGCTTGAAACGTTAAGTAAATCAAGAACAAATGATCCTGAAAATAAATTAGATTTTAAAACAGCAAACTTTGAAAACAATATTTATTCAGTGACAAAGTGTTAATTTTAGAAACAGCATTACAGATTTAATTGAGCAGTATCCATTGTTAGAAACATTGGTTTGCCATCAGTCTTTTGAAAATCTTCACCATACTGTTCAAATTCTAATTGTTCAAAGAAATGCTTAGTCCATACATCGTGAACTTCTTGAACGAATTTTTTGTGTCCAGAGATTCTCAATAACTCATGAAGTAATTCGTGAGATACTGTAGTACAGTTTTTTTCTGCAAGAAACAATGTATCGTTTGATTCTTTTGGGGTTTGCCAAAATACCATCCCAAAATTTTCTGCATGATATCCTTCACAAGTACAATCAGTCCACCAAGGTTTGAAATGAGTTAAATAGAAATGATAAACGTCTTTTCCTCTTTGCTCATGATCACGTAGCAATGTATGTGTATCAAGACGTTGTAGAATACTTCTAGGTGTTGTAATCATTTCATCGCATTGAATTTCATAATCTTTATCAAATTTTTCTTTAATCCAAACCTTGTAAAATTGGCTCATTTTTTTAACATATTCAAATTCAAGTTGTCGTTTTTCACGATCTTCTTCCCGTATTACAAAAATAAAATGTAAAATCATATTAAGAAAAAAAGGTGTTTATGATTGGCCTTCAATACCCATCAGGGTTAGAGTGGAACGAATCTTCTCGATTTTTCTGATTTTCCAGGTGATTGTTTCTCTAAGTTTTTCTACAGTATCAGATTCGATCTTGGCCAAAATATCATATGCACCAAAAGTTCCATGAACTTCTTTAACACCGTCTAAGCCCTTTAATTGCTGAATAATAGATTCTTCAGAGCCTAGTTCACAGTTTATTAAAACATACGCTGTTGCCATACAATAATTAAATAAATCGACTATATCAATAAACCGATTAGGGTTAGTTTTGAGAAAGATTTAGGATTGCATCCCAAATAGACTTTGGTACAGGCATTACAGATAACCTTGAAATTCTAATTAATTCCCAATCTTTGAATTTTTTCTCTTGTTTCATTTCATCAAGAGTTACTGGACGTTTGAATGATTTTTTATATTTTACATTCACTACAATAAAACGTTCAACGGTTTCTTTTGGATTAGGATAGGGATCAGATGTAACTTGCATGATTCCCACAGCTTGTCTTTCATTACCTGTATGATAAAATAATACAAGATCACCAGGTTTCATTTCTCGCATGTGTTTTAATGCAAGATTGTTATGAACCCCATCCCATACAGTTACTTTTTCTTTTTTGAGCTGTTCAAAGTTATATCCTCTTGGGCCACTAGGTTCTTGTTTTGCTAACCAATAATTTGTCATTTCATTTTTCTGTATTTGCATGGATGTTTAATGGTTTTTGGTAAGAAATGTTCCCCGGTTCTGACTCGCACTAAATCATTGGAATAGCCATACGCCTCCTCGCGTTCTGAAACCGGGGTTGCCCATAATGTAGCACGCCTGGGTGAATTAGAAATCACTGGTATCATAACGATCGTCTCATCCTAATCCGTCTGCATGCCTGCTCTTGGGCATTTATGATGAGACCATTCCTCCTAAAAACCATTGATGGGATTATTTTTATAAAATAGTTTTTAGAAGTGAATCAATTTTGAGTTTAGAGAATAGAATCAGATAACGAGACTTCAAATCCAACTACAGGAATGCGGATTTTATAATTTTCAATAGTCTTTGAATTAATTTTTCCAATTAATCCAATTGTCTTACCATTTAGAATTACTGTTGCACAATGACCATCTTCAAATGTAGGATGGATTACAGTTTTTGTTTCAATTTTAATTCCAAATCCAATCTTTAACGCAGATTGCAACATGGATTTTATTTCTGTAAAATTTGCATCCTTATGAGCACTAATACCAGAAAAATTAATTTTTTCAGATATTGGATCATCATATTGAAAAACAGTACCGGTTTCGAACATTTTCTGCGGATAAGACTCATGAATATTTCTTGAAAGGTTTTCTAATAATCCAGGAAGTATAGAATCACGTAAAATAGTATGCTCCTGACTTTTTGAATCCAATACAGAAATAATTTTTGATGGAATTCTGTTAGTCATTTCATATAAGATGCGTTTACTAGTCAAACTAGAGTTCAGCGCTTCAAGATATCCAAGACCAATCATGGTTTGATCTAACGATTTTAGTTTGACAGATACAGGATTTGTATTACCAATGGTTTGAGAAGGTGACAGTGTAGGTTCAAGATTATGAATCCCATATCCTAAAGCAACTTCTTCAACTAAGTCCATAGGTCCAAAAATATCAAATCGGTATGAAGGAATTGTGCAAATGATGTTTGTTCCTTTAGATATTGCGTCTAATCTAGATTTTTTCAAAGATGAAATGATTTTTGATGAATTAAGATTCAAACCAAGGCTTTGGTTAATCAGTGAAGAGTTAACAGAAATTTTCTTTGATTCTAGTTTTGGTGATGAATTTTTCATTCCAGATATATTAACTGATTCTAACGTAAATCCTGCAGTTTGTAAAATAGTTGCAACTACTGAAAGCATATCTTCAGCGTCATCTTTATTGAGTCCAGTTACTTCAACAAAGAGATTTCGTGTTTTAGTAGTGACTGTGGTAATTGCAGCGTTAATTATTGGAGGGAAAGATACAGTATTTTGATTCTTATCAAGAATAATTGGTACTTGTGAAGATTGCCCCAATAAAGATCCATAATCTTTACCAACATCTGTAGTCGATAGTATTTCAGATACAGTGATCTCTTTTTCTGAATTTAATGGAATGAATTTATGATTTCTATTAGTAGTTGTGTAAACCAAAGGAAATTGGATTTTATCTAAATCATGTATTCCAATAGAAGATTTTTTCCTTTTTCTTCCTATTCCAAAATGAAGATCTTCTTGCATTGCCATTAATTGTTTAATTGTTTTATCATCAACTGTTCCATTTTTTGCAACAATTCCAGTAACAAAAGGACGAATTTTTGTAACAGCGGGTTTTACAGAAATTAGGTATTTGTTAGATTTTTTTATATTGAGTTTTATGATTCCTGTTTTAACACCAAGTAATCCTTGCAGACCAAGTGCGATTCCAAAATCAGTGGAATAATCAGGCCTATTTGGACTGTATTCAATTCTAACTGAATCTTTATTTTCAGATTCTATATCCAATCCAAGAAACGGTAATGAGTCAGAAATCTGTTTTTTTGTAACCTTGCCAACTAATTTTTGAAGACGCGTGTAAGATAGTTCTACTACTGGCATTTTGTGGCACTCCTTAACCAACCAAGATTGTTATTGTAAAACTCTCGCACATCATTGAGATCATATTTTAACATAGCAATTCTTTCAATGCCTCCACCCCACGCCAAAACAGGTTTAGTGATTCCAAGAGGTCTGGTCACTTCAGGTCTGAATATACCCATTCCAAATAACTCAATCCATTTTCCTAGTTTTTCATTATACACCATTGTTTGTAGAGATGGTTCAGTGTAAGGAAAAAATGTAGGCCAGAATTTTATTTTAGTAATCCCAATACGTTTGTAAAATTCTCGTTGGATACCCATTAAATTTCTCAAAGATGCATCTTTTCCAACTACAACACCCTCAACTTGGTTAAATTCTACAAGATGTTTGTAGCTGACTTTTTCATTACGAAAAACACGACCTAGTGAAAAAATCCGTGCTTCATCAGGTTTGGTTTCAGCTAAATGCTTTATAGTCACACTGGTAGTATGAGTTCGTAAAACCATTTTTCGTGCTTCGTTGATGTCCCATTGGTATCTCCAATTTTTCTTGTGTGACTCAGAAACTTTTCTTATTTGTTCTGATGTCCCAATTTTTTTAGCAGACATTTTATCCAGATAGAATGTGTCTTGTAATTCTCTTGCAGGATGATCTTGTGGAGTAAACAAAGCATCAAAATTCCAAAAACTTGACTGAGTCATGTTACCAAGAATTTCAGAAAAGCCCAACGTTACAAAAATTTCACGGATTTCATCAAGAGTATCTTTTAATGGATGAGTTCTTGCAACAAAAACTTCTGGAACTTTTGCTTCAACATCAATATCTCCAGTAGAATCTGAAAGCTCAATATCTTTTGCAGAATCAGATAAAGTGATTTCTTTAGTTTTGATTATATCTTCAACTATAAAATCAGGTCTTGACAATAATCCCGATAAATCATTAAAATCAATTTCTGTTTTAGATAGTTTCTTATTTCCAATAAGTTTGAGGGTTTTTTCGCCTGGAAGATCCAAAGGGGATTTATTAATGGAAATTTGTTCAGAATTAGCTTCAATCCAATTGTTTTTTCTAGCTAAACCCATTGAAGGGCCAAAAACAGAACCAAGTTCTTTTTGTAAATCAGATATTTTTCTAGGTCCGTTCTGCAGTAAATTTAACAATCTCCTTTCAGGTAATCCTTTCTGAAATGATTCAGTACCATTTTTACCTAAACTGAACATGCTTGTTTGAGATTCAGTGACAAGTGTCAAATCTTTTAGTTTAAGCCATTCAATTCCTCGTCTGATTTGATCAGGTGAAAGTTGTGTTGATTTTTCCAACATTTCAGGAGTTTGTTTAGGATTGGCTCTTAGAGAAATGATAATTTTTTTTTCAATATCATGAAAAACTTGTGACAACAGCAAAGAATCCGAAAAAGACTTTTTAAACCTTAACCTAAGTCAAGATGAATGTCAGCTGACGACTTTATTGTAACTCCTTGGCATGTAGAGGGCGATATTGACTATGATAAGTTAATCAAACAATTCGGCACAGAGAAGATTTCTTCGGATTTACTAGAGAGGATAAAGAAAATTACAGGAGAAGACCATTTTATGCTCAGAAGAGGGATTTTCTTTTCTCATAGAGAAATGAACAGAATTCTTGACGAATATGAAAAAGGTAACAAATTCTTCCTATATACCGGAAGAGGTCCATCAGGACATACTCATATTGGACATTTGGTACCATGGATATTTGCAAAATGGCTACAAGAGAAATTTGATGTCAATATGTATTTTCAACTTACCGACGATGAGAAATTTTATTCAAAACCTAATTCAACGTTAGAAGAAACAGGTAAATTTGCATATGAAAACGCATTGGATTTTATTGCATTAGGTTTCAAACCAGAAAAAACAAAAATCATCATCAACACAAAAAATATTCAAACACTTTATCCTATTGCAGCTCAAGTTGCAAAGAAAATTAATTTTTCCAATACAAAAGCAACATTTGGATTTACAAACGAAACAAATATTGGAATGATTTTTTACACATCATTACAATCTGCACCATGTTTTATTGAAGATAAACCAGTTTTAATTCCACTAGGAGTTGATCAAGATCCTCATTTTAGATTAACAAGAGATGTTGCACCAAAAATTGGAAAACAGAAACCAGCGTTAATTCACAACATAATGATTCCAGGTCTAGAGGGACCAGGAGGTAAAATGTCTGCATCTAATGAAAAAGATACAGTGTACACAACTGATCCACCAAACATTGTAAAAAATAAGATTAACAAATATGCATTTTCAGGTGGGCAATCTAATGTTGAACAGCATAGAAAGCTTGGCGGAAATCCAGATGTTGATGTATCATATCAATATTTAAGAATATTTTTTGAGCCGGATGATAATAAATTAAAAAAAATTTATGAAGATTATAAATCTGGAAAACTACTTTCAGGTGAACTAAAAGCAATATTAATTGAAAAAATTAATGAATTTCTTGCAGTTCATCAAGAAAAAAGAGAAAAAGCAAAAGATACAATAGAACAGTTTCTTTTTGAGAATAAATGAAAATCAGTATTGCATGTGACGATAAATACGAGGCTAAAAAGTTAGCAAATTTAATTTTCATTAAAGATGCAAGAGAGACGTACATTACAGGAATTTTAAATGTAATAAAAAATGAATTGGTAGTTTCATTAAAAGATAAATCAGCCCACAGTGTTCTACTTAAAGATGAAGATGATGTGGAAAGATTTGCAGATTTTATTCAATCTGTTATTGATAAAGAGCACAAGTTAGTTTCAACTAAAATTCTTGAAAACATAGTTGAGATAGTCAAAGAATAAAACCATTAACGGAATACAATATAAAGAGCAACTATTCCGATCACAGCAATCAAAGATATCCCCAATGCCTTAAAATCACTATTCATAACGAGGTTTTAAAATAATTATAATTAAAGTGTTAACAAATTCTCAAAGATGATTCTAATTATCTAGGAAAATATTTACTCTTTTTAGATTTTGGCTTTGAGAGATTTTCTTTTGGTTTTGATATAGGTTGACGGATTTCATTACAGTTTAAGCACAAAACCTTTAGCTCTTCCCTAGCAAGTTCAGGTGCTGATACATATTTTCCCCATGAAGATACATCGCTACCACGTCCGGCACTAGAAAAAGAATCATCATATAATGAAGTAATTCCTAATGCTCTTTCATCTTTAAATCCGCAACTTGAACAAGTCTTTCCGCCTAAAATTTCAAATAATTTTTCTTTTATTGTGGCATAAAATTTGTCTGAACCATTAGAAAAGAAACTTTCTTGTTTTCTTGAAAATTTATCATTTTTTGGTTTTCTAGATTTAGAAGCATCTCTACTGAATTCTTTTTCAGATGATCTTGAACTTCTGTCATCTCTAGAGTATCTATCACTTCCTGAATCTTGTGGTTTGTTTTGTCTGAAACAATCACTACAGTAAACAGGTTTGTTAGTTCTTGGAACAAATGGAATTTGACATTCAATACCACAATCAGAACAAGTTACAGTGGTAGATTCACTTCTGTCATCTCTAGAGTATCTTGAACTTCTGTCATCTCTAGAATTTCTAAAAGAACGGGATGGTTCATTTCCTCCAGCATATTTTCTTTCAGACTTTTTTTTATCAGAATATTTTGATTTATAAAATTCCATATTATAGAGAATTTTAGATTTATTGGATATAGATACTTAGATATTCATTTTATGCCTAAAATAAGATAAATGTGTCAAACTAATGATTTATCCATTTCAGTAGACATTATTTCCTGTACTTTGAGAAAGTAAAGTTTTGTTGAATATGGCATATCATCCAAATTATTGTCAACTGCAATCATAAAATATCTAACAGCACGTTTTGAAATATCAAGATTAAATTTCATTGTTAAAACAGGATCTTGATGAACTTTAATTTTATCCTGAAGCCATGGAGGAGCCATATCTATTGTTTCTTTGATAATTTTAGTATACCAATATGAAAGATTGTGAGGATGCAAGCCTTGTTTTAGATTAGATACATCAGTGTCAATTTGCTTCATCATGTGATTAATGATTGTCATGAGGCATGATCCTATAGTTTTGATTTATTCCAATTACTCAAAGTTCCATAAGCTATTTGTCAATTGATAACAAGTTTCCATCAACATCAATTTCTGAATTTTTGATTCTGGTAGTAGATATTCTTGTTCCATCCTCTGCCAAAAACATTGGAATTGTAATGATTTGAACAGGTGGAAGATTTTTTTCAGATCTTAATTTGTTCAGGATATTTCCTTGAGTACTTGTTTCATCACTAACAATTAACGCTTGGACTTCTTTTTCTAAAACTGCAGGTCCAAAATCATTTTTTAATTTACTAATTTGAAAAGAAGCATTTAGGAAATTTTTTGTAATAACAGATGTTAAATTTTCAAAACGTTGAGTGTATTTATTTACAAGAATTTTTCCTTTTGTCTTAGCAAGTTCATCACTTGTTAGACCAATAATTACTTTATCAGAAATTGTAAATGCATTTGAAAGTAATGTCAAGTGACCTTTATGAATAATGTCAAATGTACCGCCCATAGCAACTAGAGAGAATTTGGCCATGCAAATGTATGATATTATTTAAAAATAAACCTACTAGTTTTTTCTATAAATCTAGTCTGAATTATTCAGAAAAGTTGGTCAACCTGGTTCTTTATGCATTTAAATGATGAAAATATATCTAAGAAAATTCTAATTTACAAGAATTAGCGTAAATGGTCCTTGATCTGCTATTGGAACATTATTTCTATCCCAAACAAATGTTTCAATAAAGAATAATCCAGGTTGTTCTGGAGTCCAGTCTATTACTTGAGTTTCTTGTCCAGTTCCAATAAATCTTCCATCAAATTTTCCAATATATTCCACAGTAGGTAATGCATCACGACTTGATGGGGATTTTTTTATCTGAACATAGTAAGTGTAAGCAGTTTCGTTAGATTCTGTATCTGCTGCAAATTCAATCCAAGTGTTACTTTTTATGTTAACAACAGATCCAACTTTAAGATCAGATAGTTTATTTCCATTAGAATCTTCTACAGACACATCAGAGATTGTTACTAATTTGGTAGGAATTTGAGATTGTGGAATTTTTACATCAACGAAATCAGAATAAAAAACATTAGATTCAGCAAAAAGCCAAAATCCTACCGCTTGCGAATTAATTTTTTTGTTAAATTCAAAATCAACATTAGTGTTTAAATCAACTTTACCCAATTCAATTGTAGAAACTTCAAGCATTCGTGGTGGGTCAAAATTATCATAAAATGCAAGGTATACATTAGTATCAGTATTTGGAGCCCCTCCATTTTGTAAAACTCCTGAAAATTGTAGAGTTTTATCCAAAACTATGTCGCTAGAATATACAATAAGACCTTTTTGTTTTTTGTCTGAAGGTTCAAATCCCAAAAGCGAAACAGACGCTTCTGTTATGTCAGTATCAGGTGTTGGAGAACGAATAGAGTATGGTGATTTGCCATTTGGTGGAATTACCTCAAGAATGGTAGTACCTTGTGTTACCTCCAAAGGAGCAGATCCAAATTCATCAAAGAAGTTTGCTTGAATTTTGACATTTGCAACAGATGTTAATGAATTCTTATTTTCAACTATTCCAACTACAACAGTGTATCCTTCAGAATCTCGATAGACAAAAGGAATTTCATTTGTGAAAGAGACAGACAGAGTGGGAGCATTATCAGTTGTTTCTGCAGAAAATGCCTGTGAGAAAGGGATTAGAAGCAATATCAAGAATGTAGATAAAATTAATTTCATATCTAGATTTCCTTACGATTAGGGATTAATTTCAGGTAACATAACATATAGTGAACAATAAAGGTAACAACGTTTAACCCAGTTACACTAGACGTTAAGAGAATAAAAAGAAATTAAAAATAGATGTAAATTTTATTTTCTCTTTGCGGTAATTGCCAACCAGTATATCAAACCTGGTGCTAAACCAACAATGAGTGGAATCCATACAGGCCATCCATCTGCTACACTTGTCATAGATGAAAAACGAAACTTATCCTATTTAAATCCATCCTGAAGTCTGAATTTCAGCATTGATCGGGAAATACGAAAGTGGACCGGACGGAATTTGAATCCGTGACCCCCCGCGTGCAAGGCGGGTATACTACCAGGCTATACTACCGGCCCACACAAGTGATGAATAATGTGTGGATTTTAATTGTTGTCTTCTTGGGAAGAATTTTATTTGAAATCTAATTCGATTTAATATGGTACTTTTAGAATCACAAATCAAGTTAAAAACAGGAGATATTGCACCTGATTTTGAATTACTAGGAACTGATGACAAAAAACACTCACTGAAGGATTATAACAATTACAAAGGAATTTTGGTAATTTTCATGTGTAATCATTGTCCATATGTCAAAGCAAAAGTTGATGCATTAAACGAATTACATGATAAATTTGGCAAAGAAATTGCAATCATAGGAATCAACAGTAATGACTCTACGGATTATCCTGAAGACAGTTTTGATGCTATGAAAGAGACTGCAAAAGAGAAAGGATTTGGATTTGACTACCTAGTAGATGAAACTCAGGAAGTTGCCAAAAAGTATGGAGCAATGTGTACGCCAGATCCATTCCTGTTCAATAGCCAAAAACAGTTAGTTTTTCATGGAAAAATAGACAATGCCATGAAACCAGATGATGTTGCAACTGAAAAAACAATGATAGTCAACATGCAGAAATTATTATCTGGTGAAAAAATTCAGAAAGATTTTGACCCCTCCATTGGGTGCTCAATCAAGTGGAAAGAAAATAAAACACATTTTAATTGAATGAAATGAAATCAAAATCAAGTTTATTGATGATGATGGATTAACTATCTTCTCAAATCTGGAAACCTCATTAAGTGAATTAATCAAGGTTTGCTGAATCACTTCAATGATCATTCTCAATCATTAAAGACGTAAGAAATGACATAAAACAATCCAAATCAATAGAGCAAATATTATTTTAAATTAAATTTACACCTGTAAATTATCATTCTGTCGCTTGAGAATCATTTGTGAAATACAATATACACTTTAAATTCAAGAAAATGTATCTCACATCACATGGTCAGTCAGGGAATTTTGATAGGTATTGCAGTAGGTGTATTTTTTGCAGGTTTGGGAATAGGATACTCTATAGTTCAATCAACTTCAACACCAATGATGATGACTTCTCAACAGATGCAACAAATGATGAATGACCCTAACACGATGAACCAATGGCATCAAACTATGATGAATAATCCAGATGCTATGAATCAGTGGATGGGAACAATGATGAATGACCCACAAGCAATGCAACAAATGCATGACATAATGATGTCTAATACTCAACACATGAATCAAATGATGAGTCCTATGATGGGAACAATGATGAATGACCCACAAATGCAACAACAAATGATGACTCACATGATGGGAAATCAAGGAATGATGAACTCTATGATGAATAATCAAGACATGATGAACATGATGATGAGTGGCAATATGATGATGGACAATAACATGATGATTGATTCGGGAATGATGGGAGAGCATATGATGATGGGCTCACCAATTACACAACAAAGTGATGTTATAACTACGATTAACAATATAGAAAAAATTCTAGATCAAGTATCATCAAATTATAGAAATGGTGATCAAGATTCTGCGTTTTCACTTGCAACAAATGCATACTTAGAAAATTATGAATATGTTGAAGGTGCAATAGCTCAAAAAGATAGAACTTTAATGGAGAAAATTGAATTAATGATGAGAGTAGATCTCCGAAATATGATAAAAAATGATGAATCACCTGACGTGATAGATGCAAAAATTGCTTCTATCAAGAGTAACTTAATAACCGCAAAATCACTATTTCAATAGATTTTTCCCATAATGAAAGAGAAAAAAGAATTTTGTACACGCTGTCCTTTCCATGATGTAGAATTAATTCACACAGAATTACAAGATGGTACCTCTAAGGATTATTGTCCAAAATGTCAAGAGTTGTTTGGAGAAAAAATCTAATCACATTATGAATATTAAGTTAAACTCCCAAATTCTCGGGTTTGTGTTTACAGGAACCTTCCTTTACAACGGGCATCTTTTCGTGATGCAGACCATTGAATCAAAGAAATGATAATACGATATAATCCTAGTTTGCCATCAAATGTCTGTCTTGTGTTTTTTCGATATCTTGCTCTTGTTCATTGATTATGTTCAATGTCATACTAGATTCAATGTGAGGTAATGCACGGACGGCTTTGGTTATGATATTTTCTAGTGTTTTATTATCAGACGCTTGAATTTTACAAATAACATCATAAAATCCAAAAACTACATCTGCTTCTTTTACTTCTGGAATGTGGCTAAGATTTTTCAGGGTTGGGTATTCCTCTCCCTTTTTACAATGAATTACAACGTATGCTTGAGCAATATTCTGCCCTAGAATCATCCCAACCAGATTCTCAGATGGTAGGAATAGTTCTTGAGATTCTGAACGAGTTAAAGTCAAAGTCGAATGAATTTTTGGCATTTTACGAATAACTCCAGTAACCATTTTCATAACTTTCTCTTCTGATTCCAGTTCAATTTTTGCAACAATGTCATAAAGACCAAGTGTACCATGAGCTTCCTTTATACCGTCAATTTTTTTCAGTGATGAGATCACATCTATTTCTGAGCCCAAATCACAGTTCATTAAGACATATGCTTTAGCCATTTTCAGTGATCTTGCTTCTCACGTTTTGGTTTTGAATGAGCCTTTATCATATGCTTTTTGGTTCTTTCTGGATCGGTAAATTCCATATTGCAGATTTTACATTTGTTAGAAAACGTTGTTTCTCTTTTCAACATACTCTTCATCATACTTTTGCCAAAAGACAACTTTGATTTCATGTAAAAATTAGAAATTCGTTGTTATAAGCAGTTGCTTAACATTGTTAATCAAACATAGATTTCCATAATAGTTAAAGTGGCATTGATGTCAATAGGCATATTGGCCGATTCCAAAGGATATCGTGACAGGATATACATTGTAAAAGATATTATTTTAACTTTAGCAGAATACGGTCAGCTCAATCAAACAGCGTTGTTTAGCTTTTGTGGATTAAACATTACAAAACATAAAAAGATTTTAGATAATCTCGAAGAAAATGAAATGATACAAAGAACAGAAACTGCAGATGGAAAAAGAATAATTACAATGTTCAAGGTTACTCACAAAGGAATGGATTTTTGTCATGAGATATTGGAACCTTTTGAAAATCTGTTTCCAAGAAGTGGCAGAACTAGTTCATCTAAATTTGAGTGATTATTCTTCATCCAAATGATATTTTGAAGATATTTCTTTATCCAGATCGTCTCTTTTCTTCAAGTAACCACAATATCGTCTGTTCCACGAACTAAGAGATTGGAATTGCTGTAAGCCTGCAACAAGCCAAATTCCAGAAGTTACTAAAACTACAGTTAGCAAAACTGTCAATAATAATGCAAATTCACCTTCACTTTCTATTAGAACACGGAATTTTGGATGTGTAATTAGATATAATGAAATTCCTATCGCAAGTGGTGCTAAAATAAGGGCTGAAAAGGACATTCCTAACATTATTCCTCTTAGCTGTTGAATTTTTTCAATAAAAAGATCCATCGAACTTAGAATGTTATTGTGATTATCAGACAAATTTTTCCTCTTTTAGATTTAATGAATTTTGTTTTATATATTCTGAATGGCACTTTGTAAAAAATAAATTAAAACTTGCTAAAATTTGCATTTGTATCTATCTGATATTGTATAGTATATAGCAAATACTTAACAATGTTAATTCACTTTTATTAAAAATCCAATCCAGCTCAATTCATGAAGAAAAAAGAAGATTTGGACTATGAGAACTTGGCAATTAAAAAAAATGAAGATTGGTGGAGATTAGAAAAATTTCAGATTGGAAGGAGTAGATTTCCATAGATATGACTTTTTGTTGTAAAGGTTTATGCGATACCTTAGAGATAGATATTGTTCCTACAGGTTTACGATACAAATTTGGACACAAAAGATGTTCAACTTGTTCTATTTTTGTTAAAACTACAAATCTTGGATGTCCTTGCTGCGGTACACGTCTTAGAACAAAATCAAGAAGTAGAAAACATCTTAAAAAGATGATCATTCCTTAACATTGTTAAGCATATTCTAAATACTATTTTTTTCAACATACAATTAATGCAGAAGCAAATATCATTCCAAAAGGAAGCGACACTGACTCCATATTGTAGTGTCCTAGTTTTCGTTTCATGCCATTAGACACTTGGTAATTTCCTAATTTTGCTTCTGCATTTCTCATCTAAATATGAAACAGGGGTTAACATTGTTAACTGAAGTATATTACATATAAAATCAGAAAAAACTCTAATTGATAAAACTAAAATGTATTGACTATGGATTTGAGTGCGATTTTGTATCTGAAGGGGAAATAGAATCAGTATTGGAGGAATTTGGGAGACATACTAATGAAGAGCATGGGATAGATTATTCAAAAGAAGTACTAATGCAGATAATTTTGCGCAAAACTACCCACACATAGCCTCTGGAACGAGTATTCATGATTGAAATTTTAGACTATAATTTTATCATGTTTTTTCTTGATAACATGTTTCTTCAAGGTAATGATGGTGGGATTTTTTCATTTATGAGTCAAGGCAGACAAGCATTAGGAAGTGATGATCCCATAGTCAAGGGCATAATTCTATCACTATTTGGGGTTACTGGGTTTGGCATAATTCTTAACATTTTCAATTCTCTAGTTAGAAAGAAAATGGTTGATCAAGACAAACTAAAACGAATTATGAAAGAAACCAAAGAATGGCAAAAAGAGAGAATGTCTGCGATGAGGGCAAAAGATCAAGCAAAAATTGCGGAACTAGGTAAAAAATCATCATACATGAACAAAATGTCAATGGAGATGATGCAGATGAATATGCGTCCAATGATGATTACTTTTGTTCCTTTAATTTTGATATTTTATCTTGTATTGCCACAACTATTTGCATACACTGTAGCTTTCTCTCCAATCTCATTAAATGTAATTCCTGGAAATATATTCCAACTAACATGCACTGCAGAACAGGCGTTAGATATTGAACATATTTGTTTTGGAAAAGAAAATGCACTATACCTTTGGGCTTGGTATTTTTTATCATCTATTTCTTTTAGTGGGATAATTATGAAACTAACAAAGACTTCTATGAATTTGTCCTAGTGCTCTAATTGATTAGAACACTCTGTTGAACAAACATCATCACACCAATGCTCAAATTCTTTTCCACATACAACACATGTTTTCATTTGGCATTACTCCGAATTTCTAAATGTCCATTTTAATTCACCGTGCTTTCTTACAAATTCTTGAGGAGATACTTTTTCATGGTTATTTTTAATGTGGTACATGTAATCTCCTAGTGAGACAAATTCATGATTACATAGAGGACAAATTTTACTAAACACCATACAAGATATTAACATTATTTCCTTTTAGCAGTTCCTTAACAATGTTAATTATTGTATATATGCAGGAAAATTATTTCTAAATATTGAACAAGATAAAGAAAAAGCCCTCTAGATTATCACGAGCAAATATAATTTCAATCAGTGTCGTTACAGGAGTTATTATTCTCATAGGAAGCATTGCGTTGAATTCTTTTCATCCCGTTAATTCAGATAGTTTTGTTTTTGCTCCTACTACAAACATATTCCTAAAGGGAGTACAAGATTCCCAAGGCTCTTATCATTACCAACATGCTAAAGGTGGTAAATCCACGCCCTCTACAACAGGAACCTCTCCGCCAATTAAGGTATCAAAAGGGAATCTTGTTCAGATTCATTTGATTAATGAAGATAGAAATGAATCAAACAATCCTTCAAAACACAATCTCAACATTGATGAGTTTAATGTACATATCAAAGATCTTGGTTATTTTCAAAGCGAATCAATCACGTTTTTGGCTGACAAAACAGGTACTTTTGATTACTACTGCTCAATTCATTTGGACATGAAGGGAACAATCACTGTAATTGAATAAAGATTCGATTGAAACATGAAATGTTTTTCAAGAAAACATCTAATGTCTGTGGGTATTATTGCATGTACTATTGTTTTGATTGGATTCTTGATTATCTTTAGTTATCAATAGTTCTTACAATGTATAATGAGTGACGAATTTACTGGTCACTTTACATATACAAAATTAAACTTAAATGAGTCTTGCCTAGAGATTTGTTCGTGGGCTCGTAGCTCAGCTTGGCTGGAGCGTTCGACTGATAATCGAAAGGTCATGTGTTCGAATCACATCGGGCCCATTTTTGTCATTTCAGGTTTTGTGATACAGTTTGAGACCATTGTAAAACTTCCTCAATCTTATCAGATGCCATGTCAGATTGAATTTTGGTCTTTTTAGATAATTTTCCACATAGAATTAATTTCATGTTTTTACCAGATTTTTCTTTAATTGGGTTTATAGAATCTGCAAAAAAAACCAACCCCTCATCAGTTTGAGAAAATACAACTACTAGCAAAATGCCGGGTTTTTGTTTCCATATTTTTCCTAATAATTTTTGAAAATCAAGATCAAAAAGCACATTGATTGCAGAAGACATGTCACCTAAATGAGAAACCTTCCAACCATTTGAATGATAAACAGCAGATGCAGCTTCGGAATTCAATCTGCTTTGTGCATCAGAGGCAATAACTACCACGTTCTTTTTTGGATCAGATACTACTTGGGATTGATTAAAAATTTGAAGAGATTTTGAAATTGTTGTATTAAGAAGATTTTGCTCAGATGTGCCAATTTTGCCATCATCGTATAGTTTCTTTACATTTTCAATAGATGGTAAAATCACTTCAAGTACTAAGCGGTTGGTGGTTCCTCCAGAATGCAAGCAATTGCGAATTAATGAATAAACTCTATCTTCACTGTCTTTGAGTAAATATTCAAGATATTGCGGGGCAACTTTAAAGTAATCATCAGGGAAGGTAAAAGATTCTTGTCCTGGTTCTAAAAACCACAAAGTAACATTTCCAATATTTTTTTGTCGAAGCAATCCTTCAGCTGCAAATACTTTGAGGTATTTTGCCATAGTAATTCTATTGATACCAATATTCCCAGAAATCTCAACCCCAGACATGCCAGATACTACACCATCCAAAGTGGAGATTAGTTTTTGTCGAATCTCTTCAGTCGAGTATCCTTTACCCATAATGCTCTTGAGTCAAGGTATTCTATAAAGACTAATTTTCATTTACGTTAGAAATTAGATAGAAAGACTCCTGTTGATCTTTGTGGGATTGAGATCAGAGGACAAGACAAATGGATAACCGTGATTCAGAACGCAAGCAAACAGTAAAGAAACTCACTATGTTGGGTTTTAAGATAACTCTGATGGCTATTGATTATTTGATTTGAATATGATTAAAAATCATTAAAATAATTAACAAAATACCTGACTCTAAGTGACTTCAAAAAATCTTTTGTCATCAGTATTTCTTTTCTTTCTTGCTGGACTGTGTGAGATTGGTGGTGGCTATTTGGTTTGGTTATGGATACGTGATGATTTCAGTTGGATTTTAGGTGCTATTGGTGGTTTTATTTTATTTCTGTATGGGGTTGTTCCGACGTTTCAAAAAGCCAACTTTCACAGAATCTATGCTGCATATGGCGGCGTCTTTGTAGTGATGTCAATTT
>Ga0210050_1000909_pt1 | contig 35075 bp, 43 predicted proteins | sample CryGey132114_all_FD_185463 | JGI IMG/M metagenome (GOLD analysis project Ga0210050, IMG submission 185463) | Groundwater microbial communities from aquifer - Crystal Geyser CG22_combo_CG10-13_8/21/14_all (SPAdes) (version 2) | ecosystem: Environmental > Aquatic > Deep subsurface > Groundwater ... | reverse complement strand
CGAGAAAGTTTCAACTATAATTGTTATTCAATGAGTTAAAAACAAACTCATAAAAAATAAGTTATTTAGAAATAAATACTTGTTGGGAGGACTACAGCCTAAAGGCTGTAGATTTCTTCTCAATTAATTATATCCTAAATTTATTTAAATCTTTAAAATGATTTCTATCTAAAAATTTGTTAAGAAATTGTGCATGTTGAGTCTTATCTAAAACATCATTAATACGATAAGTTTTAACATTGAATTTTTCAGGGTTAGCAATAGTTTTAATTTTTGAACCAATTCCTTTATTAATCTCCTCTCCAAGTAAATAATCATTTTTTGCCATGTCTGAAATTTTCTTTACATTCTGAATAGCGTTACCTAAAGGAGTAAAGGATAATTTACCATTCCGAGTTTCAGCAATAATATTTCCGTCGTTAATCCCTATACCGAAGTTAATCTTAGGAGAATATTTTTTATTGTGCTCATTTAATTTATGAGAAATAGCATCAGCAATTTTAATTACATCAAATCCATTATCAAAAGTCCTTGTGATTACAGGAGCATAAACACCGACAATATATTTCCCTGACCTGTAAACTTTTCCTTTAGATTCTAAAATAGAATTAACTGAATCTTCAATTGTCTTAGAAGCATTTGAACCTTTGAAAATTTCTTCTTGATTATCAATTTTCAAAGAAAGAAGAGTAGCTTTCTGCTTATCTCCCTGAATAACTAAAGAATTATCAGCAGTATCCTCTTTAGGTCCTGTTTTATGAATTCCAGAGTTAGTTACATTTACTTTAACAACTCCTCCCTTAACTTTTGAAGTTTTAGGATTAAATGATTTAGAAGATAAAACAGATTTCCTATTTACTACTTTCCGTGCAGAAACAAAAATAAACAATCCTAAAATCCCGATAATAATAACCCATGAAAACATATAATTATTAACTAAACCTATTCCTCCGCTACGTGAATCTTTAATTCCAATAACATTTCCAGTCAAAAATGTAGATTTCTCTAGATTAACTTTTCCATCATCAACAAAAATAGAATACTCTCCATCAGGCGCCTCCAAATCAAATTCAACACTTCCTAAAAGACTAATATTAAGAGCTAAAATTTCTGTATAGTTTTCCCCAATTTTAATTTGAACAAGTTTATCATAAGGAACATTCCCAACATTTTTTATAACTAAAGTATTATTTATTAACAAGAATTCTGCTTCAACATTTGCATTAATAAAAACATCAAATGACTCTGAAATTAACCCTTCTGATTTAGCAGTTAAATTCCAAAATCCTAATTGCGCATTTTTCTGTATTGTATAATATTCTGTAACTTCTGTCTCAGAAAGGATATTAAGCACTTGTTCTCCATTTGGATTAACTAATGTAAATGCAACAGGAACACCGTCGATAATTGAATCAGCCTGATCGTAAAGATGCGCTGTAAAATCTAACTCATTATTTGGAGCAATATTTTCTGGAACTTCAATTTCTAATAATCTTGGTTTTTTCATAACACTAATTGAAGAATTAGAAAGATAAAAATTTGTTACCTCTCCTGCCTCGTTTTTTTGATAAACAAAAAAACTCAAATCATGTTCTCCTGCAGGGATATTTTCTTGTAATGAAATATTTCCATTAAATTTTCCGTCGGTAACAGGAACAATTATTTGAACAGCATTATAAGGAAAACTAACCTCTGCAAAACCATTAACTTTATCACCATTCTTTTTCGAAACAGTTCCGCTAAATTGAACGCTTTCATTCGGATTAAATAATTTATTATTGAAGTTAACTTTCACATCTAAAGAACTTGAAATATCAAAATGTAAACTCTCTTTTGTTTGATTATTGAATAATAGGGAGAAATAACAATCGCCTTGCATGTCTCTTAAGAAATCTTTAGTAAGAGGGACGCTAAAAGGAATATTAGTTTCCTCGGGAGTAACATAATGAAAGAAAACCATTTTTTTAGAAGAATTATCACAAACCAAACCAGCATTTACCCATCCTCCAGAACCATCTGAACCAAGAACTACTTTTATCTGGTCTCCGAAACTATAAACTTCCTTCGGTTGTTGAGAAAAAAATATTTCTGCTGAAGCAAATGACATCATAAAAATCAAAAATACAAATATTGCAATCACTCTTTTTTCCATATGAAATAAATTGAGATTAACTATATAAATATTATCCTAGAGGAAGTTAACCCTTTTCAAAAGAATTCTCAATCTCTTTCTGGAGGAGCAAAAATAGGAATCCCACAAGTTTGATAAATATGAGTCATTTATCTTGCAAAACTTCCACTAATTGGAATCAAATCTAAAAAAACATATTCAATCTGATCATTAGATCTTGGAAAATCATCCATCTCTTTCGCAAGTATTTTATCATATCCTTTTTCTTCTAACTGACTTGGATGATAATAGGGCTCAACATCATCAACTAATGCTCTAAATATTGTATAAAATAATCTATCTAACATTTTATTAACATAACTCAAAACTATATAAATATTTCTTTGATTTCCTAACCCTTCAACCCTACATTTATAAAATCCATTCTCCTAAATAAATTATGTCTCAGAAAGTAACCCCGTGGGAAGTTGAAGGTGATGTAAACTATGAAAAGTTAGTGAAAGAATTTGGGATTTCTCTGTTAAAAGAACTTCCAGAAGAGTTCAATAAAGAATTACTTTTTAGAAGAAAGATAGTTTTTGCTCATCGAGACATCCAAAGAATTTTAGAAGCTAAGAAAAACAAAAAACCTTTTGTAATGATGACAGGATTAATGCCTACTGGACGATTTCACATAGGCCACGCTTTAATTGCAAAACAAATGATTTTCTGGCAAAACCTCGGCGCTAAAATTTACATTGCCGTCGCAGATATCGAAGCATATCATCAAAGAAATCAAAGTTTTGAAGATAGCAAAAGAATTGCCTTACATGAATATATAAAAAATTATATCGCCCTCGGATTAAAGAAAAAAAATTTAGAAATTTATTTCCAAAGCGAAAGAGACACTAACGCGAAAAGATCAAATGCATATTATCGTTTACAAAATTTATTAGCCAAACACGTAACTTTCAATGAATTCAAAGGAGCTTATGGAGAAATCACTCCGGGAAAAATGCTCTCATCACTTTTACAAGCATCTGATATGTTGCATCCACAACTAAAAGAATTTGAGGGTCCTCTTCCAATAGTTGTTCCAGTAGGAATTGACCAAGACCCGCATTTAAGATTAACAAGAGATATTTCCAAAAGAGTAAAAGAACCAAAATTTATCCAGCTAAGTTCCACGTATAATTTATTCATGCCCGGACTTTCAGGAGGAAAAATGTCTTCTTCAGATCCAACCTCTTTTATTGCAATGACAGACTCTCCAGAAGAAGTCGCAAACAAAATAAACAAATACGCATTTTCAGGAGGCCAAGAAACCCTTGAATTACACCGAAAAAAAGGTGGAAATCCCGATGTTGATGTTTCATTCCAATATTTAAAAATGATGTTTGAAGAAGATGATAAAAAATTAGCTAAAATCGAAGAAGATTACATAAAGGGGAAACTCACAACAGGTGAACTGAAAAAATACACAATTGAAAAAATTAACACTTTTCTAAAAAAACACCAAGAAGCAAGAAAAAAAGCCGAGAAGGAAATTCCTAAGTTTTTGAAGAATTAATCCTTCCTTGAAAGTGACAACAAATAGAAAGTTTTATATAGGGAGGTAACCCCAAATATTTATGGCAACAGCAATAGATTATAACTATAGGACAAGGGAAACTAGTGAGTTAGAAACTCCTTTTTTTATAGTGCCCGAAGAAAAATTAGAGATACCTGTCTTTGTAGAAGGATTTGAATATGAGGAAAAGAAAAATTTTAATAACTCTCATTCCAATGAAACGCCAATGTGGATTCCATATTCAAATAAAGAATATTCTTTTGATGAAAATGCTCAAAAACTAAGGAATAGAGAAAAAGATAGAAATGAAATTTTAAACAGACTTTACAGCCCTAATGAAAGATTAGCTAAATCTACAGCTAATTCTATGATTAATCATTTATTAAGATATGAAATGGAAGAAAAAACATTAAGTCGCGAAGGATATAAAACAATTCAACAAAACTGGAAATTAATCAAAGAGAATATGGATGAAATTTCTCGTGAAGACCAAGGAAAATTAGAAGTTTATCTTCGGGGAGAATATACTAGAATTAAAAAAGACGAAGTAAAAATAATTGATAAAGAAGTGGAATCAAAGATTCCTTCAAAAACATCTCTTTGGAATAGAATTAAAAAATCAGTAACTTCTTCAAGAATATATATTCCAAAATTTTCTTTCGGAAGAGCTTAATAAATTAATTTCTAAGAATTTTTATTTACAAATTCTAAACATTCAATCTAATTTTTCTTATAAAAATGATATTTTCCATTCGTAGAAGCTAAAACAGTTATCTCTTTCATCTCTCCATTTTTCAATCCGTCTCTAACCCAACCATACATTTTTTCAGGAGCTTTTTCATTAGCTTTTTGGTGAATTGTAAAAAAAGTATCATACTTAGGACCTTCTTCAATTAACTCTTCAGCAACATTATAACAAACTTTCCAAGCTTCCTCATTAATTCTAGATTCTTCAACTGATTTTTCAGGATTTAAAAAATATTTAGAATTTCCGTCTCTAATTGATTTATACTGAGCATCTTCAAAAATTGCTTTTTTTACTGAAGAACCTTTTGCACGATTCAAAACAGAACTTCCTTTATGGTAAAGAATTTCAGGATTTTCCCATTCGCTTCTTGCTTCAGCATAAATTAATCTCGCTAAAGTTAATTCATCAGATTCTTCTTCAGAGTATGCCGGAATAATCTTATCTTCTTTTTCAGAATCTGCGGGCTCAACATCTTCTAAAATAGTCTCTAAATTTTCTTTCCCTTCAGGTTTATTTGCTTCATATTCCCAAACACTTTCCCAAAGTTTTTCTTGTTCAGATTGATAAGCGTTCCATTCATTTTCGTTTGAAGATAAACCAATATTGTCAACAAAAAATTCATCTATCGCATTAGCTTCAATTTCTCGAGGGAGAATAGCATATCCAGCCATTAAAGGACCGAATATTAAAGTCGGAGCTATAGCTGAAAGTCCTCTTCTAATAATTCCTCTGTTAGTTTTATTTTTCATATTAATATCTAGGCTACCTCGTTTAATGTAACTTCTTAAAAGTTAAGACAAATAACTATTTATAAACCTTTCTATTATACTTACTAACTAATAGTAACAATACTAATCAGAATTAGATTTAACTTTATCAACCCAATACATAACATCTTCATAAACACTTGATGGAAATTCTAAAGGATAATCGTGCTGAGCATCATTTTCAATAATCTCATAATCAGAAAAAACCTCATCAATAATTTTTAAATTTTCTTTAGTAATACAATCTCCAAACAACTGATCATTTTTAGAAAGAATAATTAATGTAGGAGTTTCAATTTTTAGAGGGGTTCCATCATCGTGGTCAAAATTATATTGAGCAATATCTGAAATAATCGACGGCACAGCTATTGGTCCTTTCATTAAATTAATTAAATAATTTGGAATCATCGAGGGATAAAATCCAACTTTTTTCTTTTCCATAGCATCTAAACCTACTTTTAATCCTCGTCTAAATAAACCAAAAGCGCTTTGATTCCCATGCAAAATCGGATTTATTGCAACAACTCCTTCAAGATTAGTATGATTTTTTTCCATTTCTTCAGATAAAGAAATTGCAACAGTCGCACCAATGGAATGCCCGACAATAAAAGCAGGATTGAATTTTCCAAAATAACCATTATTTGAATTTTTAAATTCTCTAAAAAATGTTTCAGTCATTTCAACATAATGGTCAATTGTTTCTGGCTGAGGTTTAAACTTATTAATTCCAAAAATCTTCGGAGAAATAATTCTAAAATCATTAGAAAGTTTATTCAGAAAAAATTCGTAAAATTCAGGCGGAACACTAAACCCATGAAAAAAAGCCAAATCAGCAGAATTTTTAGAATCATTATAAAGAAAATCAACACTATTTGATTTTCCATCAAATTTAATCTCCAAACTCCCAGTTTTCATTAAACTAAATAGAAAAACAATTTTTAATAATTGTTGTGATTTTGAGAAAGGATTTTTCCCAAATAAGTAAAAGATTTATAACCTCGTTAAATCAGAAATAAGCATGTCAGAAATAATTATTCCAAGAAAAACAGAAATAATCTCAGATTTAGGAGAAGATGGTTTAGTTTACAAATTAAATGAATCATTGGCAATTAAAATTTACCGAGATGAAAATCCTTCAGAAAATTGTTTAAATGAACACAAAATAGCCAGTTTGGCATTTCAATCAGGAATAAGAGTCCCAAGACCATATGGACTTTTCAATGTAACATTAGAAGATTCAAATCAAGAAAGAAAGGGATTTGTTATGGATTATTTAAACGGATTTAATTTATTTGAATTTTCTATTAAAGCAAGAAGCCACGAAGAAATAAATAAATTAAATATTTTATCTAAAGAATATAAAAACGAACTTAGAAATGCAGAAGATTTAGGATTTATAATAAAAGATGTTTCGCTTCAAAATGCCATTTATAATTTAGAAGAGGATTTAGTTTATTTAATTGATTTCTGTGATTGGGAAACTCCAAAACATTTTAATATCTCAATTCCTCAATAAATTCATGATAAAATTAATAAAAGGAGATAACCAAAGAGACTTCGGCATTTTTAGGAGATGTCGTAAGAAGACGAATCTAAAAGGAAGATTCGTAAAAGAAACCTAGGTGTCTTTTACTTTACTATGAAAATCATAACACTCCACGCAGATTATATAAATTTCAAACCTCTAAAAAAGGCGTTGAAATCAATTGAAGATTTAACAAAAAAAGAAGCTGAGGAGAAAAAAATCAAAGAACCTTTAGTAATTTTAACCGCTGTTGAAAAAGGCGACGACGGAAATACAATAAAAAAACTCGTAGAAGAAATTAAAAAAATCTCAGAACAATTAAACGCAAACAACATAGTTCTTTATCCTTACGCCCATCTAAGTTCGAATTTAGGCTCTCCAAAAGAAGCAGAGAATATTCTAAAAGAAGCTGAAAAGGAATTAAAAAAATTATTCAAAGAAGTTGTAAGAGCACCTTTCGGTTATTACAAAGAATTCGAAATAAAAGTCAAAGGCCATCCTCTTTCTGAATTATCAAGAGAAATAACTGGGGAAAAAGTAACCGAAGAGAAAATCAGCGACGAAGAAATTAAAGAACTTGTTAAAAAAATGTCGAAAATAAAAATGTCGGCACCAAAAGGAAAAAATAATTGGAAAAGCAACGTCGAACTTGGAAGAGATTTAGATTTATACATTGTAAGTGAAGTTATCGGCGGAGGATTACCTTTATTCACACCAAAAGGAACAGCAATAAAAAGAGAACTTGAAAAATTCATAACTGAAGAAGAATTAAAAAGAGGTTACGAATATACTTCAACCCCCGTTATGGCTAAATCAGATTTATACAAAGTTTCAGGCCACTGGCAACACTATCAAAAAGACATGTTCACATTAAAATTAGGAAATGAAACTTTTGCATTAAGACCAATGACTTGCCCATTCCAATTCGCACTCTACAAAAGAAAACCTCGAAGTTACAAAGATCTTCCAAAAAAATACGCAGAAATCGCGCAACTTTTCAGAAACGAACAATCAGGAGAATTACGGGGTTTAACAAGACTAAGGCAATTCAGTCTAGCCGACGCGCACATAATTTGCACTCACGAACAATTAGAAAAACAATTCGCAGAAGTTTTAGATTTAATTAAATTTGTTATGGAAAAACTAGGAATTGAAGTTTGGTATAGATTTTCAAAACACGATCCAAAAAATAAAGAGAAATATATTGATAATCCCAAAGCGTGGAAAAACACAGAAGATTCAATGAAAAAAATTTTAGATAAATTAAAAGTAAAATATAAAGAAGCAAAGGGCGAGGCTGCTTTTTACGGACCAAAACTAGACTTGCAATACGAAGATGTTTATGGTAAAGAAGATACTCTAATAACTGTCCAAATAGATTTTTCAGCAGCAGAAAGATTTGATTTAAAATATCTAAATGAAAAGGGTAAAGAAGAAAGACCAATCATAATTCACCGTTCTTCAATCGGCGCAATAGAAAGGACAATGGCTTATCTTTTAGAAAAAAACCAAGGAGTTCTTCCAACATGGCTCTCACCAATTCAAGTTAGAGTAATAAACTTCACAGATAGAAATAGTAAGGCTTGTGAGGAGTTTATAGAACAACTAAAGTCAAATATGCCGACAATAAGAGTTGACAAAGACCTTGACTCAGTTCCCTTATCTGGAAAAATCAAAGATGCTGAAATGCAAAGAATTCCATACATAATTGTCATCGGAGATAAGGAAGAACAAAATAAACAAATTGCCGTGAGAAAAAGAGGTAAAAAAGATATAGAACAACAAAATATAGAAGAGTTTATTAAGACAATTCAGAAAGAAATTAAAGAAAGAAATGGCATATCGAATAAAATGTATTAGTCTTAAAGGAATAGATGTTTATTATTATGAATGGGAAGAAAGAAAAGAAGACACTGGATGTCCACATTTTTCAAGTCAAAAAAAAGCAATTGAATTTCAGACAAGAAAAGCGGCTGAATCAGAATTGGAGTATATTACCCAACACTGGTCGAATTCTCAAGAAAGATTAATTATTGATAATATGTCATCAAAAGGGCTGTTCAAACATTTAGGAATATTTTAAAGAGAAAAGTATTATTTTAGAAAGATTAAAAAAAGAGTAAACAACCTAGAATTTTCCAACAAATTTATAAACATAATTTCTATTAAAGACATATGAAAATCCAACCTTACTTCGATAAATTAAAATCGTCAAAAGAGTATAACAATTTTATTAGTAAAAATCCGAACGCATATTTATCATCTGGATTTTTTGTTTTAGATTTTCAAACAAAGAAAAACATGCGTCAAATAGATTATTATGTTCCAGGAAATAAAAAAATCCAAACTTTTATTTTAGATTCAAAAGAGGTGATATCTAAAGAATCTGAAACATTAAATAAAATTGTGCCTAAAAAAATAGATCAAAATATTTCTCTTGATTTAGATGTGTTAAAAGGGCTTGTAGAAGATGAAATGAAAAATCACACTATTACAACTAAGTTACAAAAAATAATTGCAATAATTCAAAATGTCGAGGGAAAACTTGTCTGGAATCTAAATTGCATAACCACAGACATGGGAATTATCAAAGTGCACATATCTGACAGAGACAATTCAATTCTAAAATTTGACAAAATTAATTTGTATGATGTGATGAAAAAAGAATAATTTTTTAATGTAAATATAATTTTCAGAGTTAATAATCTAAATAAAGATTTATATTAATCTAATAGGCTCACATAAATAAGATAGTATTGTTACCGCATTAGAAAAGGTTGTGGAAGGAGATGGTAGACGGAAGCGATTTATTGATACTTTTTTAAACACATTTCAATTAATTAAATTATGAAATATAGAAAAGGTGTATTCATTGTCGCATATAAAAAAGAGAGAGAAAAGATCAAATATCTTTTATTAAAACGGAAACTTCATTGGAAAGGATGGGAATTTCCTAAAGGAGGAATTGAAAAAGGAGAAACAATAAACCAAGGTCTTTTTCGTGAATTAAAAGAAGAAACAGGACAAACTCCAATAAAAATTAAAAATCATAAAATTGAAGGGAAATATTCTTACAAAAAATCTCTTCCAAATAGAGAAGAAACAGGACAAACATTTAGTTTATATTCTGCAGAATTAAAAAATAAAGAAATCAAAATAGACAAACACGAACATTCAGATTATCAATGGCTCTCATTCGACAAAGCAATAAAAAAATTAACTTGGCCAAATCAACGAAAATGTTTGAGGGTTGTTGATAAAAAAATTTCTATATACAAATAAATTCTTAAAAATTAAACCAGATCTTTATCTAATAAACTTTTCATCAATTCCAAAAAAAATTGCGAAAGATTCTGCCGAAGGCGAATCTGAAGCAAATTAAAATTCTGTGTTAACAGCTATATACGCGACCGAATGTCGCGTTATTTCCTAACAAGAAAAACCAAATTCCATAAATATTAAAACTCTAAATAAATAAACTAATTATGGTTACAGAAACAACTATAAAATTAATTTTCTTTTTGTTAATTATACTGGCTGTTGCTTTAGAAGTTATTGGAGATATTTTTTTCAAAAAATGGGCTATCGATAATAAAAATATTTTACTTTATCTCGGGCTTTCAATTTATCTTATTGGAACTATTTTTTGGGCGATTTCATTAAAATATGAATATTTATCTAAAGCTATTTCTATATTTACGATTTTGAATTTAATTGTCGTTGTTCTTGTAGGAGTTATTTATTTTAAAGAAAATTTATCTTTAATAAATAAAATAGGAATGGGATTAGGAATTCTAAGCGTCATACTCATAGAGTTTTAGTCACAACAACCACAATATTCCTAGAATCTTCGTTGCTATATTTTTTAAAAATCTTAAATCCAACTTTCTCTAATTCGCTTATCAATTCCTTTTCATCATATAAATAATACTCCCGTTTTAATTTTTCATCACTCAAATTCCAACCAGAAAAAACTAGCTTATCTTTATTCTTCCATCGTTTATTGCCTTTATTCCAAACAGTTATCAACATTTTCCCTCCAGATTTTAAAATCCTATAACTTTCTTTCAAACTTTTCTTCCTTTTTTTAGAATCATGAATACAATGAAGTGAAGCCATAAAAATAATCTTATCAAAAAAATCATTTTCAAAATCAGTCTCCCACAAATTTGCTTTAATCAATTTAATACTCAAATTATTTTTTTTAATATTTTTCTCAGCTAAATCCAGCATCTTTTGAGAAAAATCAACTCCATAAAAATTCCCTTTTACTTTACAGAAATTCCGGCCACTCCCGCAACCCAAATCCAAACTATTCCCTTTCTCATTAGAAATAAATTCCTTCACTAAATTTTTCTTAAAATCAACTTCGATTTTTACTTTATACTTATCCCACAAAGGAGCAATCTTATCCCAAACTTTTTCTTGATTCATAAAACTAAATGGGAAAAAGGTTTTAAATAGCTTTTTTTCACTACTAGAAGGATGAAGTTACCACAAATCGGAGAAGTCAGAAAACCAACAAAAACCTTAGCTGGTGTTACGCCAATTGCAGTAATGTGTGCTCCTCGTCCTTGTTCTCATGGAGTTTGTAGATACTGTCCTGTCTTTGATGTTCCACAATCTTACACTCCTGCAAGCCCGCCAGTATTAAGAGCAAAAAGACATAATTATGAATCATACGGACAAATTGAATCAAGATTAAAAGCATTCGAAATAATGAATCACCCGACGGATAAAATAGAAATAATAATTTTAGGTGGAACGTTTTTAGACTATCCTGTAGATTATCAATACGAATTTATCAAAGGAATTTACGACGCGTTGAATAAAAAGAAATCAAAAACTTTAGAACAAGCTAAAAAATTAAATGAAACAGCCAAACACCGATGCGTCGCATTATGTATAGAAACAAGGCCTGATTTTGCAGGAAAAAAAGAAATTGAAAGAGCTTTAGATTTTGGTTGCACACGAATGGAAATCGGAGTTCAAATCTTAGACGATGAAATTTACAAACACATTAACCGAGCCCATACAGTTCAAGATGTAATTGACGCAACAAAAAATCTAAGAAACGCAGGATTCAAAATCGGCTATCATATAATGCCTGGTCTTCCAAAATCAAATCCTGAAAAAGATTTAAAACTTTTCAAATTATTATGGAGTTCACCAGATTACAAACCAGATCAACTAAAAATCTATCCAACAACTGTCATGAAAAACACAGGGTTAGAACGAGATTTCAAAAGAGGAAAATTCAAACCCTACACTCTTGATGAAACTCAAGAACTCTTAGTAAAAATGTTCAAAATAATTCCAGAATACTGTCGAACAATGCGAGTCATGCGACAATTCACACCAGAACATATCGTCGCTGGAACAACAAGAATCTCACTAAGAAAAGACATAGACGAAGATCTTAGAGCAAGAAAGATAGAATTAAAAGAAATTAGATACAGGGAAATAGGACACAATCAAAACCTCGGAAAAAAAATAGACCAAAACATCAAAATTAAAACTTCTGAATATCAAGCATCAGACGGAAAAGAATTCTTCATCCAAGTAGTAAACGCAGATAACATTCTCTTCGGATTATTAAGATTAAGAATTCCAGATAATTTAGAAAACCCTAAAATCAAAGAATTAAAAAATTGTTCAATCATCAGAGAACTACATGTTTACGGCCAATCTCTAAACTTAAAAGAAAAATCAAAAATCCTCGGCCAGCACAAAGGCCTCGGAAAAGAATTAATGAAAAAAGCAGAAGACATAGCACGTAAAAACAAAATTAAAAGAATGGCCGTAATTTCCGGAATCGGAGTAAGAGAATATTACAAAAAACTCGGTTACAAATTAGATCACTGGTATATGATAAAAGACCTATAAGTATTTAAAAAAATATTTTTTAAGCGATTCATGGAAAAAACATCAATAGCAATCCCAGCCCATAATGAAGAAAATCGTATAAGATATCTTCTTGAAAATCTCCTCACAACTAATGATCACCCTTTTGTTTCTGAGATAATTGTTTGTTCAAATGGTTCAACAGATAGAACAGATGAAATAGTAGATGAATTTAATGAAACAAAAATAAGGAGAATTAATTCAAATAGGGGAAAACCAAATGCTTGGAACGCATTAATCTCACAAACAAAAAATAATCAAATAATCTTTTTCGATGCAGATGTCATTCCAGAAAACAACTGCGTAGACGCTCTTATCTCAACACTTCCCAAATATACAATTATCGGAGCAACACTTAACCCAAGCCTAGGAAATAAAGACCTCTCATCAAAACTAACAAGATTCCTAAAAAAAGATTTCTTTCTAACAAACTATCTAGCAGGAGGAGGTTACGCAATTAACAAATCAAAACTTCTTGAAAATATGCATATACACAAATATGAAAAAATGCCCCAAATTCTTCCAGAAGATGGATGGCTTCAGACCCTTCTTAAAAAAGAAGAATATTTCAAAAACCCTGAAGCCATTATAAATTACTCTCCTGGAAACCTCGCAGACTTCCTTAAACACGACGCAAGAATAAGAATAGCTTATGATGAATTAAGAGAAGAATTAGGAGGAGAAAGATATGAAGAATGGATAAATGAATTCAGAATTGAAACATCCTTAAAAGGAAAATCAAATAAAATAAAAAGATTTCTAAACAGAGCTAATGACCTAGAAACTCTAAAAGAAAAATCTTTCTTTGCTCTTCAAACCATACTTAAAAAAATGATAAGAAAAACTTATCAAGAAAAAATAGATTCAATATATAATGAAATGAAAAGAGAATATGAAATAGGTAATAGCTCTCTAATCTTATCAAATTCTGGAAGACTTGAAAATTCGAAACAATTCTAAGAAATTAATTGAAAAATAATTTTTTCTTCAATAAAATATTATAAAATTCTTCAATCAATCTACCTACCATAACTATCCTATAAATTTCCCATCATTCCAAAACAAAGCTATCATCCGAGCGAAGCGAAGCTATTTTTAAGAAATTAAAAAATAAAGAAAAAGATAAAAATTAAAAAATGAAATTAAGAAGCAGTAGTTATTGTTGCTTTATCCGAATTAGGACATTGAGTCTCTCCAAGAACCGGTGCAATTTCTACTTCACTACCAACACCTGTAATATTGAATGATTGTGTTTCTCCTAAACTCGGAACAGTTCCAGTTGTTGCTGTTTTAGAAACTCCATCAATAAAAAAGTTGATTGATGTAATCTCATCAGAACCTTGAGTTTTCTTAATTTTTACAGTAGTAATAGTGCTATCATTAACAGCAGATTCAATACTAAAAGTATTTGTTAAACAAAGTGTTGAACTTCCTACATTGCCAGTGCTATCAGAAACTAAACTCTGAACAACAGCCCAAAGAATTCCAACTGCAGCAACTACCAACAAAATCAAAAGAACCGCGGTAACTACACCCGATACACCCTTTTTTTGAGACTTCAAATTTTTAAAAAAATCTGAATACATATGACCTCCTTTTATTCAATTTATTCATAAGGAATATAAGAATATCACATTTATAAATATAATCAAAAAATTTAAAAACTAAAATAAAGCATAATTCTCATGATTCCATTACAAAGATTAACAGAAATTGAAGAAGAATATCAACCTCCAAGATTAACAGAAATAGTGAAAGATTTGTTATATGTAAAAGGAAGATCAGATTTAGCTAACGCTTTAGAAATGTCAGAAAATTCTCCAAGAACAGATATTGAAAAAATTAGCATACTCCTTCCTTATATTGAAATTCCAAAAGAAATTTTAAACCGAAAATATGATTAATCGTGAGTATACCAAAATTCTTGCTCGCCATTAAAACGATTCTTTCCATGATATTTACAAAAACCAAATCGCTCAAACTGAACAATCTCCCCATCCTTTAATTTATTAGTCGCTTCTTCAGCAAGCCCGTTTATCCAAATTCCCGTCGGCATCAAAACTTTAATTTTATGTCCTTTCGAAACCCAATTAATCTTTCTAATTTTAGGGTCGTTATCTTCTGAGATAAATTTTGCATTTTTATCTAACTGGACATTAAACAAATGCATTAACCTAACTGGCTTTTTCTTAAAATCCTCAAAATCTTTTTTCGTAACAAAAAGTTCATCGCCAAGAGAAATTGTTTTAAGTGATTTTTTCTCCGGATGTATTTTAACTTTTATCTCTTTAGGCAATTTTTTATCTAAAATAATTTTAACTGGATTTTCCACAAAAGAATATCTATTTGCAATCGCATCAATTTTTCGTCGATTAATTGCATATAAATCATCAATCGGCACAACAATTTCTTTTTGATTTAACCCAATTTTCTCAACAAACTCTCTCAAACTTTCTGCCAAAATTCCTCTTTTTGCAAGACTCTGAACACTCCATGTCCGAGGATCTTCCCATCCTTCAAACTTCCCACTATAAACTTCTTCCTGAGATTTACTCTTACTCAACTTTCCCCCAATGCCCTCTAATTTTATCAAACCTGTATAAATAAACTCCGGACCTCTCCATCCAAAAATATCCCAAATATACTTCTGCATTTCTCCTTCCATCATTAATTCTTTCCCACGAATAGCGTGAGTTATCTTCAACAAATAATCATCAATTGCCCAAGAAAATTCCAGCAACGGCCAAACCCGATATTTATCTTTAACCCTCACATGTTCTCTATCTGAGATTCTAAAAAGAACCCTATCCCTAAATGCGGGATTTTTATGTTTAATATCTGTTTTAAGTCGCAAAACCCCTTCACCCTCTTTCATAGAAAACATTTTTTTCCATCGAGCTAATTGTTCTTTAGTTTTTAACATTCGACACGCACAAGAAATTCCTTTAGCACGATTTTCCCTCATTAATTCTTGAGGACAAGTGCAAACATACGCCTTACCCTTCTCAATTATTTTCTCAGCGTACTTATAATAAATTTCAAGTCTATCACTCTTGTAAATAATCGGCTTCCCATATTTCACTTTCAAAAAATCAAACGCCTCCGGAATCAAGCTATACGCCTCTAAAACAATCGCCTTCTCTTTACTCCCAATCGTATCATCTATAACTAAAATTATTTTGCCCTTATATTTTTCCGCGTAAAGAGCATTAAGCAAATAGGTTTTCATATTCCCAATATGCAAAGCCCCCGACGGAAACGGAGCAAGTCTAAAAACCATTTTTTTAGAAATTTTCTTCAACTCGGGCAATCCCTTATCTTCATGCACTTCTTTCTCAGCCAAATATTTCTCAAAATCCCCAAACTTTTTCTCCATCTCGGCTTTAGGCATCGCATTAACAAGTTTAACAATTTCTTCAATAACTGAAATAAAATCTTTAATTTGTTCTTTTTTCAAACCGTGTTTAAACAATTTCGGAAGAATAACACCGGATTTAGCCGAGCCGTGCTCCAAAGCATTTGCTAAAGCATAAGCCATTATTTCATTTGAAAAATCTTTAACCATATCTTAAATTATCAGATAATCTTAATAAAGCTTGTCCCTTTTAGAAATCAATCTCAATTTTAAAACTTAGATAAAACTTGTCTAAATTCATAAACCATATTTCCATTCCTATCTTTTAATTCTATAAAATTATAAAAAGAACCCACGGCATTAAAGCAGTAACCTTTTTTTAATGCTTCATTCGTTGCATCTTCAGGCTCTGCTCCTTCTGCAACAAGGCCATTATCAACAATAATTTCTTTAATTTGTTTTCTTGTAAAATGAGGATACTTATATTTTTTAAAAATAATTCCTCTTTCCCAAAAAGGTTTTGGAAAAAGTTCTATAAATCTTTTATTTATTTCATAGTCTCTATCAATATTATTTTTAAGAGTAAAATCCTCATCAAAAAGTTTTGCAAGATTTAATTTTTTATCCATGATATAGATTTAATCTTTTAATAAGTTATAAATCTATAGCACTCTCAACTTGTAGTGAAAAAATTAATTTCAATCTCAAAAATCATTCAACAATTCTAAATCTGTCGCAGGAGGATTACTCATAATTTCTGAAACAACTTCTTCTCCAATACATGACTTAACAAATTCTAAAAACAAAGGATGAGGTTTCAAAGGTCTTGAAAGAAATTCTGGATGCGCTTGAGTTGCAATAAAAAACCGATGATTCGGCAATTCTAAAAATTCCATTAAATTATTATCTGGTGAAACACCGGAAAAAATCAAGCCGTTATTTTCCAAAACAGCGCGATAATTATTATTGACTTCATATCTATGTCTATGTCTCTCAGAAATATTATCAACACCATAAATATTCCTAATTCTTGAATCAGATTTTAAAATAGCCGGATATATGCCCAATCTCATCGTTCCTCCTTTAGCTAATGTATGTTTTTGATTTTCCATAATATCAATTACAGGACTCAAACAATCACTCTTAAATTCTGTAGAACTAGCGTCTTTAATATTACAAACATTTCGCGCATATTCAATTACTGCAAGTTGAAATCCGTAACACAATCCTAAAAAAGGAATATCCTTTTCACGAGCATATTTAATGCAATGAATTTTTCCTTCAACTCCTCTCGCACCAAAACCGCCCGGGACCAAAATGCCGTCGACACCTTCCAAAAGTTTGAAAACCTCTTCTTCAGATAAATTAGTAGTCTCCACCCAACGCAAATTAATTTTACAAGCATTCTTCCCGCCGGCATGAACAAGAGATTCAATAATTGAAACATAAGCGTCCTTCAAGTAAGTATATTTTCCCGTAATCGCAATAGTGACTTGTTTTTCAGGATTATTCAAAGTGCTAACAAATTCATTCCAAGAATAGAGATTTTTTTCAACAGATTCGCAACCAAACATTTTCATGACTTTATCTGCCACGCCTTGTTTATCCAAAATCAACGGAATCTCATAAATATTTTTCACATCCGGTCCTGAAATAATAAATTCCTTTCTAACTCCACAAAATTTTGCAATTTTTTCTTTAATTGAATCCAATAAATATTCTTCTGAACGGCAAAAAATTAAATTAGGAGTAATTCCAATTTCCCTTAATCTATGAACTGATTGTTGAACTGGTTTTGTTTTTTGTTCTCCAACGCCTCCCATAACAGGCACAAGCGCGCAATGAATAAAAATAACCTCTTCTTCCAAAGAGAGCTCCCTAACACTTTCTAAAAAAATTAAATTCTCAATATCTCCCACTGTTCCGCCAATTTCTATCAAAACAATATCTGCATTAGACTCTCTAGCAACTTCTTTAAACCAGCTTTGCAATTCGTCAGTAACATGCGGAATCGGCTGAACAGTTTTCCCAAGATAATCCCCTCTCCTTTCTTTATCAATAACCTGTTTGAAAATTTTTCCAGTAGTAATATTTGATTTAGTAGTCAAAGTCAAATCAAGAAATCTTTCATAATTTCCCAAATCCATATCAACTTCCGAACCATCATCCAAAACAAAAACTTCGCCATGTTCAGTGGGATTCATCGTCCCAGCGTCGACATTTACATAAGGATCAATTTTAATCGGGATAATATTAAACCCTCGAGATTTCAACAAAGTTCCCAACGAAGAGATAAACAAACCCTTGCCTAATCCGGATAAAACACCTCCAGTCACGACAACATATTTCACCCTCTTTTCCATTTTATTAGAAAACTAAAATCGGTTTAAAAATATTTAGGTTATCAATCAGACTAAATTAACCCCGATGCTCCAATCTTTCAATTTTCTTCTCTAAAAGTTCAAGTCTTTGCATTAATCTATAAACCTCATTAGAAGAATCTTCCATTCTAGAAGTCATATTCCTTAATTTTAGGTTTAATTCAGAAATTTCGCTTACTTGAGAAACCACATTCCCGCTAGGATAATGCCCTGTAGAAACTGAAGAACCTGCACTTTTCGAAGAATCCAAGAAACCAAATAATCCCCCAGAGCTAGAAGAACTGGAATCGTTTAAAGAGTTAGAATCATCAGGCATATCTAAAACTCCTGAAAAAGAGTCAACAGCTTCTTTTGAAGAATTTGAAGTTTTTCGTCTCAAATCAACAGCATCACCTTCAAACTTATAATCCTTATTAACTAAATGTAGATTAGCATCAACCCTTTTTGTAAAATCTATCGTATCATTCCTCTTTCTACCAAATAAACCCATATCAAAATTAGGTAAAACAATTTTATAAATATAATGGTAATGAAAGGATTTAAATAATTTCTAAACTAAAATAAGTTATGGCCTCGGCAATTGAGATAATTGAAAAAAAACTAAAAATTAAACCCAGTAGGGAACATGAAATCGTGTATGATTCTCCGAGCGAAACTCTCGAACCAGTATATTTCTGGTTCTTAAATTTTATGAATAATTTATTTGATAGCAATGTAGAAAAAATTACTGACAATTTTTCTTCTTCTCCCGGAAGCGGACATTTTTCAGAACAAAGTCAGAAAAAGACAATCTTACAAGAACAAGCGATGAAAACCCTCGGTGGAATAAATCAAGTAATAAGAACAATAATCAATATTGTTTATGATTTAAAAGATTTTGAAATAAGATTAAAACATTATGATGCTGCAAACTCCGATAATAAAGAAGAAAAAGAAAACGGCATGTTAGCACTAAAACAAATTTGGATGGACAATGTTGACATAAAAAGAGGAGTAGGTTCAATAAATCAAATGACTCAAGGAAATTTACAATTTGTTACATTAAGAGACGCGTTCATGGCTGTGAAAGATGTCAAAGCCGTCGACAAATTAGATTTAAATGACCGAGTAAAAAGAATCCTAAAACCCCGAATGGTTGAATTTTCAACATGGGTAAAATTAAGTGAACAAGAATTAAGAAAACGATTCAACATTGAAAAAAACTATCTGAAAAGTCAAGTCAATACTCTGAAATTATATTCAAGATGGCTCAAACCATATTTGAAAGCTGCGACAGAATTAGAAATGTCTCAAAACAAAAAACCAGAGTTAGTAACAATTTTCAATACTCTTGTATTACAACTAACACTTTTAGCAAAAAGAGAAATTAAAGTTGAAGAAAAATTACTAAGTACAGAGCTCCCAAAAGGAATCAAAAAACCGAAAAGAAAATACTATGCCGTGGTTTTAATAGATTTAAATTTTGTAGGAATTCCTCAAAAACCTTCAGGACAACATTATGCATTCGGTGGCCGAGTAGATGTAGTTTTCAAAAGTTACGCAATGAATGAAGAAGAATTAAAATTATTTAATCAAGAATTAGAAAAAGATGAGGTAAATGAAGTAATGAAATTAATTGAAGGTTCAACAACTGAAAGTTTGGATGAACTTCAAGAAGATATTGATTATTTTATAGGAAAAGGTAAAAAAGAAGAGAAGAAAATCGTCGATACAAATCCTTTCAATGCATTATTTGGCTTATTCAAGAAAAAGGAAAAAAAGAAAGATGATAAAGAAAATATAGAAATTAAGAAAATTAAGAAGGATAGTTATTCTGAAGGTTTAGTACGAAAATTGGCTAATCAAGAATCTGCGGGAAACTGTTTCACAATTTTTGACGTATACAAAAAAGCTCATGGAATGGCTGCACACGATAACCCTTATGATTAATTTATCAACTTTTCCAGTCTCTCAATTTTGTCCCAACACTGATTCAATTTTTTATTAGCTTCTAAAACAATTAATTTCAAATAATCATCATCAACTAAAATTTTTCCATTTTGAAAAATTGGAAATTCTAATTTTTCAGTAGTATTAAGTTCAACAACAAATCTTTTATCACTTCCAATAATTCCACAACGTTTCCATCCTGCCTCTCTTGAAGCAATATCAATTAATTTTTGTGCATCTTCTAAACTCCGACAAGCAACATGAATTATAACCGGATCTTGTTTAAAATAAATTAAATCGTCGCCTTCTAATTTTTCTAAAATCAATTTCAACTTTTCAAATGAAATTTCATTGTGACTAACAAAAATAAAAAGGTCATTTAATTTTTCTAAGAAATCTCTCAAAATAACAACCCTTCCAGAACACGAAGAAGTAGTGTAATAATCTTCGCTATTATTTATTTTCTCACATAATTTATTTATTCGCAAATCCCAACTTTGTTTAAGTGATTTATCTCCTTTCTTCAATTGTTCACTTTTTCTATAAGCAAAATGATCTCTTACCATGAATTCTTAAGAAAAATAGAGTTTGTAAATTTATCTAATTTCAAACTTATTTAAATCAGGAATATTCAAACTCGCTTCCAAACTCCTTTTAACAGCAGGCCTATTCTTCGCAATATCTAACAAACCGTTAATCATATATCTTTGAGGATTTTCTTTTTTATAATGAGAATTGTCTGGTATTTCAAAAAAATGATTAATATTTATTTGATGCAAAACATCATCAAAGCTTGAGATATATTCTTGTTTTTTTAAATTAGAGAAATATCTTTCAAACATCTCTCTTGTTTCAAATTCATTTAGAAAGTTATTATCTAAGAATAATGAGCGATTATCAGCAATTTCATTTAAACGATTGTAACTTTCATTTATCGCTCGAGATAATCCATCTTTCCCAAATAAATCCCCAACTTGATTAAAAATTTTCGTCAAATATAATCCTCCAATTTGAGACATTGTAATCGTCTGTAATTCAATCAATTTATTTTTAACAATCGAAGAAAAATTATTCATATCTCTTTTAAAATATTCATCTAAAGTTTCTCCTTCAAAAAATTCACTAGGCGCATAATGAAATTCTTTTCCAACATTTGCATAAGTTAAATGTCTATTCCATTTAGAAAGCATTAACTCGCTCGTATTTCCGACAGGTAAAAGATTAACAATATATTTTACATCTCCCTTTTCTCGTTTATGGGACAACCTCCAAACACCCCACTTTTTTAAATTATTAATAGCTCCATTTGTTCTGCTTGTCCCTTCAGGAAGAATTGCACTACAAGAACCATTTTCCATAAATTCTTGAACTTGAATCATTCTTTTTTCATTATGTTCTCTTTGTTCTTTATCCGAATCGTAAAGATTATCGGTGGAAATTCTTTTTATAGAACTCAAAACAGGAGAAATATATGAATTAAATAAAAAATCCAAAGATTTAATTTTAGTATAATTATCCCTTCCAACAATTGAAATAGCTGGCGGATTTGAAATTTCACTCCAAACAGGCAAAAGGTCTAAAATATCATAATACCCTCGGTGATTTAAAATAAACAATATAGGTTTTTTAGTCGAATTAATATTTTCCAAGCCATTAACAAAAACATTTTCACACCAAATCGGTCTCAACAATTTAACTAATTTTGCGTGCCTATGAAGAAAATTACAATTCTTAATTAAATAATCATCTTGTTTTTCATAAGACAAACTTTTATCTTCTTCAAATTCTAAAATTTTATAATCTCCCATAAACCGCTTAAAATAAATTAGTTTTTAAATTTTAAGGTCAATTGGTTTTATTTTCTTTTTTCAAACTAGCAAAGATAATTGTATTTCTTATTCCCCTAAATATACTAAAAAATGGACGTGGAGTTAAGAAAGATGCAAAAGATAATAAATTAATATCTAGAATTGGTTGATAATCTTTTCTAACTTCTTTTATCTTTGGAAGAAAGATTAACGAAATTATTCCTCTCATAAGTCCTGAAAGAAGGAAAATAATTAAGAGAGTGTTAATCGAACCAATCTGAACAAATTGCGCAAAGATTCCTCCAAGAGAAGCTCCGATAAATACACCCAATCCATTTATTAAAGTGAAGTAAGCCACACAAATTGCTCTTCTTTGGGGAGTCACAGCATCATAAATAAAATTAGATGCACCAAGATTAAACGCAGCCCAACCAATTCCTGAAAGTAACTGACCTGAAAAAATTAAATAAATAGGATTACCAGAAACTATCCAGAGTATCGGGGAAAAGGTTATAATCACCCCACCAATTTGCAAAAGTCTTCTATTACCATATTTATCTCCAATCTTTCCCCAAAAAGGCATTGCAATAATTGTAAAAAGCGTTCCAGAAAGATTCACTAAAATAAACCACAAATAACTATAGTGTAAATCCTTTAACATATAAACTGCGAAAAATGGGCCTGCAAAATTAGTTGCAAGATTTATCAAACCGACATAAATAACAAATTTTCCAAAATTATTTTTTGGGGCGTTTTTTATAAACTGAACAAAACCAAAATAAGATTCTTTTTCTATTTTAGAATTTGGCTCATAATGACGAGATAAAAGAAAAGCAGAAATATATCTTCCAATAGCTGCAATCAAAAACAAAATTATAAAACCGAATAAAACAAAACCTAACTCTTTAGTGTAATCTAAAAAAATAGCAGAGATAAGAGTAACAATCATAGTGATAAAACCGACTATTTTATTTCTCTTTGAAAAATAATCTCCACGTTTTTTCTCGTGAACTAAATCTCCCATCAATGAAAACCACGCAGGACCTCCAACCCCTCCAGAAATTCCATATAAACTATAAAGAATGACTAAAATCAACGGAGCATAAACACTGACATAGCCTTTTATTGTAAGCAAAGTAAGTAACACAATTAAAATCCATGAAGTCGCCTGAAAAAAAACAGCGGGAATAATTATTTTTTTTCTTTTATGTTTGTAAACTAATTTACTTCCAAAAATTTGTGATAACGCAGAAAACAAACCAACAAAACTTGTCATAAAACCTATTTGAAAATTCGAGGCATTCAATGCTAAAGCATACGGAATTATATAAGACTCTCCAGCTCCAGACATAAGAGCAGTTGCACTCCCTTCTTTAATTGATAGTTTCAAAGATTTTTCTTTTAATTTTTCCTCTTCCATTTATCTAATAAAATGTTATAGTTTAAAAATCAGAGCCTAAATTTTTTGTTTTTAATTTTCTATAGGAAAATTGGTGGTGAGATTTAAAATGGGCGCAGGAAACGAGAACTAACATTCTCGGCATCGAATCTTTGATTTGACACAGAGGAATCGAATTCCCCTAAAACGAATCTGAAAGATTTGTTTTTAATTTCGTAGAAATTGGGTTCGATTAGGAGTGTGAATCGAATTCCCCTAAAACATCAAAAATGTTTTTTGATTTTCGTTTAAGAAAATTAAGGGTTTGATTCCGACGAGAATGGGCGCAGGAGGAATCGAACCCCCAGCTGCCGGGCTGGAGCCGGCCATTTTACCATTAAACTATGCACCCTCAAAATCTTTAGAAAAAAGGAATTTATAATATTATCTATCTCTATAAAAATACCCTCGAACTTTATCCTTACAACCAGAATATTTTCTCTTCAAAGGTTCTCTAAAATAATAAAGCGTAAGCGATTTAGTAATAGCATTTTTAACAACCCATCCAGTAAGTAAAATTGTTTCTAAGTTAGGCATAGTTAGTTAATTAAAAGAGAAGCTAAAAACCTTTCTATAATCTTTCCATAATTTTAATTTCATCAGAAGAAATCGCAGCGCCTTTAAATTTTGCAGCATACAACATTGCATCCAACAAATCTTTATTTTTTGGAAGAATTCCTTTTTTATATGCAACAAAAATTAATTCAGTACTACGAATAAAATCCCCTCGATAAAAATCACGATTACCCTGTTTCTGTTGAATAACTTTCATATGTAATTTTTTACTTAAAAGTCTTTCCAAATTCTGAGGTTTCTCACAAAGCATCCTAGTAGTGCGTTCATCCATCGCAATTAAATTAGCTATTTTTTTATTGCGAAGCAATTTACTTAAAGCCATAATAGAAGCCTCCCCGAGATCAATAATATGCACAGGTCTTTTTTGAGCAATAAACATAGCATTCGCATCTTTCAAAATAGAACTCGCAATTTTTGAAATCTCATTTTGAGAAATACCTAACGCATCAGGAAATTCCAAAGTTTTATCTTCAATTAATTTTTTCAAACGCATAGCTCCTAATTTAAATCTCTTAATTTTCATTGGCTTTGTAACAATTTCATTTTCAACTTCTTTAGTAATAATAAATTTCCCGCCAAACTTTTTTTTCAATTCTCGTAGCATCTCTAAAAGATCATTCATAGATAAAGTAATCAACGTCCCTGAATCAAAAATTATTGCTTTTTCCATTTTATTCAAAAAAATCCAGCGCTTTTTTAACTCTTGCCCGAATATTCAGTGTTTCCCCCTCTTTCATATCATTAATTGTTCCCTGTCCAACATAACTTGTTAAATCCCAAAGAGAAATTCCTAAAAGTTTGGCAGTAGAACCCATCGAAATTCCGTGCTCATAAATCTTAGAAGCTTTGTTAATTTTAGCTTTCTCAAAAACTTCTCCAACACTTTTTTTCAAATCACTCGAAAGCCCCCGATAACTTAACATCTCCTTAATTCTATCTCTAAAAAGAGGACAATTATTTTGATTAATACAATTTCTAGAATAATCAATTGTATCTAAATAATATTTAAAATATTTTTCAAAATCTTTAGGAGAATAATTTTGTCTTCGTTCTAAAAGTTTAGAAAGAGAATAAACAATAATCGCAACTAAAATATTATCGCTATCTTGGTAAATCGCCGTAGAATGAATTGTTTGATCGCTCAATTGTTTGAGTCGAATAATATCACCTCTTTCCGCAGCCTGTTTCGCCTCTTCTAAAACATTAACAACATGCTCGTGTTCTTGCATAAAATAACTTATCAAACATAATATTTAAACCTATTTAGAAATATTTTTAATATATCTAAAAATATTAAATCTATATCTTCCTTCATCAACTAATTCATAAATTCTATGTGCATTTTCTAATTCATCTAAATCCTCATCTGAATGTCCGCCATCACAGCCAACCCAATCTTCGGTAGTATTAGCACAACATAAAGCACAAGTATTATCTCCTCTAATATCTCTATCAACAAAAATATTTCCTGAAGGACTCGTAACAGCATACCTAAATGAACTTCGGAAACTATTCATCTGAGTTTCATGCACATCCCATCCATTTGAGATATATTCAAATATTTTTCTTTTAACTTTATTAGTTCTCATTTTTCTAAAAATAAGGATTAACTATATAAAGATTCTTAACATTTCAAAATTATGAAAGTAATCTTAGATACAAATTTTATTATCTCAGCAATTTTAAACAAAATTCAATTAGTAGACGTTCTTTTAGAAATACCAGAAATAACAGATATAATAATTCCATTAGAAGTTTTAACCGAACTGGAAAGAATAGAACAAAGTTCTGAAACAACTTCTTCTGAAAAAGAAGCTGCAAGATTAGCAGAATTTTTAATTAAGAAAAAAAATTTAACAATTACCACTTTAGGCACAAAAGATGTGGACGCAGGTTTGCTAAGGTATTGCACTCAGGAAGAATGTATTTTAGCAACACTTGACAGAGAATTAAAAGAGAAAATAAGACAAAAATCCCCTAAAACAAAATTTTTAACCATAAAAGAAAAGAAAAGGATTGGTTTTCAATAACACTTCAAAAGCTTTATAAACCTAATTTTACCTTTAATTTACATGTTCTATCTAATTGATGTAGAAGACTTTATCAGAGTTGAACCTAAACTCTTTGGTTTGCCGACTAAAGAAGCAGTGGAACAACAATTGAAAGAAACATATGCAAAATATTTTGACAAAGAGTTAGGAATAGTTGTAGCTGTAGCAAAGGTCTCAAGCATTGAAGAAGGAATAATCATTCCCAACGACGGGGCAGCTTACTACAAATCAAAATTCCAATTAGTTGTATGGAGACCAGAAATGCAAGAATTAGTTTATGGGACTATCGAAGAAATAACAAATTTCGGAGCATTTATTAATCTCGGGGCAACACAAGGAATGATCCACATTAGTCAAACAATGGACGATTTCGTTTCATTTTCGAAGACAAGCACATTAACAGGTAAATCTTCAAAAAGATCTTTGAAAAAAGGAGATAGCTGTTTAGCAAGAGTAGTTGCTATATCTTACAAACTTGGAGAATTAAAAATAGGTTTAACAATGAGACAACCCGGCCTTGGAAAATTAGAATGGATTGATGAAGATAAACAAAAAGCAATTAAAGCAACAAAATTTGCTTTGAAAAAAGAAGAGAAGGGAGTTAAGAAAAAATAATGGCAGAAGATAAAATAGAATACGAAGAAGAAACACCAGAAGTAGAAGTGGATTTAATGGAAGATGAACAAAAAGAAGAAGTGGAAAAAGTTAACTCTAATACTAAAAAAATTGCAAACATCCCAGATAAAATAGATAAAATTCAAGATGAAAAAATAAGAGGAAGAATTATCGTATTTAATCCAAAAGAATCTGAATTTGCAAAAAATCTTAATCTTGTTAAAGCAGGAGATTATATAGAAAAAAAATGAATAATCTAAAACAAAAACATAATAATTTATTGAATCGTGAAGAAATCACATTTGAAGTCGAAAAAAATTCTATTCCTTCAAAAGAAGAAATGAAAAAACAAATCTCTGAGAAAACAAAAAAACCAGAAGAAAATGTTATCATTTCTAAAATTAATACAAAATTTGGAAGCAAAACATTTGAAGTTAGTGCAAAAGTCTATGATAATGTTGAAGATAAAAAAAGGTATGAAGTTATTAGTCGAAAAGAAAGGAAAAAACAAATAGAAGAAGCTAAGAAAGCTGAAGAGGAAAAAAAGAAAGCTGAAGAAACAGCGAAGAAAGTAGCTGAAGAAGTGGCTAAAGCTCCAGCAGAAAATACTGAAAAAACTAAAATAGAAGAGAAAGCAGAATAATGGCAAAGAAAAAGAAAATAGAAAAGAGAGGGAAAAAACCTAAAAAAAATAAACCTACTAGTAAAAAATATACTAAATACACTATTAACGGCGACACTATAAAAAGAAAATCAAGTTGTCCACGATGCGGTTTAGGTGTTTTTTTAATGGATGTTGAAAAAAGAAAATATTGCGGAAAGTGCCACTACACAGAATTCAAATCTTCTAAACCTGTTGTAACTGCATAAATATTTATAGCTAAAAAATTTCTATTTATTATGGAATCAGATAAACACTATATTCCCAATTCTTCAGAACAAGAATTAAATATACTGGAAGTGGATTTTCAATCTCGTCGTTTTCAAGAAGTTAAATTATCTCCATATCAAGAATATTCTTTACAAAATAACACTTACCTTGACCAAGAAGAAATAAGAAGTCAAATACAAAAAGCTCAAGTTCGTCAAAGAGAAAGACATAAAGCTCGCCTATATCGTGAAAGAGATAGAGCCTAATTTTATAAACAAAGATTCCCTATTTTATTTATGGAAAAAAAGAGGAATATTCTCTTAAACTCAATTGGATTCTTCATACTTTTTTATGGATTATTTGCAATCTCTTATAGTATTTACCGAGGTAAACCTTCGTGGATCTTCTGGTTTTGTTATATCAGCATGGTCATCATGGGAATCGGGGCTATCAAAAAAAATTCTCTATTAATCGCCTCGCAAATAAATTTATTATTTTTCTATTTACTTTTTTGGAATATTGATTTCTTTTACCAGCTTATTAGCTCAAAATCTTTATGGGGAATAACAGATTATTTCTTCAAAGAATTATTAATTTCCGCAAGAATAATTAGTTTGGAACATTTATTTTTGCTCCCGCTCGGATTTTTCTTATTATATATAATTAAATTAGAAAGAAAAGACCATTGGAAGCTTAGTTTAATTCAAGCAGGATTGTTAGCCATCACCACGAGATTTTTAACACTAGAAGAGTATAATGTAAATTGCATCTTTTACAAATGCACATCATTTTTACCCAGCGGAGAATTTTATATTTATTCTTGGATATGCCTTAACATTTTAGCCATATTTTTAACAGCGTTTATAATTAATAAGATTTTTTTGAGAAAAGAAGTAAAGAAAAAGATAAGTAGAAAATAACATATAAAATAAATTATAATGAATTTTCACTATCAATTTGTAGTGAGATAGATTTTTATATATCTTAATTTATTTTAAATTTATGAAAGAAAGAGAAAATAAAACCTTAGGAGAATTACATCAATCTGAATTAATTAAGGAGATAATAGCTAACATTGATGAAAATGAGCATGATCCAGATGAAAAAAATAGGGTAAGAACAGAGATTAGAAAATTAAGAAGATATTATGATAAATCAGCATTGCAAGATTCTTTTTTAGAAGAAGTGTATAGTCGTTTAAAATTGTGTATGGAAAATAATGGTTTTCGGATGATATATAAAGAATTTAAAGATGAATTAGATGATTATGAAACAAGAGTGATAACAAGTCAGACTAAATAAAAAGGGTGAATAGTTCCTATATTTTTTTGAGAGAAAAACTATCATAATATACTCTCAAAGATTTAAAATAAAACTTACCTAATCACCAAAAATAAATATAATCGAAAGACTCATTCTTTAATAATTTGAATATAATCGAGTCTTCCTTGAAAATCAGTATACTATTAATAATGCGTCACTAGTATATATACCTATGCAATTTGAGATAATTTGTTTTTTAATTCTTTGTAAAAAAATTCAAGGACTTGCCCCTATTCAATTTGTTTCACAAATTGAATTTGAATTTTCACATAGAAAATTCAAGGGTTATAATTATTAGTATAATTATAACCCCAAAAGAGGAAATCCAACGATTAAGTAGAGTGTTGAACTGCCTCTAGTGGGGAAAAAGAGGTGATAAAATTGCAATGAAGAGGTAGTATTTAAAGTTTTCGTTTGTTACCATTCTTAAATGACTGGTCCTCTTTTGCAAATCACTTAATATTTATTACCTTATTATTTATAAACCTTATTGCATTCAAGAATACAAATGGAAGAAAAAGAGGGGAAACCAGAGCGTATTGGACAGGAACAATTCCAAGATTTCGTATTTAACGAGGATGTATCTTGGCAAGAAATAATTTATGACCTAATAAACACAGAACAACTAGACCCCTGGGATATAAACCTTTCAATTTTGTCTCAGAAATACCTAGAACGCATCAAAGAACTCGAAGAAGCCAATTTCATGATGTCATCAAAAGTCCTATTAGTATGCTCTTTACTCCTAAGAATCAAATCAGAATTATTATTAAATAGAGATATACGCGATTTAGATAATATTTTATTTAGTAGAAAAGAAGAACAACAAACACTAAACTTCAAAGAGTATGAAGACATTGATGTTCCAGAATTACTTCCAAGAACGCCTTTACCAAGATACAAAAAAATTTCTCTACAAGAACTTGTTTTAGCATTATCTAAAGCAGTCAAAACAGAAGAAAGAAGAACAATAAGAAAACGCACAGAAAAAGAAATTTATGAAAGAACTAAATTTTTCATACCAAAAAGTTCAATTAACATTCAGGATCGTATCAAAAACGTGCATTCAAGAATAAAACAATTATTTCAAACTCAAGAAAAAATTCCTTTCAGTCAATTCTCAGGCCCAAAAAGACAAGACAAAATCGACCACTTCATCCCATTATTGTATTTAGATAATCACAATCACTTATGGTTACATCAAGAAAAATATTTAGAAGAAATATGGATACATAAAGATGGAGAAAAATTTATAACAAAAGATAAAATTATAACAGATAATATTGAACGAAAATTCGAAGAATCGATCAACGCTCAAGAGAAAATGGAAAAAATACAATAATACTTTTAAATGGTTATATTATAATAAAATATGAAAGAAAACGGAAGACTAAATATTGAAGACCTTTCAAAAGGAAAGAATTACCATCTAAAACTTTCGGGAGTGATTGATTTAAATAACTCTCATGAATTAAGAGCGCATTATGAAATATTCAGAGAAAGCAAATATTCTAACTTACATATTGATTTCACTGAAGCTTATCCAAAACAAAATTCTGAAAAATCATCATTAGATACCTCTGTCGCTGCAACAATGATAGAATTTTATCGAATCATAAATAGAAGAAATGGGTCTCTAAATATAACTATGACTGAAAGTCAAAGCAAAATAATTGATTTATGTAGACTTCGAGAATTATTTGAAGATGGATTAACAATCGTCGATAAACAAACTCATTAAACTAATTTTTTAGCCAATTCTTTCAGATTCAATTTATCTTCTTTTCCACTCTTCAAATCTTTCAGAGTAAATTTTTTCAATTTTGTTTCTTTTTCTCCAACAAAAATAACTTTCTCAAAATTTTTCGAATTTGCATATTCTAATCCCTTTCCGGGCTTTCCATAAAAAAGAGAACATGCGATTTTTTTCTCACGCAAAGCTTTAATCAATTCAACAGCTTCTTTATCCTTCTCAATTGAAATAACTAAAACAGGAAAATCATTAATTTCGATAGTTGAAACAGCCACTAATCTTTCTATAGAAACTCCAAATCCAAAACTAGGAAAATCATTAAATGTATAAGCGCCACCGCCAAAAATCGTTTCTTTAATTTTCTTAGTTTTAATTTCGAAAATATTTCCATCATAATATCCTAATCCCCTCGCTAAAGAAGGTAAAAACTTAACATTAACTCCAAAATATTTGCAATATTTTTTCAGTTCAACAATTTCTTTATACGAAGAATATTTCTTAAAATAAATTTCCGGTTTTTTAAAAATAGAGATAATTCCCTCAGCCTTATATTTTTTCAAATTAGTTTTCACCTCAGATTCAGATAATTTATCCAATTTATCAATTTCTCTAATAACTGAATTCTTGTCTAAAACTTTTTGCTCGTCTAAAATTTCATTCAATAATTTACGATTATTAACATAAATCTCTCCATTAACTTTCAACTTATCTAAAATCTCTTTTGTCATCGATAAAACTTCTGCTTGATCTTTAATATCTGCTCCAATAACATCTCCGTCGCAAGAAATGAACTGCCTCATTCTATTCCCAGAAATAGGTTCATCTCTAAACACCGGCCCAATTTGGTATCTTTTATAAGGAAGTTTTTTATTTCGGGCCAATCGTTTCAATTGAAAAGTAAACTCGTATCTCAATGCAAGGTTTCTTTCTCCTCTATCTTTCAATTTAAAAATATCTGAAACAGCCTCGTCACTAGAATTATCTCCTTTCACAAATTCTTCTTGTTCAATTATCGGAGTTTCTGCTGGTTCAAAACCATAAAGTTGAAAAGTGTCCTCTACAATTTTTTTTATTTTAACTCTTTTACAAGCTTCTTCACCAGAAAAATCCTGAAATCCCTTGACAGTTTCGTTATTCATTTTAAATTTCTCTCAAACAAGATATTAGACTTACTTTCTTCATATCCCCATTTTTTATACATTTTATAAGCACTTGAATCCTTAAATGATAGAAAAATAAACTTCTTAAAACCTTTCTTAGAATATCTTTTCTCAATCCAAGATAAAAAAGCCTTTCCAATTCCTTTATTTTGATAATTTTCATCAATTGCCATTTCTTCTCCAAAAACAAACTCTCCTAAATTCCAAAAATTAGTGTTAGCAATAAAAAAACCAACAACTTTTCTATCAACAACAGAAACATAAATATCGCAATAATTAGAAAAAATATTTATTTTTTTCAAAGCTTTCTTTTTCGTCCAATCCTCATTATAAGGAGTTTTAGAAAATTCATTTGTATAAATTTCAGCAATTCTAAGATAATCTTTCTTAATAGCTTTTCTAAATAAAATTTTCATTTTTCACTCTATTAAATTTTGTCCAATCTTTTAAAAACTTTCTAGAAGTGTTCTTATATCTTCATCTACACTTCTCTTATATATGTATCCTAAACCTAAATGAACATTTTCTTGTCCAGTTAGTAAAAATCTTCCACCCGCATTAATTACTCTCGTAGAATAATTTGAGTCTAATTGTTGAACTACTTTTTTCCAAGCTAATGCTACTCCTTCATAAGCTAAAACATCGTGAAAGCAAATAATTCCACTTTTATTAACAAATTCTTGATAATTTTTCCAGTCGGAAATAACAGACTTTTCATCATGAGCACCATCGATAAATAGATAGTCTATCCCAGTATGGACGGAAGACAATCTTTTTTCTAATTCTGCTATAACTCCTGGAGACTGCGACTTACCTCTAACTGAGATGTAATTAATATTTCTATAGAATTTTTTTAATAATTGAACATTTCTACAGTATTCTTCATGTATTTTTAAAGAATCCCAAGGGTCAATACTAACTATTATATGTTTTTTCTTTTTTAAAATTGAGGAAATAAGATTAACATGCGCACCGTTCGTAGAACCTATTTCAACAATTGTTTCAGGTTGAAATAAACTAAGGAGTTTTAATTCATAAGATAATTCATTATCTGTTAATCCAACTCTTGAAGATTTAGGGTATTGCATTTTATTCAGATAAAATTTTTAAATTTCTATTCCATGAACCACATAAAGTTCCATCTGTGTGGACCACTAGGTCGGGTAAATGTCGTTCTGTTCTATCAGCCATAGATAAATATTTGTTATCAGAAAATTTAAATAAAACAGTTGTATCTCCTTTGTATTTCCAAACTTCATAATAACATGCAACACCGCCCCTATATTTCTCAAATGAAAATTCTGGATTAACTTCAGCACTTTCAATTATAGCATTTACATCGACTTGCCTGCTCAATACATAATCTATTATTTCAGACCTATACATATCATCCCGAGGGAGAGGAGTTAATTGGGCAAAAACTAAATTATGAATTCCATGGTCTCTTGACCATTCTACAAAATCTATTACACTTTCATAAGAATCGATATAACCTCCTATTAAATTGCATTGCAATCTTATATCTATTCTAGGATCTATATTCTTTAAATTTCCCCAAAATGTTTCATTTGGTGAAAAAGGTTTTAAGTGCATAATCTCATGGTTTAAATCTTCATTATAATGGTGTCTACTTAGATTTATATGTTGAATAGAACTTGTATTTATTCTATCAACTAATCTATCATTGAAACCAGTTCCGTTAGTTCCGATAACCGGATTTCTCATTCTATTCCCATCTACCATATCTAAAATAGGATAAACTTTAGAAGAAAGTGTTGGCTCTCCACCTACAATTTGTATACTCGGATGTATATGCCGAGTTAATTCAATTGCTCTTTCTAAACCTTTAAGAAACTTGTCAGTTGGAGCTTCGGTTCTCTTAAATGTTGTTTTTGCGATGCAAAAATCGCAATCTCCATTACAAGCACCAGTAGTATCTATATACATATTTATGTTTGGATGTGCAAACCATTTTCTTCCATTTATTTCTACTTCCTTACTAAATGTTAAAAATTCTTCAAACCCCTCTTTGTAAGCCTTATCTTTATTATATCTATATGGTCTGCAATCCTCTAAACTCGTCCCTATATTTGAAAGATTAAGATCTCTTTGCCATTTTCTTTCATCTGCAATTGGTTCTATTTTTAATTCTGTTGCCATTTTAGCTATTTCTCCGATTTTTTAAACCATAATATTCTAAAGGAATATTAATATCTGGATCTGCAACAAATTCCCTAACATCAATTCTTGCAGGATACTCTTGTCCTTCAAACATAGGATTAATAGTATTTTTTGGCATTAATAATTCACTAGGGGTTAATGTCAGTCTAAAGAAGGTTCTTTTTGTAGTTTTTTTAACAATCGGACTCGCATGAACAACATACGGATCAATTAAATATAAATGACCTGGGATAGTTTGATAAAGTAATTCTCTATTAACTTGCTTATCAAATTCTTTAAATATATTATATCTGCTATCATTAAGATGAGCTACAAAAAAAGGATGTAATGCCACTTCTGTAGGATTATTATTAACATAAATGTAACTATGTTCACAGATTAATTTCTTTGGGAATTTCCCCCCTTGTAAACCATCTCCATGGAATCCAGGATATCTTTGAGTTTTATCTTTTTTTACTTCAGAATTATCAAGAGTAATATGAGCAAAGAAATCTGTAAAGAATGGATTAATGTGTCTATCATACTGCATAATTCTCACAAGTTCGTCTTTCAGTGAATGCAACTCTTTAGGTAGTCTAACCTCATTTGAACCTCCCCATTTTATTGGAACCCTTAATACGTCAGAACAATCTTGAAAGACAAGCTCATCAATAGAACCTAAAGATATAGGAGGACGAGGACAAGTATATTTATGAAAGTCAAAGTGTTCTGTAATATCTCTATACATTGGATTCCATGAATCAATTATTGGATGCCAAAACTTACCTATTTCAAAAGTCTCTCCATCTCTGGATAGCATAGTCTTTCGATAATTTATTCCTATCCTTTTTGTTTTAGTCATTTTATTACTTCTTTTAAGTTACTATATAAATCTTTCTTTAGTATGGCTCTGTCCGGAGTTCAACCGAAAAATAGTTATTCTCGAGAAATTTAGGTAGGATATGATACAACAAATTATCCTACCTAAATATAATTCTATAATGGAAGAGCAATTAATTAAACTTTTTCAT
>Ga0210050_1000907_pt1 | contig 35149 bp, 30 predicted proteins | sample CryGey132114_all_FD_185463 | JGI IMG/M metagenome (GOLD analysis project Ga0210050, IMG submission 185463) | Groundwater microbial communities from aquifer - Crystal Geyser CG22_combo_CG10-13_8/21/14_all (SPAdes) (version 2) | ecosystem: Environmental > Aquatic > Deep subsurface > Groundwater ... | reverse complement strand
AGATTTTTGGTTTGAGAAATTTAGACAATCCTCCTATTAGATTCTCTAGATTCTCATGCCTTTTTTACCGAGCTTTCTTGCCATTTTCATTAATGTCTTTTGATCTAATTTTCCTTCTGCTAATTGAGACTGGTTTTTGATTAAATCCTTGAGGAGTTTGTATTGTTTGATTAAGAATCTGACATCTGATGTTGATGTCCCCGAACCTTTGGCAATTCTTTGGATTCTGGATGTTTGTTTTTCTAATATTTCAGGATTTTCTATTTCCTCCTGGGTCATGCTGTTGATTGCATTTTTGTAGTTTTTAATTTTTTTCTGCTGTTGTTCTAGTTGAGCATCAGTAATTTTCTCTTTTGCTTTTCCCATTCCGGGAATCATAGACATTATTTTGTCTATTCCACCCATAGATTCTGCAGATTCTAATTGAGCTTGAACATCCCTTAGTGTTAGTTTTCCTTCCTCTATGTTGGCTTTTGTTTTGGCCAATTTTTTTTCATCTGTAACGGATTTGATTTTTTCCATTAATGATTTAAGATCACCTAGCCCCAAAAGTCTAGAAAGGAATGATTCTGGGTCGAATATTTCTAAGTCGTGTGGTTTTTCCCCGGTTCCTATAAAGACTACTGGAACTTTTGCTTCGTAGCATGCTGTTAAGGCACCTCCTGCTTTTGCTGTGGAATCCATTCTTGTTATGACAACTCCTGTTATGTTAACAGCTTCCTTGAATGTTGATGCTTGTTTTCTCGCTGCTTGCCCGATGTCTGCAGGCATGACTAATAATGTTTCTGTTGGCTTCACAATCTTATTTATTGCTTTTATCTCTTGAATAAGTTCATCATCTAGGGCATCTCTCCCAGCTGTATCTACCAATACAATATCATAATCTTTTAGTTTCGATTGGTATTTTTTGTATAATTTTATAGGGTCTTTCTCTTTTTTGTCCGTGAATGTTGTGAAATTAGATTTTTTCCCTAATTGCTCTAATTGATCCTGAGCGGCAGGACGATGAACATCTAAGGAGATTGCAACCAATTTTTTCCCTCTTTTGCTGTAATAATGTGCTAGTTTGGATATTGTTGTTGTCTTTCCAGCACCATAAAGACCAAGCATCATGAATGTGTTTTTTTTACCTAGTTTTATCTCCTTTTCTTTGCCTAAAATTTCTAGAAGTTCATCGTGAAGGAGTTTGATTACGTGTTCTTTCTTCTCTATTCCAGAGATTCTTTCATCTAATGCTACTTTCTTTATTTTTTGAGTTATTTCTAGGACTAAGGAGACATTTACATCTGCTTCTATCAAGGACCTTTGAAGGTCTTTTACTATTGAGTCTACAAGCTTTTTATCCAGAAAGACGGCGTTCGCTATCTTGTCTGTAGTTTTCTTTAATGCAGAGGATAGTTTATCTAACATATGATTTCGAGGAGAATGAGTGTATTAAAGTTTTTGGGTTAGAGCCCAGGGTTTTTGAGGACATTATGAAATCATTTATTGTCAGGCCATTTAATTAGCGGGTTTGCCAAGAAACTTTTGCTTTTCCGTATAATTTTCCGTATAAGAGAAGGATGGCAGGATGATGGCCTTGCTTGTCTGCTATTTTCTCATTTTGTTTATGGACGATAGGGCAGATTTGAAATTCTTGAATTTGAATGTTTTTGCTATTTTGCTGTTTTTTAGAGTTCAGTCTGTTATAGATTTTAGATTTTTTTACACTTCTGTTTTTGTTAGTATGCTCTCTATACCTTCGTATGGCTTGTATTTTTGTGATGAGAGTTTCATTCTAAACCAAGGTTTTTGATGATTTTGTCTTTTTTGAAGTCTTCCAGGTTATTATATCCTTGTCCCGTGCCTAAAAAATAGATTGGTTTTCCTGTTACCTGTGAGATTGAAAGGGCTGCCCCTCCTTTTTCATCAACGTCTGCTTTTGTTAGTATGGTGCCGTCAATTCCGACGGCTTCGTTAAAAGTTTTGGCTTGTTCTGTAGCATCGTTGCCTGTTATAGATTCTGCTACAAATATTTTTAAGTCTGGTTTAGAAACACGGATTATTTTTTCCATTTCTTTCATTAAATTGGATTTGGTGTACATTCTTCCGGCTGTGTCAATTAAGACGCAATTTAGTTTGTGTTTCTTTGCGTAATCTTTAGCATCAAAAGCAACTGCTGCAGGGTCGCTGTTGTAATCATGTGCAATTACGGGAATATCGAGCTTCTTTCCGTGAATTTTTAGTTGTTCTATTGATGCTGCTCTGAAAGTGTCTGCTGCAGCCATGACTGGTTTGATTCCTGCTTTTTTTAATTTGTGTGCTAGTTTGGCAATTGAAGTTGTTTTTCCCGAGCCATTAATACCAAAGAAGATGATGGTGTATGGCTCCAATTTCTTATTTTTTATTTTCTCTATTAGATTAAGAGGCTCTATCAGCACTTCTTTAATGGAGTTTGACAAAGATTTTCGGATTGTTTTTTCAATATCTGCCTTTTTTGTTTCTACGCCTATCAAGTCTTTTTCTAAGTTAGATTTTATTTTGTCTATTGTGGACAAATTAACATTATTTTCTAAAAGTATCATTTCGAGAGGCTCGAATATGGAATCTAAATGTTCTTGTTTTAGAGTTGTTGTACCTTTAATTATCTTGGAGAAGAAAGATGATTTTGTTTTTTCTTTTTCTTCGGATGGTTCTTGTTCTGATTCAGTTGGTTCTGGTGTTGGCTCAGGTGTAGTTTCCTTGGATTTCTCTTCTTTCTTCTCAGAAGTTTTTATTTTTTTCTTAGCTTCTTTTTTTATGGCTTTCTCTATCTTTTTCTCTTCTTTCTTCTCAGTCTTTTCCTTACTCTCTTCGGTTTTTCCGAAAAACCCTTTTAATTTATTCTTTAGATTTTTGAACATGCTAATACGGGGTTTTGCGGGATTAAGAAGTTTTTGGTTGTCATCCTGGAGTATTAATACATTTTAGATACATAATGATTATAAAGTGTAATCGGTTTCAAGAGTGATGAAAGGAGTATTTGTGATTCTTGATGGTGTTGCCGACCAACCATGTCAACAACTTGGAATGGTTACACCGTTAGAGGCCGCTAAAACGCCTAATCTCGATAAGATGGCTGGAAAGGGAAAGTTGGATTATTGTTATCCTATTAAAGAAGGGATTGCCCCTGAATCCTCGAGTGCTGTTGTGAGTTTGCTAGGTTATGATTATAGGATGGCTCCAAGAGGACCTTTAGAAGCAGTTGGTGCCGGGTTGAATTTGACCAAGGGAGATTTGGCGTTGAGGTGTAATTTTGCAACTATTGATGATTTGCATGAAGGGAGCCTTTTAGATTCTAGGGCTGGAAGGACATTAACAACAAAGGAAGCAAGGGCGCTTGCTAAGGTGCTAAATCAAAATGTTAAAATTCCATTTAAATTTGAATTTCATCCAACTTTGCAACATAGAGGTGTTTTAATCTTTAGGGGTGGATTTTCAGATAATATTACGGGAGCAGATCCATTTTATTCACAAGGAAGTGTTAGGATTAATAAAAATAAAAATATGGTTTTTTCTGAGCCGTTAGATGAAGAAGATGATAGTAAATTGAGTGCGAATTTGGTTAATAGTTTTATAAGGCAGAGCCATGAGATTTTGGATAAGAATGATATCAATAGTTCGAGGGCGAGAAAAGGGCTTTTTTCTGCTAATTATATTATTTGCAGGGATCCGGGAAACGAGTTTCCCAGATTCAAGAAATTGAAAGGAAAGTGGATGGCTTTAGGGTATATGCCTTTGGAGAAGGGTATTGCAAAAGCGGTTAAGATGGATGTTTTTGATTTTAAGTATCCCACAATGAAAGGGATAGATGCATACGCTCAGGTTTATTCTGGTTTGAATAAGGCAATAAAGAATGCGATAAAGATGTTAAGAAAGAATTACAAAAAGTATGATTATTTCTATATCCATTTTAAGGAGACTGATTTACCAGGGCACGATAGTAAGCCCTTGGATAAAGTTAAGATGATTGAGATTATTGATAAAAAGTTTTTCAGGTTTTTGAGGTGGTATCTGCCTAAGAATCAGGCAAGGATGGTTTTGACTGCAGATCATACAACATCCAGCAGGTTGAAGAGACATACATCTGATCCCGTGCCTGTTTTGACTTATCCACATGATAATAGCAAGGAAGGTCAAAGGTTTACTGAAAAGGATGGCAAAAAGGGTAGAAGGGTTATGGGTAGAAAACTGTTACAAGAAAACTTGTTTTAGTATAAAAATCATTATAAAGCTGGGATTTTGGTGATATGTATGTTAAGTTATAATGATTTATATGAGACGCTTAGGAAAGAAAAATATAGTGATCAACTGCAACAATTGACAAAGAGTTTTATTTTGGATGTTGGAGAGTATTTTAGAGAGAAGAAGGAGGGGTTTGAGATGACCGGAGATATGTTTTCTGATTCTGTTCTTAGGGCCAAGAAGCAGTTTGAGAATTCTAAGGCTATTTTTAGAGAGTTAATGCTTCGCAGGAAGAAAAAGATTTTGAATCTGGTTTTTGTGGCTGCCGAAACAGGAATAATGAAGAGAGATTTTAGCAATATGCTTGATTTTGAGAAAGAACTTTTTGAGGAGCTTGTAAAAGCTGTTGAGGAAGGCGATGGGAAAATGAGAGATATGATGGAAGGTGTCAGTGAGAAGGATGAAGATATTAATCGGATGATTGTTACTAATGAAGAGGTTGAAGAGATAGTTGATATGAATGGGAATAGTGTAGGGCCATTTAAGAAGGGAGAATTGGTTAATTTAGATTCCAAGGTTGCAGAGATATTGGTTTCGAGCGGAAAGGCGAAATTTATTGATGTTTAGTCAAAATGCGGGCAGGCATTAAATGAGTATGAAGCGCACGGAACGACGAGGGTGGCGAGAAAGAATTGTTCGCCCGTGCGCCGGACAAATGTTCACCGATGTAAGCTATTTGGGTTTAGTTTATGGTGGTGGTTTCCCCACTGTTTCGGGGATAGTGGGCCGCACAAGTGTAGCGCGGAAGTGATTTGTTTGGTTTCTCATTTTGTTTCTCCTTTTTTAGTTGATATGATTAAGAAAGGTCTTTATTAATAGATTAGGAAAAGAAAATCGAGATTTAAAATCCATAAGATTTAAAAGGGAAAAAGTGATATAATTTAATGACTGAATTCTATCTTATACCGACGTGGTTTTTTGGATTTAGCTCTTTGCTGGAGTTATTTTTTGGTTTAATAACGCTCGGTGTCGCCCTTTATGCTTTTTATGTAAATCGATTCTGTGATGAAAGAGAGATAAAATTATTTGGTTATGGATTTCTGGCTATTGCCCTTTCTTATTTTTCATGGGCTTTTGTCAATTGGTATGTTCCATTTAAGGCAAGTATCCAGGAGGAAATTTTCAGATTTAACAATTACGAGATGTTGGTGAGTCTTGGAGTTTATGCACATGTTTTCTTATTCTTAATAGGGCTTGTCACCCTCGTGTTTTTGACTATGATGAGAGAAGGAAATAGGTTGTATAGCTTATTGGTAATCTTGTCATTTCTTATTATAGTATTTTCTGAACAGAAAATAATTTCTTTTTATTTTGTTTCATCTTTATTGTTATTTTATATGATTTATCATTATGGTCGGGAATTTTATGAAGAAGGGGGAAAACATAATGCCTTAATGTTGCTTGCTTTTATTTTCTTATTTATAGCCAGTGTTGATTTTACTTTCTCCGCTATAAACCACATCCATTTTGTTGCCGGACATATCTTGTTCCTGATAGGTTACTTATTCATTTTGTTTAATTTAGTTTTAATGGTTAAGCCTTTTTTGAGGAAGCAAAAACAAAAAAATGGGTAAGAAGAGAAGCAGGCTTGAAATAATCAGGGATATCTTAGTTGTTATCAAAGAGAAGAGTGGGAAAATAAAACCGACTCATATTTTGTATAAATCTAATTTATCTCATCAGATGATGGACGAATATCTGACAGAACTATTGAAGAAGGGTTTTATTGAAGAAGGAGAAAGAGAAGATAAGGGCAGGACGTATTGCATTACTAAGAAAGGGCAGATGTTTTTAGAGAGGTATAAGATGATTGCTGATTTTACAGAAGGGTTTGGGATTGGTTAGTTCAGATTAAGTTGCTTATCAAGGAAGGGATTTGAAAAATAAACCCTGACCTTGAACTTAGAGTCCGTAAGTTTTATCAGCTCTATAGCTTTACGTTTAATTAATGAAAATCCTTTAGATAGGCATTCTTTTTTGAATTCATCATAATTTGAAATTGTGAAGTCTGCATCTCCTCTTTCCTTTCTTGTTACATCAGGAAAACGTATTTTTAACAATTGTAGTTTTCCTGAATTTGTTTCTAAGGATATTTGGAATAAATTGTCTGTCAGAGTTTGCTTTATTATGTCAATGTTGCCTGAGCATCCAAAAGTTCAAACAAACCCCACACTTTAGTGTGGGGTAAAACACAAGAACTTTTTGATTTTACCGATTTTTTTGCTTCGCGTTTGAAGTTTTGGAATTCTTGTTTTGTTTGGCAGAAAATGCAATCATAATTCACGGGAGCATTTATCTCTGATGTGTGTTTGTCTTTTAATTTAGATGCTTCTTTTACTATTTCTTGGACAATGGTTTTAAGGTTTTGCATCTTAAGCCTGCAGAGGGAGTCGAACCCCCGACCCTTAGTTTACAAAACTAATGCTCTACCCCTGAGCTATGCAGGCATGATATTATTTGCTATTTTTCATTTAAAAAGTTACCTGATTAATAGAAATAAGGGAATTAATGATAATTATTTTGCCTTTTCTTTTGGCTGGTCTTCCTTCTTTTCCTCTTCTTTTCCTTTCTTTTCAGCATCTCCGATGACTTTAATTGCACGGATTTCGCACAAGGCAAGTGGATAAATTTTCTTTAACTTGATTGAAAGGGGTTTTTGTATTTTGTTTGCAGTTATTTCAGAGAAGACTTCTTTAGTTGTTCTAATTTTTACATGTGAAGATATGTGTTTTCTTGCTTGGTTTCTCAAATTGTTTAGGATTGACCTAGAAACCCTTTTTCTTGTAACTAGGAGGGGTTTAATTCTTAGTTTTTTATCTCTACAATCAATTTCAAAAGAGTCTTCAACATAATCAGTTCCTTTTCTTACAATTCTTTTCACATAGGATTGGAATAGTTGAAGCTTTTCAGGAACAGATATTAACTTGTCTTTTTCTTTTTTTATTTTTAGTGTTAGTTCGAAAGCCCTGCCTCTAAGTGATTTTGTTAAATCTAATTTGATTGTCTTTCCCTGTAATTCATCTGCAGATGTTGAATATAGTTGTATTTTTGTAGCTGTTATTTCGGATTCTACTGGGAAGAATTTCTTTTTGATGATTTTTCCCTTTTTTATCTTAGGTTTATGTTTTATTGGTGGTTTTGTTTTCTTTTGTTTTTTTGATTTCTTTGCCATTTTACTTTGCCACTTTATCTCCTATTTCTAATCTTGCAGTTCTTATAGATGATTTTCCTTGTTTGGATTTTTTGCATTCCTTACATGTGTAAAGAAGAGTCATTCTTTTGGTTGCTTTTGTTTTTCTTTTCCAAGATTTTGGAGCCTTTCTGGAACGCCTTCCTAAGTTTCCTGGTTTATCTCTTAATCTTCTTAATTTCTCTCTGGAAGCTGAGCCTCTTGACATTGGGTGTGTTGCAGACCTAGATTTTTGCTTAGCTACGCCTACTGATTGAGTAGTTCTTTTCTTACAATATGGGCAATAACGCCTTGTTTCCTTTGGCAGCTTCATCTTATTTGGACATATATATCATATGTTTGAGTGCTCGCCTGATACCGTCCTTTGGGTATTAGGGTCTTTGCTGTTTATCTTTGATTTAATGGGTTTAAAAAGCTTTTTATATCTGATGTTTATGGGTTTGTTATGGCCCTGTGGTCTAGTGGTTATGACGTTCCCTTGACGTGGGAGAGATCCCCGGTTCGATCCCGGGCAGGGCCATTTTTTAATAATCTTTATAAGTTTTAATTTTTTAAGTTTATTATGATTACGGAATCAGAGTTTCATAGGTCTAGGCAAATGTTTGCAGTTGTTAATAGCCGGTTAAAGATTGCTTTACCAGACATTCCAGAATCTCATCAAGAGTGGTTTGATAGAAGGGGGTGGGGGAGCATTGAAGGGCATCTGAGAGGTTACACGGATAAAAATCGGAAACATGTTAGTTTTTACGTGGATGACTTTCAGGCGACTTGTCTTTTGAGGAATGAATTCTTTTTGCATTTGCCCAAGTTAATCGAATGCTTAGGTTTACATGAAAATACTATGATAGGGGGTGGCGAGATTCCGGACGAATCAAATGTTATTTGGAAGCCTAGAAGAGTGTATGGAACAGTCGGACATTATATGAAATATCCTTATTATTAGTAACTAACTTACTAAGTAACTAAGGAAGATTTATAAATAGTTGGATATTGTTAGGCGTGGAGAAAGAAGGTGAAGAGGTACTTATTGCTAATTGAGGATGAGAAATTGTGGGAGGAGTTTAAAGGAATTATTAATAAGGATATAAATAGCGAGATAATGCAATTGATTAAAGATAAATTGGAAAAAAGGAGGAAACATAGATAATATGAAAATCAAAGATTCTCAATTGTTCATTTCTCAAAGACAAAAGAAAGAAATGAACAGAAAAGGACAGGTTTCAATATTTATTATTGTTGCGGTTATAATTGTTGCAGTGATTGTGTTATTTTTTGTTGTCAGAGATAGGATTGGCGAGGGAGTTCCGGCAGAATTTGTTCCTGTTTACGATTTTTACTCTAGTTGTATAGAAGAGAGTGCGAAAGTGGGGGCTAATTTGGCAGGGATGCAAGGGGGAAGGATATTTGTCACAGAATATGAGCCAGGAAGCGATTATGCACCGTTTTCAAGCCATTTGGATTTCTTAGGTTCAAAAGTAGGGTACTGGTATTATCTTTCAGGAAACGGGTTGATAGTTGAGAACCCTCCTTCGATTAATGATGTGGAACTTGAAATGGAAGAGTTCATTAAATCTAGTTTAGATGATTGCACTTTTGACGAATTTTATGCCCGGGGCTTTTATGTATATGAAGATGAAGCAGAGGTTGATGTTCAGATAGAAGATGAGAGAATTTTGGTGAAGGTTATCTCGGATTTAGTTGTTGAAAGAGAGGGCAATAATGCTAGAAAGACGTTACATGAGGTTAGTGTTAGTAGTAAGCTTGGGAAGTTGTATAATATCGCAAGAGATGTCTATAACTCTGAAAAGGAGGATTTGTTCTTGGAGGAATATTCTATTGATGTTTTGAGAACTTATGCTCCTGTTGATGGCGTGGAGGTTAGTTGCAGTCCTGAGATATGGAAGACTGAAGAGGTTGTTAATGGTTTGAAGGAGGGCCTGTCTGAAAATTTGGCGAGTGTTAAATTCAGAGGAAATTATTACGACTTGGATAACGAAACTGATCATTATTTTGTTGTGGATAGTAGGGTTAGTGAACCTGTCAGGGTTGTTTATTTTGATGACTGGCCTAGCAAGATTGAGATAACAGGAGATAATGTTGACGAAAGTTTAATGGTTGCAGAACCTGTTGGCAATCAAGAAGGATTGGGAGTTTTAGGATTCTGTTATGTTCCCTACCATTATGTTTATGATGTTGCATTTCCGGTTATGATTCAGGTTGGCGATGGTTTAGAGATGTTCCAATTTCCTGTAGTTGTTATAATAGACAACAATGTTGCTAGAGAAGCTGATTTGTCAAATCTTGATTATACAGAAGATGAGTTTGATATATGCGAGTTTGATGTTGCACAGGCTGATATTTATACTTATGATAATCAGTTGAATCCCGTCGAGGCCAGAGTCCAGTATAAGTGTTTGGATCAGACATGTACTTTGGGTGAGACTTCTATTGAAAATGGTAATGCAATTTTAAGGGCTAATTTACCTCAGTGCGTTAATGGTAAGTTTATTGCAAGAGCTGACGGATATTCAGATGGGGAATTAACATATTCATCTAATTTGGATTCATTTGCAGATATTATTTTGGATAGGGAATATGATGTCGTAGTTAATGCAAGAGTTTCAGGAAGGGAATTAAGAGATGGAGAAAGTGCAATAATTTATTTTGTTTCTGAAGATGGAACTAGTACAGCAGTATTGCCTGAGAATAATGTGGTTAATTTGAAGGAAGGGAGTTATGATATTTCTGTTTATGTATATGGGGATACTGGCTTGGTGATTCCTGCATCTAGCAAGACAGAGTGTATTGATGTTTCTAAGGGAGGGGTTTTGGGATTGTTTGGAGCTACAAAGGAAGAATGCTTTGAGATAGATTTGCCAGAGACTAAATTGGAGAATGCCTTAACAGGAGGGGGAAGAATTACAACTTATTTATTGGAGAACGAATTGGAATCGGGAAGTGTTGATTTAGAAGTAATGGAATTGCCAAGACCGGATTCGCTTGAACAATTACAGATAAATTATCAGTTATTTGAGACAGGAGATGTGGGGGTGGTTTTCGGATGAATAAATTGATTTTTGGGTTTGTTTGGGTTTTGTTATTGCTATCAGTAGTTAGTGCTGGAAGTGCAATTTTTGTTCAACATAATGAACCTGACTTTAACAAATATTATCAAGCAGAGGGAAGGCTCAATACATATTATCCAATTTTAAGTGAAAGAGACCAATGTGAGGCTAGAGAGGATTTGATTATACAAGTTTCTCCTGGAGGATGTCAGCCGGCTGTTGTTAGAAGCGATATCTTGGCTGAACAAAACGTTCCAGTATTTTGTCAGTTGGATGCCATAAAGTTGAATCCATTGATAAATGTTGAAAGGATTAAAAATATAAGATTTAGCTTGGCAGAAAGAACTGAAGGAGTTGTAGGGGTTGGTTTTCATCCATCCAGAGCAGCATTAAGGACGAACGATATTTTGTTGGGAAGCCCGATTGAAGGAGATATAGGATATGCAGTTATTGTTTTAGATAGGAATTCTGATGAGGAAAGTTTACCCGATTCAGTTAGCGTTGATTTAAGGGCAAGAGTTGATTATGATGCTGAAAATGTTTTTGGTGTTGGAACAAGCGAGTTCTTATTGACTCCTGTAAGCGATGTAAAATGGGAAGAGGATAAATCTAGACAGAGTTTTTTGAATGGGGAGTATTTCTTGAGATTGAGAGATATTGAGGCTAATAGGGTTTCTGTTGATATATATAGGGGTGATGATAGAATAAATAATGTTGTTGTTGATAAAGGGCAGTCACAGGAAATCTATCTTCCAGGCAGTTATTGCAGATTTGGGATTAAGGTTTATTTTGATAATTTTGTTTCTGCTAATCCTCTAGCGAAATTGAATGTTGATGGAGATATAGTTGACGTTTACACTGGAAGCAGATTTTTGAATAATAAATGTGTTGTTAAAGATATATCTTACGAGGGTATTGGAACTGGAAAGGCTAGAATTATTTGTGGGAATTCTGAATTTGAATTGGAACTTAAGCCAATGAACTATGAAGTGGGTGATAAAGTTAAGTTTATACCTGGAACTGGAGAGTACACACAGGAACAATTGAATGATGTTTATAGTATCAAAGAGTTTACTGAGGGTAGGGCTAGGTTGGATGATGAGCAAATAGTGAATGTATCTGCTTTAAGAATTGCCGATGAAAGCAAGCTGTATGAGGCAGAATATAATAAAGAGATTGAAGAGTATTTTGATTCAGCAATAAGTGATTATCTTGAGATAGTTGATGAATATCCATATGCAGTTTCTACAGAAGTTAATAAGGGTTATTATGGAGAAAAGGCATTGGATAAGGCAATTTCCCTTGCAAGCTATTTAAACAAGAAAAGAACCCATCTTTCACTTTTAGAGAAATACAAGGAAAACTATCCAGATAGTTATGGCAAGTTTGAACAGGATTACACTCATTTGTTTTTGAGCGATAGTAGTAATGCAGTCAGTGCGATAGATATTGATTCCAAAGTTAAGACAATTAGACTCATGGATATTTATGAAGCAGATAAAAAATCTAAAGCTAACTTTAATTTGGGGAATAGAAGAATAGAATTGGAAGAAGGACAAGCTTACGAGTTTAGTTATGGAGACAACAGAGGAGGTATTTCTTTGGAAGATGTTACTGCTGATACAGCCAGGGTGAGTTACAAATGTACAGACCAAGAGGGAAATAAAATTCAGAGAGTTACATTGAAGCAGGTTATTAACGATGAAAATGACAGAGATAGCATAACAGTTTGTGATAATAGAGTTTTGAAACTAACAGGAATTCAGTTAGAAGAGTTTGCTAAAATAAGAATTGAACCTACCGTTAAGGCTGGAGGGGAAACTAATCTGACTGTTAACATAGGAATTGAGAAGAGGGCTTTTGCTTTGACGCCTGAAAAGGCACAGGAAAAAATAGATAATTTGGAGGAAACTATTAAAAGATGGGAGGGCGTTAGAGATGGGCTTGGGGATTTTGTTAAGGGGATGAAAGCAGCATGTTTTGCAACCTCTGGTGTTTTGACAATAAAAAATTTCTTTTCTGGATTGGGCGGGGGAGCAGTTGCTAGACAGAGGGTTATGAGTGGTAAAGGTGGATGGACAGAGAGATGCGAGGCGGAAGCTAGAAAGGACGGGATTACAGTTGATGCTTGCTTTAATCGGCACTCTAATGAAATAAGCAGAGAGGTTGATTTAATGAAAGGGATTATTAATCGACAAGATGATGTCTTGGAAGGGCTTTCTGATAATTATTCAAGCGATCAGGGCTTTTTATTAGACAAATGGGTTGATAGCAATGCTGTTGCCAATAAATATATTGAGGATGAGTTAAGGAACAAGAGATATGGCTTTGTTAATGTAGGAGATGAAAATATAAAAATTGAAAGTTTGTTAGTTAAAAATGGGGGTGGGGATTCTTATCTTTCTCCTAATGAGGCCAGGGACTTGAAGTTTTGGCTTGAAGTTAGGAAAGATTCTGGATTGGAAACAAGAGCGAATAATGAATTGAAAACTTTAGTTTCTACGATAAATGATAGAATCAAACTTGATAATAAAGCTCAGAGTGATAGTGGATTATTGGCAGGTATTGGATTAGGGGAATTTGGGGTTGAAAGTAAAACGGGAAGTGTTGCTGTATGGACTGGAGGTTATGCTGGTGTTTCAGGGGATAAGTTAGTAAAAGGATCTGATTCAAGAGTACAGGCTGTTGAGTATAATGGTAATGTTTATTTTGTCACGTTGCAAGATACGGGAGGTAAATTGTATGTTAAAGATGTTTATGATGGAGGTTACCAGAATGTTACTAATAGTGAAATAGTTTCTAAAGTGAAAAAAGAGTATAGCCAGTTCGAGAAGTCCGACGAGTTATTGAAGCCAGTTAGAATAAAAGAAGCAAAAGTTCAGTACTTTTCCAGCGAGCCTTACAAAGATACGCCTGCCATTGTTCCATTTGATGTTCAAGGGGGATGGTATGCTGCCATAAGACAGACCTTGCCTGCTTTCAAGAATATAAAAGCTTTTGAGAGTTCGGGGAGAGTTGCTAGTTTTTGGTTATGTCATGTTGGAAATGATGGAGAAATAGATTTTAATCAGGGTGATTTAGGAGACGATAAATGCGGGCAGTTTAACGCAAATACGGGACAATCAATAGATAGTTTCTATGGTTTAAGCGCAGAACAAACAAGAAATAAGGTTAATCAAGCCATAAGTGCGTTGAATGAGGCGGCACGAGCAAGAGGGAAAACAGGAGAGTTTGTTAACATTTTAGGTAATCAAATAGAGGTTGGAGGACCTGCAATTGATTCATCAGGTGTTCAGTGTCAGGATTTCATGTCTCCGGAAGATTGTCAGTTGTTGTTTAATGTTTGTGATCCCGTTATTTGTCCAACATCAAGGTGTGATTTTGGAGGGAAGTATCCTGTTGATGATGTTGTGCAATCAGGGATAGTTGGAAGTGCTTTGTTATGTTTGCCTAATTCGGTCGCTTTAGGGGGAGATGTTGCAGTCCCTGTTTGTTTAACAGGGATACATGCAGGTATTGATAGTTACGTTTCAATATTGGAACAACATCGGGCTTGTTTACAGGAGAATATCGAATCGGGAGAGTATGTTGGAATTTGTGATGAAATTTATAGTGTTTATTCTTGCGAATTTTTCTGGAGGCAGGCCGCACCGTTAGCGAAAGTTCTGTTGCCGAAGGCTGTTGAACTTGTTTATACAGGAGGAAGAGGACAGGTAAGGGGGGGTGGAGAGTATATGACAGTGCAGAATGCGTGGGCTAATACTGAAGCTTCAATAGATTATTTCACTAATTATTATGCAGGAAATAGTTTTGATGCGTTTAGAGCTAGAAGTATAGAAGAATCAGGAAGCGAGGTTTGTAAGAATTTTGTTTCTACTAAAGCACCAACAGATTTTGAAACTTTGATAGAGCCTGATAGCCCTCCTCAGTTCCATGCATTCTTTAGCGAGATCCCTTATAGTGATGCGACGGTTCCTGCGACTGGACAGTATAAAGTGTTTTATCATATATTTTCAGGAAACGACAGAGGAGTTGCATACAATGTTTATCTGAAAGACCCTCCAGAATCTTCTTTCTACAGAAGCACGCCAAGGATAAATGTGGCTTCGAGTTATGTTAATAGAGGAGAGAGTGTTTCAGAAACAAAAGATTTCACAGCACCCACGGGATACAAGCAGTTATGTGTTAATATAAATGGGGAAGAGGAATGTGGATTTAGGCAAGTTTCAACGAGTTTTGCTGTGAATTACATCAGTGATGCAATTGTTTCTGATGAATTGGATAGAACAGATATTTCTAGTGAGTCTGAATGTATTTCTGGCGGAACCAATCCTGCTGCTATTTTGAATCCTAATTTAGGAGAGGCAGCTCAGGAAGCCATAGACCCTGCAGTTTATAACAGGGGAATTGTCAGGGTTTGTGCTACAGACAATCCGGGGGCTTCAACTGACCCACAAAGATTTGTGGATGTAGGAAATTGCGGGAATCAAAGAATAACTTGTTGGTTGGATAGGGAGAGTATAAACAATGCAATTAGTGAGAACAATAAGGGAATCTTAAATGAAACAATTACTAAGATAGATGAAATTGCTCGCGATTCAATTGTTGAAAGCGGGGATTATTTGATAGGTGACACTGCTAAACAAGTCATAAATGAAATTACTCAACATTCTAATATTAATAGCGATGGTTCGTGGAATGAAGATAAAAGGTCTGCAGAATCTTTGATTTCCAGGCTAGATGTTGTTTTGAGCCAGATGTATGTTAGCACAGACATAGCGAAGGTTTTGTTAGAGAGAGGAAGGCTTTATGACGCTCTTGCAAGGAAGTTCTTTAACCTTAAGGCTATTAAGCCTAATGGGGAAGATAATGATCAAGGGCAATCTGATACAGATAGCTCAGCGGGTAGTTCTGGGAATGAGCAGACAGGTATTTCTGGGAATAATGGAGGGGGTGGGAATGGGCAGGAAATAAAATATACTTTGGCTGAGGATTATCCTTCGAATGAGAAGATTGATATTTTGTTTGATGGTAAGCCGACAGGATTATATCTAATGGGGGATAAGTTGATGTTTCATAGGGAGATTATGTTTATGGGACTTCATTGGGGGTGGAGGGAGGAAAATGTTGGTAATTATGATCCTGACAAGGGGGTTGCCGAGATCACTTCTTCGGGGCAGAAATTATTAAAAGATAAAGGTGTTGATGAAGGCATAATAGATTATCTCGGGAAATTCAGGGTTGATGATAGGAATATAATCTCTACAAATGATGCTGCGAGAAAAGAGCAACTCGCCGAGGAGACCCCAGCAGGTAGTTCTGGGAATGAGCAGACAGGTATTTCTGGGAATAATGGAGGGGGTGGGAATGGGCAGGAAATAAAATATACTTTGGCTGAGGATTATCCTTCGAATGAGAAGATTGATATTTTGTTTGATGGTAAGCCGACAGGATTATATCTAATGGGGGATAAGTTGATGTTTCATAGGGAGATTATGTTTATGGGACTTCATTGGGGGTGGAGGGAGGAAAATGTTGGTAATTATGATCCTGACAAGGGGGTTGCCGAGATCACTTCTTCGGGGCAGAAATTATTAAAAGATAAAGGTGTTGATGAAGGCATAATAGATTATCTCGGGAAATTCAGGGTTGATGATAGGAATATAATCTCTACAAATGATGCTGCGAGAAAAGAGCAACTCGCCGAGGAGACCCCAGCAGGTAGTTCTGGGAATGAGCAGACAGGTATTTCTGGGAATAATGGAGGGGGTGGGAATGGGCAAGAGACAGATACTTCTAATGATGGAGTGGATGACGGGCAGGAAAAAACCATAGAAGACTATAACATTATATATAAGGATAATAAGGATGAAATTTATTTGGGCGATATATATACAGGAATTTATTTTGAAAATCGGATAGGGGAAGCTATCAGTGTTTTTGTGGGCGAATATCAGCCTAAGGTGGTTGGAACGGTTCTGAGCGAGAACTTTGGTAATCGTTTAAGAGGAGATGTGTGGATTTTTTCTTCTACTAATTCATATAATTCGGTGATTAAAAATAATTCGGTGATTAAAAATTTTTTGGAGGCTATTGATAACGAACCTTATGTTAATCTTCTTTCAAATCCTGGAGATTACAAAAACTCCCCTTATGAAGTTAAGAGGAATAGGGATTATTTTCTGATATTTGATTCAACATCTTCTACCGATATGATTATTCGGGACAATAAGTTTTTTGAAAGAGATATCTTGTTTGATGATGAGATTGGCACCTTTAAAAATTCTATAATTGAGATTAACCTTCAGAAATGCAAGGAATCACACCCGAAGAAGGAGATATATTGCACCGAATTAAATAATGCAAAGGTTCTTGGAAACCTGATTTTTCTTAAAAAGGGTAGAAATGCGGGGACTAGGATTCGAACCTAGGCAGGCACTAAGCCCCGGGGCCTAAACCCGGCCCGTTTGACCACTTCGGTACCCCCGCTTACAAACCTTTTTAGAAAAAAGGTTTCTAAGAGTTCCAAAAACTATAATAGTCTTAGACTCTCAAGGAAACTAAAATAATTGTGGTTTTAAAGTTAATGTTTTAGAATTATTTTTTTTTGGATTCAGATTCTTTTTGTTTCAATTTGTCTTCTATTCCTAGTCTGTCTATTAATTCTTTGTATCTATTTCTAATTGTAACTTCTGTGATTCCGGCAACATCTGCGACTTCTCTTTGTGTTTTCTTTTCATCATTCATTAATGCTGCTACATATAGGGCTGCAGCTGCAATTCCTGCAGGCCCTCTTCCTGAAGTTAATTCGGAGACGTCAGCTTTCTTTAAAACTTTAAGAGCTTCATTTTGCGTTTTTGGTGATAAATGAAGGATGCTAGAAAATCTTGAGATATAATCTTTAGGAGATGATGGCTTTACTTTAATTCCTAATTTTCTAATAATAAATCTGTATGTTCTTCCAATTTCTTTTCTTGGCACGTCTGATGCTACTGCGATTTCATCTAATGTTCTTGGGATGTTATATGAACGGCATGCGGCGTAGATACAGGCAGCGATAACAGATTCCATTGATCTTCCTCTTACTAGACCACGTTGAAGAACGAAATTGTAAACTCTTGATGCTTCGTCCCTTACTACGGATGGGAGTGATAAGAATGAGGAGACTCTTCTTAATTCGGCCATGGCTAAACGGAGATTTCTTTCAATTGATGTGGAAACTCTTTCTTGCCATTTTTTCAATCTTAAGAATTTTCTTGTTTGTCCTGATTCTAGGCGATAGATGTCTGAGATTTCTCCGACGTTTGTTGTTAGCCCTTTGTCGAATTTTTGCATTGATAATGGGGCTCCACCACGGCCTTTCTTTTCAGATTTATCGAATTGTCCTCCGGCTTCCTGACCGGTATCAACCATTTTATCTTCTACAATTAGACCACAGTCGTTACAAATGATTTCGCCTTTTTGATCATCATACGTTAAATCTATACTTTCGCATTCCGGGCAACTTTTTACGTGACTCATTATTAAAAAACACTAACCATAAGGTTTAAAAAGAGTTACGCAAGATATGGTATTTAAATCTTTTGGTTTATTCTTTATCCTTAATTAGGACGGCATTCACACAACCTTCTTGGCTCGGTCTGTTGGTAATCTTGGCTTTTCCAAGAGATGTTTCTATAATTGAACCTTTCATTAATCTGTTCTGTCTGGCAAGGAATCTGTTTTGAGGGGTTTCAACAACGTTTTTGATTTCTGTTTTTTGGACTTTGTTTCCTGATTTGATGTTTGCAGTATTAGTTCTTAAGATAATTGTCTTTTTGTGTCCACCCTTTCCTCTTTTTGTTTTCTTTTTTGTTTCGCCAACTGATGTTTTGTTGACAATACCTTTTCTTTCGTACTTCTTTTTCTTTCTATTTGCGTGATATTTTCCGCTTGTTATCTTTCTTCCCTTATTCATATCCTATTTTGTTCTGATTGGTTTAAAAAGATTTGCTTTTAATTGTCGTTAAAGAGAAATGTTTAAATACTCATAAAATAAGAACACAACATGGCGAACGGAATTGAAAGACCTTTGGATTTGTTGAATGTGTCGAAGGGAAAAGAAGTTCTAATACAACTGAAGAACGAGAAACAGTTTGTTGGAACTCTGATGGCTTTTGACATTCACATAAACATCGTTCTTGATAATACGAAGGAAATGAAAGATGGAGAAGTTAAGAAGAATCTTGGATTAACGTTCTTGAGAGGAGATACAATAATCTTTATTTCTCCTGCTGGAACTAATCTGGATTAAATTTCCATTTTATCTAAATCATCAGGTATTATTGTGTGTTTGAATGTAGCTTTGGCTTCTTTTTCTATCTTGGAAAGTGATTTTTCGTATCTTCTAGAGATGTGAATAAGCGCAAGTTTTTTTGACTTTGACCTTTTGGCGATAATTGCTGCTTGTTTTGCTGTTAAGTGCTTGTAAAGTTTAGCTTTTTCTTTTCCCTTTTTGGAATTTGCAAGAAATGAGGCTTCTGTTATTAATAAGTCCGAGTCTTTTGCTAATGTGATTGCTTTTTGATTGAACTTTGTATCAAGAATGACTGTTATTTTTTTTCCTGGTTCAGTATAGGTTACATCTTTGGCTTTGATTTTTTTCTTGTTATGGGTTATGTCTTTTCCTTCTTGAAGTTTTTTTAGGACTGAGGAATTGGGCAGTTTTAGTTTTTTCAATTTATTTTTGTCTAATCGTGTTTTGTCTTTTAGCGTGATTGAATAGGCGTTTGCTGCAATCCCGTGTTGCATTGGAGTGGCCTCTAATACAAAGTCATTGTTTTTGAAAAATTGTCCTGAAACCTCTTTTATCTTGTGATTGATTCTTATTCTTCCGTATATGGCCTCAAGGGCTTTGAACTTTTGTTTTGTTCCCTTGGGTCCATAGATGTAAAGGGTTTTAGAATATTCAGACATTGCCAACGTTTCCAATAGTGTTGGGAGGCCTGCTATGTGGTCTGCATGCCAGTGCGTTATTAATATCCTTGTGAGCTTGCATGAATTAATTTTAGCTTTTTGGAATTGTCTTTGTGTTCCTTCTCCACAGTCTACTAGGATATTTTCATTTAGAAAAGAGATGAGCATGGCTGGGTGATTTCTTGTTTTTGTGGGAATTGCAGTTGATGTTCCTAAGAAAGTTGTCTTGACTTTCATATTTTAATGAATGATTTTAGTTTTATATAACTTTGTTATACAAATCTTTAAAAGTTTAAAACATTTGGGTGTAATATAGCTGAAAGGAGGTATTAAGATGAATAAGTATTTTGTTTTATTTGTAGTTTTTCTATTAGTTGCCTTCGTTTTCGTGGGTTATGCTGAAGCTGGAAAACCAGTTAAGTGTCCAATAAAACCAGATACAAATGTTGTTGTATATGGAGATACTGGATTTGGAGGCGTTGGGGATCTTAGCAAGTCCTGGATAACCCAGTTCATGGATTGGTGGAAATCTTATGATTCTTCCATAAACTATGTATTTTTGGATAGCAGAGATGTTTCCAATAATTGTGATTTGTCCGATTACCCAAACGTGGAGCTTTATGTCCAGCCGGGAGGTAATGCTTATTACATGCAAAGGTCTCTCGGAGCTGAAGGAAAGGCTAACATTCTTGACTTTATAGACAATGATGGCGGAAGTTATCTTGGAATTTGTGCAGGATTCTTCTATATGGCTGGTGATTATCACTGGCAGGGTGATTACTATGATTGGCCTGATTTGTTAGGAAGGTATCCTACATTGGAAGGCTCTATAACAGATATAGCTAATTATGACGAAAATCCAGGATATGCTCTTACAACCATGGACAATGGTCATGAGATGATTTATTATGGTGGCCCTACAAGAGGTTGGAGAGATACACCTTCGGATATTCTTGGAGAAAAGATTATGAGCTTTTCGGATATACCGAGCGATTTACCTTCGTCTATAAAGTATGAAAATATGCTTTTGATGAGTGTACATGCAGAGGCTTACGAGGATGACGGAATTTCTGGATTGACAACTGAGCAGAGAACTGAAAACTACAAATGGCTTGCCAACAATATCAATGATGTTTCTGGAACGAACTTCTATGTTCCCCCTTATGCACAACCTAAGCAGTGTAATGATGGTATTGACAACGATGGAGATCAGTTAATTGATATGGCTGATCCTGGCTGTTCAAGTGCTGATGACAATGATGAAACAGATCCTATTGGTCCTGTTGAAATCTTTGCAGATGGATTTGAATCTGGCGATTTAGCTGGATGGAACCTGTATGGAACAGGAAGAGAATGGTATGCGTCTGATGGCGCATTTGAAGGAAACTGGGTAGCAAGAGCAAAAAGAACAGGGGCTGGAGATGATAGCTTTTTAGAGACAACGATAGACGTTTCTGGTTATTCAAGTGCTATGCTTGAGTATTATAGGAAACTTGTTGGATTAGATGCCGCAGACGATTTTGAAGTCAGCTATTTCGATGGTAATTGGGTTTCAGTTGAGCATTTAGGAAGTGAAGGGGAGACGAATAGCAATTTTGTCTTCAAGAGCTTTAGCATACCAAGTGGCACCAGCAAGATTAGATTTAAGTGTGAAGTTGGGGCTGTTTCGGAAAGCTGTTATGTAGATAACGTCAGAGTTTTGGCTGAGTAATTTTTTCTTTTTTTCTTTTCCTTTTTTGATTTTAAATTTCTTATGTATATTTCTGTATATGTAAGGATAGATATGTATTTTGCTGTAAAAGGAAAATCTTTATAAGTTTGAATTCGTTTAGGTTCAAATGGCGAAAAAGAAGGTGACTCTTAGTATTGATTCTAAGGTTTACAAAGCTTTTCAGAAATACTGCAAAGATAATGCCACCATTTTTTCAAAGAAAATAGAATTAGTTATGAAAGAAATTTTAAGCAAGGGAGGAAAGATGGTTATTGTGTTGTTTATATTTATGTTTCTTGTTTCTGCAGTATCTGCTGTACAGATTGCAGCGGATGATTTTGAATGTGGTGCTAATAATTGTGGTTCTGGTTGGGATGGAGCATGGGCTTTTTCTGGTGGATGTAAAATTACTGGATTGGGTGGATCGATAGGAAATTATCATATGAGGGGGGATTCAGCATGTGTTGCAACAAGAGGTTTTGATAGCAGTGGATACAGTTTTGTTAACCTTAGTTTTTTTGCAACTGCACAATCTCTTGAATCTGATGAATATTGTTATTATTATTACACTAATGGGACTGATGATGTTCAATTGTTGAATTTAACTAATGAGGATGATGATCTTTCTTATGATCCTTATTCTTATAATATTACAATGCATGGGCTTTTGTCTGGTGCAGGCATAAGGGTTGAATCTCCTCTTACGAGTGCCGATTATTGTGCTATTGATAACATTATAATTACGGGCGATGCTACTGTTTCAGATACAACTCTTCCTTTGGTTGAGCTTGTATATCCAGCCAATACAAGTTATAATTCTGTGCAGACAGAATTAAATTATTCGGCTAGTGATGAGACTGCCTTGGATAGTTGTTGGTATTCAGTAGATTCTGGAACAACAAATACATCCATAACATGCGGAGATAATGTTACTAGCCTGGATTCGGAGGAAGGAAGTAGCACATGGATAGTATGGGCAAATGACACATCAGGAAATGAAAATTCAAGCAGTGTTACATTCTTTGTTGATAGCATCTATCCTGAGATAAACATTACAAATCCTTTGAATATTAGTTATAATTATACTTCTATTGATTTGAATTACACATTTACAGAAATTAATCCAGATAGCTGTTGGTATAGTGTTGATGGGGGAACAACAAACACCAGCCTTATCTGTGGAGAAAACGCAAGCCTGATGGCAGATGAGGGAAGCAATACTTGGCAGGCATGGATTAATGATAGTGCCGGAAATGAAAATTCAAGCAGTGTTACATTCTTTGTTGATAGCATCTATCCTGAGATAAACATTACAAATCCTTTGAATATTAGTTATAATTATACTTCTATTGATTTGAATTACACATTTACAGAAATTAATCCAGATAGCTGTTGGTATAGTGTTGATGGGGGAACAACAAACACCAGCCTTATCTGTGGAGAAAACGCAAGCCTGATGGCAGATGAGGGAAGCAATACTTGGCAGGCATGGATTAATGATAGTGCCGGAAATGAAAATTCAAGCAGTGTTGTGTTCAATGTTGAATTTCCTTCCCAGGTAGCAGTTCAACCAAATGTTAGTGTTGTTTATCCAAGTTATGCATCTGTTTATAATTTAACCACTATTGATTTGAATTTTTCTGTTCAAGGTAGTGTTGATTCATGCGGGTACTCCCTAGATGGTGGAACAAATAATACTCTGCCTGGATGTGCTAATAGCAGTCTGAGTGTTGGAGGAGACGGAGTTTATGATTTGAAAGTTTATGTAAATGAAAGTGTTGAAGGATTGGAAGATGTTGATAATTTGATGTTCTTTGTTGATTCAGGCAATTTAGGAATCCATCTTTTATATCCTAAGCAGAATAATTATACCAATGTTAGTTCGGTAGACTTTGTTTACATTCCCGAATCTGGGAGCTTGAGCTCATGTAGTTTGCATGGTGATTTTAATGGGACTTATTCTTTGAACCAAACTGACTCTGGAGCCATATCTGGTCAGGAAAATAGTTTTAATCTGGAACTGGCAGAAGGAAATTATAGTTGGGCCATTTCTTGTGACGATGGAAGTGTTGTTTGGACAGGGAATAGGAGTTTGGTTTCTGATGTTACTCCTCCAAATATTACGATAGAAGAGCCTACGGGAACTTATACAAGCACGCCCAATATTCCAGTTACAGTTAATGTTAGTGATAACTTAAGCCCTGTTTTATGCACTTATAATGTTACTTTAGCAAGCAACGGTGTGGAAGTTACCGTGGGTGTTATTTCGGGGTGCACAAACACAACGATAAATGTTTTGGTTACAGGAACTTATAATATTGAAGTAACTGGAGAAGATTCAGCAGGAAATAGCGAATCTAAGACAAGTAGATTTACAGTTTCAGCAGGTTCTGGAAGTGGGGGTGGAGGTGGAGGTGGTGGAGGCGGGGGTGGAGGAAATCCGGGACTTGAGGGAAATGCAGGATTGGATATTGGTGGTGTTGATTCAGTTAGCCTGAAGAGAGGGGAGTCTCAGCAAGTAGGTCTTTTTGTTTTGAATACCGGACAGAGGTTTTTGAATGATTGTGAAGTAACGGGCTTAGGCGAAATTAGTTCATGGATTGAATCGGATCAGATTGAATCTCTTGCTTCGGGACAGTCTGTTAATTTTTTATTTGATGTAAATATTCCATTAAATGCAGAACCTGGAGAGTATGAATCTAATTTGAGGGTGGCTTGCACAGAGGTTACGGCATTTGCAGGATTTAACATTGTTGTAACACCTTCTGATTTTAATTTTGAATTTTTGAGTGCTGTCAGAAAGGGAACTGAATTAGATGTTACTACGAATTTGATAAGTTTTGTAGATGAAGGACAAGGTATTGAGATTTCTTATCAGTTGTACAACCCCAGTGGAATTGAGGTAGGCTCTGGTGTTGAAAATGTTTATCTTAACGGTGGTTTAGAACAGGAATTTGGCTTTGAAGTTCCGCTTCCTAAGGATGCGTTTGGCGAATTTAGCCTAGTTTTAGAAGCATCTAATGGGGATGAAAGTATTGTTTTGGAAAGAGCAGTTTTGCTGAGCGAATCAGGACTTGCAGGATTCGCGATTTCGGATAGTAATTTAAGATCCTTGTCTTTGTTTGGATTGATAGTTCTTATTTTAGGTTCTGTTGTTTTTGTTTTGAAGCTTATTAGAAAATACCATTATAAGACTAGACATAACATCCACCACGAGAAAAGACACATCAAATTGAAAAATTAAGCTTGGAATGTATTGTTGCATCTGCGGGACTTAAACAAGTAAAAAATTAAGTTTTCTTTTTCTTTCTGGGTTTATCCCAATATGGGCTTTTGCACTTTGGACATATCGTTGGATATTCTTTGCTTCTAGGAATCCATTCATGCCCACATCTATCACACTTGAACCCCTCAACCTGAATTTTTATTTTTCCCATATTTTTATAGAGAATCATGAGTATATAAACTTACCTGCAAAGGTTATACTTTACTATAGAAATGTTTAAATAGTATTATTACCTAGATAGGTTATACCTAAGTGGGTGAAGATTTCGAAGAACCCTCAGATTTTACCAATTGCGACATCAAATGAAATCTAAAGAGATAAGAGAGGAGAAATATAAAAGGTTTCCTGTATTTTTGTAATTCTGACAATGTGATAAGGAAAGGAACAAGAAAAACCCAAAACAGAGGTGAAGTCCAAAGGTTCGGCTGTAAGGATTGTGGCAAGAGATTCTCAAAGAGATTCATAGGGTTAAGAAGGAAGTAAAGGAGGGGATTTATTCTAATCTGTAAGGCTTAACTCCTAAGTTCTGATAACACATATGGGATAAGAGTAACGTTTAAATAACTATTTTTATCTTTTAATCTGTGGCCCTGTAGCTCAGTCTGGATAGAGCGACTGCCTTCTAAGCAGTAGGTCGCGGGTTCGAATCCTGTCGGGGCCGTATCAAACTTGTCGGAGGTTGTTGGAAAAAGATTTTAAATTGGGTTTTCTTTCTTAGTTGATGAATAAAAGAGGGTATTATGCGATTGCTTTGATGTTCATTGTTGTTATAGGTGTAATTGTTATATTCACTTTGTTTTTTCCTGTTGGAGACTGGTTCGCTGGTAGTTCTGATGGTAGTGAAACCGGACAAGATGAACAGTCAACAGAAAACCCGGATGAAGGTTTACTTTCAGATGATTTGCCTGTTCCTGTAAAACCAGTGTGTTCCGACTATTTAGCGGAGGAGGCTTGCAATTTAGATTCGGAAAATGTCGCTATTGACCAAGATGAATGGAATTCTAATGGTTGTGGAGATGCTGTTGAATGCGGTTGTGTTTGGAATTCTAATAGTTCCTCTTGTAGTTTTTATTTTGAAGAAGTGATTGAGGAAGGAGTTGTGGATTTGGAGGCGTCTAAATTAACACTTAGTATTGTTGAATGCGGGGGGGGAGGAAATGCGACCTGTAAAATTGATTTAATAGGGACTGTTACTAACACAGGAAGTGTTCCCATTGAGGAAGATTTCTTCTGTAGTTTTATTGATACTGAAAATGGAGATTTGCTTCAACTTGTAAAAGCCACTGCTATCGTTCCTGTTGGAGGTGCTATTAATGTTACTTATCAATATACAAATAGGTCTTTTGGAGACTTATCTGTTAGGTTCAATATAGATACTTCGGCTAGGATAGACGAGGTTGATGAATTTAATAATGAGGCTAGTAATGTCATAGGTTTACCCTAAGGATATTTTTAAATACGCTTTACTTGTAGATAAATCATGCGCAGGTGGCGAAGTGGTTAACGCGCTCGGCTGCAACCCGGGTATTCCGCCGGTTCGAATCCGGCCCTGCGCTTGTTGGATTCGAATGTTCCGAAATAAAATTTGTGTAGTGCCTAATTATTTGCTGTAGTGGGTAATGTAGTGCCTATAAAATCAACATTTAAATATGCTGGTGTAGTGGGTAAGATATGTTTATTGTGGAGAAGAAGATTAATGGCAAGGGGTATTATTATCTTAGAGAGTCGAAGAGGGTGAAGGGAAAAGTTAAGGCTGTGACTGTTGCTTATCTTGGAAAGACTAGGAAAGAGGCTGAAAGAAAGATGAGAGATTTTGAAGAGAAAAATAGGAAAGAAATTAAAAAGCCAGAAGATAAAAGTAAGGAAATGAGCGAGAAAAAAGATAAAAGATGGGAGAAAACTGAAATAGGGATTGATGAGTTGGCTAGTTATTGTAAGCGGAAAGGGTTTGTTTACCCTTCTGCAGAGGTCTATGGTGGCCTTTCAGGATTCTGGGATTTTGGGCATTTAGGTGTTGAAGTTGTGAGAAATATAAAAGATTCTTGGTGGAATTTCCATGTCAGGAATAGAGAGGATATGGAGGGGATTGATGGATCAATTATCACAAATCCAAAAGTTTGGGAGGCTTCAGGACATGTTGAAAGTTTTTTGGACTACATAGTTTATGATAAAAAGAAGAAAGAGAGGTTTAAAGTTGATGCTCATGAATTGGATAATTATAAAGATGATAGATATAAGATTGAGGGAAAGTTTAATCCTATGTTTGTGACTAAAGTTGGGCCTACGAATGGACAGGATTCTTATTTACGTCCTGAAACAGCACAGTCAATTTTTGTTAATTTTAGGAATGTTTTTGATAATGCTAGGATGAAGCTTCCAGGAGGAATAGCACAAATCGGGAAGGCATTTAGAAATGAAATTGCGCCAAGGGAATTTTTGTTTAGAAGCAGAGAATTTGAACAAATGGAGATTGAATATTTTATCAAACCTGGAATGAAGTGTGAATGGATTGATGAGATACAGGGAATTAAGATTAGAATGCTTACTGGTAAGGATCAGAATGAAAATAGCGAAGGGAAAGAAATAGAAATTTATGATGCTTGGAAGAAGGGTTTGATTGGAGATTGGCAGGCTTATTGGCTTGCGCAGGAATATGGTTGGTTTATTCTTAATGGTGCAAATCCCGAGCATTTTAGGGCTAGACAGCATACTGAAAAAGAAAAGAGCCATTATGCTGTTGACACATGGGACTTAGAATATAAATTTCCCATGGGTTGGAGAGAGTTGCAGGGTTTTGCTAATAGGGGGAATTATGATTTGACTCAACATCAAGAAGCTAGCAAAAAGAGTTTTGAGGTTTTTGATGAGGAAAGTAAGAAAAGAATTTTAGCTGAAGTGGCTTGTGAGCCTTCTCTTGGAATTGGAAGAGCATTCCTAGTTTTCTTGCTAGATGCTTATGAAATGGATCAGAAAAGAGATAATGTTGTTTTGCACTTGAATCCCAAGATTGCACCTTATAAGGCGACTGTCTTGCCTTTAGTTGGAAAAGGAGATGTTGCAGATATGGGATATTCAATCTTCAAGGAATTAAAAGAGGAATGGAATGTTTTGTTTGATAAATCTGGTTCAATTGGGAGAAGATATAGCAGACAGGACGAGATTGGAACGCCTTATTGTATTGCAGTTGACCAGGATTCTTTAAAGGATAAAAGTGTTACAATTAGAGATAGGGATTCAACTAGACAGATAAGAGTTAAGATTGATAGGTTAATAGGAGTTTTAAGGGATTTGATTAATGATAAGGTTAACTTTATTAATGCTGGAAAATTGGTTGAGACCAGAGTTAAGTAAAATGTTTAGTTATGTATTGATAAGCAGTCTGATTGTGAGCTTATTGGCGTTTATCGGAATCTTATTTTTGAGTGTCAATAAGAATCTTTTGGAAAAGATATTGTTTATTTTGATTGCATTTGCTGCTGGTGCGATGTTAGGGAATGCGTTTTTTCATATAATGCCCGAGGCTTTAGAGTCAATGGAGCCTTTAATGTTTAGTATCTTATTAATGACTGGATTCGCATTATTTTTTGTTTTGGAAAAAGGTTTGTATTGGCATCATTGTCATAAGACTGGAAAACATGAAGAGCACGGACATAAGAAAAATTTCGGAATTTTAAATTTGATAGGTGATGGAGTCCATAATCTTTTGGATGGAGTTTTGATAGCCGTAGGTTATATTGTTTCTATTCCTGTTGGAATTGCAACTACAATTGCAGTAATTACGCATGAAGTGCCACAGGAAATTGGAGATTTTGGAATCTTAATTTATTCTGGATTTAGTAGGAAGAAAGCATTGTTATTGAATTTTCTTAGTGCTTTATTTGCCGTCGTTGGGGCAGTTCTGGGATGGTTTATTTTGAAGGATGCAGAGTTTGTCGAAATTTTGTTGCCAATTGTTGCAGGTAGCTTTTTGTATATTGCCGCCTCAGATTTGATTCCTGAACTTTCGAAGGAAGAAAAGCCAGGAAAGGCATTTTTAGCATTGGTATTTTTTGTTTTGGGATTAGTCGTCTTATATTTTGCTACCTCTTTGCTTGGACATTAGGTTTATAAATTTCTTTTAATTAATCCTGAGATGGGAAGGGTGATAAGCTTTGTTTCATTGAAAGGTGGAGTTGGGAAGACCACACTATCGGCGTCTCTTGCAACTGAATTGGCGAATACTTATGGGAAAAGGGTTTTGTTAGTAGATGGGAATTATTCTGCTCCTAATCTTGGGTTACACATGGATATTATTTCTCCTGGGAAGACCGTGCATGATGCTCTTTCATCTTCAAGAACCAGGATGAGTGCTGCAGTTCATGAAAAATATAATGTCGATGTTATTCCAGGGAATTTCATGTTTAATAGGGATTTTAACCCAATGAAGTTAAGAGCGAAGCTGGCTTCTCTGAAGAGAGGTTATGATTTTGTTATTATTGATTCTAGTCCAGCGTTAAATGAGGAAATTATTTCTTCCATGCTCGCTAGCGATAGTTTATTTCTTGTCAGTACGCCAGACTATCCTACTTTGAGCTGTAGCATGAAAATTACGAAGGTAGCGAGGAATAGAGGTGCAGAAATTTCAGGAATGATTTTAAATAGAGTTCATAAAGGGAATAGCCAAATTAGTTTGGGAGAGGTTCAGGAAAGTGTGGGTGTTCCGGTTGTTGCGAAGATTATGGAAAATAGGAAAGTGAACCTAAGTTTGTATCATAGAATTCCAATGCCTTTGTTTTCCAGGAAAAGCCAATTTAGCAAGGAAGTAGGCAAGTTGGCTGCCGCCATGATTGGGATAAAGGAAAAAAAGAAGGGTTGGTTTAGTAGACCTGGAAAAGAAGATGTTAATAGAGAGATGTTGAGAGAAAGTTTTTATAGTAGCATATTTGAAAATTAGAATGAAAGATAAAAATTGTATATTTTGCAAGATTGCTAAAAAAGAGATAAAGAAAGGGCCTTTTTATGAGAGTGATAACTTTGTTGCATTTAGGGATGGCAGTCCAGTTAATGAAGGGCATACTCTAGTTGTTCCTAAAAAGCATTTTGTTACATTATTAGATATTCCTGATAAGTTAGGGGTTGAAATGTTGAATTTTGTTAAGAAAGTGGCTGAAAGACTTATGGAAGAAAAGTTTGGAGATGGATTTAATATAGTGATGAACAATTTGGAAGTCGCTGGACAAGTAGTGATGCATGCCCATATTCATATAGTTCCAAGGAAAGAAGGGGACGGGGTTAGGCTAGTTAGTAGGGTGGGAGGTTAGTATTTCCCAGGGCCCCATAATCTTAGTATTTTTAGCGATGTTATTAGGGCAAGCATGATTATCCCGAATGTTAATACTGCTTTTCCGAATTGTGTTTCTAGCAATGTCCTGGTTGTAATTATGATTGCTATTGCAAGTATGATGTCAAAAAAGAATAGTATTTTTTCTGCTGTTGTGTATCTTTTCAACTCTTTTTCTAATTGGTTCATGTTGTTTAGAGGGATTGAGGAGTTATAATGGTTATGTTTTTAATTTCACAGATTACAGGCTATTTGATTTGATTCATCCTTATGGGTTTCCTATCGGTAAAAAAGGAAGAAAAGTTACAATTCCAGATTACTTTTACGAAACTGGATTGATTAGATATATAATTCAGGGATTCTTTGCAACAGATGGTAGTTTAGTCTTGACAAAGAATTCAACTTAATATTATCCAATGCTGGAGTCACAGGCTATATGTAAGGAGTTATTGTCTCAAATTCACGATTATCTTATTAAGTTGGGCTTGAAGGGACGTTTTTATAAATGTAAGCGGAATAAATACGATTATCGTTGGAAGAAAGTTCAAGATAGATAAAAATTTCAATTTAGCGGGAAAGAAAATTTATCATTGTTTGAAAAAAAGTTGGTTTTATTAAGAATAAACGTAAGTAGAGATTTTCGGGCTTTGTTGAATACGACAATAGTTATAGTTTTTAAAAATGCAGAGAATTGAATTCTAAGTTTGAGAAAAATATGACGCTGGAGGGAGTTGAACCCTCGATCTCGGCCTCATGAGAGCCGCGTGTTAACCGCTACACTACAGCGTCTCGAGTAGAAATAATAAATGGTTTTTAAGTGTTCCTAGTTAGATTTAGAAATTGTAATATCTATTGTAGAAACTTTGATTTCCTTATCGTTTTGTTGGTATTCCTCTGTGTCTATCTGGATGTCATTTACTTGTAAGTTAAGTTCCTTGAGGAATCTTTTCCTGGTTATTTCCGCGACATCGACTGCCTTTGAGATGAATTTTCCTCTTGCTTTGATTGTGATTTCAGGGGAACCGTTTTTTAATTGTATTACAGCACTGGTTACATAATTCATTATAGGCTTATTTCCAATAAATACGGAATTATCGTTCTTCGGGCTTTGGTTGGGTTGGTGAGGCATCTTTCTCGTGTTTCTTAGTCTCAGCTTTTTTGAGCCTTGCTAGATACCCAGCTATCTTATTTCTGGTCTTTTTACTAGGCATCGTATCTTTAAGTAATTTCTTATTATAGTCAAAACTGTCTGTAAAATCATTATCCTCTTTCAATAGCTGATGAGAGGTTCTCTTGATTAGTGCAGATTTTATTCTACCCATGATTAGTGTTGAGGGAGAGAGTTTTTAAAGGTTTATATTTTGATTTTCTCGAATTTTATTATGTTTCGCCAGGCTTCTAAATAATCTTTGGCTTTTGTGTCTAATTGGCCTGGTGTGAGGAATAGGGCTTGCATTCTTTTTCCCTGAGCATTTTGAGTTGCTATAGTTAAATCATCCTGAGATATTTTTTTCTTGTCTTTGGCTGTTAGAAGGTATTCTTGTTTTCCGAATAAGGTGTCTGTTCTTACCTTGGCTTGGAATTCTTTTTTCTTGACAGATAACTCTTCAAGGACTTCAACATCTTTGGCTGCTAGATAATCTTTAATGGATTCTGCGAATTCTGATGTTGTTTGTTTTGGTTTTCGGGGTTTAATTATGGTTTCTTGGGTTTGTGTTGGTTTTTCTTCGGCGTTTTCCGTTTTTGGTTTTTCTTTGGTTATTGGCTTTTGTGGTTTTGGTTCTTGGGGTGTTTGTGAAGGGCTTAGCAAATCCCTGATTTTCCCCCTAGTTTGAGAGTCCGGAAATTGAAAGTAGCGCCAGAATAATTGGGATTCTCCGTCAATTCTTACTTGAACAGGAATTGCGAAGTCTTTTAGCTTTCTTAGGGCAACACGGATTGCTGGTTGTTGGTCATCATCCTTTAGAATTTCTTGTTTTTTTAATGTTTCAAATGCTTCTCTTTCTTTATGATTAAGGTATTCTGCGAAGTCTGCTAGTTGTTCTTCTTGACCTTCTATGTAATAAATTGGGCTAGATCCAACTTTCATGTTCGATAGTTTTAGTTTTCTTTCTTTCACTAATTCTGATAGAAATGCTGAAGTGAATAAGGGAGAAAGGCCAGCGTCTCTAGCAATTCTTGCAGGGTATGTCGGACCTTTTTCTTTTATGGTTGACATTATTTTATCTTTTGTTTCCACCACTTTTTGTACATCAGGCATGGAAATAGTTAGAGCTTGAGAATATAAATATTGTTATGTCTAAGGCTTCTTCCAGGCAATTTCGTAGAATATGATTCCAGATTCATCATCTACAATAGCTAGTAAAAGGGTTTTTCTAGATGAATGAGCTACTCTGTTTTTGGCTGAAAATTCGTACCAGCTGATTTTTTCCGATTCTCGAACACAATGGACTAACCATAGGGCATGGTCCTGGCCAGGTTTGATACCTTTCTGATAGACGCGAAAGTCCGCCCCAAATTTTAGGGCTGTTTTAACTATATATCCCTTTTTTCTTAGATAATTGAAAACGAGAGATTTAGTTTCAAAATTTTTGTCCTTTCTTTTTAATCTTGATAGGAGTTGGTCTTCTGTTAATTGTTTTTTATTTTGAAATATTTTTAGTTTTTTTTGTTGTAATAGGAAGAGGGCTTCATATCCAGAGTATTCTATCTTGTTTGGTTTCTTTTCTCCGAACCTTGATTTTTCAAATAAGGAAAATGCGAAAGTACTATTTGAATATAATTTGTCTCTGGATAACTTGGCTTGTATCATACTTTGTTTAAGGATGAAGGATATTTAAATTATGGGAAAATTTATAATTGGGTGAGAGTTGAGAAGGGTATGAAGATGATAGATTTTGGAAAGATAGAAAGAAAGTGGCAGAAGCGCTGGGAGAAGGAGAAGGCGTTTGCAGTTACTAGGAATCAAAAGGAGAAGTATTATGTGTTGGATATGTTTCCATATCCATCCGGAGAGGGGTTGCACATAGGACACGCGTTTGTCTTTACTCTTGGCGATATTTATGCCAGGTTTAAGAGATTACAAGGGTTTAATGTTCTTTATCCTATGGGATATGATGCTCTTGGTCTTCCAGCAGAAAATGCGGCAATAAAATATAAAGAGCACCCTATGGATTACAACAAGAGGACGACTGCTAATTTTATGAAACAGCAGAAAGCGATGGGGTGGAGTTATGATTGGAGTAGAATTGTAAGAACAGATGACTCTGATTTCTATAAGTGGGATCAATGGATTTTTTTGAAGATGTTTGAACGAGGATTAGCATATAGAAAGAAATCAGGAGTGAATTGGTGTGGAAAATGTCAGACAGTTCTGGCGAATGAGCAGGTTGTTAATGGCAGGTGTTGGAGGCATGAGGAGCAAGAAGTTGAAGTGAAGCAATTGGAACAATGGTTTTTGAAGATAACTGATTATGCCGATGAGTTAGTCGATGGCTTGGATAAATTGGATTGGAGTGAGAGGGCCAAGAAACTTCAGAGAAATTGGATTGGTAGAAGTGAGGGTACGGAAGTTGATTTTGATGTTAATGGAAATTTATGGAAGGTGTTTACAACAAGAGTTGATACTTTATTTGGTGTAACCTTCCTGGTGATTTCAGCCCAACACCCTGAGTTGATGAGTCTTGTTACAAAAGAACAGGAGACCGATGTAAGGAAATTTTTGAAGAAGATTAAGAGTACTAAGCAGGAAGACATGGACAAGCTGGAAAAGGAAGGTGTGTTTACTGGAAGCTATGCTCAACATCCTTTAACCGGAGAAGAAATCCCGATATGGACCGGTAATTTTGTTGTTGCTGATTATGGAAGTGGAATGGTGATGGCAGTACCAGGGCATGATGAAAGAGATTATGATTTCGCTAAGAAGTATCAATTGGAGATAAAGAAAGTTGTTGAAGCGGATAAGTTGCCGTTTAGTGGATATGGTGTTTTGGTTAATTCAGAAGGGTTTGATGGATTGAAGAGTGAGGAGGCGAAGAACCATATTACTAATGCCTTGCAGATGAAGAATTTGGGAAGGAAGAAGAAAGCATTTAGACTTCGTGATTGGTTGATTTCTAGACAGAGGTATTGGGGAACCCCGATTCCAATTATCTATTGTGATAAATGTGGGATACAGACCGTAAGAGAGAAAGATTTGCCTGTTAAACTTCCAAAGAAAGTCGAATTTGGAAAAGGGAATCCTTTATTGACTAATGAGAGTTGGATTAAAGTGAAATGTCCTAAATGTTCTGGAGGAGCAAGAAGGGAAACAGACACAATGGATACTTTTGCTAATAGCAGCTGGTATTTCTTAAGATATACAGATTCTGGAAATAATAAGAGGATATTTGATTCGAAGAAGGCGAATTACTGGATGCCTGTTGACTTTTATATTGGAGGGCCTGAGCATATAACGATGCATTTGATATATGCCAGATTTTATACTAAATTCTTGAGAGATTTAGGACTAATCCAGATAGATGAACCTGTTAGGAGGTATTTCACACAAGGAATTGTTCATGCCAAAGATGGAGAGAAAATGAGTAAAAGCAGAGGGAATGTTATTGAGCCATTGAAGATAATTGAAAAGTATGGGGCAGATACGTTAAGATTATTTTTGGTTTCTGTTGCCTCGTCTGATAAAGATTTTAATTGGAGTGATAAAGGAATTGAAGGAAGTTTGAGATTTTTGATGAGAGTTATGAAGCATAAATGGAGGGCTAAGAAGAGTGATGAAAGGGTTGAACATTATGTTAATAAATCGATTAAGGAAATTGCAGAAGATATTGAATATATGAAATATAATTTAGCTGTTATAAAATTGAGAAAGGTATTTGATGTGATTGAATCTGGATGTTCGAAGAAAGATATGGAATCGTTTGTTAAGATGCTTTCTGTATTTTGCCCGCATGTCGGGGAGGAATTATGGTCTAGATTCGGAAAGGGATTGGTTTCTAAAAGTAGTTGGCCTAAGTTTGATGAGAAGAAGATTAATGATTCAATTGAGAAAGCAGATGAAGCCCTAAGCAAGACTGTTAATGATATCGCACACGTTTTGAAATTGATTGGCAAGGGAGAGAAAGTTTACGTTTACGTTCTTCCTCAGGAAGTTAAAAATTATGATGAAGGATTTTTGAGCGAGAAAGTTGGATTACCTGTTAAGGTGTTTGCAGTTAATGATTCCAAGAAGTATGACCCTCAAGGAAAATCAAAGAAGGTGAAGCCCGGAAGGCCAGGGATTTTTGTGGAGTAATCTCTGAAAAGTAATTAATTTGTGTCTGAAAGTATGGTGAGTCTCATTATAAAGCTATGCTTTGTT
>Ga0210050_1000906_pt1 | contig 35152 bp, 29 predicted proteins | sample CryGey132114_all_FD_185463 | JGI IMG/M metagenome (GOLD analysis project Ga0210050, IMG submission 185463) | Groundwater microbial communities from aquifer - Crystal Geyser CG22_combo_CG10-13_8/21/14_all (SPAdes) (version 2) | ecosystem: Environmental > Aquatic > Deep subsurface > Groundwater ... | reverse complement strand
GGCAACAAAACTTTAGGATTCTTTTTAAAGGAATTAAAACCGGTATTCCAATTTTAACAACACATATCTTGGAAGTAAACGATAGGCTGTTTTAGAAACATTAATGTCTGAGATGCTGTAATTTCTAAATGTTTTTGTGTTGAAAAGATTGTTTGCGGATAAGAAAAAGGTTAATTTATTAAATAAAAAGTACTCGTTTGAGGGACATAGGTCATTTGCTTATTACAAATTGTAGCACATCCACCTTGATTTAAACAGTCATTAATTAGGCTAGCACACGAAAGCTTGCCATCACAAACTTTAGTCCAGCCGTTACTGCCATTTGAACATTCTACAGTATACTGTTTATTACTCGTCGTGTTTAATTTATTGGCTACTTGTGATATACCCAGTAAACTGACACCATCTTTAACAAAATATGAATAATCTCTCAATAGTTGTAATTCAATAGTTTTGCCATAAAATTCAGCTATCATCTTCAAGCAAGAAGGACCACAATCCATACCGTCTAATTGAAAGAAAAAAGGGAATTTTCTTGGCATCCACGCGGTATTTAATGTTTGGTTCTGCTTTTTTCATCTTTAATATTAGACTCTATTATACTAATATCAACCTCTTTCCCAATACTGAAATTGTAATTAAGAGCTAAAAAGATACCACGTGAATTGTCTTTGTTATTTAAATTTTTAAAAATGGTATTAAAGTGATATTTTAAAATGCTTCTTTCGGTGTTAAATAAATCACTTATATAAAAATAAAATTGAAATTTCTTTTTAAAAATAGGCGTTGAAAAAGTAATATCAGAAGTAAAATTGTCAGCATATTTATAATATAAATTTTTATACTTAGTCTTATAAGAAAAGTTTAAATCAATCACAACATATTGTGTGATATTAAATGTGTGATAAGAATTGATGGTGGCAAAAGTCGATTCGAAATTCTGTTTTGGCAAGATAAGTGGTGTAAAAAAATTAGTGTATTTGAAGCTTATTTTGTTTGTGCTTTCCCACCATTTGAAATATTTAACTGGGATATTTAACATTAAGAAAGCTGTATTTTTGTAACCAGAATTAACGGGATGTGATAATGTATAACCTTCGGATTCAACAAATTCAGGTGTTAAAATGACATTATTTTTCTGATAACTGTAGTTTGCTAAAAGTGAATATTTTTCTTTGAAGTCATAACCAAGCTGTAAAATATAGATATCGGTGGGTTTTAAAGAATTATTTCCAGAGCTAGCTTGTGTTGGAGTGTTTTTAATAATTGTTGAATTATAATTATAATAGGATGGTCTATCAATCTTTTTGGCAAGATAAAAATTAAAGGTGTTATTTTTATTTAGGGGGATGTTGTAGTTTAAGGTAGGTAGTAATTTAAAATTATCAACCGATTTATCACTTATATCCATACCAAAACGGTTCAAATTATATTCCATTCTGTTCCCAATTGTTAAGCTTGTCTTTTTAAATTGAAAGTAGTAATTGAGGTAAAAGGCATAAATAGATTCATTAAAATTAAAATGATTCGTAAATTCTTGGTTTAATACAAACTCATTGTTAATTTTATCAAAATAGCTGAAATTTTCAGTATTATGATTAAAAGAATATTTACTTCCTGTGGATAAGTTATTACCTTTTTTCCAATTTTTTTTCCAGTCTAATTTAACACCTAAAATAGTGCTATTTGTAATATCTGACTCAAAAGTTTCAGTGGCATCAACTAAAACAGAATTAGAGAAGAAATGACTTTTTACAGACAGCGGATTTTTATACCTATTTACTGCATAATCAGCACTTAATTTTAAATTAGATTCCAAGCTGTCCAAGTTTTTTTGATATTGAAGAGAAAAAGTATTTGTTTTATCAATATGGTCAAAATCTTTAACAATCTTTAATGATGAATCTTTAACGATAGTAGTTCTTATTAGTTGGTTAGAAATAATATTAAAATCTTTATCGTTATCGCCAGAATAATTGTAAAGAAGACTAAGGTAACTAGTTAAGTCAATATCAAAATCAAATCCGAGAATAAAGTTTCTTTCTTGACGTTTTAATGTTCCCTTACTCTTTATATTATAAGTTAGATTATTGTCAATAATTTGTTCACCTATTTCTTTAAAATCAGATTTATGGTCTGATTTATAGAGTTCAGTATAAAACCTAAATTTATTTTCACTATAAAAAATATTGGCATCTGTTGTAGCTGAAAAACGATTGTTATAACCTACACTACTACCTAAAGACCCCGTAAAGCCTGTACTTTTTTTAGTGATGATGTTAATTTGCCCAGTAATATTTCCTTCATAAGAAGCATCTGTTTTATCAGTAATTTCAATATTTTTTATAGTATTAGGTTTTATACTCTGTAAAAAAGAAGTAAACTGTTCAGGCTTTATTTTTATTTCTTTGCCATTTAAAAGTATTTTGATAGCGCTACTGCCCGCAATTTCTATGCCTTTTACATTTGGGGCATATTTTAAAATAGATAGAACATCTTTTTTTTGCGCCAAATTAGTGCCCTGAACGTTCAGTTTTATACCTGCATTAGTAACTTTTATAATTTTTTCTTTAGCGCTTACAACAACTTCGTTCAATGCTATTGGTTCTTCATGGAGTATGATAGTATCAAGGTTGGTGTTTTTGTTAATAAAAAGTAAGCGTTTATCATCTTTATAACCTAAAAAAATAACTTCTAATTGGTAATCTCCCTTAGCTACATTATTGAGTTTAAAAACGCCATTTTCATCAGAAATAGCATAATATTTTATTTTGGTTAAATCTTTATTATCTAAAAGCTTGATTGCAGCGGAGACAATATTGTTATTGTTTATATCTTTTAAGGAACCTTTTATCTCAAAAAGTTCTTGGCCAAATATTTGCGTGTTTAAAAAAAAGAAAAATATATAAATTAGCTTATTCATTACTTTAAGGTTTAAAGTTTTATTCGTGATGTATAGAGTATAATGGTTCAGGAGCATTTGGGCAATGAGGAGAGGGATAATCCCAATTTTCTTTACCATTAGTAAACTCATAATATAAATATTTTATAAGTTAGTGAGCACTATTGCTCGAAATTTTTTGCTTGCTATTAAGTTGCTTAAGTTAGCAAGCACACTTTAAGGCGCATCAACAAAACAAGTTTATTTTGTTTTGTGAATGAGGTGAGCTATCTTTGTAGCCTTCCTCCGGTTTAAATTTGGCTAGTTCATAGGCAAGTTGGGTGTTAAATTAAACATTTTGATCAATTTTAGATTTTCTCCTCAAACCGGAGGAATTTTTTATTCCAAGAGCTAAAATTTTTAAAGCATTTTATTTTTAAAACGCATACGCTTTAAAGTAAGTTATTAATATTTAATGGTATAACATTTTAATGCCCTAAACATAAACTTAAAAATAATAAAAAACAAATTTTTTCCCGTAAAATAAGTAGTGGTTTCCCATAAAGCTTTTTAGGTTAAAAATAAGGTATTTTATAGGGGTTCAAAATTTTTAAAGTGCTGATATATATATATATATATATATATCAGTTTATCTAAACCACGCAATTAAAAAAAACATACTTATTTTAAAAAAAAGTAAATTTTTTATCTAAATAAGCAAATACATTTCCGCGTAAATAACGCCACACTATCGGTAAATTGAATTTAGGTATTCTTAGGTTCAGCTTATTTGCTTACTTTTGAAACCATGAAGCGCCGCTTGATTGTTTTAGGGTTTCTCTTTTGCGAATTTGCTTTCGCTCAAACAATTAATTTCGCCTTTTTAAAAGAAATCCCCTTAAATGCCGATGCTTTTTTTGGTGTAGATTCCTTCGACAACAATTATTATAGCTTAAATAATGTGTTTTATAAAACCACCCCAACAAAAACCTATCAATATCAAAATCTGGCTTTGGGAGCCATTTCGAGTGTTTCTATTTATAACCCTCTCGAATTGGTTGTGTTTTATAAAGATTTTAACACCGTCATCATTTTAGATAACACCTTAAATGAAATTGAAAAACTTCATTTTTTAAATGAAACTATTAGTTTGGTAGCCAAAGCGGGTAAAAACCAACTCTGGCTTTATAATACAGATAATCAACAACTTGAATTATATGATTATCAAACAAAAAGTATTTTAGCAAAAACGCAAACGCAAAGTGTTTTGTTGCCGTTAGATTTAAAAGGAACAGCAAATTTAGCTTGGATAAAAACCAACGACCACCTTTTGGTTTATAATAATTATGGAACCATGGTAAAGTCTTTCCCTTTTAAATTCGACAATTTTACCTTGTTAAACGACGATGAAATTCTGTTTAACCGTGATTCTGATTTTTTTTTAGTTGATAACAAACAAGGGCCAATCCCACTAAAGACCTCATTTAAAGCCGAAGCCACTTCATTTGTAAATGATAAATTATATTTATTTTTCAACAAACGCATATTTATCTATCACCTTTTAAAAAATTAATTAACTTTAAGGTCATTATTTTGATTAAAAATAAAAGTTTATGCATGTAGCTATTGCGGGAAATATTGGCGCTGGTAAAACAACCCTAACAGGTTTATTAGCAAAACATTATCATTGGGAATCCCATTACGAATCGGTTGATGAAAACCCTTATCTTGACGATTTTTATGGCGAAATGGAGCGTTGGTCTTTCAATCTTCAGGTTTATTTTTTAAACGCACGCTTTCGTCAGATTTTAGACATCCGTCAAAGTAAAAAAAGCATTGTTCAAGACCGCACCATTTATGAAGATGCCAATATTTTTGCACCCAATTTGCACGCTATGGGCTTAATGACCAACCGCGATTTTAGCAATTACGCCTCGCTATTTGAACTGATGGAACGCATGGTGGAGCCACCCGATTTACTCATTTATTTAAGAGCCTCCATCTCTACTCTAGTAAAACAGATTCACAAACGCGGACGCGAATATGAAAATAGTATTAGCATTGATTATTTAAGCCGTTTAAACGAGCGCTATGAAGCATGGATTTCAACTTACTGCAAAGGGAAATTGTTGATTATTGATGTAGATAACCTTGATTTTGTTGACAATCCCGAAGATTTAGGCAAAGTAATTGACCGCATTGACGCCCAAATTAACGGATTGTTTTAATTTTTAGATTTTATCAAAAGCTCCTCAAAATCTTCCGTTTGGTCTAAAGTGCAAAAAATGGTTTTAACCAAGGGAGGCGGAACCGCTAATTTGCGTTGTTCTAAATGGAGCCATGCCGCAAAAATTTGCACTTCGGCGGCCAACACGCCGTGGTCTTTATAAATATAGTGGTGCATTTTAAAGCGTTCTGCCTGAGCTGAAATGGCTTTTAACCGCAATTCAATATGCAGCGATTCACCTAAGCGGATTTCTTTATAAAAGGTAGTCTCTTCTTTAAACAAAATAGGACCGATATGATTTGCTTCTAAAAGCGCCGGTGTTAACCCGAAATCGTTAAAAAAACGAATCCTACATTCGGCAGCATAATCATTATAAGCGGTATGACGCAAATGCTTATTCGGATCAAAATCTGCCCATTTTGTTGTAAAGGCAATTTTATATACCATTCAATAAGGTTTTCATGCGGCTAATGGCTTCCCTTAATTTGGCTTCGGACGTTGCATAACTCACACGCAAACAATTGGGTGCGCCAAACGATTCACCCGAAACGGTTGCTACATAAATTTCTCCTAATAAGAGCATTGAAAACTCTAAAGCATTATTAATGAGTTGTCCTTTAATGGTTTTTCCAAAGAAATAGGAAACATCCGGAAAGAAATAAAAAGCGCCATCGGGCTTATTGAGTTTAAATCCGTTGATTTCGGATAATAATTGATAAACCAAATCGCGACGTCTTTTAAATTCTTCAACCATATAATTGATGCTCGAAACGGGTGCTTCTAAAGCCACAATTGCGGCGCGTTGTGTAATGCTATTGGTTCCGGAGGTAATTTGACCTTGCATTTTTTCACACGCTTGCGCGATAAATTTAGGTGCGCCGATATAGCCCAAACGCCATCCCGTCATGGCAAATGCTTTCGACAATCCGTTAACAGTAATGGTGCGGTGATACATATCTTCAAAAGCGGCAAAGCTAAAAGCGGTTCCTTTATAAATAATGTGTTCATAAATTTCATCCGAAATAATAAAAATATTTGGATGTTTTGCTAACACATCCGCTAAGGCACGGTATTCGGCCTTGCTATAAACCGTTCCACTCGGGTTGTTAGGTGAATTAAAAAATACTAATTTAGTTTTTGGGGTGATGGCCGCTTCGAGTTGTGCTGGAGTGATTTTAAAATCAGTTTCAACGGTTGAAGGAATTTCAATTGAAATACCCTCGGCCATATTTACCATAGCGTCATAGCTAACCCAATAGGGTGCTGGCAATAAAACCTCATCCCCGGGGTTTACCAAAGCCATCACAATGTTTGACAGAGATTGTTTAGCGCCGGTAGATACCACAATTTGATCGGCTGTATAAGTCAAATTGTTATCGCGTTTAAATTTGTGGCAAATGGCCTGACGCAAATCTAAATAACCGTTAACGGGAGAATAGCTGCTGTAATTATCGTCAATAGCTTGTTTAGCAGCGTCTTTAATAAAATCGGGTGTGTTAAAATCGGGTTCACCCAAACTTAGGCTAATGATATTTTTACCTTGTTCATTTAAAGCGCGGGCTTTGGCTGCCATTGCCAAGGTGGCAGAAACCGGAAAATTGTTGATTCTGTCAGAAATTAAGTGATTCATAATTAAAATTGTTAAGCGTAACTAGGTTTTTTTCCTAATGATTTTAAAAGTTTATAATGTTCAATAACGGCACTTCGCATGGTTTGATACTCGTTATAGGGCAAGTTAAACTCCGAAGCCGTTTCTTTTACAAAAGAAGCTATTTTTTGGTAATGAATATGCGAAATATTTGGAAAAATATGATGTTCAACTTGATGGTTTAAGCCACCGGCATACCAAGAAATAAATTTATTATTTGGGGCAAAATTAGCGGTGGTATAGAGTTGATGAACGGCCCAAGTATGGTCTAGATTTCCTGCTTTATCAGGAATTGGCATTTCAGTTTTTGGCACCACATGAGCGAGCTGAAAGATGATGCTTAAAATAATGCCGGCGGTATAATGCATCACAAAAAAACCGATTAAAACTTTCCACCAAGCAAGGTCTAAAACCACCAACGGAAGCACAATCCACAATAAATAATAGGCTATTTTTGTAGTGATTAAAAGCGTCCATTCTTTAACAGGATTAGGAACAGCTCCACAAGATAATTTTCGCTTTAAATAGTTGCGCATTTGAATAAAATCGGTTGTTATCGCCCAATTGATGGTTAACAATCCGTAAAGAAAAAAGGAGTAATATTTTTGAAATTTATGAATTTTAAACCATTTAGACTGACTCGAAAAACGGATAATTCTACCTGCGTCAATATCTTCATCATAACCCGGAATATTCGTGTAAGTATGGTGTAAAACGTTGTGTTGAACTTTCCAATTATATACATTTCCTGCCAAAATATAAATGCTACTTCCCATTAATTTATTGACCCATTTTTTGCTTGAAAACGTGCCGTGATTGCCATCGTGCATGACGTTCATGCCAACACCTGCCATACCAATTCCGACAAGAATGCTCATTAAAAGCAAGACCCACTGTGGTAAATTTAGCGTTAAAATGAGTGTAAAAGGCACTAAAAATACACTAAAAATAATGACCGTTTTTAAATATAATTTACGATTCCCAGTCCGCTTAATATGGTTGTCTTTAAAATACGAATTGACCTTTTTATTGAGGGTTTTAATAAAATTAGTCTTGTCGGTTTTAGAAAAAGCAATGGCATTTTGAATCATTATTTTAGTTTTAAGTTGTCACAAACAGCAAAGAAACTCTATTATTTCTACAATCGCGCGACGATTTTTAAAAATTAACATTTTATAAAACTTCAAAGCTATCTATTAGTATCGTAATTTTGCCGCAATTTATTGTTTATGGAAACGCTTTTAAACTATTTTAAAAACTTGTCGCCCATCCAAATTAATCAATTTGAAAAACTGGATGCGCTCTATAAAGAATGGAATGCTCAAATAAACGTGGTATCTCGTAAAGATATTGACCAGCTTTATGTTAGGCATGTATTGCATTCTTTAGGCATTGCTAAAGTTCAAGCATTCAAGCCTAAATCTCAGATTTTAGATGTTGGCACGGGAGGCGGTTTTCCTGGAATTCCATTGGCTATTTTGTTCCCCGAAACCCAGTTTTATTTGGTGGATGCGATTGCCAAAAAAATTAAAGTCGTTCAAGCTGTTTATAATGAACTGGGATTAAAAAATGTAAAGGCTACACAACTTCGCGCCGAACAAGTTAAGGGGGAATTTGACTTTATTGTGAGTCGCGCGGTTACCAATATGGATGATTTTGTAAAATGGACTCATCAAAAGGTGGCAAAAAAACAAAGGCACGAACTAAAAAATGGCATTTTATATTTAAAAGGTGGCGATTTAACTGACGAGCTCATCCATTTTAACAACGCAAAACAATACAATTTATCCGACTATTTTGAAGAAGATTTTTTTGAAACCAAAAAAGTAGTGCATGTGCCTTTAAAATTTAAAGGTTAAAACCGTCGCTCCAATCTAAATCCTTCAATAGCTATCGAGCATTTTTGTCCACAGATAATTTCGGAAATCAATTTTCCCGTTGCCGGACCCTGACTCCAGCCCATCATAGAATGACCGGCAGCTATACTTACATTGTTAAAGTGCTTTGCGCGTCCAATAAAAGGTAATCCATCTGGCGAAACAGGACGCAAACCGCAAGCTGCATCAGCTAGCTCTTCTTTGTTGATGGTTAAATTTGGATAAAATGCCTGAGCTGCATCGGCTATAGCTTTAACTCTTAGCGGATTAATTTTGTGATTGATACCCGAAAGCTCCATCGTACCACCAAAACGCGTAAATCCATTCATGGGTGAAACAGCGGTATTGCGCTCGGCTAAAATGGCGGGATATTGAATACCTGTTTTGCGGTGTACGTTGATGCGATAACCTTTTCCGGCCTGAATCAACAATTTGACACCGAGTTTTTTAGCCACTAACGGACTCCAAGAACCACAAGCAATTACCAACTCATCACAAGCTAAAGTCTGTTTGGTCGTTGTAACCGATTGCACTTGATTTTGAACTTGATTAAAATCTAAAACAGGCTCATCTGTATAAAAGGTGACCCCATTTTGTTTGAGGTATTTGTGCATACTTTGCATAAATTCACCCGGGGTTGAATGTGCATCGCACAAATAGTAATAAGCCCCTTCGGCCTTGAGTTCCGGCTCCATTTTAAGGAGTTCGGCTTTGTCAAAATGCTTAACTTCTAAACCCTGAGCTCTTGCCACAGCTGCCATGTGCGCTTCTTTTTCGGCAAACTTTTCGGTTTGATAGCACATCAGTAAACCTTTGCGCTCAAATTGAAAATCAAAAATCTTTTGGTCTTTCATAGCTTGATAAAGCTCCCGACTTAAAATAGTCAAATCTCTAATGATGGGCGCTGCATAAGTTACGTGTTTGGCTGTAGCCGATTTGTTAAAAGCCCAAGCCCAACGCCACAAATCGAGGTTTAAACGCGGTTTAAGATAAAAGGGACTGGCAGAATTAAACATCATTTTGATGCCCGAAGCTACCATTCCGGGAGACGAAAGCGGAATGACATGGCTGGGCGAAATATAGCCCGCATTTACAAAGGATGCGCCGGCACTAATGTTGCTTTGATCAATAATACACACTTTACAACCCGCTTGTTTTAAATAATAGGCGGTTGATAATCCAATAATTCCTCCGCCAATAATAACCACATTTTTCAATTTTTAAATATTTTTAGGTTCAATTAAATCCCATTGATTGCCGTAAAGATCTTCAAAAACAGCCACCGTTCCATAGGGCTCTTCAACAGGTTTTCGAATGATTTTAATGGCATTATCTAATAAATTTTGATAGTCTTTTTTAAAATTTTCGGTTTTTAAAAACAAAAATACGCGTCCACCCGATTGCATTCCAATAAATTTTTTTTGTGTCTCACCATCGGCTTTAGCCAAGAGCAATGAGAATTGATTTGTGGCTTGTGGGGCTACCAAAACCCAGCGTTTATGGGCACTTAAAACCGTATCTTCAATCAATTTGAATTTTAATTTGCCCACATAAAAATTGATGGCTTCATCATAATCACTTACAATTAGGGCGCAATGTGCAATGTATCGGGTCATTTTATGGATGAATTATTGTTTCTGGTAGCCCTCATTATTCTTTAAATCCAAATTCAAGTTTTACTTTTTTTGGTAAACTTGCCACCACCAAGTTATAGGAGTGATCAACCAATTCAAAAAACTGCTGGTGTGTTAAACAAGCTTGAGGTGTAACGGTATTCCAATGGTGTTTATTCATGTGAAACCCTGATTTTATGCAGTGGTATTCTTCGCGCAACTCAATGGCGCGCTCGGGGTCGCATTTTAAATTGACGCTAAATTCAGCTGTTTCCAATCCTGTTAAGGCAAACATTTTGTTGGCGACTTTAAAAACTAAGGTCGTTTGGTCAAACGGAAAACTTTCGGTTACGGCATGTTTTTTTAAGCAATAGGCTCTAAATAGTTCGGCATTCATAGACGTAAAAATACAAAAAAAAGCGATTTCTTTTTAGTAAAGAAATCGCTTTTAATCTAAATTAACTATGCTATTAAGCAAACTCCGGCTTTAATCTAAAGAAGTTTCTATTTCAAAGCTCGGTGGATTGCTTAAATGTCGTTTTACGGTGCATCCTGCAATGGCACTTTTAATGGCGTTTTTATATTTTACCGGAAAAGATTCGGGCAATTCAACGTGAATGTTGATATTTTCGGCCATGTGGGTTAGGTTGTTGTATAAAATGGTTTCGATGATGGTTACATTTTCTAATGGCAATTGGCGGTTTTGTATAAATTCTCGTGCATAATAGGCAGCGCACATGCCCGCCGATGCTAGGAATAGTAAAAATGGTGAGTCATTTATGGTTATTTTTTTTTCGTTTGAAAAAGGAACAATTTGATTGTTTTCGTCAAATTTTACGGTAATTGTCATATTATTTAAATTTTAAATTGGCACAAAAATACAATCTTAATTTAAAGTGAAGTGTAACTTAAACTACAAACAAATCAGCGGCAATTCCATCGGCTAAAAATAAGCCTTTTGAAGTGATTTTAAGGGTGGCAGCTTTAGAATTTTCGGTATTGATAAGTTCTAAAGTTCCTTGGCTGAGGTGTTTTTGAGCTTGTTTTAAGAGTCGCTTATGGTATTCTAATCCAAATTGTGTTTCAATGGTTTTGAGGTCAATGCCCCAAATGGTGCGCAAACCCATCATAATGGTTTCGTTAAAGCGATTGTTTATTGTCAAAATTTCGGTTTCACTCGGCAATTCATTATTGGCAATTGCTATTAAATAACGTGCGTTATTAGACACATTCCAACTTCGGGCGCTCCCATTAAATGAATGTGCCGAAGGGCCAATGCCTAAATAGTTTTTGCCCTGCCAATACGCCGTGTTGTGTTTTGAAAAATAGCCCTCTTTGCCAAAATTTGAAATCTCGTAATGGATAAAATCATGTTTTTTGGTTTCGGCAACCAAGTGATTAAACTGTTCTAAAGCCAAAGCCTCATCTACGGGCGGGTATTTTCCCGAATTAATGAAGTTTGCCAAAGCTGTTTTTGGCTCTACCGTTAAAGCATAAGCCGATACGTGTTTAACGCCTAGATTAAATACTTTTAGCAGATTTTCGCCCCATTTTTGATTGGTTAAATTTGGAATGCCGTAGATTAAATCTACTGTGATATTATCAAAATGGGATACCGCATTTTCAAGGCAATTCAAGGCTTGAGTGGCGTTATGTGTGCGGTTCATAAATTTCAAATCTTCATCAAAGAAAGACTGAATACCAATGCTTAAACGGTTTATTCTCGATTTTGACAAGGCTCTAATTTTAGCCAAATTCAAATCATCGGGATTGGCTTCTAAAGTTATTTCGGGCCGATTGACAACTTGGTAATTTTGATAAATGGTATCTAACAAAAAATTCAATTCGTCAATGCGCAACAGTGATGGCGTACCCCCACCAAAATAAATGCTTGTTATAGGATTTTGACTTTCGTATTTGCGCAATAGCAATTCCTTTGCCAAAGCCTGAAGTAGCTCATCTTTCCGCTTTAGCGAAGTAGAAAAATGAAAGTTGCAATAGTAACAAGCTTGTTTGCAAAAAGGGATGTGAAGATAGAGCATAGCAACAGGTTTGGTTTATCATTCAAGATAAACTTTAGTTTTTTAAAAATGGTGCATTCAATATTTATATTTTGATTGATACGATTTTAGATGCTTCAAAAACCAGCCCGGTTTTGACAGTGCTTTTAGATAAGCTACCCGTTTATTTTTATTGCTTATAGCCAAAATTAGCTGTCTTGGGTAATTGTAAATCCGCCAAATAAAATAGGCTATTCGGTTTATTTTTGGGTCGGTATTAATTAAATAACGCAACATCAGGCTATTTATAAAAAAATTGCTTGACCACTTAAAGTGTTCGGGTTTAAACAATTTCATCAGCCAATTTAGATATATTTTTTTTAGAAAATAATCATATTTATACCGCTTTAGCGCCGAAAGCACTTCGGGTTTGAATGTCAATAAAAAACAGTCATAAAGCTGTCGAACTAGAATTATTCCCCTGCGGTAACTGTGATCATTAACTTGTGCATTGAGCATATTGTGTAGTGCCAAATGCGGATATGAAGGCACATAAAAATCACCTACTTTGCGTTTGGTTTTATAAAGCGTTTCAAAAGTTAAGTTATGTTTGTGATGCTGTTCTAAAACATCCCAATGAATTTCAACCGAAGCGATGTAATCTTTATGAACCAACCTAGAATAATGCCTTGGCTTTTCGAGTATTTCATTTTCTAAAAGATTGTGATAACCGGCAACTCTTAAAATGCCGACAATTTTTTCAAGTTGATTTTCGGCTACCAAAAAATCAATATCACCAATCATGCGTTCGCCAACATCTTGATATAACCCATCAACTAAATGGGCAATGCCTTTTAAAAAAAGTGGCGTAATTTGATGTTTGCCAAGTAAAAGAGTCAGGTCGGTAACTTGAAGTAAAAGGGCCTTGTTGCGTGCGCGATTTAATTCTGTAATTTCTTCGAGGTAGCAAGCTAATCCTTCGGGTAAATCACCTAATAATTCTGCTTGCTTTAAATTGAGATATAAAGCCGGAATTACCATTTGATTAGAGCCTTCTTTAACAATGGCAAGCCAATCTACACTTCCCGTTTGGATTTTTTTTAAAATCGCTATTTTTCGATTTGGATAGCGCGTTAAAGTCAAGCTCTCACCAATAAAATAGAGCACTTGTTTATAGGTCATTTAGCTTCATTTTTAAAAGGCACACTTATTTTTTAGCTTTTAAGGTTTAATAATAACCTTTAAAGTTAGCTAAAATACAAAAACACAACTCCTCAATTTATAAAGAATTGTGTTTTAACTATTTTTAGTCTATTATTATAAGTAAAACGTTTAGAATCCAGGACCTCCTGGTCCACCCGATTGTGCTTGTGCCTTTTTAGGATTTAAGATGATAAAGGTCGCTAAGGCTGTAACCGCCATAAACTTTGCCGTTTTTTGTATTGCTTCCTTGCGCGTCATCAAGTTTTTTGTGGTGTTTTCGACGCTATCTTTTAATTCTTGTTCCATTTTATTTGTAATTTTCTTTTCCATTTTTTACGCGTTTAATACCAAACAATCTTTTGTGTATAGGTTCCTGATGTGGCCGCTTTTACCTTTACAAAATAAACACCCGTCGCCATTGATGGCACTTGAAGCTCATTGCTTGTTCCTGCTTGTAATTTTGCTGTGTGAATCTTGCGCCCTAAACTGTCGTATATTTCCAGTGAACCCGCTTGTTCTATCAATCCAAAAACCTTGATGCTATTGGTGGTAGGTGAAGCTACTAATGTGAATTTAGATTTTGTAAAATCTGATACTCCTAAGGTCGATAAATTGTCTTGGGTATGTATAAAAAAGCGCCCTATTCCTGCGCTTGGCGATGCTAAAGTTGCGGTATAAAATTTATCGGTATTATTAAGCTCTGCAAAGGTATTTAACAACTTGTCTTCTATAAATACTTTTTTGCCTAGTGGTAAATCGGTGGCGTTGGCTTTAAAAGTAATTTGTGTGCCGGTTGTCGCATCTAATCCTAACGGAATAATGGTGGTGTTATAGGTGTTATCGGGCACTACTTGTAATGTGAAATCAACACCATTATCTTCTACTAAGCGTGTGTAGATTCCAAAGCCACTGCCTACTGCTCCAAATCGACCTGCATCAAACCCTGCGTCTAAACCTAAACTTGTGCCTCCCATATATTTAATCTCAGTGTTTGTTATAACTCCATTGTTATTATCTGCTGATAAAACAATCGTCGGAATTCCTGTTGTTTGGACCTTTTGAAAAAGATTTGCACTTTGATGTGTGCGCATGGCTGGCGTAAAATTAGCCGTTGAACCACCCGTTACTGCTTTTACAAAAAAACCTTGCCCGGGCGCTAATGACCTGGATGCTGAAGCTTGATTGACTATATCATAAGAACCATTAGTGGGGTTCCAAACATACATTGCCACAAACGAGGGGTCTAATGCCGCACTGTTGACCGTTAAAAAGTTATTAGTCGCTTCGGCATTCATATTGGCAAATATTGACGATGGGTAGGGGTTGCCTATTAAATTCCATGTGCTTAAACCTTCGGTTAAGTCAATACTCACTGTTGCGGTTGGTATCGTACCTGTAAAATTAACTGTTTGTGAGGCATTCATCAAAATTTCATATCCTTTTCCTTGAACAAATGCTGTTGCAGGTGCTGGGTTTGAACCGTCGATGGTGTAGTGTTTCCAAGTGCTGACATCAATAATACCCGTATTATCATAAGGCGCTAAACTGTATTTTACACCACTTTGCGTCATGGCAGCACCATAAGTTCCAACAAAATTAGAAAGTGTATGCCCAGCTACTGGTGCGCCTACTAAATGCCATTTATTTACACCACCTGCAAGAAAGCGTTCATAAGTAATACTTCCCGAAGAAGTACCCGTAATAAATGATCCACTGGATGAAACATTTGATTTTATGGTAAAAGTACCATTATTTACAAAGCCATTTGTTACAGTCAACGCTTGTCCCGTTGAAATTTGCATAACACCACCATTATCAACTGTTAAACTATTAGCAACTGCATTAGTAATATTTAAAAATAAGGTTAGACCATTCGGAATGATAACGTCATCTCCACTTGTTGGCACACTGCCACTTGACCAATTGGCACCAAGAGACCAATTACCATCAACCAATAATGTTACGGTTGCATTTGTTTTTAAAGTCTTATTGGGTTTAGTAACTTCATTTGGTTTTGTTTGTGCAAAGCCAAAACTGACAAATAATAAAACTAGAAATGTAATTTTGTTCTTCATAGTCGATTGCTTTAGAGTTGTAAAAAATAACTACTAAACTATTAAATAATTTCTATTAAATAAAAAGGTAATACATTGGGGGTTAATAGAAATAATTAGGGTATAAAAGTATAATAAAATATTTATAAAACAAATAATATTGATTTTTTTTGAAAACATAAACAATACCTCATTTAAAAACGCTTAGAATCCAGGACCTCCTGGTCCACCCGATTGTGCTTGTGCCTTTTTAGGATTTAAGATGATAAAGGTCGCTAAGGCTGTAACCGCCATAAACTTTGCCGTTTTTTGTATTGCTTCCTTGCGCGTCATCAAGTTTTTTGTGGTGTTTTCGACGCTATCTTTTAATTCTTGTTCCATTTTATTTGTAATTTTCTTTTCCATTTTTTACGCGTTTAATACCAAACAATCTTTTGTGTATAGGTTCCTGATGTGGCCGCTTTTACCTTTACAAAATAAACACCCGTCGCCATTGATGGCACTTGAAGCTCATTGCTTGTTCCTGCTTGTAATTTTGCTGTGTGAATCTTGCGCCCTAAACTGTCGTATATTTCCAGTGAACCCGCTTGTTCTATCAATCCAAAAACCTTGATGCTATTGGTGGTAGGTGAAGCTACTAATGTGAATTTAGATTTTGTAAAATCTGATACTCCTAAGGTCGATAAATTGTCTTGGGTATGTATAAAAAAGCGCCCTATTCCTGCGCTTGGCGATGCTAAAGTTGCGGTATAAAATTTATCGGTATTATTAAGCTCTGCAAAGGTATTTAACAACTTGTCTTCTATAAATACTTTTTTGCCTAGTGGTAAATCGGTGGCGTTGGCTTTAAAAGTAATTTGTGTGCCGGTTGTCGCATCTAATCCTAACGGAATAATGGTGGTGTTATAGGTGTTATCGGGCACTACTTGTAATGTGAAATCAACACCATTATCTTCTACTAAGCGTGTGTAGATTCCAAAGCCACTGCCTACTGCTCCAAATCGACCTGCATCAAACCCTGCGTCTAAACCTAAACTTGTGCCTCCCATATATTTAATCTCAGTGTTTGTTATAACTCCATTGTTATTATCTGCTGATAAAACAATCGTCGGAATTCCTGTTGTTTGGACCTTTTGAAAAAGATTTGCACTTTGATGTGTGCGCATGGCTGGCGTAAAATTAGCCGTTGAACCACCCGTTACTGCTTTTACAAAAAAACCTTGCCCGGGCGCTAATGACCTGGATGCTGAAGCTTGATTGACTATATCATAAGAACCATTAGTGGGGTTCCAAACATACATTGCCACAAACGAGGGGTCTAATGCCGCACTGTTGACCGTTAAAAAGTTATTAGTCGCTTCGGCATTCATATTGGCAAATATTGACGATGGGTAGGGGTTGCCTATTAAATTCCATGTGCTTAAACCTTCGGTTAAGTCAATACTCACTGTTGCGGTTGGTATCGTACCTGTAAAATTAACTGTTTGTGAGGCATTCATCAAAATTTCATATCCTTTTCCTTGAACAAATGCTGTTGCAGGTGCTGGGTTTGAACCGTCGGTGGTGTAGTGTTTCCAAGTGCTGACATCAATAATACCCGTATTATCATAAGGCGCTAAACTGTATTTTACACCACTTTGCGTCATGGCAGCACCAAAACTGGTGATGAAATGTGAAATATCTTGAAGAGCCGCAGGATTACCTATTGTTGGAGAAGCTATTAAATGCCATTTACCTGCTCCCGTTAAAAAATGGTTATAGGCAACTTCAGCGGTGTGATTTGCCCCTGATATTATAAATGAACCGCTTCCCGTTGCATCGGCGTTGATAACCATATCAACTTGATTAGCTCTTAGATAATCACCACCAACTGTCAGCTTCCCTCCCGGCTGTATGGTAATAATACCCCCACCATTACTTAAATTGCCTGTTACGTTTACGGTAGCCCCACTAGGTATTATTAAGTTGTTATTAACGGTAAAATTACCAGTAACGTTTACGGTGGTATTTGTATTTAAAGTCATGGTAGATAAAACTTGGCTTAAATTGCCATTAACTGTTAATGACGTATTCGCATTTAAAGTTAAAAATCCCGGATTAAAAAAATTGCCTGAGGTGGTTAAAGAACTGCCGCTTGTGAGACTCACCGTGCTTAATGAAGAACCTCCATTTAACGAGGCAAGGTGTATGTTTGCGCCATCAATTGAAAGTGTTGAAGCACCCTGTTGTTGAATTGCACTATTTGTTAAATCGGCTTGTAAAACAAGTGTTCCTGCCGAAAAGTGCGTCGAACCACTATAAGTATTTGGACTTTTGAAATAAGTTATACCATTGCCCTGTAAATCCACGTCACTCGTACCGGAAATAACACCATTAAAAGTAAACGTACTTGAACTTGTTGGAGCTAAAATAAGGGGGCCTCCTGTGTTATTTATAGTACTACCAAAACTAAGACTTCCTGTGCTCGTGCTTTGAATGTTCATAGATCCAGAAATAGCTATCGGAAAATTAATGCTGTGTGTTCCGGTAGAACTATTTGTAATCCTATTTCGAATGATATATTCGCTAGCACCATCAATTGTTCTATCACTTGTTGCACCAGCAGAAAAAGTAATGTCAGCAATACTAAATCCGGCACCAAGAGGGGTTAAATTATTTGTTGAAACCAATTGGGCATTATTATTAAAAACAATATTAGATGCACCATCTACAGGAATTCCTTCAACCCAATTAAATGGAAAATTCCAATCACCACTTATCGCCGTAGGTGACCAATTAAAAATTTGCGAAAAGCCTAAATTTGTAACAATCAAAAAAATTAATAAGGTAAAGTTGTTTTTCACGGTAGTAAAATTTTAAAATAAGCTACAAGAATAGTAACTTATTATAATAAATGTCAAATAAATGGTGTGAATGACGTGTTTTTGTGTGTGAATGGTAATTGTGTTTAAAATTGGAGGCTCAAAATAAGGTTTTAAAGATTATTTGCAGGTCGGATAAAAAAGTGCTTTGTTGGTGGTACTTTAGATTTATTTGCGCCTTTTTTGGTATAATCACTTCAATAAAATAAGCTTCCGGGTCTTTTTGTTTTGCCAGTAAGGCGCATTCATCAATAAATTCTAGTGAAGCCAATCCGGTAATTCCAGGTTTATAATTTAACACGTTTAGTTGGTCTTGCTTGTAAAAATTGACATACTTGCGCAATTCTGGTCTTGGGCCAACTAAACTCATATTGCCAATCAAAACATTGAATAATTGTGGCAATTCATCTAATTTATAACGTCGCAAGTAATAACCAAATTTGGTAATGCGTGGATCGTGATTGCCAATTGTCAACAAACCCAATTTTTCTGCGCCCTCCACCATCGTTTTAAATTTATAGATGGTAAAATCTCGGTTGTTTTTTCCAACGCGAATTTGTTTATAAATAACGGTACCGCTGCTTGTTAATTTTATCACCAAAGCAATGAGCACTAAAAAAGGACTTAAAATCAGCAGTCCAAAAAAAGAAATGATAAAGTCGAATAGGCGTTTCATTTTAAAATGATTTTCAATATTGCAATCATAAATGTAATTTTTTTCATAAAACCGCTCCGAGCTTTTCCTATAAAACCAAAATTTTAAGGCCTGTTTTTATAAGACCTCACATGCTGCTTATACCAAGCTAGATTACTTAGACGACGGTAAAGGTAAGTCCGCACTTCTTTTTTATAGCACGCCTGCGCGGTGGTTATAAAATAGTGCATAAAACGGCCCGAAAAATACATCACATCCTTAACCATTCGATTCATTTTTGTAAAGTTGATACTCAAATAATAGCGCCACATCACAAATTTAAGACCGATAGTTTCTTTTACAGGTAGTTGTGCTCTGTTAAAAAGGTGCTTTATCAGTTTTAGATAGCTGTTTTTGCGGTAAAAAACGGCATTAAAATTTGACAAAGCTTCTAAAACTTCGGGTTTAAATGACAACATAAACCCATCGTACATTTGACGCATCATAATTTTTCCATAAAGCAATCCCTTGTCGTTAACCTGTGTATTCATTAGGTTGTGAATCGCTTGATGGGGATAACTTGGCACATAAAATCCGTTCACTTGCCATTTATCTCTAAAAATTTCGCGATAGGCTAAAGTCTTATGAAAAGGTTTGGCAACAACCGCCCAATGAATTTCTAAAGCCGCTATTTCATTGGGATGCGTTAGTCGCGGATAGTGTTTTGACTGACTTTGTTCTTGCGCAATAAACGCCCCTTTTGACTGATAACCAAGTACTTTTAAAAACGTAGCTGCTGGCACAATTTGATCCTCCGACACCAAAAAATCAATATCTCCAACCATGCGTTCGCCAATATCCTGATAAAGATTTTCTAATAACAGTGCCGTTCCTTTTAAAAACACAGGTTCAATACCCTGCTGGTTTAACAGACTTTGAATCGCCTTGGTTTGCTTTAAAATTGCCAAATTGCGCACGCGGTTTAATTGTGTTAATTTGGCGGCGTATTCTACCAAATCTTTTGGCAAATAATTCAATAAATCGGCGCGTTTTAAATTGAGATACACCGCTTGAAACACCATGTGACCTGTGCTGTAACGTACCATTTCATCCCAATTTACACCCAATTCTAATTGCAGTTTTACGGAGGTTTTCCGTTCGGGATAAGCATTGAGCGACAAAACTTCACCTATAAAATACAAAGCTTGTTTATAGGTCATCTTTAAAGAGCTTTTTAATGGTTTGGCACATTAAACTATTGTTAGAATAGTTTAATTGATAGCAAGGCATTTGGGCAAACCAATTTAAAAACGGCTCTGCATTTTTTGGCTCTGGCGACAACCACGCATCGGGAATAAGCTGCTGAAAGGCATCTTCGGAGGCAATTTTTTCAAATGACAAGGGGCTATTTTTTTGATAGCTTACAAAGACAAAGGCTTTACAAGTTTGCTGTTTTAGAAAGTCTTTTTGTTTGGCAGGTGGCGCTAAATAATGAACCTTTTTATTCAAATTTACAAAATGGTATTGTGGCGTTTCATCGAGTTTTGGATAAAAAGCTGTTAAGGCTTTTACAGCCGATTCTTTAATAGAAACCGCTGCCGGAAAATAATAAACTTGTTGCGTAGCCGCCAACACCGGCACAAAATCATCCGCTAATAAACCAAAACCCTTTGCCATTAACAAAGCCGCAAGCGTGCTCTTGCCGTTGCCCGAATCACCCATAAAAAGCACACTATTTTTTCCATTGCTTAAAGCGGAGGCGTGAAAAACACCCATCCATTCTGATTCTGCTTTGCCATAAAGTTGCGTTATTAAATACATTGAGAATTTACCTTGAAAGTATTCCACTTCATTTTTTGCCCATGTTCCAACTACTAAATTATCGACTTTTAAAATGAGTTGTTCATCCTGTATAAACACCTCAAATTCGGTATTAAAAAGCGTTTCCGACACGCTTAAATGATCAAATTTAGGATGGATTAAAAAGGCTAGCGCTTCACTTTCAAAAGAAGCTTTAACTACAAAATTACCTATTTTATAATACTTTATAAATGCATAATCTTGATGCTTATCGGCAATCTGCAAAGCGGATTTAATGACTGGTTTGGTCACGTTTAGCTCGGCAATTAACTTAAAAGTAGCCTTGAGTAATGCTTCACTTTGATGTTTTGATAGTTTTAAATTTTTTTGACTCCAGTCAATTAGTGCTTTATCATCCAATCCTTTACCGATGCGTTCAATAAGCTTTGCCGTTTGAGGCGCTACCAAAACATACGCATTAGCGGCTTTAAACCAAACAACACTTTGTTGCGCTAAATTTCTAATTAAGAGGTCGTTTGACTTAATGAGCATCCGTTAGTTATTGCTTTGTAAAAGTACAAAATAATTTTTCCAAAAGGTATTCTCTTAAAATAGCGTCATCGGCACATAAAAATGCCAAACCATTTTGCGTTTCGTTCTAAAAAACGGCCATCACATTTTTTTATAAACAACAAAAAAATGCTAAAAAGCGTAACTAATTTTTGAAAATTAATAGCCAACTGCTTGGTGATGATACGCTTATTTACACCCTTCAACAACCAGCACAAACTCTCCTTTGGGCGCAGTGATTTCAAAATGGGTTAACACTTCTTTGAGCGTTCCGCGCAGGGTTTCTTCATAGAGTTTGGTCAATTCGCGCGAGGCAGAAATTTTGCGTTCCGCGCCAAAATATTCAACAAATTGCGAAAGGGTTTTAACCAATTTATGAGGTGATTCATAAAAAATCATGGTTCTAGGTTCTTGCGCCAAAACGATGAGTCGGCTTTGGCGTCCTTTTTTGGGTGGTAAAAATCCTTCAAAAACAAATTTATCATTTGGCAGACCGCTATTAACAAGGGCTGGCACAAAAGCAGTCGCGCCTGGCAGGCATTCAATTTTAATTTTATTTTCAACACATGCACGCGTCAATAAAAAGCCGGGATCTGAAATAGCCGGCGTGCCGGCATCGGTAATTAACGCCATAACCGTTCCGGCTTGAAGGCGTTTAATTAAGCCGTCAACCACTTTGTGTTCATTGTGCATGTGATGACTTTGCATAGGGGTTTTAATGTTAAAATGCTTGAGTAGTTTACCCGAAGTTCGGGTATCTTCGGCTAAAATCACCTCCACTTGGTTGAGCACTTTAACGGCACGCAAGGTCATATCGTCTAAATTGCCAATGGGCGTAGGAACAATATAAAGTTTGGTTTCGGACATTTTTTTATTGGATTACAAAGTTAAGCTAATTTTAAATTCTGAATTCAAAATTCAAAATGCCGGTGCTTTTAAAAATTTGAAATAAAAATCGCAGGCTTAACTTCAAAACATTAAATTTGTGCTTTCAAAAATACAATTATTATGTTTAGAACACACACTTGTGGCGAATTAAGCTTAGCAAATAAAAGTCAAATAGTTACCTTGGCGGGATGGGTGCAAAAAATACGCGATAAAGGATTTATGGTTTGGATAGATTTGCGCGACCGCTACGGCATCACACAACTTATTTTCGATACCGAACGCACCGATGCCAAAACCCTTGAATTAGTTAAAACCCTTGGTAGGGAATTTGTAATTCAAATAGTGGGTGAAGTTATTGAACGTGAAGCTAAAAACGACACAATGGCAACGGGTTCCGTTGAAGTATTAGTCCAAAAATTAACCATCTTAAACAGCTCTAAAGTTCCGCCCTTTACCATTGAAAATAATACCGATGGCGGTGAAGAATTGCGCATGAAATACCGCTATTTAGACATCCGCCGCAATCCCGTAAAAAACAGTCTTATTTTTCGACACAAAGTCGCTCAAGAAGTCCGATTATACCTTTCGGGAGAAGGTTTTATAGAAATTGAAACCCCTTATCTGATAAAATCAACACCCGAAGGCGCACGCGATTTTGTGGTGCCAAGCCGCATGAATCAAGGGCAATTTTACGCTTTGCCACAATCGCCTCAAACCTTTAAACAATTGTTGATGGTAGCGGGAATGGACAAATATTTTCAGCTCGTAAAATGTTTTAGAGATGAAGATTTGCGCGCCGACCGCCAGCCGGAATTTACCCAAATTGACTGTGAAATGGCGTTTATTGAACAAGAAGACATCCTAAATACCTTTGAAGGATTGACCAAACATCTGCTAAAAGCAATCCGAAATATCGAAGTTCATCAGTTTCCAAGAATGACCTACAACGAAGCTATGAAAACTTATGGAAATGACAAACCCGATATTAGATTCGGCATGAAATTTGGCGAATTAACCGATTTGGCACAAGGCAAAGGCTTTGGTGTTTTTGATGGACAAGAATTGGTGGTTGGCATCGCCGCACCAGGTTGTTCGGAATACAGCCGCAAGCAAACCGATGCCTTAGTTGATTTTGTTAAGCGGTCACAAATTGGCGCAAAAGCCTTAATTTTTGTAAAATACGGCTTAGATGGCAGCCTAAAATCGTCGGTAGATAAGTTTTTTACGGAAGCCGAATTGCTAAAATGGGCCGAGCGTTTAGGTGCTCATAAAGGAGATTTAATGCTAATTATGGCAGGTGCTGCCGATACCACTCGCGGTCAGTTGAGCGCTTTGAGAATGCACCTTGCCGAAACATTGGGCTTGCGAAATCCGGATGTTTTTGCCCCACTTTGGGTGGTTGACTTTCCTTTGTTAGAATGGGATGAAGAAAGCAATCGCTTTCACGCCATGCACCATCCGTTTACCTCGCCAAAACCCGAGGATATTGAATTGTTAAAAACCAATCCCAAAGCCGTGCGCGCCAATGCTTATGATATGGTTTTAAACGGCAACGAAATTGGCGGTGGCTCTATTAGAATTCACGATAAAGAAACTCAAAAAATGATGTTTAATTATCTGGGATTTACGCCCGAACAAGCCGAAAATCAGTTTGGATTTTTGATGAATGCCTTTGAATATGGCGCTCCACCTCATGGCGGATTGGCTTTTGGCTTAGACCGTTTGGTCGCTATTTTAGGCGGACAAGAATCTATTCGCGATTTTATCGCCTTCCCTAAAAACAATTCAGGTAGGGATGTAATGATTGATGCGCCATCAAAAATTGATCAAATTCAATTAGATGAGTTACATTTAGAATTAAAAAAATAAAATGCCAAAAAAACCAGATAGTCGGATTGCAAAATTTTTGATTTGGCGGTATAAACACACCTCCAAAAAACAATTTATAAATATTTTAAGTGCTGTTATCGGACTTTTGGCGGGAATTGCTGCGGTTGTTTTAAAAAACTTAACGCACCTAATTCAGTCGCTTCTAGATGGAAAATATATTGGTTCTTATCACCAGTTATTTTATTTTATTTTTCCATTGATTGGCTTCTTTTTTGTTATCTTAATTATAAAGTACGTCATAAAAAAACAGGTTGGACACGGCATTCCCTCAACTTTATTTGCCATTTCTAAATTAAAATCAATATTGCCTCAGCATCAAATGTGGGCGTCAATTTTAACCGCTCCTTTAACGGTAGGTTTTGGTGGATCGGTTGGTTTAGAAGGCCCAACGGTAGCAACCGGCGCAGGAATTGGCTCAAATATTGCCCAATTTTTTCATTTAAATCAAACGTCACGCAACTTATTGGTAGGTGCTGCGGCTGCAGCAGCAATGTCTTCAATTTTCAAAGCCCCCATTGCGGGAATTGTGTTTGCAGTTGAAATATTTAGCTTAGACCTCACCTTGTTTTCAATGGTTCCCTTGTTAATAGCCTCCATCACGGCGATTCTAACTTCCTTTTTCTTTTTTGGTGAAGATGTGCTTTTGCACTTTCCGGCAGATGCCACTTTTAATGTGCACAATACCATTTTTTATGCCCTTTTTGGTGTTGGTGCTGCCGCAGTTTCAATTTACTTTAATAAAACCTATTTTGCCATTAGCCATTTTTTTGAAAAAATTGCCAGCCCCTACAAGCGTTTAGTCTTGGGAGGTCTTTTAATTGGAATCATGGTTTATTTAGTGCCACCTCTTTTTGGAGAAGGTTATGAAACCATTAATTTGATTTTAAGAGGGCATGTTGAAAAAGTAATTTCTTATAATTTTTTAGACCTTGCACCCAATAGCACCTTAGTAATTATTGGATTTTTATTGGTGTTAGTCGCTTTTAAAGTGGTGGCGATGTCAATTACTTTTGGCGCTGGTGGCGTTGGCGGAGTTTTTGCTCCAACTCTATTTACAGGAAGTGTCTTTGGTTTTGTTTTTGCTTATAGCATTAATGCTTTAAACCTTTTTAACAACCAACTCTCAACCAGTAATTTTGCATTAGTAGGTATGGCCGGACTCATTTCGGGCGTGCTTCAAGCACCATTAACCGCCATCTTTTTAATTGCCGAAATAACCAATGGCTATGATTTGTTTGTGCCTTTAATGATTACGGCTTCCATTTCATTTTTAGTAGTGCGACACTATCTTCCTCATAATATTTACGCAACCGAATTGGCCGAAAAAGGACAATTATTGACCCACGATAAAGATAAAACCGTTTTATCCTTAATGGAATTCAATAAAATAATTGAAAAGAATTTTATTGCGGTTACGCCAGATATGAAATTGGGAAAGATGCTTAAAGAGGCTGTTACCAAATCAAATCGAAACATCTTTCCCGTGGTTGACGAACATGAAAACTTTTTGGGAATTGTGCTCCTAGATGATATTCGGGATTTGATGTTTAACAAAAAACTATACAAAAAAACCTGCGTTTCTAATTATATGCATGCCGCACCAGAGGTTATTTATTTCGGTATTGACACGATGGAAACCATTATGATGAAGTTTCAAGACAGTAGCGCCTGGAACCTGCCCGTAGTTAAAGATGAAAAATATTACGGCTTTATTTCTAAATCTAAATTGCTTACCGTTTACAGACGCAAACTCATTGAGGTTACTTCTTAAATTGATTTTTCAGCTTTAATTTATGGCTATTTATTGTTGTTCGTAATAGTAAAAAAACTCCCCATCCCTTTTCCTTTCAAAAGGTGCTAAAAACCCATAATTATTTTACGGGAAAAAATTAGTTAGAACCAATTTTTTTTATTACATTAGAGATTCGTTTAAAAAAATGTCTTGAATTTTTTTTGTTTTTTATTTATAATAGTCATTAACAAGTTATTAAATTCATTATTTTGAAAAAAAATAAACGTATTGAAGCTAAAATTGTAAGTATAAATCCCAAAGAAAAATTAATTTTTTCTATTGGGCTGGCGCTTTTTGGACTTTTATTAATGGTAATTTTTGCAGAATTTCATATAAAAACTACCCATTTAACTAAAATAAAGAGCCTATCGCAGGTTAAATTAGATCTAACTTCGGCACACCTAGACTTTGAAGATATTATAGGTAAGGCTTATCTTCAAAACAAGCAGTACTCACCTATTATAGATGTCAAAAAACAGCTTAAATATTTATTGTTACCACCAAATTTAAGCGATAAAATCCTGCCCCTTTACAGCCAAAGCCAACACGATGAACTCGAAAGCATTCTTAAACAAGTTGACGAATTTGAAGCACTTTGCTCCCCTGAAAAATACGCTACAAATATATTGCAACACGATGCTTTATTTAACACACTAATAACCCGAATCACAAATTTACAAAACGAATTTAACAGCGCCATGCGCCACCAAAGTAGCCAATTAACCATTGCGGGCTGGGTGCTATTTGGTTTACTTTTACTTTATTTATTGTTTACCCTTTTATATATCATCAACTTTAGAAAATTTAGAGATGGTTTTTTAACAGCGCAACACCAGCTCTTAGAAACACTCAAGCAAAATAATTATTTTTTAGAAGAATCACAAAATGTTTCAAAACTAGGCTATTATACCTATGATTTTAACACAAAGCAATTTGACGCCTCAAAATACCTTACCGATTTAATGGGCTTAAACGCCGGCATAGGCAATTTGCAATCTTGGATTGCGATCATCCATCCTGAAGACCGTTTTATTTTAGAAGATGCCTTAAAACAAAGACTCCGTGATGAAGCAACCCCACTAGATGTAACTTATCGGGTTATAAAACCACTTGATGGCAAAGTCTATTGGATGCATCACACCGCACAGGCACTCCAAAAAGACACACAAGGCCATTTACTACCCGTACTCGGTGTTTTACAAGATATTACCGAACACAAACTATTTGAACTTTCTTTGACAGAAAGTGAATCGCTTTTAAATAAAATGCAAACCATAGCCAAATTGGGTAGTTTTGATTACGATATTTTATCCCGCAAAGGTAGCTTTACAAAAGAATGTGCCGAAATAACCGGCTTTAAAAACAAAAATGAAATTTCATTTGATGAATGGCTAACAATTGTGCATCCCGATGACCAAGAAAGCAATCAAAAAGCATTCGATTTATGCAAGCGAGAAGGTGCAAACTATGACCAAGAATACCGCATCATCACTAAAGATAAGCAGGAATTAAAATGGCTTCATGGCCTGGGAACCGTTGTTTTTAAAGATGGTATCGCCAAAAATTTTATGGGAACCATTCAAGATATTACCCAACGCAAATTAGCCGAAGAAAAACTAAAACAATCGGATACCATTTTAAATAAATTAAGCCCCATTGTTTTGGTGGTAAATGATATTGGAGAAATACTGTATGCATCACCAAGTATTAAGGATTCCTTGGGTTTTGAATCTTCAGATATGCTCGGACAAGGTTGGTGGCAATTAACCTATGAAAATTTAACTCAAGCTAATTTAATTAAAGAGGCTGTTCTAGGTTATTTCTTTAAAAATAAAGAATTGTTAATAGATATTTCTTTGAGAAAATTAATTACCAAAAACGGTGAGGAAAAATGGTTTGAATGGCGTGTATCGAGAGGGTTTGGCAATACATATATCTCTATTGGAATTGATGTTACCCAACGCAAATTAGCCGAAGAAAAGCTCATGATCGCCACTAAAAAAATTGCCGAAAGTGAGAACCGTTTTAGAGAAATTTTTGAAAAATCGGGTGATGCCATCTTAATTATTAAAAATGAACAATTTATCGATTGCAACCAAGCTGCTATTAAGATGCTTGGCTACAATACTAAAGAAGAATTTATAAATACGCATCCTTCAAAATTATCGCCTGAGTTTCAACCCGACGGATTGAGCTCTTTTCAAAAAGCCCAAACGATGATGCAAACGGCACTAGACCACGGAACAAATCGCTTTGAATGGCGGCATACCAAAAAAAATGGCGAAGTTTTTCCCGTTGAAGTGTTATTGACGGCTATTTCTAATGAACCTGATAACCGTCTTATTCACTGCGTTTGGCGCGATATTACCGAACTAGAACGCGAAGCCCAAATTAAAGAAATTATTTATAACATTACCAAAAAGGCGAGTAGCACTCTAAATATTGAAAAATTATTTGTATTTATAAAGTCAGAACTCCAAAAACTCATCAATACCAATAACTTTTTTATCGCTCTATACGATAAAACGAGCGATATGATTAGCACACCTTTTATGGTTGATGAGCAAGATGAAGGTTCAGATTTTCCTAAAGGAAAAACCTTGACAGGCTATTTAATTGACACTAAAAAGTCATTGTTGGCTTCACAGCAAATGCTATTAAAATTACAAAGCGACCATAAAGTTGAAATACTTGGACCCCTAAGTAAATGTTGGTTAGGCGTTCCGTTAATTATAGGAAAAAAAGCCATTGGTGCGATTGTTATTCAGAGTTATACCGATGAGCGAGCTTACTCTCAAAAAGATTTAGAATTGCTTGAATTAGTGGCTTCTAATATTGGACAAGTGATTAAACAAGTGCGCGATTTTGAAAAGATTAATTTACTAAATCAGGCGGTTGTTCAAAGTCCGGAATCAATTGTGGTTACTAATGCAATGGGCGAAATTCAATTTGCAAATCCAGCTTTTACAAAACTGAGTGGATACACCCAAAAAGAAGCTTTAGGCAAAACACATCGGCTATTAAAATCAGATAAACATGATTCTACGTTTTACAAAAACTTGTGGCAAACCATTTTAAAAGGTGAAACTTGGGAAGGCGAGCTGGTCAATAAAAAGAAAGATGGTTCCAACTATTTGGTAAAAGCAAATATATCACCCGTAAAAAATAAGGCGGGACTTATCACCAATTTTGTTTCGGTTCAGGAAGACATTACCGAAAAGCGCAAACTTGAACGCGATTTTATCAATGCCTTTATTGATGCTCAAGAACAAGAAAAAATAAGCTTTGGCGAAGATTTACACGACGGCATCAGCCAAATTTTGTCGGCCGAATCCATGTATATTGAGGTACTCAACAAATTAAACAAGAGCGATGACAAAAGAATTACCGAAGCACTCGACAAAATTAGAACTTTAAACCTCGATGCTATAAATGACGCTAGAGGAATTGCCCACGGCTTGATGTCGAAACAATTAAAAGAAAACGGCTTAATAATGGCTATTAATCACATTTGCAATGACTATAACCAATCTAGAAAAATTAAATTCAATTTTATCGCCGATGATTTAATTGAAGATGAAATATCAAAAGAAATAAAAATCAATCTATTTAGAATTGCCCAAGAAATTTCTACTAATATCGTCCGACACTCGGGCGCTAAAAATTCTAAAATCACGCTTGCAAAAACCAAGCTAAATCAGTTGCAACTAATTATTAAAGACGATGGTGTGGGGATAGATTTAGAAAAAATGAAACGCGAACACAAAGGCGCAGGTCTTAAAAATATTGAACGGCGTGTCAGTTTGTTAAACGGCAAACTTAACCTAGAAACCGCTCCCAATCAAGGAACTTGCTATACTATTGTGGTTCCTTTAGCAAACCTTTAAAAATACTACTTCCTTTAGTTAGTATGATTTTCACGATAAATGCCTTGTTTAATTAGTTAATAATAAGCCAAATGTTAATTTAACTATAACAAACTCATTATGAGCTACTATATTTTGGATTAGTAAGATTTAGATAGAATTTTCGACTTAGCAATTTTGTTAAATTTTAAACTTATGAAAAAGACGTCTTTATTTTATGGTATTTTAATCTTTATTCCAGTTTTGGCTATTATTATGACTTCTTTTAGCAATGGTGGAAGTAGTGGCAATGGCGTAACAGGCTCACCTTTAGATAATCAATTAGCCCCTGCATCTTGTTTAACTTGTCATAGTAATGATGGAAATTACAATACCTCAGTTACAATAACTTCAAACATTCCAAGTGGTGGATATGCACTCGGACAAACTTATAATATAACCGTTACACAATCATCAGTAGGAGCTTCAGTACATGGATTTCAAATTACCGTAGAAGATAGTGCGCCCAACAAACTCGGTGGTTTTGGTATTACAGATGATGTAAATACCCATTTACAAGCCGGGACAAACTTTGTAACACACTCCTTTGCCGGAACCTCACAAAACTCATGGAATTTTACTTGGAAAGCCCCTTTAACAGATGTTGGAGCCATTACGTTTTATGTAGCAAGTATTGCCGGTAATTTAAATGGCAGTAATGGTGTTACAACAAATAACAACCAAATGGCACAAAGCACCTTAGTTATTGGATCTGTTTTGGCTATAAACCATTCACAATTATTGCAATTTAGCATGTTTCCAAATCCAAGCGATGGTGTTTTAAATTTTCAATTACCTTCCAACACACAGCGAGCAAACGTTTCAATATTTGATTATTTAGGTAAAACATTAATTCAAAAAGATTTAAATGCCTCAAATAGCACAATTGACGTTTCTAGTTTAAGTTCTGGAATTTATTTTGTGAGAATAAATACGAATACTAAAACTGGAACTAAAAAATTAATTATCAGGTAACTTAAACTTTTTAATTCCTATAATACCCCCAAACTAAAATGATTAATTTAACCAAGCTATTAAATGTTTTCTACAACACTAAATTAAAGGAATACCACTTAATTTTAATGGCTTTTGGTTTGGCTTTAGGAATCACTTTATTAGGATTTTTAAACGATTATTTAAATACATCCCATCGAACAGAAATAGATCGTTTGCAAGGTGCAAATCAAAGCTTGAGCTATGCACATTTATGGTTAGATGACTATCTAAACTCTGAGATTAGAACACTTAATAAAACTAATCAAACAGAACTCAATTTTATAGAAGCTAAAAACGAAATTCAACTAATTTTAAGTTATCGTGAGTTTCCAAACTTGATTAAGTTGGTTAATAACAAACAGGTTAAGCAGCTCAATCAAATATTAAATCACATTGAAAGGCTTGGTGCTGATACCGAAATATGTATTAATGAGTATGCTAAATCTAATCTAATTCCATCTATTTATGAAAATCATGATATGGAATTTAACGCTTTAAAACAGGAAATTGAATCAGCCCACAAATCACTTTTTATCAAATTAAAAAACGAAAGTACGGTTGTGCGCTCAATTCAATACACTTTATTATTTATACTGCTAATTCATGTTATTTTAACCATTTTAGTGATAAGGAATTTTAGAAAACAAATTCTAGAAAGAGAACAACACTTAATTGAGGCTCAAAAAATTGCTTTACTTGGTTTTTACAGTTTTAATTTTAAGACAAACCAATGGCTGGTATCTGAATCTATTGAAAAATTAATGGGTAAAGTTGCCAAAGAAAATTTTTTACATTCTTGGTTTGAGATCATACATCCAGATGATAAACAGTTAGTGATAAATACTTTTAAAAATTTAGATAATCCGATAGATATCATTTATAGGGTGATTTCTAATTCGGAAGACAAAATACATTGGATACATCACATTTCGCAATCGATAAAAAAAGATATTAATGGAAAAAACCTATCTGTTCTTGGAATTATACAAGACATTACCGAAAAGCGCAAACTTGAACGCGATTTTATCAATGCCTTTATTGATGCTCAAGAACAAGAAAAAATAAGCTTTGGCGAAGATTTACACGACGGCATCAGCCAAATTTTGTCGGCCGAATCCATGTATATTGAGGTACTCAACAAATTAAACAAGAGCGATGACAAAAGAATTACCGAAGCACTCGACAAAATTAGAACTTTAAACCTCGATGCTATAAATGACGCTAGAGGAATTGCCCACGGCTTGATGTCGAAACAATTAAAAGAAAACGGCTTAATAATGGCTATTAATCACATTTGCAATGACTATAACCAATCTAGAAAAATTAAATTCAATTTTATCGCCGATGATTTAATTGAAGATGAAATATCAAAAGAAATAAAAATCAATCTATTTAGAATTGCCCAAGAAATTTCTACTAATATCGTCCGACACTCGGGCGCTAAAAATTCTAAAATCACGCTTGCAAAAACCAAGCTAAATCAGTTGCAACTAATTATTAAAGACGATGGTGTGGGGATAGATTTAGAAAAAATGAAACGCGAACACAAAGGCGCAGGTCTTAAAAATATTGAACGGCGTGTCAGTTTGTTAAACGGCAAACTTAACCTAGAAACCGCTCCCAATCAAGGAACTTGCTATACCATTGTGGTTCCTTTAGCAAACTTATAATCAATTATCAATAGCTTTTTTAGTCGGATGTGTCGTTAAAAAAGCAACTGCCTTATCAGGAAAATCGGTAAAAATGCCATCGAGGTTTGCTTGGTTAAAAGCCAAATCTAAAAGGATTTCAAAACTGGGAACGCCTTCGAGCTGGTCGGCTCTAAAAGTGTAAGCGTGAACCACCATACCCAAATTATGAGCATTTTTAACATAATCGTTAAAGCTAATTTTACCGGTTTTGGGGTCAAAACTGCTGATGAGTTGTTTAAAATACGGACCTACACCGTCGGCATAAGTGGCAAATTCGGCAAGTTTAGAATTTTCTTCAACAAACTCTGTTAACTGTACCAAAAACAATTCACTCTTAAGTTCTTGGCGGATGCGTTTCAATTCGGTGGCATCAAAACATTGTAATAGGCACTTGTCTTTTTTGGTTTTATAGCCATAATCGGATAAGATTTTTAACACCATTACCGAAATGTCTTTACCACTTTTGCGATGAAAGGCAGGCTCCTTAATTTCGGGGTAAATTCCGATGTTTTTTCCGGTGCTTTTATTCAAACCCTGAATAAGCTCAATTTCATCTTGCAAGGAATGAAGTTTAAAATGCGATGTCCACATCGGAAATCGACCCTTAAAAATAGCTTCACCAGTTTTAGTGTCAAAACGCTCTGAAACATTTAATTGCAGCAATTCGGCATAGGTAAAATCAATGACATAATATTTGCCATCTGCGCGCTTTCGCGTAGGAAAAACCTTAGCTACATCAGTTACGTCATCTAAATAAATATCATGAATAACAATGGGCACATCATCTTTGCTAAGCGCCACATCTTGCTCTAAATAATCGGGATTCATCGCATAAGCCATCGCTTTGGCTGCAAGGGTGTGTTCGGGTAAATAACCCGAAGCGCCACGGTGGGCTATCACCATTTTTTTTGTTGTCATATCATTGTTTATTTGAGGATTTTGCCAAGCGATTGTTACCAAAATTAGCATTGAAAATTTAAATTTATTCATCATTATTTTATTTAATAGGAATATTTTTTTGATAAGGTTTGATAACGTCCATTTTTGTAAATTAAAAAACGAATTGGCTCACTGAACTGTGAATCAAAAGTATGAATATAGTTTTGTAATTGCGCAAGGCTTGCCTTATTTAAATTTAAAGGCAAACTCAATTCGTCAATAGTCCAATGATAAAAGCTAACAACATGTTCATTTGGCTGAATTTGAAAGGCATTTACCAACTCGGGAGCAGGCTCAAAAGTTTGCTTTTTTAAATGAGGAAAATACCGATTCAAATCCCCTTCACTAACAATGGCAAACAGATAGATATCGTTACCGGTATAGAGTTTAAACGAAGCATAATTATGCCAAAGTCCAAATCCGTTTAAAATTGGTAAAACCCACACCAACAAAATGATAAGCAAAGTCAATTTACTTTTTTTGATTTTTTGAATGGTAGGCATTTTACTTGGCTGATAAAATAAAATCCACACTAAAAACATCATAAATAGATTCCAAGGATAAACCACTCCAAAATAATGAACGCCACCCTGTGCTTGAAAAATAAGTATGATTAGGTGTGTAATTAGGGCAGCAAAAACGGCCAATTTTCGATAATTTACAGTCCATAATCCTAGAGCGATGCCAATTTCGATTAAGGGAATTAAATACCCAAAATAACGCAGTTTGTATATAAGCCAAGGGTGCTCTATCTGAAAAAAGCGGATAAGATCATTTGATAAATCTAAGGGAAATGTATTGATAAAATAAGGGTTTAATTTGTGAAAGCCCGCCCAAAAATAGGTGGCAGATAGAATGATTCTCAATAAAAATAAGGTTTTATCAGCGCTACTTTTTTTATCGAATAAAAAGGAGACAAACATTAAACCATACATATAAATCCACGGCTGCCAGCGCATATAATCTTGTGATAAAAGTAGCATAGTCAGCGCTAAAATCCCCCAATAAATAGATGAATGTTGCCAAAATAATGACACAACTAGAAGTAAAATTAAAATCAAAAGTGCTGCAACGGTAATGTTATTTGAAATGGCAGGGAGCTTTTCAAAAACCTTAAGCACTGGAAACAGATGATTTAAAGTCCAAACTTTAAAAGCCATAAAAATTCCCAAAAGCATAAAAACGGAGGTACCTATTTTTATGACTTTTAAGCTGGTTTTAGGATTTAAAAGGGCTAAATAATTAAACATATACCAAGCTAATTAAGTCTATTATTTGTGCTTAAAGGTATAACATTTTGTAATTTAGCAAGCGTTAAAAGCGCTAAAAAAATTATGAAAATTATCTTAAAACTTTTACTGGCGATAAACGGTGCCGGCTTATTATTTGGCTACTACATTAAATCTTCAAACCCACTTCGCGGTGATTTTTACATTGGATTGTCTGTTTTAATGTTGGCTTTTATACTACTTCCCTTCTTTTTATACACGCGCTTTAAGGACAAAAAATTATCGCAATACAAGTTTCCAAAAGACCTGCCAAAACACGAAAACCCCCACCAAAAAAATTAAGATTTTAACTTCCGTTGCTTTTCAAAAAATTGCCAAAGCAAGGCGCTACAGTCGGTTTTTAAAATGCCCGAAACGACTTCTGTTTTTGGATGAAGTGGAATTTTGTGTTTTA
>Ga0210050_1000902_pt1 | contig 35224 bp, 27 predicted proteins | sample CryGey132114_all_FD_185463 | JGI IMG/M metagenome (GOLD analysis project Ga0210050, IMG submission 185463) | Groundwater microbial communities from aquifer - Crystal Geyser CG22_combo_CG10-13_8/21/14_all (SPAdes) (version 2) | ecosystem: Environmental > Aquatic > Deep subsurface > Groundwater ... | reverse complement strand
CTAAACCTTGTTGTTTTTTAGGAAAGAAAAAACTGATATTAGACATAGAAGAGGCAAAATTACCCCCACCAAAACCAGATAACAGCGCCAGCCCCTGAAATACCCAGAGCGGGGTATTGATGTCTTGCAAGGCAATGCCGGTACCGATTGCCGGTAGCATTAACAGTGCCGTGGTGAACACGATAGTATTTCGACCGCCGCATAAACGGATAAAAAAACTACTGGGAATACGCAGAGTCGCACCGGTTAAACCGGAAATCGCCATCAGGGTAAACAGTTCAGATTTAGCAAAGGGAAAACCCAAGTTCAACATTTGTACGGTGATAATGCCCCAATACAACCAGATGGCAAAACCACAAAATAAGCTGGGAATAGAGATCCAGAGATTGCGATTGGCAATCTTCTTTCCTTCAGATTCCCAAAATTTAGGATCTTCAACATCCCATTGTTTGATGTCTGACATTTTTTACTCCGATTAAATTTAGTTTTAAAATGGGTTAAGTCCATTAAATTAAATAGTGTAATTCTTACGGTTTTATCTAAATTAATTGTTTCTTATTATTGTGTTTGAGAAATTTAATTCTCATCAACAATAAATGGTCTAAGATATCAAAGTAGCAGATCCAGACATTATGACCTTGATCCAGATCAGATGAATTAACCCACTGAATAATCATTCAAAACAAAAAATACCACCAAAGAGGTATCCTTTTTTTTGTAGCTAACCTATTGTTTTTTTTATTTTATTTTTGTGAATTATTGAGTTGGATGTTATTATTTTTGTTACCCATTAACTATTAAGTGGTATATAAGTGGTATATGCTTATTTTTAACCAGAAATACTGATTTATAGGTTTATCACAGGTTTAAAAAATTGATGGCTCTCAATAATATTGATACAAAATTAAAGCAAACAGAAATGGATGCTGAGGATTCTGCCTCTATCAGATCTTCTCTGGTGGCCAAGGCTGGTCAAATTCTGGCGCTGATCATTGCTTTTGGCTTAGTCAGCATGATTTCATCCATGTTGGTGGCCGAAAGATTAAGTGGTGATGCTGAGCAAATCAATCGTGCGGGGGCGCTAAGAATGCAAGCCATTCGAATTTCAAGGGCGCAATTACTGGCTGCTTATTTGCCAGATCCCAGTGACCAACATACACTTTTAAATAAAGAAATAAACACCTTTGAAAGCAACCTGAAGCATTTATTTTCCGGTGGGATCACTGGTGCCAGAGAGATTGAATCAATAAACAACCAATATCAGACGATCCAAACTTTATGGTTGAGCTTTAAAGAACCCAAAACAATACAGCCAATTAAATTTTTTGACCAGTTTGTTATTGCCATAGATCGACTAGTAACGCTTTTACAATTAGAATCAGAAAAAAAATTAGGTTTTTTGCGATTAATTCAAGGCATGGGACTTTTATCAACATTGCTCATTTCCTTTATTGTTCTGGTACGCCTCAACCAAACGATCATCTCACCACTTAAACAGTTGGTGAAAGTCGCCAATGAACTCGGTAAAGGGCATTTTGAACTTAAAGCAGATTATCAGGGAGATGATGAATTAGGCGTACTGACAGACACCATTAATCAAATGTCTCAACAATTGCAATCAACCTATCAGGATTATGAAGCGCGTGTTTCTGATAAAACAAAGGCACTGGTACATAGCAATCAATCCTTGCAGGTTTTGTATCACGCAGCCAATAATCTGGCACGTAATGAATTTCACCAAACGGATCAACAAATAATCACCGAATTAGAAATGGCACTCGGTTTTGGCAAAGTTGCTATTGAAAGACAAACAATATTTAACACTATAGAGAATGTAAAAATGCTCAGCACGGTTGAAATAGCTTGCCTAAACTCCCTGAAATTTCCGCTGAAAAAACCGAATCAGCTATTTGGCAGCTTGATATGGTATTTTCCTGAACATGAAAACATAAAAGACTGGCAAAAACAATTATTACAAACCCTAGCCGATATAGTGGCAACTGCAATTGAGTTAGAGCAAAAACGTAATATTAATGATCGATTATTAATTGTTGAGGAGCGTACAGTTATTGCAAGAGAGCTGCATGACTCGTTAGCGCAATCACTTTCTTATCTGAAAGTACAAATGAGTCTGTTAACTCGAAAGATGCAAAAAAATGTTGCCAAAGAACAGATTACAGAAACCATCGAAGATATTAAACAAGGACTCAACAATGCGTATCAGCAACTTCGAGAATTACTCACTACCTTTCGCTTAAAATTGGATGATCCTTCCATTGAAAAAGCCTTGCAAGGTACTGTGGCAGAATTTAGCGCAAAATGTCAGCATCCGATTGCACTTGATTTTAAATTGCCGCAGGATCTGTTGTCGGCCAATCAGGAAATTCATGTTCTACAAATTGTACGCGAAGCATTATCTAATATTCATCGTCATGCCAAATCAAAAAATGCTGGCGTAATATTGAAAAAAGAAAACAATAAAGTTCAGGTAAACATATGGGATGATGGGCATGGGTTCATCAAAAAAACAGAAAATACCCAAGGCCACTTCGGATTGGACATTATGAAAGAAAGAGCGAAATCACTCAATACTTTCATTGAAATACAGTCGGATAATGCCAAAGGTACCCGAGTCACCTTTGAGTTTGATCATTCAATCTCAAAAAAAATTAGCAAAAAATACCAAGGCTATTTATGAGTAAAAATAAAATCATTTTAATTGATGACCACCCACTGCTGAGAAAAGGCGTTGCCCAATTAATTGCTTTGGAAGACAACATGGAAGTTGTAGCCGAAGCAAGTTCAGGGGAGGAAGGTATTTCTCTGGCGATTGAACATCAACCCGCATTGATTTTGCTGGATTTAAATATGAAAGGTTTAAGTGGCATTGATACTTTAAACGCATTAAAACATGCAAAAGTTAATGCCAAGGTACTGATGTTTACCGTCTCAGATAGTGAAATTGATGTATTGCAAACACTTAAGTTAGGTGCCAATGGTTACTTACTGAAAGATTCAGAGCCTGAGGAGTTAATTGAGAAAATGAACGCTGCATTAAACGGTGATATGGTATTGAGTAGCCAACTCACTCAAATTTTAGTCCGTTCTTTGCGATCCCCTGGCATACTCAATTCCATTGAAAAATTAACACCGAGAGAAGTTGAAATACTCAAACAAATTGCAATAGGGAAAAGTAACAAAGCGATTGCTAATACTCTAGATATTACTGAAGGAACCGTTAAAGTTCATGTTAAAAGTCTGTTAAAAAAACTGGGATTAAAAACGCGGGTGGAGGCGGCTGTTTTGGCTGTGGAACATAAGATCAGCCACTAGATAGCGTCACAGGCTAAGACGGATAAACACCCATGCGAGTATTGCAAATAGGCACCTTATGTTCTAAAAAATCTAACTAATTGAAAATTAAATATAATTTAGTCATGTCAAAAGATCTGCACCCTATAAAATAACGAGGAAGTATTTTGAAACCTGTGCCAAAAGAAGCAATGCAAATTCTTATTCATCAAATAAGACGTGTTATTCCCTTTAATGCACCTGAATCTAGCTTATGTACAGGACCATGCCAGGGTTGTTCTAAAAAGTTAATTGAATATTTAGATAGTGAGATCTGCTTTTGGCAGCTCCAATTAAATAATGACATTGTTCCCAAGCTAGGAGACATAAATAAACTAGCTCGAACCGCCAAAAAGATAAAAAAGGTTTTAACCATAAATGGTTTTATAAATTGATAATAGCAAGTGCAACCTGTATTTATACCTGGAGTCCGCAGTCGGGCACAGTGGACTCTAGGTTGAAGTTAATGAAGCAAACCTTATTGTTTAAAATAGCCAGCATGTTTTTTATCGGCATTAAGAATATGGCCGGGGAACCAGACTCTGAGAATACTCATTAATGTTTTTAAATTTTCGGGTGAACTCCCTTTGGCTTTTTCTCGCCACTCATTAATTTCTTGCAGTAACTGTATGTGATTTTTTTCATGCGCTGCGAATTCAGGACAGTTATTTTTCACCAATAAACTTTCTTCATAGGCAAAATGTTTTTGGGTGTAGGCCACCAGTTCATCAACTATAGGGGCTATCTTGGTAAAGTCTGGGTCATTTTTTAGCACTTCTCCCATGCTATTGATAATAAACATCATCTGCTTATGCTGGCGATCAATTTCCGGGACACCGACGCTCAGTTTGTCATTCCAACTGAGGATTTGATCTAAAAGATGACTGTTATCGGCATTCAGTAATGCCGAAAATTTTGACTCCAGATTAAATGGTGGCGCTATCTGTTTCATGATGCTGCGGTGCATCCAAAAAACACAGATCAGCGAAACAACAAACATAAACATCCAGGCGCTCGTCCATAAACCGGTCCATTCAAGCAGATAACCAAAAATAATTGGGCAAACAAAGCCACCTAAACCGCCTAATACCCCAACCATACCGCCAACAACACCCACCTGGTCGGGATAATAATCCGGAATATGTTTGTAAACCGCCGCTTTGCCTATACCCCAGATACTGCCCAGAATGATTACTATCACCGCAAAAATCCACATATTAGCCTGAAAATAAATTCGAGTGACGCCTTTGGCGAGTAACTCTTTTTTGCTAATTTGCTGACCCACAGCCACCACACTTTCTTGCCAGGTTTCTTTAGTGGGAAAAACCAAGAGAGTTTCATCAAGATTTTCAAAACTCCGAGTTTTTGACTGAAGTTGATATACCTTCTGGCCGACGCTAATGCTGTTTTTGCTAACGGCTGTGACAGTTCCCGAAGCGGTTGCCATGATCCCTTGACCAGTTGAATAAACCTCCATTTTGGGTACGGAAAGCATCAGAGAAATAATCATCGATGAGCCGAGCACCCAATACATGATTTTTCGTGCGCCAAATTTATCCGACATCCAACCGCCTAATGCGCGAATAACCCCCGATGGAAAACTGAACATGGCCGCTAAAATACCGGCTGTTACCAGCGGCATATAATAAACATTCACAAAATAGGGTACCAGCCATTGAGAAAACGCCACAAAACAGCCAAACACAAGAAAATAATAAAGACCAAAGCGCCAAACTCGAAGATGTTTCAAGGGGAGCAACATTTCCCTAACCGGTTTTGCATGGGAGGCTGGTTTTTTGTTCTGGGTAAATAACAGGAAGATGACCGCCATAATCACTAGTAACCCAGCATAAATTATCGGCAAGTTTCGCCAACCCTCAATTTGAGTGCCATTTTTGGTGAGGTGATTTAACAGGGTTGGTGCGATTAAAGTTGTTAATGCTGCACCCGCATTACCAGCACCAAAGATCCCCAGCGCCATGCCTTGTTTATTGCGCGGATACCAGACTGAGGTAAATGCTATACCAATTGAGAAGCTGGTTCCGGCAAGGCCAAAACCAAAACTACAGGCGGCGAAAAACCAGAAACTATCGGCAAAACTGAGTAAGTACATAGGAATAGCGCAAATAAAAAGTAGCGCGATGTAAATTGGCTTACCGCCGAATTTGTCTGTGAGTATGCCGGCAGGCAATCGAAATATTGCGCCCGTCAAAACTGGGATCCCCATCAACCAGCCAATTTCTACCGGCCCCCAGGCATAAACCTGATTAGCCGCCAGATAAGTGACTAAAACGCCATTAAGCATCCATACCGCAAAACAGATAGTGAATGCAAAAGTATTAAAGAATAGCATTTTATGGGATTGGAAAGTCGCTTGTTCATGCATGATTTAAAAATGAACCTATTTTTTATCAATAAGATAAAAATAATTCTAGTTCAATAATATTGATTTTGTGTTGATTTAAGTCAATACGAGAGATAAATGACATAAGACGAGTAGTTACCTAAGCTAGTACATCGACACATTAATTTTGACCATTTGGCTCTACATCAGAGCCAGCTTCAGACTGGTTGAGGTTGGCGTAAGCTTTGGTCAGCTTTTCGCGAGCGCCATCGACATTAAACATCCAGTTGATGGATGCTCCAGCATCATTTCGTTTGGTTTCCCATGCATTCAACTCTTGATGCAGGGTCTCCCAATCAGCAATTCTGCGGTCTAGTGTGGACTAGTAGTGTGGACTTGGTGTGGACTTGGACACCCATTACTTAAAAATATAATCAAATTTGTAGTGGTCAAAAAAAGAAATGGGTGTCCCAAGATGCTGTCATCCCAAGATGCTCAATATACTACTAAACTCTCGGTGTTCTCTGTGTCCTCTGTGTGTTCATTGATCTTTAAAAAACTATTTTACCACCGAGGACACAGAGAACACCGAGAAAACATTGGTTATGCCTGTCTACTTTTGGCTTTCGAGACTTTGGTTTTCTTCAAGGCCGAGCGAAAAAAACCTTATAAAGAATTCAATTGTTACTGAAAGTCGCTATTGGGCCTTTAGAAAAAATCAAACCCAAAGAACATCTTTGTCCCTGTTGTGGATAATCCATGGAATTTACTTTGTTTAGTAAACTACCGAGAAAATCATTCAGAAAAACGATCTAAAACAGGGATGCAGACAAACTTTGACTCATTTTATACGAGGAATTATTAAAGAAACTTGAAAACATGAAGCTCTAAAAACAAGACTCAAAATTTGTTTTTTAAGTCTTATCAACTGAACTCGGCCTTGAAAAATTGATAGGCTCAAAAAAATAGAATTCCTGCCGTCACTCCAAGTGATATTTCCTATAAATAGTACCACCGGGCTTGTCCAACACTGGATTAAGTCGCGGCTGCGCGCGACCTATCCTTATTTGTTAGAAGTGTATTAATGGCTATTTTCCAACATCTGGATAAAGAAACAAGGGATAGAATCTAAAAACTATCCCTATCATCCGTCAAACTCATATTTAGCGTTTTATCATTGTCTGATTCTGCTTTAGGTTCATTTTTCTTATCTAGTTTAATCATTAACCTAAGGTCATTGGCTGAGTCTGCGTGGTGGATGGCTGCTTCGTAGGTGATATCGCCGTTTTTAAACAGCTTAAATAATGACTGATCGAAGGTTTGCATGCCACTTTCACCGGATTTTGTCATTAATTCTTTCATCATGTGAATTTCACCTTTGCGAATGTAATCGGCAATTAATGGTGTATTGATGAGAATTTCAATGGCAGGTCTGCGACCTTTGGTGTCTGGAGTGGGGATCAGTTGCTGGGCGATAATAGCTCTTAAGTTGAGTGATAGATCGAGTAATAATTGGTTGTGACGATCCGCAGGGAAGAAATTGGTAATACGATCAAGAGCTTGGTTGGCATTGTTAGCATGTAATGTACAGAGGCATAAGTGTCCAGTTTCTGCGAAAGCGACAGCATATTCCATGGTTTCACGGCTTCTAACCTCACCAATCATGATAACATCTGGCGCTTGACGTAAGGTGTTTTTTAATGCGATTTCAAAGTTATCTGTATCAATGCCTACTTCTCGTTGTGTGACGATACATTTAGCATGTTGATGCACAAATTCAATCGGATCTTCGATGCTGATAATATGGCCGGTTGAATTGCGGTTTCTATGTCCAATCATGGCGGCCAAAGAAGTAGACTTGCCTGAACCCGTTGCTCCCACGAAAATAATTAACCCACGTTTAGATAGAGCGAGCTCTTTTAAAGAAGAGGGGAGATGGAGTTCTTCAAATCCTGGAATATTGGTTTCAATACGGCGTAACACCATACCGATTTGGTTTCTTTGTTGAAAAGCGCTCACCCTAAAACGTCCTATACCTGAAGCACTAATGGCGAAATTGGCTTCATGAACCCGGGAAAAGTCACGGCGTTGTTCTTCATTCATGATGCTGAGCACCACTTCTCGGGCTTTTTCAGGTGATAGTGCGCGTTGACCAACTGGTAGAACTCTACCGTTGATTTTGAGGCTCGGCGGTACGCCCGCTGTGACAAATAAGTCAGACGCACGTTTGTTAACCATTAATTTAAGTAAGCCTTCAAAATCCATATAATAACCTTTAAGTCGTCAATAGGATGGGTTTTTATCTACCCAGTTGATTGGATCTTTTACCTATTCATGTTTAGCGCCTAGTCCGTTTTAACCCTCTATTGTATAGCAGGTTGAACTAGGAGCCTGTCCGAGAATAGACTGATCTACTGCGGCCAAGCCTGATTGAGTCAGATTTTCCGATGAATTTCGTTAAATAGAGTGACTATTCGCCTCAATCCATCGAAAAATCTGACTCAAACAGACTTGCCCTCGCTACGATCGCTATTTTCGGACAGGCTCCTAGAGGGTTAATAGTATAGAACCCCTTATTCTGGGATTCATTTTGACTCATTCTTAGTATATTGGCAATGGTAAATTATGCGCAATGCCATTAAAAAATCGATTTATCTTTTGCTCTGTCTTTTGCTGCTTGGCGGGATATGGCGCCCTTGTTGACCAGATCTTTTAAGCATTGATCAAGTGTTTGCATACCAATATTTGCACCAGTTTGAATAGCGGAGTACATTTGTGCTACCTTGGCTTCACGGATAAGATTTCTGATGGCTGGCGTGCCAATCATGATTTCATGCGCTGCGACTCGACCTCCACCATTCTTCTTGAGAAGCGTTTGTGCAATAACAGCCTGTAAGGATTCTGATAACATAGAACGCACCATATCTTTTTCGGCCGCCGGGAATACGTCGATAATACGGTCAATGGTTTTGGCTGCTGATGTGGTATGTAAGGTACCAAATACAAGGTGACCTGTTTCGGCCGCTGTGAGTGCTAATCGGATAGTTTCTAAGTCCCTTAATTCACCCACTAGAATGATGTCAGGATCTTCCCTAAGAGCTGATCTAAGTGCTTCATTAAATCCTAGGGTATCTCGATGGACTTCCCTTTGGTTGACGAGACATTTTTTGCTTTCGTGAACAAATTCTATAGGGTCTTCGATGGTAAGAATGTGATCATTTTTATTGTCATTGACATGATTTACCATGGCAGCTAAGGTAGTACTTTTTCCAGATCCCGTGGGACCGGTCACTAGAACAAGACCTCTAGGTAACAAGGATAGTTCTTTAAAAATATCAGGTGCCTTTAGTTCTTCTAGCGTGAGTACTTGAGAGGGAATGGTTCTGAATACCGCCGCAGCACCACGATTTTGGTTAAATGCATTTACCCTGAAACGTGCGACGCCAGGCAATTCGAATGAAAAGTCAGTCTCTAGAAACTCTTCATAATCTTTACGCTGTTTATCATTCATAATGTCATAGACCAGTCCATGAACAGTTTTGTGGTCCAATTCTGGGATGTTGATGCGGCGTACATCACCATCGACCCTGATCATCGGCGGTAAACCCGCTGAAATATGTAAGTCGGAAGCATTATTTTTGACACTGAACGAGAGAAGCTCCGTGATATCCATGAACTATCCACCTTAAGTTATTAAAAAGTCACAATGACTGTTATTATAGTAAATCTTTTATCTATTTAAAGATAACCCATATTTATGTCTATCGCATCAGTATCTCAACTTATTTTTAAAAAAGTAGCTGATCTCCATTTAAATAAAGAACCTATTGTGGTGGCAGTGAGCAAATTTCACTCCAAAGAAAGCATTGAATCCGCTTATTACTGTGGATTTAGGCATTTTGGTGAGAGCTATGTACAAGAAGCTATTGATAAGCAAACACAGCTTAAACAACTTGAAGATGTGATTTGGCATTTTATTGGGCCAATTCAATCCAATAAAACTCGGCAGATTGCTGAGAACTTTGATTGGGTACAAAGCGTTGACCGAGTGAAATTATTACAAAGATTAAATGCGCAGCGCCCAACTGTGAAAGGTAAGTTAAATGTATTGTTGCAAGTGAATATTTCTGGTGAAAGTACTAAATCAGGTGTCAATAAGGATGAGCTTGAACCATTGATTCAGGCGTCAATGCTATGTGAGAATCTGCAAGTGAGAGGACTGATGTGTATTCCAAGTCAACAGATGTCAAAGACAGAGATGAATGAGTTTGCTCAGATGAGACAACTTTATGAACAATTTTCAAAACGTTTTCCAACTTGGGATACTTTATCCATGGGCATGAGTGATGATTATTTGCAGGCTTTGCATCAGGGTTCAACCATGATAAGGATTGGCTCCATACTTTTTGGTGAAAGAAATAGGTAAAACTGATGAGAGAACATGAGAAAAACCGAGCACTTGTCATCGGTTTTATTGGTGCTGGAAAAATGGCACGTTGCCTGATTTCTGGGATGCTCCAAAATAACTGGTCATACCAGCAGATTTTAGTTTCCTGCCTTGAGCCTGTTAAACATCAGGACTTAGGTGAGCAAGGCATAGAGGTTGTAAATGATAATCTGCAATTAGTGCAATGCTCAGATGTGATTATTCTGGCTTGTAAGCCTCAACAAGCTTCATTGGCATTGGTTGGGTTAAAAGGAAAGTTAGACAAAGGTTGCGTGATATCTGTAGCGGCTGGTCTACCCGTCGCCTTTTTACATAAGCTATTGGGAGATGATGTTTCCATTATTCGAACAATGCCTAATACGCCTGCTATTTTAGGGTTGGGTGTCACTGCGTTTTATGCTGAAAAAGAAGTGGTAGAGAAATTTGGTGCTTTATGTCAGACTTTATTTGAATCCATTGGTGAATGGGTATGGATCGATGATGAATCTTTGATGGATGCGGTAACAGCGACTTCTGGCAGTGGACCCGCTTATGTGTTTTTAATGGCAGAATCCATGATTAAGGGAGCCATAGAGCTTGGGTTACCTGAAAAAATAGCTGAAAAGTTGGTGATCCAGACATTGTATGGCGCTGCTCATTTATTGAAAAATGGTGTCGAAAGCCCCAAAACCCTTAGAGAAAATGTGACGTCAAAGGGTGGAACAACCCAAGCAGCCCTAGAGAGTTTTAGTGAAGATCAATTTGAGGTCATTGTTAAAAAGGCTTTAGCTGCGGCGCGTGATCGCGGTAGAGTATTGGGCCAGATTAATTAATAGGTTTTATCAAAAGGTAGTGAAAATGAATGTTATGATCGACTTAATCAATTTGTTGATGGGGATTTTTAGTTGGATCTTACTGGCGAGGTTTTGGCTCCAATGGGCAAGGGCTGATTTCTATAATCCCATTTCTCAGGGTATTGTTAAAATGACCGATCCTGTTTTGAAGCCTATTCGAAAAATTTTACCTTCCAATAGGCGCTATGATTTTGCCAGTATTCTACTACTTCTCTTATTACCGTTGGTTGTCTATAGTCTTATTAGCTTATTGAGTGGGGGTGGTTTACCAGAATTACCTTTGCTATTTGTTTTGGTGGTTAAAAAAACCCTGTTTCTAGTACTCTCCATGTTGCTTTATGTGGTGATTATTCGCTCCATTGCCAGTTGGATTGCACCTAGTGGCTATAATCCAGCTATTAATTTATTAATACAATTAACGGAGCCTTTTTTGATCCCTTTAAGAAGGATAATTCCTCCTAGTGGTGGGCTGGATTGGGCACCTATGATTTTGATGATTATTTTATGGTTTCTGCAAAACATTGTGACAAGGGGCGCTTTCTAAGAAAAATCTGTTAAAGAGATTTCCTGTATTTTTGTGTATTAATACCCAAAAAGTTAAAAACAGGTTGTTTTTTGACCTTTTCTGCTATGATAGCAACAGTATACTGAATAATGCTCTAAATAATGATTAAAGGATAAGGACAATTTATGCGTGCAACTGGTCTTAATAATCCGGTAGAACAATTTGAGGAATGGCGAATCAATCTTGCTAAAACATTGAAGCAATTGAGATTGTGGCTGAGACGTAATGGTATGTTTAGCCCAGATGCCGATATTAGAATCCATCATGTTCTAGAGTCTCTTGAAGAAGATTATTTAACCATTGCTTTTGCAGGAGAGTTTTCAAGAGGAAAAACCGAACTGATTAATGCTTTGTTTTTTTCGGGATTTGGACAACGTATATTGCCTTCAGAAGCGGGCCGAACCACTATGTGTCCCACCGAGTTGTTTTTTGATCGAGTGACGCATCAAACTTACCTAAAATTGTTGCCTATAGAAACGCGACGGGAGGCTCTTTCTTTAGACGCGATTAAAAATCTTGAACAATTCTGGCGTGAAATACCTTTGTCGACGAGTTCTGCCGGCGAAATGGCGCATGCCTTTGAAGTGATCACTGAGACATGTATGGTTTCAGAGGAAGTTGCTATAGAATTAGGCTTTTCTAAAAAGCACTTACAGGGAAAGCTTGAAAATGGCCTTGTTGAAATTCCCAAATGGCGTCATGCACTGATTAGTTTCCCGCATCCCTTATTGAAAAAAGGGTTGAAAATTTTAGATACGCCTGGATTAAATGCATTGGGTGCAGAGCCAGAACTTACTTTAAATTTACTACCGAAAGCTCAAGCTGTTATTTTTATTTTGGCTGCTGATGCGGGAGTGACTGCCAGCGATTTAGAGGTTTGGGAAGAATATGTCGGTCCCATTAAAGAGCGTGCTAATGTGGGATTATTTGCGGTCTTGAATAAAATTGACGTTTTGTGGGATGAATTATCTAACCCACAGCAGATGGAAAAAAGCCTCTCTAAGGTTTTACAGATCACAGCAAGACAACTTAATATTCCAGAAAGTAACATCCTACCTGTGTCTGCTAGAAAAGGATTGGTTGCCAAGATTCAAAATGATAAAGAAATGTTGGCAATGAGTCGGATTTCTGAATTGGAAAATGTCTTGTCTGAAACGCTTTTGGATAATAAGAAAAATATATTTTGGAAACGATTGGTGCAAGATGCTATTGCACTGGTTGAGGATGGGCAAACCACGCTGTTATCCAAAAGAGCGCATCTGCATCAGCAACATCAACAACTTCAAAATCTAAAGCAAAAAAGTCAACAAGATATTCAAGCGCTGATTGAGTCAGTGATTGCACAGCAAGACGATTTGAAACGTCAGATGTTAGCCCTGCAGCCAAGCCGTCGCTTAATTGAGCGTCAGACCAATATGCTCCTTGAGCGTTTAGGACAAAACCAGTTAGAACGCTTGATAGTGACAATTCGCCAGCAAATGATTTCATCCAAAACCACTTTAAGTTTATTTAGAGGCATGCGTCATTTTAATCAAAACGTCGTTTCTTTGTTTGAAGAGTTTACTAGAGAGGCTGAGTTGGCCAATAAAATGGCCGCTGCGGTGTATGAAAAATTTGAAACAAAATACGGACTACAATTTACGGCGCCTCAAGTACTGGAAGCCAAAAGATATCGCCGAGAGTTATTGGCTTTAATGAGCAAAGATAACGGTATGAATCAAAAAATGGGCCTGATTATGACCGAGCACAGTAATCTGGTTCGACGTTTCTTTGCGCTACAAATTAACAATGTGGCATTGTTCTTAACGGAAGTGAGAAAATCTATAAAAAGCTGGAATCAACGGGTTATTCACCCATTAGAACAGCAGGTTTATAATCATAGAGATTCTTTAAATCAACAGTTAGCTCAACTGCAGGCTATTAAATCTCAGAAAGCAACAACAGGCGGGCAAATGCGCGCACTTGAAAACATGATGAATGAAATTGATGTTGAGTTTGAGTCCGCCAGAAATACTTTGAATGTACTAAAAACACCACCACAACAATATCAATCAAATGTAGTGAGTATTAAACAGCCAAAATTTAACGCGCATTAATTATCGAGCTGTGCCACCTCTAATGGGATTATTGATGATAAATATAAAGAAAATATTGTTGCTCATGATGCTAATGATGACACCAGCATTATTTGCGATGGAAAATGGCGAGCAAAGTCTGCAAGTTGGGCCTTATAAAGTTTATTACAATAGTTTTAATACCTCTTTTTTATCTCCAGATATTGCGAAACAATATGGCATTAAGAGAACATCTAATAGCGGTTTGGTGAATATCTCTATCAAAAAATTTGATGGAGAAAATTCAGTTCCAGTGGCTATTAAGTTATCTGGGTATTTTAAAAATCTCCTATCCCAAACTCAAGAGTTAAATTTTAGAATGATTCAAGAGAAAGAGGCTATTTATTATTTGGCAGATTTCACCTTCAGCGATCAGGATCGTTTGAGTTTTACTATTCAATTAGATCTGGATGAAAAATACCAAGAGCAAACACTGCAGTTTACCAACCAATTTTATTTTGATTAAAATTCGGATCTAATGATGAAAAAACAATGGGTCTTAGCCAGCAATAATAAGGGTAAATTATCAGAAATTAGTGCAATTCTCAGTGATCTAGATATAGAGTTAATTCCACAAAGTCAGTTTGGATTTTCAGAGGCTGAAGAGACGGGATTGAGCTTTATTGAAAATGCCATTATTAAAGCACGCCATGCCAGTCAACACACAAATCTTGCTGCTATTGCTGATGATTCTGGTATTGAAATTGAGGCACTCAAAGGTGCGCCGGGAATATACTCTGCACGTTATGCCGGAGAAAATGCAACAGATGAAGAGAATCTGCAAAAACTTTTAGAAGACTTGGGTGATTCAACAGAGCGCGCGGCTCGGTATGTTTGTGTGATTGCTGTCGTGCGTCATCATCTTGATCCAACCCCTATGATCTTCGAAGGTTATTGGGAAGGCGTGATTACTTTTGAAAAGAAAGGAGCAGGTGGTTTTGGATATGATCCTATTTTCTACCTTCCTGATTTAGGAGTGACCTCTGCCGAATTGACCAAAGAGCATAAAGCGCGATTGAGCCATAGAGGCCGAGCGCTGAGAAAAATGAAAGAAAAGATCGGAACCATTTTGTAATTTTTAGATGCTGAAAATCAGCTCTCCCCACAACTGAAACCCAAAATATGCAGCCACTATTTACCGATAACCCACCGTTGTCTCTTTATATTCATATTCCGTGGTGTGTCAAAAAATGCCCCTATTGTGATTTCAATTCCCATGCTGTTAAGGGTGAAATAGATGAACAGGCCTACTTAGAAGCCCTGACGCTGGATTTGCAGCAAGATTTACCTTTGATCTGGGGACGAAGAATTAACAGTATTTTTATTGGTGGTGGTACACCAAGTTTGTTATCTCCGGAATTTTACGAGCAGTTGTTCTCAAATATACGCTCTTTAATTCTCATACAGCCTGGGGCAGAAATTACTCTAGAAGCTAATCCAGGAACAGCAGAGGCTTCAAGATTTTTGGGTTATTTTCAATCGGGAATTAATCGAATTTCTTTGGGTGTACAAAGTTTTGATGATCAACAATTACAATCTCTAGGGCGTATTCATAATTCTTCCCAAGTGTTTAAAGCTTATGACATGGCACTAAACGCCGGTTTTAAACGCATTAACCTGGATTTGATGTATGGATTACCTCAACAAAGTGTTGAGCAGGGTTTGCATGATTTACAGCAGGCGATCAACCTTAAACCACAACATATTTCTTGGTATCAACTCACCTTGGAACCTAATACGGTCTTTTATGCTAATCCCCCTCAAATTCCAGAAGAAGACAGTCTAGAGACGTTAATGAATTTAGGTTTAGAGAGGTTGCAACAAAATGACTATCATCGCTATGAGGTCTCTGCATTTTGTCAATCAGGAGAAGAATCTAGACATAATTTGAACTATTGGCAATTTGGGGATTATTTAGGCATTGGCGCTGGTGCCCATTCAAAAATTACTTATGCACTTAAGCAACAGATCTTACGGAGACACAAATTTAAACAGCCTCGAAGCTATATGGATAACTCACGCGCTTATCTCGCTGCCGAAACAGAGATTGAGACTCAAGAGATCCCTTTAGAGTTTATGCTGAACGCATTGCGATTAATTAAAGGCGTGCCAGTTGATTTATTTGCCAAACATAGTGGCTTACCAGCGAACATGCTAGATAAGGTCATTAGGAATGCACAAAAGAAAGGACTTATGGAGAATTGGCCAATGCGCATCCAAACCACTGCATTAGGATTAAACTATTTGAATGATACCCTCAGTTATTTTTTTTCTGAGGAGTTTGAACCATTCAAAAATACTTTGTCGAAAGAGAATATCATCCAGATCAAACAGATTTAGTTTTTACGTGTCGGAGGGTGATCATTTTATCTACTTTCTACTAAAATATTGTGAAAAATAGCTTCTTGTAATCTACACTTAGCTGCAACAATCTATATTTCTCCCAAATTTTCACCTAAAGGCCTCAAAGTGTATCTAATAAAAAAATTTCCCCCATTATTACTATTGATAGCTTTTGCTTTGATCTCAACGCAAGTTTTCACTTCAGAATCCAAACAGGATGAGCATCAGGATACAGGGGCTGCATGTGAAGGATTTGGTCCTCAAACACCCCGTGACATTGATCAAAAATCGGGTGAAAACCCACTAACATTTGCTTTGGCTTCACCTTACAATAAAATGAATTTGTGTAATATTCACCTACATAACCATGCTGAACACAAAGCTCGTGACTTTGCGATTTATGCAGGAGAAGGGGAGCATGGCCATGGTGGCGGCTATCAATGTGCGATGAGTAAAAAGTTAACGGTAGCTGAATTAGAGAAACCTACCGCACCCATTTGCAAAGGATTGAAACCTGGAGATACTATAGAGGTACATTGGGTCTACTCTTCTTGCGATGTTAGCCCAGGTAAAGGATTAGAATCTTGCTCCTCAAAGCGTTGTGCTAATCCTGATTTAAGAGTGGAAACTCAGGTATTTACTCTGGTGAACGATGCTGCAGCACTTGATTTTAATGATTTTAATTATCAAGGTGCGGTAAAGGATGGTTTTCATCAAGCCGCCTCACTGCCAAGTGATACAGGCAAGGCCGTAGAGTTTTTAGGATCAACGACGGGTATAAAATACAGTGAACAGAGTTGCTCGCCTTTACAAGTCACATGGAACGTACGTCCTCAATGTGCCAAATTAGATATTAATAGCATTGGAAAATGGTGTGCAGAAGATACTATTTTTGATGAGAAATCTGCTCATGGTGTGCGTAAATTAGTCACTAATCCCAAGTTGCTTTCAAAAATCAAATAAGATCAAAGACAAATTTTAACATCAGTAGGTTAACAGTGTTTTTGTTTATAGGAATTTAGATTTTTTCAAAGATTAAATCCCAAATTCCATGACCTAAACGCTGTCCTCTTTTTTCAAATTTTGTCACTGGGCGAAAATCAGGGCGTGGAACATATCGATTATCTTCAGCCTGATTTTTAAAGCCTTTCGCTTCCTTCATGACCTCTAGCATATTCTCCGCATAGGGTTGCCAATCTGTCGCCATATGAAATAGCCCACCTTCTATAAGTTTATGGTGAATGGTCTCAACGAATTCTGTTTTGACAATGCGTCGTTTATTGTGGCGTTTTTTATGCCAAGGATCGGGAAAATAAAGTTGAACCCGCTGCATAGCATTATCTGCAAACATCCAATCTAAGGCTTTAATGGCGTCGTCATTGATCAGTCTTAGATTTTTTATCTGGCTTTGTTCAATATCAATTAAACATGAACCAACGCCAGGTGTATGGACTTCAATGCCGACAAAATTTAGATGAGGCTCAGCAAGAGCTTGTTCGATTAAAGAGGTTCCCATGCCAAAACCTATTTCCACAACTAAGGGGGCTTCTCTGCCAAACTCTTTAGGCCAATCGACTAAAGATTGTTGCAATGGGATGCCAAATACCGGCCACAGAGTTTGCATGGCTCTATTTTGCCCTGCAGTCATCCTACCTTGTCTTCGCACAAAGCTGCGAATAGGTTGTTGTTTAGGATTGATAATTTGTGGATCAGGGCTTTGTGGGTCGTTGTTTGTCATGATTCAGAGGTATGGAGTTAAAAATTTTATAAACGGGATCATAGCATTTTGTCATACCTTTGCGCAGTGCCAAATAATAAATTCCATGAATCAACTGACTTTAAAGAAAAATGCAGTTATTCTTAGTGTTAAAATGATTATTTGTATGGATAGGTTTAATGTTTGCTTGGCCTGATTTGCCCAATTACCATGCACTGGCTGTGCTGGTTTTGACGCTTTTCGCTTTGTATTTATTTCGGCGAGAAGATATTCCTTTAGAAACTTCTTCTTTGGCTATTTTGGCTATTTTGGCTATAGGATTTTCAGTTTTTCCATTTATTCAAGATGGCAAAGTGCTTGAACCCCAACAGTTATTCTCTGGATTTGGTCACGAAGCATTGGTAACAGTGAGTGCTTTAATGATTATTGGCCAAGGTTTAGTGCGAACAGGAGCATTAGAACCCATAGGACGTAATTTAGCCAAACTGTGGAAAATTAGACCTTCACTCTCCTTGCTACTGACATTGATTATTGCCGCTGCACTCAGTGCTTTTATGAACAATACCCCTATTGTGGTGTTATTTTTACCTATTTTGATTAATGTGGCTGTTCGAACCGGGAGCCCAACTTCTGGAATGTTGTTACCGATGGGGTTAGCCACCTTGATTGGCGGGATGTCTACTACTATTGGTACATCGACTAACCTTTTGGTGGTTAACGTTGCTCATGATTTAGGGTTGGCTCGATTGGGCATGTTTGACTTTTTTCTGCCTGCTTCCATATCAGGAGGGGTGGCTATTCTTTATTTATGGTTGGTTGCGCCTAAAATTTTACCCGTGAGGCTTGCTGCTATTTCTGATATTAAACCGCGTTTATTCACCGCTTATTTGAATGTGAATGAAGAAAGCTCTGCCAACAATCAAACCATTTCGGAACTGATTAGGCTAACTGAGGGCGCGATGAAAGTAGATGCCTTGCAACGAGGTTCGGATAAGAACCTTATTCCTTTACCAGATACGGTTGTTAAAGCTGGTGATCGTTTGCAAGTGAAGGATACTCCCGAAAATTTGAAAGAGTTTGAATCTTTATTAGGCGCTACTTTATTTTCGGGGCAATATAAATTAGATGAGGACCATCCTCTTCGAGCTGAAAAGCAAAAACTTGCTGAAATGGTGATCATTCAAAGTTCTGGTCTTATCGGCAGAACACTTAGTCAGGCTAATTTTGCTCATCGTTATAAAGTTTCCACCGTTGCCTTGCATCGAGGGGGCAGGGCTATGGATATAGGACGTAGTTCTATTGGTCGCGTGGTTTTACAAGTAGGTGATATTCTTCTTATTCAAGGGACTGAAGAGCAAATTGAACAGATGAAAGAACGCCAAGGGCTGCTCATTTTGGATGGTGTTTCCGATTTAGCTCACACCAGCAAAGCGCCTCTAGCATTAGCTATTATTGGCGTTGTGGTGTTAACAGCGGCGACAGGCATGTTGCCCATTGTTGTCAGTGCAATTTGTGGTGTACTGGCAATGTTGCTAACCCAATGTTTAAATTGGCGAGAAGCTTCCTCAGCATTGAGCACCCAAGTCGTTATGATTGTTGCTGCCTCATTGGCTCTAGGATCTGCATTAATGGAAACTGGGGGCGCACAATATTTGGCGGAGTTTTTTGTTGCCGCCTCTTCAAGTTTGCCGCCTGGTGGTGTGGTGAGTGCATTGATGTTGTTGATGGCTATATTAACCAATATTGTCTCCAATAATGCAGCGGCAGTAATTGGGACTCCAATAGCTATTTCGGTAGCGGATCAGTTGGCTATGCCTGCTATACCCTTTGTTTTAGCCGTTTTATTTGGTGCCAACCTAAGCTATGCCACACCAGTCGCATACAAAACCAATTTGTTAGTAATGAATGCTGGAGGCTATAGTTTTACCGATTTTCTGAAAGTTGGCATCCCTTTGATTGTACTGATGTGGGTTACCTTATCTTTTTTATTAAGTTACCTTTACCTATAAAACTGACCCTCTATGATGAAACAGAACCTTCCTGTAGACGCTGAGACTTTTCATTCAACTATTTTACAATGGTTTGAAATAAATGGACGCAAAAACCTTCCTTGGCAGCTTAACACCAATTCATATACTGTATGGATTTCGGAAGTCATGTTACAGCAAACTCAAGTGGAGACGGTGATCCCCTATTTTTTGCGCTTTATGCAACATTTTCCCGATGTAGAATCACTCGCCCAAGCAGAACTGGACAGCGTGCTGCATTTCTGGAGTGGCCTTGGCTATTATGCAAGAGGGCGTAACATTCATCAGGCTGCCAAAAAGATAGTAAGTGAGTTTCAAGGGAAGCTTCCCAAAGATCTTGAACAACTTCAAACTTTACCCGGTATTGGACGCTCCACGGCTGGGGCTATACTGTCATTAGGACATGGACAGACTGCAAGTATTTTAGATGGTAATGTGAAAAGAGTATTAGCAAGATGTTTCAATATCGAAGGTTATGTTGGGGAATCTAAAATACTGAAAAAGTTTTGGTCTATTGCCGTGCAACTTACGCCGAATGAGAGTTGCCAGCAATATAATCAAGCCATGATGGATATGGGGTCACTCGTTTGTAGAAGAACCAAGCCCCTATGTGATGCTTGTCCAGTGAGTGATTATTGTCAGGCACTTAAGCTGAATACCATTGACTTATTGCCCACCAAAAAAGCCAAAAAAAATAAACTGGTGAAAGCTCATTCATTTTATTGGATTGAAGATGAGCAACATCGAGTGTTCTTGGTTAAACGACCACCCGTGGGGATTTGGGGCGGTATGTGGTGTTTGCCCACGAAAGATGATTTGCCTTTCACTAAAAATAGAATAATTGAGAACCAGATTAAATCTACTTTCAAACAGGAGTTCACTCACTTTTCCATGCAAGGTACTATCTATAATCTATCGGAGCCAATGCCAGCCTTTATCATGGACGCTGGTGAATATACTTGGTACGATCCAGTCAATCCTCAGCCCTTGGGGTTACCAACACCCATCGCTAATAATATTAAGGTGAATAGACATGAGTAGAACAGTTAATTGTCAAAAACTTAATCAGGAGCTTCCTGGTCTTACTTTTTTGCCATATCCCGGAGATTTGGGAAAAAAGATCTACGAACAGATTTCGCAACAGGCTTGGCAACAATGGCTAAAACATCAAACCATGTTAATTAATGAAAAAAGATTAAGTTTAGCGGATCAAGCTGCAAGAGAATATTTGGCTTCAGAAATGGAAAAATTTCTATTTGGTGGCGATTATGAGAAGCCAGAAGGGTATATTCCACTAAAAAATGACTAGATTGTTCATTTTTTTCAAAATCAACTTGACTTCAAAATCACAAAACGCTTTAATACGCACCTTGCAATGGCCTGGTAGCTCAGTCGGTAGAGCAGCGGATTGAAAATCCGCGTGTCGATGGTTCGATTCCGTCCCAGGCCACCATTAAATCTCTCTGTAAAAAGCCCCCCATTTTTTAGATAATCCTTTAGAGTTTTTTAGCCATTTCTGCTTAGCTTTAAAGATGATTATATTTTTTTTTCAAAAACTCCCATCGATAGCTGTTTTAATGTACACTTTTAGTATTCCTGTTTAATTCGTTAACCCTTTGAATAATTTGTATCTTCGAGTCATTTTTTTGCTAATAATGGCGCTGCCAAATTTTGTTTTAGCGGAAGATTCGGCTGTGCAATCTTTAAGTTTTGCACCAATGAGTTCGCTCAACAGCAAAATGCCTGATAGTATTTCAGGAATTGTGCAGGATAAAACTGGCTATTTGTGGATAGCCACCTTCAATGGATTGTATCGATATGATGGCCGTAATTACAAAAGCTTTAAACACGATCCTAGAGATAATAACAGCCTCTCTGATAATTTAGTTATCAGTATTCACCTTTTACCTAATGGTTCTTTGCTTTTAGCAACGGCCCATGGAGGTATTGTTTCTTTCAATCCAAAAACGGAAACTTTTGATTCTCTTCAGCTAGTAGGGATTGATTTTAATTCCGTTAAGGTACAGTCACTTCTTGTAGATGGTGATAATTATTGGATTGGAACCTTTCAAGGGTTAATGAAATATAACACTCAAACCCAACAAATAACTCGTTATATTCATAATCCTTTAGATGAGTTTGCCTTACCCGGAAGACTCGTGAATTCAGTGATTAGGGATAAATCTGATCAGCTATGGGTTGGCACTGATTCTGGACTGGCTATTTTAAATACAAATACGGATGAATTTACCCAGTTTCCTCTAGAAGATAAGGCTACATTTTCAGAACAAATTACCACCTTGTATCTTGATACAGATGGTTCCGTATGGGTAGGCACAGAACAGCAAGGGTTGTTCCATATTACAGGTGCTGGCAGTCGTATTGAGCAAGTTAAGTTCGAAGTGGGAAAATTATGGGTACGAGAGATCCTGCGGCTAAAATCTGGAGAGTTATGGGTCGCTACTGATAATGGTGTGTATGTTGTTCCCGCTTTTGGAAATCCCCCTATACATTATCAGAATAACTCTGGTGATCCTTTGAGTTTGGGGGATGATGATGTTTGGACCATCTATCAAGATGAGAGTGATTTGGTTATTATCGGCACAACTAAGGGGTTGTATAAGTCAGCGCCTGATTTAGCTAATTTTAGAAGAATGTTGCATGGCCCATTATCGATAAATTCCTTATCAAACAATTACATTACCGGAATTGCCGAAAATAAGGATGGACAAGTCTTATTCTCCACTCTGAGCGGGTTAGATGTTTTTTCCCCTGTGCAAAATCAAATTCGTCGTGTTGCTCTCCCATTAACGCGGACGGAATTTAGTAATCGACTGCAATCTATCCTCGTTGATAACATAGGCAGAGTTTGGCTGGGTGACAGTAACGGCCATATTCTTATTTTAGATAATAATTATCGTTTGTTACAAACACTTCCTATGGCTGCAGAATTATCAGGGGTTAGTAACAAAGTATTATTTATTCATCAGACTTCAAGTGGAGATATATGGATTGGTTCGGAAAGAAAACTTATTCGTATTGCATCTGGCACATTTTCTATAGCTCGATCTTTTGAAATATCTGGTGGACACATTCTGGAGCATGCCGCAAGTATCGATATGGTTGAGGACAGTGAAGGCTTTCTTTGGTTTGCCACAAGAGGGGCGGGCCTTATCAAATACAATCCCAAAACTGATCAAGGACAACGTTTCTACCATCAATCCGATCAACCTTCATCTTTAACTCAGGATACATTGAATAATTTGTATATTGATGCCGAGCAATCTCTTTGGATTGCTTCAACCAATGGACTCAATAGACTTACAAAAGATCAAACTCATACATTTAAACCCACATTTGAAACATGGCTTGAAAATGATGGCTTGTCTGATGCAGACATCCGTGGGATCAGGCAAGATGCATTGGGATGGCTTTGGTTATCTACGGGGAGTGGATTAAGTCGCATAAATCTTCAAACAAAAAAAATAGAAAATTTCTCTGAAGAGGATGGACTACAGAACTCTTCCTTTTCTCCTCGTGTTGTTTTGGCTAGTCACCAAGGTGATTTTTATTTTGGTAGTAATTTAGGCGTTTCTGTGATCTCACCTGAAAACTTTAAGCGTAATTTGTTTTTACCTAAGTTGGCGATCGTGGAAATTAGTATTAGACAAGGACCGTGGCAAATTACTTCTTTAGCTAGAAGTACTTTGGAACATGATCATAATGATGTTCAATTTAAAATAGCTGCTTTTGATTTCCACCAACCCTATTCAAATTATTATAGATACCGATTGGTGGGAAACGATTTAAATTGGAGTGATAATCAAACCAGTAACCTCATTAGTTATACAAATCTAAGTAGTGGGTACTACCGTTTGGAGGTTCAGGGTACGAACAATGATGGTTTTTGGAGCAAAGATACTGCAACCTATAGTTTTTCCATTACACCGCCTTGGTGGGGTAGCCAATTAAGTTATGCTTTGTATTTTTTGATATTTATCAGTTTTGTGTATTGGTTATATTTAAATCACAAACAAAGTTTGAGAAAAGAGCGTGCTATTGCGGAGCATTTAAGAAGAAACGATAAATTAAAAGATGAGTTTTTAGCGGTGATCTCCCATGAGTTGAGGACCCCCTTAACAGGTATCATCGGGATTTCTGAAGCGATGATGGCTGGTAGTTCTGGAGCTCTCAACGATAGGACGCAAAAGGGGTTGGGGTTGATAGTCAATAGTGGTAAACGACTAGCGAGTTTAGTGAACGAAATACTCGATTTCAAGAAATTAACCCATAAAAAACTTAAAATTCAGTTAGATAATGTGGATTTACGCTCAGCAGTTCAGGTTGTTAGCGCGACTTGCCAACCATTGATTGAAAATAAACCGATTAATCTCCGTGTAGAGATTGCAGATGACATTCCTAATGTGTACGCGGATAGTAATCGTTTATTACAAATTCTTTATAACTTGGTGGGTAATGCCATTAAATTCACTGTAGAAGGTACAGTGACCATTCGTGCAACCAACAAAGAAAATCAAGTAGAGGTGATGATCGAGGACACTGGAATAGGTATACCCAAGGAACATTTAGGCACCATATTTTTACCCTTTGAGCAATTAGAATTATCCACCACAAGGGAATATATGGGGAGCGGCTTAGGATTAGCCATTACCAGTTTATTAGTAGAGCTCCATGCTTCTGAACTAAAAGTGGACTCTGCGGTTAATGTAGGCTCACGCTTTTATTTTTGTTTAGATAAAGCAGAGGGTGCTAAAATCATCAATAGGAAGCCCCAGGAGGATTTTCCACTGATTGATAGCATTCAATCAGTCCACTTACCTGTTAATGAGACAGCGGTTTTTAATAACCAGCCTCAAACGGGTCCATTAATTATTGTTGCAGATGATGAAGCGCTTAACCGTACGGTGATTTGCGAATTTCTTAATTTGTCAGGCTATCGAACTATTGAAGCTGATTGTGGTGAGGCTGCATATCATTTGTCAATTTCTGAACATCCTGATTTAGTGATACTGGATGTAATGATGCCAAAAATATCAGGTTATGATGTCTGTAGAGAACTCAGAAAACAATTCAGCCCGATTGAGCTTCCTGTTTTACTCATTTCAGCCCATAGTGAGCCTCAGGATATAGTTGCGGGTTTTGATGCTGGGGCGAATGATTATATTTCAAAACCTGTTGAAAAAAATGTACTTTTAGCCAGAACACGTACATTAGTGATGCTAGGAGATGTAAAAAGGGCCCATCAAGAAGCTGATGAAAAGTTGGCGCTACAGAAAGCTTGTCATCAATTGTCACGCTATTTCCCCAGAGCTTTAGTGGAAAGATTACTGAATCATGAACAACCTGATGAGTTTGAAGCCTCAAGAAGACTTATTACGGTACTATTTGCTGATTTGGTTGGTTTTACCGAATTGACAGATAGATTTGAAGCGGAAGTGATTACTGATCTTCTTAACCAATTCATACATGAAATGAATCATCTGATAGAAAGTCATCAGGGAGTTTTAAATGAAGTGATGGGAGATGGCTTGCTGGTATTAATTGGTGCACCAGCAGCGCTGGATAAACATAGTCAGGCACAGGAAGCTGTTAAGCTCAGTATTGCTATGCAGATGAAAATGAAAAAATTAGGTAAGGATTGGTTGGCTCAAGGCCTTGATCATAATGTTAAACTGAGAATTGGCCTGCATCAAGATTTCGCCACAGTGGGTAATATAGGTGCAGAAAACCTTATCGCCTATCGTGCGATAGGAAGTGGTGTTAATTTAGCCAGTCGACTACAGGCTGATTGCCCACCTGGTTTTGTGCGTTTAACCTACCCCATTTATGCTTTAACCAGAGAAACATTTATTTTTCAAACTCTTGAAGAATGTCATTATAAAGGTTTCCATCACCCCCATAGAGTTTGCACTCTTGATCCAGAAATTAACCAGTTTACATTTTAAGTCGAGTGAAATCTTAGGCATCTTTACAGGATAAGCATTGTCGCTTAAATTTTCGGCTGTTATTCAACATCCAGGCTTTGGTTTGGTTTTGCGTGAGATAAGGTAAACTTGCCATCCAGCGGCTATCAACTGCTAAGAAGCTAGAAAATCCCTGGTGGAGTATTCATCTTTGAATAGAATACAACGGTACTATGTTGATCCTTGTTGATCCTTGTTGATCCTTGTTGATCCTTGTTGATCCTTGTTGATCCTTCTATTAAAGAGGACGGCAGCAAGATGGGTTATTTGGCTGTTAGCGTCTGGTTTTTAATCTGTTGCTGATATTCATTTTTCATTTTATTAATTTCTGCAATGTTAATGCTAGAAGTTGAAAGTCGAGCTACGGCTCTTTTAGCTGACTTGTTACCATTGTCTGAAGCAATCATAAACCAAGCTAAAGCTTTGCTGTCATTTTGTTCAACGCCTTGGCCTTTGAGATAAAGTACGCCAACATTGTGTTGTGATGCAGCATGCCCTTCTTTAGCTGCTCTTAAAAAGAGTTTGAAAGCTTTTTTGGAATTTTGAGGTATGCCAGAATTGGGTGGGGATTGGTAATAGAGATTGCCAAGTTGGAATAAGGCTTCTGGAACACCTTCTTCGGCCAATTGACGTAAACGGCTCCATTCTGAAATGTATATAGTTGTTCCTATATTTTGTCTTTCAGCATATGCGTCAACAGAGCTGAATGCTGCCATCGACAAGATAAGGGATAAAAAGTAAATTTTAATGTTCAATAGTTTCGACATGGACTACATTTATGTTTAAGGATATTATTATTTTTTAATTTTAGCATAGTTGTTAAACAGAAATTAGTGAAAAGTTGTGTAACAAAATGTGTAATATTCACACTTTTTTTTGTTATCACTTAGAATTTAGCCACATTACAAGTTGATTTTGAATATTTTAGCAGGAAAAGAACTAATATGCATGGATCTCAGATAAAAGCTAATGAACTTTCCAAATTTGAGTTATTTAAAAATTTAACACCTAACGATATTGAATCTGTTAGTAAGTACATACATTGTAGAAATTATCCGAAAAAATCGCAGTTGATCTCTGAAGGTGATCCCTCCCATTGTATCTTTTTCATCTTATCAGGTTCTGTAAAAGTGTATTTGGATGATAGTAACGGCAAAGAGATTATTGTGAATCAACATGCCGTGGGGGAGTTTTTTGGAGAATTGGGATTGATACAGGGTATTAGTCGTACTGCTAGTGTTGTGACTCTAGAAACTTCCCAATTGGGTATTATGGCGGATAGTGATTTTAAAACTTGTATGCGTAATCATCCAGCTATTATGATGAATTTAATCCAAAACTTAGTGACCAGAGTCGTTGAAGCGACAGAAACTATCCGAAGATTGGGGTTGATGGATGTCTATGGGCGTATTGCTGTAACTTTCTTAAATTTAAGTGAGGAAGTTGATGGTAGAAGAGTGATCCGTAAAAAGCTTACACAGCAAACCATTGCTAGTCATGTGGGCGCTTCTCGAGAAATGGTTGCTCGAATTTTAAAAGATCTAAAGGCTGGACAATATATTACTATGGAGAAAGGCGAAATAGAGCTACTTAAACCACTTCCCCATGAATGGTAGTTATCTGGCTCTCAGAAAATATATCTTTTAGTTCCTGAGAACCAATGAGGATATTTGGTTTTGGATATTTACCTTTCTTTGTCGAAACAAATAATATTCTGTCAGTTCACAAAGGCGATTAATTATTTGACTGATTCGGAGAGTTTTCTAAAGTCGATGATATCTTGATAGAGAATTTTACCCACGATAATCCCATTAATGGAATGAGACTTCAACTCTTTGAGTTTTTTTACATCGTTCAGGCCAAACAATCCTCCATTAATAATAATGGGCATATCAATTTCTGATTGTAATTTTTCAATAAATTGGAATGGACTGATATCTGTATTCGTGGTTTTATTGGTGCAAATCAGGCCCGACAATCCCTCTTTGGCTAAATTGGTGGCTAACTCGGGTAATGTATTTCCATAATGGTCGGATAACGCTTGATAGGGCCATAAACCATCTTTTAATTCAATGGATAAATATATTTTATTAGGAAATTCAGTGCACATACCTTCAAGATAATCAGGATCTTTAAAGGTACGACTACCAACAACGACATGATCAACGCCTGTATCTAACCAAATTGACACATGATCCTCGTGTTTAACACCACCTGCGATTTGACAGCTAATACGGGGGAATTTCTGCTTAATTTCTCTAACAAGGCGTACGTTTTCAGGTTCCCCAGTTCTAAAAGCATCAATATCCGTGAGGTGTAGACATCTTGCGCCAGCATCAATCCAGCGTTGTGCCACCTCAAAGGGGTTTTCCTTGATGGTTACTTTAGGTTCATCAGTAGATGGTTGATACGAATGAACACAAAAACCACCTTTTAAATCTAAAATAGGGATAACCTGCATTTAGGGAATATCTCCAAAAAATTAATGATAATATCGGTATTTGGGTCGTCTATCATAAACATAGACTAAATTGGGAATATGTGTTGTAAAAGAGTAAGTTCTGATAATTTTATTTAAACCTCAAACTGGTCCTTTAAGGTAGAACAAGTATCGATTCAACTGCATTAAAGTTTGAGTATTCTAAAGACTGTATTGCGGATATTCCACAAATAATTACTTGAATTTGTGGTATTGTTTGGAAAATACGCAATGTTTTGGAAAAATAAACTTTACTGCTATAGTTCTTCTTAGGTAAACGATGAGCATTAACAAATAGAGGGGCGTCTTTGATCACAATTAATCAATTAAAAATTAGACTCCACATTATGATGGATGTAGTAGGGCGGCATTTTGGTTATCTTATTAAAGAGCTGAAAAAGGATATTAAAACGGGGGCTTGGTGGTGGTTCAAAAATAGACATCAACATCAAATTATGGAGTTGGCTATTTTAGAGTTAAACCAACAATTAGATTCTGAACATTTTGATTTTTCAATGGTTTTTCAACTATTTGCACGATTTAATGTCCGTCAGGAAACCAATGTTCAGGCTGAATGGTATCTGCAGGCACATCAAAAACTGGTTAAATTGCATCAGGAATTATTTAAAAAAGATATATTAACCGCTGATTTGTTTAGGCCAGTTTTAACTGAATTAAAATTTATTGTGGAGGCTGATCAGTTTCATCGGGAATGGTCTCTTCAATTATTGCAACAGAGGGTAATGATGATGTATCAACAATTATTAGATCAAGTTGAGCAATTAAAACAGAGTAAAAATGAGCAAATTAATCTTGAGAACAAAAAGTTGTTGGTAGAACAAAAGAAAATCGAGCTAGAAACCATCCAAACACAAAAGCAAGCAATTGCTTTGCAAAAGGAGAAGGCGCAAATTCTCAAAGAGAAAGTAATTGAGGAAAAGTTACTCCGAGAAACCAAGAAACAAGAAAGCATTGAATTACAAAAAAAATTAGAGTTAGAAAATGAAAGAGATATACGTGTCGCCGCAGAAATTAGAAAGATGCAGTTGGAGAAGTCAATGCAAGATATTGCTGGACAATGGGAACAGCAGCTAGGTAAGAATAGCGATATAAGCGAGTCATAAAGAACTATAATGGTTGAGGTAGTATGGGTATAGCGATAAGCTAACTGAAATTAGGAAGAGAGTAACTTCTGACATTTTTCCTGATTGAACCTTAGGCTAAAAGTCTTATCTGGCATTTTTACCGTGACAAGATTCATTTGATCAGAATAGGACTCTGTTAAAACTTCAGTACAAATTTTCCAATCTTCGACATCTAAGGGTTGTTGCACCTTTATTTCTTGATAGATCCAAAGCACATCCAAGTTCACGTCCATTCCAACCCAATGAAGGTTAAGAGGTGCTTCTCTGGACTGAATAGAGAAATTAGCCTCTAAATAGTTTTTTACTGCTGGCTCTGAGTTCTCCAAAAGGTGCTTTTTGCCATGAATTTGTTGAATTCTTTGCTCTATATCGTTGCTAAAATATCGATGACTAATCTCTAAGGTAGTTTTATCCTGAGAAAGTTGTATTTTGGTGATGCCCATATGAAACTGATGGGCATGACTTGGCTGCTGAACAAATAACAGTAACAGAGAAGCTGTAGCCAACAGCTCAGTCAGATTTCTTTTCATTTGCATCGGTATCCAGGTCTGTTTCATCTTCTTGGCTAAGCTCTTCTTGTGAATCTTTCATAAGATTTTTTTCCTTTTTTTCTTTGAAGAGTTCCAAACGGGACTTAATTGGGCGGCGTGGCCAATAATTATTATAAATATTGGTGTCTGCGGTTTCCAATTTTTCATCTAGAGCCACAGACTTGATTTCCCCTTGAGTGATTTGAAAAATTGAAACTTGTTTTGGATCTCTTCTCCAGATTTCTGCAGGTATGACACGATGAATTTTAGAACCATCCATTAACTCTATATCTAATATTAATGGCATGACTAACCCACCTAGGTTAGTCAACTGTAATCGGTAGAAATTTTCTTTTGTATTCAACAGTTGCTTTTCATTTTCCTCAAGATTTTTAAGACTTTTACTGTATTCGTTTCGCTCTTTGTTGGTCACCGTAAATTCATCCTGTTCATCATACAAATCTGAGATAGAGGGGTCATTGATTAGACGATGATCGATGGACTTATTCAAAAGTTCTGTTTGAGATTCGGGGATCTCCTGCTTTCTGGCACGTTTATAGGCTGATTCGATCTCAGGATCTTGAGTATCTATGGTTAACCAATCAATTTTATCTAAACTGATATCCACATGATCTGTGGTATAAAACCAACCTCGCCAAAACCAATCTAAATCAATGCCAGAGGCATCTTCCATGGTTCTGAAAAAATCAGCTGGATAGGGATGTTTAAATTTCCATCTTTGAGCATATTGGCGAAAAGCGAAGTCAAAGAGGTCGCGTCCTATAATCGTTTCTCGTAGGATATTCAAGGCGGTGGCAGGTTTAGCATAAGCATTGTTGCCAAACTGCATTAAGCTTTCTGAGTTAGTCATAATGGGCACTTGTTTTTCACTACTCATGTAAGCGACTATATTTCTGGGTTCGCCCCTCCTGGATGGATATTTTTCTTTCCATGATTGTTCTGCCAAAAACTGAACAAATGTGTTTAGGCCCTCATCCATCCAAGTCCATTGTCGTTCGTCAGAGTTTACTATCATGGGAAAATAATTGTGCCCAACCTCGTGGATGATGACGGAGATAAGACCAAATTTAGTCCGCCTTGACCATGTTCTTTGACTAGGATCTTTTTTATCAATTTCAGGTCTTGGTCCATTGAAGCAGATCATGGGGTATTCCATACCGCCTACCGAACCATTGACAGAAATAGCGACTGGATAGGGGTAGTCTAATGTGTATTTGTTATAATTTTCGATGGTGTGAATAACCGCTTTTGTAGAGTATTTCCCCCAGAGTGGATTGCCCTCTTCTGGATAATAAGACATGGCCATAACATTATTTTTACCACTTTTTATGCCTTGTGCATCCCAAATAAACTTTCGAGAAGAAGCCCAAGCAAAGTCCCGTACATTTTTGGCACTGAATTTCCATGTTTTAGTCCCTTGAGTGTGATTTTTTTGATGCGCTAAGGCTTCGGCCTCTGTGACGATTTCAATGGGATGATCCGATGATTGGGCTTGTTTCAGCCTTTCCTGCTGCGAGGCATCTAAAACAGTACTGGCATTGGTTAGTTCCCCGGTCGCTGCAACTATGTGATCATCTGGTACGGTAAGTTCAACATCAAAATTTCCAAAATCTAGAGTGAACTCGCCATTGCCTAAAAACTGTTTATTTTGCCAACCCATCACGTCGTTATATACCGCAAGTCTTGGATACCAGCGAGATATTTCATAAATATTGTTACCATCTTTCTCAAAGTGCTCGTATCCACCGCGACCACCTAATACTTTTTGGTTTGCTACATTGTATTGCCATTGGATATGAAATTTAAAAGCTTTGGATGTTGCTAGTGGTTGCTTTAGATCAATCCGCATCATGGTTTTTACGATCTGATAGTGGATAGGCTGATTATTTTTGTCTGTTACTGCTAAAATTTTGTATCCACCATCAAAGTCTTGAGACTTCAATGTTGCGGCTAAAGCGCGGAAACTCAATTTGTTTTCAGTGGGTGAGGGCGCAGCATTTAGAAGATCGGAGCTTTTTTGATAACGGTTTTGATCTAACTGGATCCAAAGATAATCTAATTGATCAGGAGAGTTATTGGTGTAGTTTATCCACTCTTCTGCATGGATACTCTGTTTATCATCATCAAGAGCTGCTTTGATTTGATAATCTGCTCTTTGTTGCCAATAATTATGACCAGGTTTTCCAGAAGCTGTGCGGTAATCATTGGGTGTGGGAAGAAGTTCATCGAGTTGACGGAATTTATCTTCGAAAGGCGCTGCTGCCATGGTGACAGATATAACCGCACAATATCCTAAAAGGATATAGGATAGACGCTTCAAGTTGATCATTATTAACCTCTTATTATTATTTTTTTGTATCTGGTTTAAGGTGTTTATCCAGCCAAGCTAAAACTAAATCATGCCACTGAATGGCGTTTTCTGGTTTTAATACCCAGTGATTTTCATTGGGAAAATATAAAAACTGACTCTCAATGTTTTGTCGTTGCAATGCAGTGAATGCCCCTAAAGACTGACTTTCAGGAATTCTAAAATCCTGACCGCCTTGAATGACAAACATAGGTGTTTTCCATTGATTGACGTAGTTAACTGGATTATGTTTCTCATAATTGGCTGCGTAATCAAAATAAGTGCCTTTATTTTCTCTTTCGGTGAACCAAAGTTCTTCGGTAGCAAAATACATCATTCGATTATCGAAGACGCCATCATGGTTTACCAAGCACTTAAAACCATCACTCCAATGGCTAGCAATCCAGTTGATCATGTAACCACCATAGGATGCCCCTAAGGCACAGGCATTCTCTCCATCAATAAAAGAATATTGTTTAACGGCAGCTGCAAAGCCTTTTTTCAGATCTTCTAAGGGTTTTCCTCCCCAATCTGTTTGAATAGAATCAGTAAATTGTTGTCCATATCCTGTGGAACCATGAAAATCGATCATCACAGCTACATAACCTGCTGCTGCGTAGATTTCTGGATTCCAGCGATAATGGAATTGGTTATAAAAACTGCCTTGGGGTCCACCGTGAATTAAAAATGCCATGGGGTATTTGTTTTTTGCATTGAAATCAGCAGGTTTGACTATGTATCCATGAACTGTCTCGTCGTTCCAACCTTTAAATGAAAACTGTTCATAATCACCAAGTTGCACTGTTGACATCAAGGGTTTGTTAAAATAGGTCAGTTGCTGAGGAGGGATCTTTCCATTGATCGAAAGTTTAAATACTTCACTCGGATTTTTCATATCATTATGCAAATACACAACTTGTTTATTAGCAATTTGAATGGCAGAATTTTTACCCTGAGTGATTAAAGCTGTTGGTTTTCCGGTGGCGATATCGACTTTGTAAATTGAATGATTGCCATTATCCTGCGTGGTTACAATGAGATCTTTACTGTCATTGGTAAATGTCATTGAGTCTATGGAACGATCCCAATCATGAGTGAGAGATTTTTTTTCACCAGATCCTAAGTTGACTAACTGAATTTCAAACTTATCTGCTTCATAAGCTGGTACCGACATGGCGGTATATGCCATCCAATGGTTGTCTGGGCTGACAACAGGGAGACTATCCCAAGCTTTATTTTCTATTGTAAGGTTAGTGATTTTTGGGGTATCTTGCTGTATCGGATATTGAAAAATATCAAAATTCGTTGACCAAGGTTCCGTTTTGCCGACATTTTTGGCAGAAAAATAAATAGACTTACCATCAGCGGAAAAATTATATTCTTCGCTGCCTCCAAAGGGTAGCGAAGGGATGTCTGCATCCCATCCATCGGTGATATCAATAATTTTTTTAAGGTCGGCTTCTTGGTTAGCTTCTAAAGGCAATAAAAATAAATGGCTTCTTAAACCATCATTCCAAGTATCCCAGTGGCGTACAAATAATTGCGTGTAAAATTTACCATTGGATTTTTCTGCAAGCTTTTGTTTGATTTTTTCTGCGCTGCAGTCAAGATTATGGCAATTCATATCAACTCTGCTAGAAAAAGCGATATGTTGACCATCAGGTGACAACTTCATGGTTTCAATATTCACAGGAAGAGACGTTAGTTTAGTGGCTTTATTTCCATGAAGGGGTTGTTGCCAGATGGTATTATCGCGAAGGAAAATAATATTTTTATCATCTAATGACCACTGATATTCATTTTCACTGCGAGGTGTATTGGTTAATTGTTTGAGATCTCCTGTGCCTAAATCCATGAGCCATAAGTCATTTGTAGAGGTACTTTCTTTTTCATTAAAGCTTTTCATACTAAAGACTGCTTGTTTCCCATCGTGAGAAATCTGTGGTGCGCCAACTTTTTTGGTGGCTAACATGGTATGAACTGAAAAAGGGTGTTTTTCTGCATAAGCATTCAAACAGAGTATGCTAATTAAACTTAAGCAAACTTTGCTTTTAGATAGACTCATTTTCATGTGATATTCCTTGTTACTAAAGGGATTATATACCCATATTACCAGGTATTACGGGTATCTATGTATTAGAGGGTATTTCATAGAGAAGCATTCCGAAAGTTGAGTTTTGCAATGCTTCAAGCCATGTACTCTTTAATCTTGTCTTTTAGTGGTGGTGTCCACCAGCCCCATGAACATGCCCGTGCTCGATTTCTTCTGCAGTGGCAGGGCGTATAGATAAAATCTCCACGGAAAAGTTGAGAGTTTGTCCAGCTAATGGGTGGTTTCCATCGACAGTGACTTGATCATTTTCTATTTGGGTAATCACCACAGGAACATCGCCTGCATCGGTGGTTGCGGTAAAGCGCATACCTTCAAATAACTCATCCACAGCATCAAAGGCTGTAATTGGAACGAGTTGCACCATCTCGTCAATTCGTTGACCATAAGCTTCTTCTGGTGGAATAGTGATGGAGAACTTATCTCCTTCGCTTTTGTTTTCTAGGGCATTTTCCATCCCAATAATCAGATTTTGGTGACCGTGTAGGTAGGTTAAAGGCTCATTTTTAAAAGAATCTTCTATTAAAAGTTCGTCATCTGCAGTTAAACGGTAGTGGAAGGTGGCAACAGTGTCTTTAGAGATTTTCATTAGATAAAATTTTGTATAGGATAAATTTGTATCATACTCTAGGAACCTGCCCAAGAATAGACTGATCGACTGCGGCCAAGCCCGTTTGGCCAGATTTCCCGATGAATTTCGTTAAATAGTGTCTGACCGAAAACGTATAACGTATTGAATCAAAAGGCAAAGATAGCAATATTGAGTTATTAAAATGTTCAATTATTGAGCCTAAAATGGTATAATTAGCCCATAATGGCAGTTAAACACTCTATCTTCGGCGAAAAAATACAATGCGCGAACCGACT
>Ga0210050_1000899_pt1 | contig 35255 bp, 37 predicted proteins | sample CryGey132114_all_FD_185463 | JGI IMG/M metagenome (GOLD analysis project Ga0210050, IMG submission 185463) | Groundwater microbial communities from aquifer - Crystal Geyser CG22_combo_CG10-13_8/21/14_all (SPAdes) (version 2) | ecosystem: Environmental > Aquatic > Deep subsurface > Groundwater ... | reverse complement strand
GATAGATGACACCATCGTTGGCAATCAGAAATCTTCTGCTGGACAGTCCCATTTCAGGACTCAATGTAGAACTGAAGCTGCACCACAGCAAACCTTGTACTTTTTGCCACTGCCACAGGGGCAAGGTTCATTGCGCCCCACTTTTCCCTGCATAGACTTGGCAACCTGTCGCTCATAGACAGCGCGCCTGTATGGCAACCAATATTCATACATGGCCACGACCGCCTCGGGGATCTGCAGTGCCAGCTTGCCGCGCTGGGCTGGTGTTTTTGTCAGCTTATCCTGCTCAGGCGAGAAGTCGTCTTCACCCAGCAATCCGATTGGCCGGTACCAGGCTTGCCCTTGAGGGGTTTTCAAAAGGGGTTCCCAATCTTTCCAGCACAGTTTCATACCTTCCGTGAAACCGTAGGCCCATCCTTCAGCGTCATCGTATTCTTTACCGCGATATTCACTGGTGCACCAGATGGGGTATATCTCGCGTGGTAGTTGCTCCACTGCAGCAATGATGCTGTTGAAGTGACGCATGATCAGGCTCAGGACGCGGTTAAGCTGCTCAATGCTTTTGACCGGTGGCATCATACTGTCCCCTTCGCCCCATATGCCTGGCATCCATTGTTGAGGCATCAGTGACGTAGGGCCAATGGCGATGGCATGCAAATACCCATCAAGGGTATCCGAGGTCATGGATTCTTCAGACTGCACCTCAAAGAGCAGGAATTGATCGAGTTCTTGCAACTCAATTTCTGTCAAAGGTTCGAATGGGGTGATCATTGGTTGGGCGGCATCAATTCGTTGCCCTATTATCCGACCGACAAGTGTCTTTGGGAACCGGTCGCAGGATGCAGGTCAGACCACTGAATTTGTTGCCGTGCAACACCGGCGAAATCGAATGGCTACTTTCTGACCATCATTTCATACAAGTGAATTTTGGTTCCCGATCAGCAGCAGTCGGTCACAGAACGTCGCCATTAAACATCACCCAACCCGGTGCTGCCGGTTACGAAAGTCAGCTTACTGGCTGCCAAATCCAATGGCCGCCACACGGCATTGGTGGCGGACTTCAACGTGCGGAAGTTCAGGGCGCGTGACTCATAGCCCGAATGCGGACATCCAGGATAGTAGCGGCAGGTTGGTAAGTTTCGCGCTGAAAATGCGGAGGGATATGCACGCCCTGCGAGCTGATCTGAGCGTTCAAGACGCGCCTCGGGCATGAATGACCTGACTCATCCAGCATCGGAAGAGCTGTTCTCCTTGACTTCGGCAAACTTGGTCGCCATCGTCGGGAGTTTATTAGTTGTCATACTGCCACTTATTTGTTTTGTAGCCATTCGTCTTCGAAACCACCCATTCCCGCTGGCACCAATCGCCAACCTTGGGGCGACCGAGTCGCAGCCGCATAGAACACCCGTGCAGCCTCCTGCTCGTATTCGCCCTTGGCGTGCTTGTACTCTACGCCGGGCAAACACTAGACCGCGGCAGGGATGGGTTCAGTGAGCTTCAGAGAGTCTTTGGAGGTGGTTTAACAGGCTTCTGCTCTCCAGTGGTGGGCTGGTAGCCTCCACGAGGCTCAGGACCGTCGGGTACCTTATGGGGTATCGGCTGCCAGCCCTTTCGACCCTGATCCTGTGGTGTTTGCTTTGTCGCCATCTGTTTCCTCCAAAAGTACGTTAACTAGCTCAACTGCTCGAATCTCGCTTCCAAGCACAAGAATGCCCGCTGTATTGGTTCTTGGTCGTTCAAATCCACCCTCTGAGTTCTGCACCCAGGTTTCCTGCAAGTAGAGCTGCTCGGGAGCGGGTGAAGCAGATGAGAAGGAGCGAGCATCATATCGGCCGGCTATTTGCTTGCCGTCTTTGAATGTGACAATCACCCAGTATGGTTGTCGCTGACGAAATACATAGTCCCATGGTTTGGCTACCGGATGAGGCAAGATTCTTTGCAGAAGTTGTGTGGTTCGGAGTCTTCGCCAAAGAAGTGCCAACAGTACGGGTGAAACAAGAACGACGAATGCATAGAAGGCGAAATACATGCCTTGATTCGACGCCCGAAGGCTGGAGTTCTCTACCATAAGGATTGGCCAAAAGAGCAATCCGTAGTTCAAGCAGCTATAAGCTACCGCATCGACAACCTGCTTAGACGAGTCTGCGATGGGTTCGAGGCCAAGCACTGCGTTTGTCTTTAGGAGCAAAAACCCCGGAATAACGAATGCAATGAAGATAAGTAACTTGTCAATGTTCCAGAGGTCCATGGCGCCCCATTTTGAGGCAAAAAATCGTGTCCTTTGGAAAAGAGTCACCTAAATTTTGACCGGCGCTCATTTGATTTCAAACTAAGGGACGTTTCCGATTGGATCGGAAGATCGTCCAGACATTGCATTTGCGCCTTCGCGGTATGGGTAAAGCCAGTCCAGCGGGGGTTCACCACCTCTCCCCCAAAGTTTTGATGCTGGACTGGCCTTCCTGAAAGGAATGCCGTCCCATGCTGAAAAATTCCACCCTCGTTTTGCTGTTAGCCCACGGCATCGCCGCAATGGCGCAAACCGTCGGCGGCAACGTCTTTTGCGCTGGCACGGCGTATGACCCATCACCCGCTTCAGTGTCAATCAGTGGCACCGTTGCCGCATCCGATGTGGGCCTGCCCGGTGCCATTTGGGTGGGTATTGAAGACCCAGGAGTGCCCGGTTACCCAACTGCCTTTTTAACACCCAGTGGTTGGGTGGCCTGGACGACCGGCGGCTTTCCCACTTACGTTGAAACACCTGCACTGGGGTCAACATTTTCTTACTCGGCTTGCATCCCGGCATCACCCGCCGGGGGTGGCTGTGCCGCCACCAGTGCCGACTTTGTTGGGTGGAAGGTCTACGCGGGTTATGGCGTTTTAACGCCTGAGCATCAAGCCTTGATTCAAAAGCGGCGCGCCTCGCTCGATGCAGCCAAACCCTGGCTGCAACAAAAGGGCAAGTGGCGTGCCGACTATGAGGATGACCAGGCCTTTCGCAATGCACTGGTTCATAAGTCAGCCAACGAGGGCCGATGGGGACCCGCGCTAACCATTCCACTGATCGACTGCACCCCGCCTGATTCGGGTGGTCGATGAGTTTGTACCTGAAAGGCCACCTATGGAAACTTTGACTGGTGAACAACAAAAGCGAATTGCCCTGCTGGATGCCTTTGAGGCTAAAACTGCCCCTGCGCGAGAAATTCGCAATGGCGGGATTGATCAGCACGAACAGCAATACCGCGAAAAATGGCTGCAATTGCAGTCCAGTATTGAAGCAACCCGTGGCGATCTGCAAACCAGACTGAAGGGTCTGGGTGCCTCTGATCAATCGATTTCCGCGTCGGTGGCCATTGAGCTGGCCAAACTCACTGAAGGCTATTACGCTGAAAAAGACAGGGCCGCTCGCGAACTCAATGGCACGCTGGTCAAACCGCAAAGCTGGCTTGATTTCCTGAAAGAGTCAAAGTTTGAACAGCCCGATGACCCCATTTTTGACAGTCTGATTGAGGAAGCAGAAAAGGCACCGGATTCCGGCCTGGATGGCTTCAGCCAACAAACAGCCCCCAACATTGTCTTGACCGATTTGCAGGCGCGCGAAGGCAAGGATGGGATCATGGAATACACGCGCGGCTTGACGGTGGCTGTGCGTGATGTCGGCGACCGCCTGGATGTGCGCAAAACCGATGATCGCGACGTCGAAGCCGCACTCAAGATTGCCGCCAAAAAGTTTGACATCGACAAAGGTTTGCTGCTGACCGGTGACACCGCCTTCAAGGTCCGCGCAGCGGAAATCTCTGGAAAATTGGGCTACCCATTGCAAAACACAGAGCCTGAAGTATTAAAGGCTTGGATGAGAGGTAAACAGGTCGCCCAAGGGCTTGAACGCGCGCATATCCCAAGTGTTGAAGCGGGCATCACGGGCGATCCGGTCAAGAACCTGACGACTGCGCCTTTGGGCAAGTCCGTTCTTCGTGCGGATCAAAGAACGATGGAGGTCCTCACAAAAAGCCCCGTGGCAGGTGTTGACCTGCTGGGCGACGGCAAGATATCCATGCCCGATGAACGCATGCTTGCAGCCAACGCCAGTATCAAAGATTTGGGCTATCAGGCAATTCACCAAATAGCCAGAGCTGACCTTGAACAGCAAAACGGTGGCGTTGACCCCGGGTTTGTCGATCTGCTGCGCGAAAAAGGCATTTTGGACACGGATGGCAAGCTCACGCAGCTTGGAACGGATGTGGTCATGGTACGTGATGACCGCGTCATCAGGGAACGCGAAACGCTGGTGCCATCGCAGAAGGCGAACATTGCACAGTATTTCAAAACGTCTGGCGACTACGTGCGGGAGGCTTTTTTGGCGGGGCGGGAAAAGGCCGCACCTGAAGTGGCTGAGGACAAAAAAGAAAAGGTACTCGAAGAGGAAAACGCCTTTCGGGTCGGCGGAAAAATACCTAAAGCCCGCCAAATCGCGTTCGAGGAAGGTATTGAAATTTGAATCACCACGCCCGACCGGAATGGGCATTTTTAAGGAAAAACCATGCAAGCATTGACACCCATCTCTCCGCAAACAATGGCTGAACTGGGCATCCCGACCGACGCCCAACTTCATCCGGTTCGCGATGCCGACAAGCTCGGCATTGAGCTCTCCGGCCCTGAACATGACGATGTTGACGCCCTGGATTTTGTCGAGGTGCATCATGACTGAGGCTAAAAAAGACCTGCGTGAGCAAGTCACGGAACGCATCGTCGTCTCCCTGGAGTCGGGTGTCATGCCATGGCGCAAGGGTTGGAGCAATGAAGGTGGTGTTGCTGCCGGACTGCCCCGCAATGCGGTTTCCGGCCGCATTTACAGCGGCGGTAACCGGCTGATGCTGATGATGCAGGGGATGGACAAGGGCTATGCCGACCCACGCTGGCTGACCTACAAGCAGGCAGCCAGCCTGGGCGGTGGTGTCACCCAAGGCGAAAAGTCAACGCCCATTGAATACTGGGACGAGCTGCCTTTTCATCGTCGCAGGGACGTAGACATCACACACAACGGCGCTCGGGTCACACTGGCTGAAGCCCCGGAAAAATACGCGCAAACGGTCAAACTCTCCAACGGGCAGCAAGTGGACACGCGCCAATTGGTGGTGGAGTCTGGCGGGACCAAATACAGTTGGCGGCAAGCTGAGCGGACCTTGAGCTTGCTGTTCGAAAAAACCAGCCATGCCTTCAACGTTGAGCAATGCAACGGCTTGACCCTTGAACCCATCGCCACAACAAAAGAACGACCCGCTGTGGAAAAAATCGCGGCTGTAGAAAAAATTGCCAGCGGTATGAAGCTCGACGGACTGAAGCTTGGCCATGGCGGTGACCGGGCTTTTTACTCGCCTGCACGCGATGCCGTTCAAATGCCGAATCGTGATCAATTTGAAAGCCCTGAAGCCTACGCTGGCACGCTATTGCATGAACTTGGCCACGCCACCGGCGGAGAAAACAGGCTGAGCCGCCCATTTTCGAACGGCTTTGGTACCGATGAATATGCCCGTGAAGAATTGGTGGCAGAGCTGTGCAGCGCTTTCGCCAGTGCTGAAACTGGCGTGCAGTTTGACGACAAAAATCACGCGGCTTATATCGGCTCCTGGCTTGAAACCCTCAAGGGTGACAAGCACGCCGTTTTTGCAGCAGCAAAAGACGCGTCAAAAGCCGTGGACTATTTGCTTGAGAAAAGCCTGGGCGTCGAGGTCGACAAAGACGTTGGCCTGGTGGCGGATGAAGTGCAGGCCGAACCCGTGAAAGAGGACGTCCTGAAGCCATCAAAAACCAGGGCGAAAAAAGTAGCTAAACCTGAAACTGAGCTGGAAATTTAGGCATTGAAGGCTCTGCATGTCCCAGTCGCAGCGACAGCAGCTCTACGTCATCCCCCGCACCCAGGGGGACATCACCCGCTTCGTTTGGGTTGCCTTTCTGATCTTTGGCTTGGTCACCGCGCTGACCTTCGTGCTGGTGACACAGTACACCGCCTGGCAGTTTCGTTTTCACCCGACACTCGGTTCGCCTGCCGCGATTTTTGGCCAGACACGGATTTACTGGCCTTGGGACATCCTGATCTGGATATTTCGGTATTTCCGGCCAGACTCGTCACCGGATGTCATGGCCGTCATCAAGACGGCTCAAGTGCTGCTGGCTGCTGGTGCCATGACCGCCATTGTTTTTCCGGTGGCCTACGTGTTCCGGCGCACCCGCAAACTGAAAGACGAACGCAATGACTTGCACGGTTCAGCCCATTGGGCCGTGGCAGAAGAAATCGAAGCGGCAGGGATTTTGCCAACACTGGCAAACGTTGGCGGTGTGATGCTGGGTGCAGTTGACATTCCCGTCAAGAATTCCGGCTTCAACCCGTTTGGCAAAAAAGCCAAAACTGTCTACCTGCGCCATCGCGGCCCGGAGCACATCCTGGTCTTTGCACCGACTCGCTCGGGTAAGGGTGTTGGCATCGTCATACCGACACTGTTGTCCTGGTCAGAATCAGTGCTGGTACATGACATCAAGGGAGAAAACTGGGCACTGACTTCGGGCTTTCGTGAGAAGGTCTTGAAGCAACGTTGCCTGCGGTTTTCGCCATCAGAAATCGAGTCGGCACGCTTCAATCCCCTGTCCGAAATTCGACTGGACGACAACCTGGTCAAGGACGTGCAAAACGTCTCGACCATGATTGTTGACCCTGACGGCAAAGGCCTGCAAGACCACTGGGCAAAAACCGGCTTTGACCTCATGACGGGGGTCATTATTTTTGTGCTGGTGTCCGATGAGTTGGAGGATTCACAGCGCAATTTATCAACCGTGCAAGCCATTTTGTCGGACGGTGGCCCCGTGCGTGAACTGGCTGAGCGATTGGCCGCTGACAAAGATACCGATGCTGACGAAAAAGCCAAAATTGCAGAGGGCTTTCGGGCGGTGATGGAATACATCCGGGACACCGGCTACGAAAAGATCAGTGCCGGGCACTGTACCGATGTTGATCTGGTCGCCTGGAAAACTGCATCGCAAGCGGCTCAATCGTTCTTGAACAAGGCCTCCAACGAGGCCTCTGGCGTGCTGTCGACGGCCTTGTCGTTCCTGTCGCTGTACCGGGATCCGATTGTGGCCGCCAACACCAGTGCGTCGGACTTCACCATCGAATCGCTGATGCAGCGCAGAACCAGCTTGTACCTGGTCGTGCCGCCCTCCGACAAAGACCGCCTGAAGCCACTTTTGAGGCTTGTCATCAACCAGGTGGTTCGTCGCCTCACAGAAAAAATGGAGTTCGACGAGACCGGCGCTTCGAAGTCGCGCTTCCCCCACAAGATGTTGCTGCTGATTGACGAATTCCCGGCGCTCGGCAAACTAGAAATTTTTGAGGAGGCCCTGGCATTTATCGCTGGCTACGGGCTCAAGGCGCTGTTGATCACACAAGATTTGTCCCAGCTGACAAAAGCCTACTCAAAAGACGAGTCGATCATGTCGAACTGCCACATCCGGATTGCCTTCGCGCCCAACAAAATCGAAACGGCTGAACTGCTCTCAAAAATGAGTGGTGCGTCCACGGTGGCTCACACCCAACGAAATTTCTCCGGTTCACGCCTCAGCGTGGTGCTGAACAACGTCAGCACGAATGAACAATTGAGCCAGCGACCGCTTTTGACACCGGATGAAACCATGCGCCTGCCACCCGCTGATGAGCTGGTGTTTGTGGCTGGTCACGCGCCGATCTACTGCCAGAAAATCATCTATTACAAGGACGCAGCACTGGTGAAAAGGCAGATGCTGGGGGCCGCCAAACTGATCGGGAATTCAGTGATTGACGGGCGCACAAAGAGCGCTCGGAGCTGACCGGCCAAACTGTTGAAGCATGCCGGCAAAACAACGCAATCTCGTACCGCTTTATCTGTCACTGGTGGTGTTGTCAGTGGTGGCAAGTTTGGCCATGGTGGCAAAGTCTGCTGGCATCGTTTTCAATGTCACTGGCTCGATGCCTGGCACCGTCTACAAGTTGGGTCATGGCGAAAAAGGCAGCCTGGTCAGCTTTTGCTCGCCGATTCCCCATCCGTCGATTGGTCATGGTGCGTGCCCTGATGGCAGCCTGCCCTTGGTCAAAAGAGTGGTGGGGGTTGCCGGTGATCTTGCGACGGCAACGGATCACGGGGTTGAAATTAATGGACAGCCAGTGCCGAATTCAAGGCCGCTTGACCTAGATACCAAGGAACAGGCACTTCCCCATTTGCGCGGAATTTTTACGCTCAAGCAAGGGGAAATCTGGACTGCAGGTGAGCACTCAAACAGCTTTGATTCACGGTATTTTGGGCCGGTGATATTTCCAATAGGAGAACCCCACCACAGGACACGCAAATTTTCGTTCGGATTTGTCGAAGACTGAGTGGTTTGCTTAGGCGGCGTATACGATTGAGGTCTCATTCAATCACGCTCTACCCCACGCCGCATGAACTTTCACCGGTCAAGGTTAAAAAGTTGCGGCCTTGGCAGGTGCCGACCACGGGCGTCAAAGTGACGCTGGCGCAACAGGCGATTGCAGCGCTGCCCAAGGTGACCGATACTGCGGTTTTGGGAGAATAAAATGGATGAATTCGTGCAGGCGTTTCTGACGAAAATGGAACAGTTGCCGCCAGCGCAACGGGTGACAGCGCTGGAGCAGGAGATAGCGCGGTACGAGGCGTCGGCCAAGCGCTACGAGGGGCTAAGCTGTGGAACACCGCGCCTGGACGCCTTGATGAACGCGGCCGAGCTCTCCAAAATCCTCAAGCAGATGCAGACTCCGTAGCCGCCCTGAGTTTGTCGCACTGCGTTTGTCAGCACTGCGCTTTGTCAGCACTGCGCTTTGTCAGCACTGCGCTTTGTCAGCACTGCGCTCAGCACTGCGCTCAGCACTGCGCTTTGCACTGCGCTTTGCACTGCGCTTTTGACAAACTGCCTCGCATCGGATACATTAATTCCAGCGCTGATTTCACACCACCTTGCAGAGCGCCCTAAAAATTCTGCTAAGCAAGTAAGCCCGCTTTGGCTACTTCGAGCCCGCTGAGACTACCAAGTCACAGACCGTTCGAGACATACAAAGCGGGTTTTTTTTCGTCCAAATTTTGTTGTTACATCAACCTTTTAAAGGCCCGTTATGCTCAGAGACAACTGGAAATTTACCTACACCGCAGCCCGCCTGGGCGAGGGAGCTGATGCCAAGCTCAAGTTTCATGAGGAGCGCTTCGCATTTTGGAAAAAACACAAAGAGGAGTTGGTAGCGGAAATTCGCAAGGACGGCCTTGAAGTGAGCGAGGGCACTGCGCTTGGCTACTCCCACCCCAAGTCACGCGACTATGAACGCGGTGCCAAGGTGATGGTGCGCAACGACCTGAAAGACAAACTCGACGAGTGCATGGAAAAACTGGCGTACCATGCTGGCAAAAAGCATGAATACGCTGGGTGGGCGCAGGTACTCAAAGCCAACCCTGAAGATCGGCTTGAAGCCGACATGGAAGACTGGTTGTTCTATTTTGGAAATAACTAAATGGGAGGAGTCGATGAGTAAAACCTGTACCCTTACCCTGACCCGCTTGCACAAAGTGGCCGAGCGGCTGTCTCGGGAATACACCGAGTCGGTCTATGCAGCAAAGCAGACCCTGAGCAACACCAAGGTTTCATCCTATCTTGGGGCCGAACAGCAAAACGCACTGCGCACCGCAGCACAGGATGCGACCGCTCGCCTGGCACGTGCGTTTCGCGTGCAAGATGCTGTCTCCGAAGTACGGCGAGCTTTGGGCGACGCCAATGTCAAAAATGGGGTGTCGCCCAAACTGGCAGAGCTCGACAAGTTCAACCGTCGCCTGAAGGTGGTGACCGAATTGATCGAGGGTCAAAGCCCCAGCATGATTTCCATTGATCAACTTGCCAACATTCCCGCCGACTACGTGGCCGACGGCAGCAGTTATGAAAGCAAGCGCCCGCTGCTGCACGTGCGCATGCTGAGCAAGGACGACCTGGATGGTCTGCGGGCTGAGTTTGAGGCGATCCGCGCCCAGTCTTACGCACTGTCTGATGAGATTGCCGACCTGAACAAAGCCACGTTGACGCTGACCGTGTCGCTGGAGGTGTCCAAGCTGGCTGGCATTTAAGGAATCCGCGCCGGGGTGACCCGGCAAAGAGGCTGCCTGCCTTGTCGCGGGGTGGGCAGTTTGAGTGACGCGGCCGCGCAAGGGCACTAAATGGAAAAGAACAGGCTCGCAATTTCAGTCTGACCGGAACGGGACCAAAAAAAAGCATTTGCTGGTTGTGGGTCTCGCCCGCTGAAGGATGTGAAAACAATTGCGATGCGGTTGTGAGTTGAATGTTATTTGTTGCTAAGCCCTTGCGCGTTTTTCTATTCTGGAGCTTCCATGACTCGACGTGTTTCCAAAAGAACCATGCTGCACCGACTCGATGATTTCCCCGTGGTGCGCGTTCATCTGGACAACCTGCGCAGCAGTAGCGCACGCGTCATGGTGGACGGCGTTGCCTGCGAGGTGAAGTTCCCGCGTAAGGCACGCCAGGAGTTGCTGAATGAGAGCGGCATAGTTGGCTACGTGAAGTCAAGTCCGCGTGCCATTGGCAACGGGTACATGCCGCCGGGTACCAAGTCTGGCGACTACGCACGAACGGGAATGCGTAAATCCGCTGTGCTACCCGGCATCGGCATATTCGACGACTACACCGAACGTGTCGAGCAGGCGTTCCACCAATTCAGGGAAGCGCACCCGATTGGCGCTATCGTCAGTGGTCAAGTCCTGCTGGTAAATCGCCGGGTTGCGATTCTTGATTTGGGCTTTGGTTTGCAGGGCAGGCTCGATAGTGGTGAAAGCCTTGACTACATACCTGGCAGCAAAGTGAAATGGCTGCCATTGCCAGGGATGGGCGAATGCTTGGATGTGATGGTGCGTGGTTTTATTCCACGCATCAGACAGGTCAGCGTATCGCTGCACACCTTTGCTCGTGACGATGATTATTGCAATTATTCGGCCGGCTATCGCCGCCGGTTCAGCTCGGATGATGCAAGCTTCAGAAAATTGCCATGGCAAAATAAGTTTTAAAAATATTAATTACAAATATCAACTTGTTAAATGGCTTTAATTTTATTAAGTATTATATTCATAATAAGTGAAAACAAAATTTTATATCTTGGAAGTCAAAGAAACATGACTCATTAGTTTGCAGGTCTAACTATCATTGAGAAGTTATTTTATAAAGGGAGTGAAAAATGTACAGCGATAAACTTAATAAGGCAAGAAAGTTATTATATATAGCGCTTTGCGCAGATATTGTTATAAGTATAATAATATTATCGACAAGTTTTTTTAGTGTTATTAAACTAAGAGATATCGCGTCTGGAAAAATTTCAGCAAGTCCTGATTTGCTCACTAAGATGGAGATCTTCGATAATTTTTACAATTTTGGTATTCTTTCAATAATTATTGTCGGAATTTTAATAGTTCATTGGTTGAGAGCTTGTTATGTATATGCAAGAGAAGTAATCGGAGCATCAGGTTTCAAAAATGAAAAATGGACCATATGGGGGTGGATTGTTCCTTTTATTAATTTATTCAAACCATATCAGATTCTAAAAGAAATATACAAGATCGGAGATCCAAATTATGAAACACCAGAAGGATGGAAAAAGAAAAAGGGATCCTTTCTTTTACTAATGTGGTGGTGGTTCTGGGTGCTTGCTCACCTGATCATTTTTAGTTTGAGTAAGCTAATGTTGGCAAATTCAGATTCATCATCAATGACTATGCGACAAGTCATAAATATACTTGAAATCTCAGGTATTATTTATTTTCTATTTCTACTTATTGCGGGTCTTTGGTTTGTTGTTGTGGGAAGCGTGACTCAACGTTTGCTTGATCAAAAAAAGACATTAAAAATGTTACACAATAATATTAAAGATATTGTAGCTAAAAGCAATGGATCTTTAGAGAATCAATTGCAAAATTTTGTACCTACTGGGTTTGATGAATTAGATGCTTATAGAACTATTGCTAGTGAAATTGAATCAGGGAATATGGATAAGGGTCTTTGGCTCAAGGCAATGATACAGTCTGGTGAAGCAGATGAAAACAAGCGAACTATTGCATATACAAGTTTACGTCTGGAACAACTGCATACAGAATTTCTGGCTAAGGAAAATAATGATCAACCACCTATCGTTGATTCTAATCTTGATAAATCTAATTTTATTGAACGAAAAGTTGAAGTTCTCCCTATTGATCATCCAAAAGAAAAAGTAACTTTACCTAGTAAAAAAAATTTAAACTTGATGTGGGGCGCTGCAATTCTGATTGCAGGTGTCGTTATAACTCTTGGAGTTTCATATACTTTGAATGGCAAAGATAGCAAAGTAAAATGGGGGGATAACGATAAATTTGTCGATTCTGCAACCAATCAGAAAGTCGGCGATCCAACAACGCCCAATCTCAATGAATACAATACAAATCAGTCAAAAGCAATGAACGAAAAATTATCATCAGCTGCTAAAGGTCAGCTCATTGATCTTGATAAGGTTGAATTAAATAGTAGCCCACCGAATTTTGTACACAAATCAATAGTTTTAACAGACGGTTTTACAACAGGAAAGAAGATACACATGCTTGGAGGTGGTAACGTCAAAAAGCCTTATGTTGGATTTATTTTAAATATTAAGACTAAGATGGAGGATAGTCTTGTACTGAGTGGTAGCTATGATTTTGCATTTAAGATATACGAAGAACTTGACAAAAAAGGGGATGCAACTGCTTCACACAATATTGGACTAATGTATATTCGTGGAATGGGCGTCAGTAAAGACATTCAAACAGGAATGCGTTTCTTAGATAAGGCCATGGTTGATCCAGCAAATTATAATACATCAATTGCATATTACATAATGGCCGAAAAAGAATTATTGCCAAGTCAATAATTTACACAAAATCTTGCTTTGATTAAAAAATACTATGTTTATATCTGCGACTGAAAGTTTATAATATTTGCATTTTTTAAGACAAAATGGTATTGCAATTACGAATTTCAGATTAATAGTAAAAACTTCAAGATTAGCCTTATGGGAAAACAAAATAAATATGCATTCATCTTTTTGGTATTGTGGGGCGGGTTGCCAGTTTCTTTTGTCGTCTAGCTTGGCTCGGCCATGATAGACGCCACATTACATATGGGGTTCACATGCCGTCGTTTCTGCAGAGTTGCTCTATTGTTCCGTTTCGCTGCGATGCCAATCGGTTTCCCGTCTTCTCTGACGAATTCGAAATCATGAACAAGTCTGTAGTCGCAGCACGCAATCCGCTGGATCGTCCTGCGTGGCACTTCAAATCCCTCGTAGTCCTTTCACTGTTTATATTTCACCAGGAGATCACCATGGCAAACACCAAGACCACCGGAAGCCAAGCCGCCACTTCAGCATCGAAGACGTTGCAAGGTAAATCCACTGGTGCAGGTTCAAAGACGGCATCCGGTAGCGCGTTGTCGCAGACTGGCGCTCCGCAAAAGCAAACATCGCCATCCGCCGCAACTGCCGCATCAAAAGTTTTGCGCGACGGGCGCACAAGTGCACAGACAAAGTCAGCGGGTGGGAGCGCGTTGGCTCACGCCAAGGGTAAAGAGTGACCCCAAATCCGGCGCGCAATACAGATGCACCGCCGATAAAGTCGGGTCCGCGCCGGTTAGCTCTACGTTCTCTACGTTAAGAGAGGTTTCCAATGGATGCCTTCGGTATCACTCTCACTGCTTTTGATATGTGGCTGCTTGCTGCAACCGGTGGCTTGATCGTTTGGTTTCTCAACACAGTGGGCGCACCTGCCGTTAAGCGGCACCGCGACGCTGCCGCTGCATTCCAACTCGCATTCGCCAATGTTGTCCTCAACCTTAGAGAAAATCCAAACTGCCCCCTCGCTCAAATCGCGCAGGGTGCCCATCTGCAGCATCTCGCCGCCATCACAAAGTTCAGGCCATTCATCCATATTTGGCACCGCAAAAATTTCGAGCGCAGTGTTGATCAATACAAAAATGCACACAACGCGGCTACATGCCAAGGAAGTCTGCTTGCCCTTGCTGCATCAGAAAGCACCGCCTTTGCGCAAGAAAACCGCAAACTTTATAGCGCGGCAATCAATCGCCTTCTGTCCTATGCGTAACGATCTAACCTTACTCATTATGACGATCTGATAACTTTATACAAGGATTTAGAACATGCAAAAAATATTACTTGCCACGCTGTTGGCAATGCCACTTTCCGGGATCGCGGCAGGCGCTCAAATGATCATCGGAAAGCAATTGATTGAAATGGCGGCAGCGCACACCACATATGCAACCGGAGATAAATCGGCGAAAAACGCGGTACAGTCCACTTTATTGCTTGGATATGTGATGGGTGTTGCCGATGCTGCAACCGCATTGGGTGGCTTATGCACTCCGCTTGGTATCAAAAGAGGTGAATTGGCAAATATTGTCATTCAGTATCTGAGCAAAAATCCGCAGGTTGCGTCGGACGATGGTCAGAATGTGGTGTATGACGCCCTCCGTTCGCGCTACCCTGGTACAAAGAAATGAATACGCATTATGAATACGCGCCGAGAGAACTCACACATTTCAATTCTTACTATTCTAATAGTTGTATTTTTCATAGTCCCGTTGTTTGTGAGATTGGTTATTTATCTATTCAAATTGCTTTTCTAATCGGGATCATTCTTGGGTACTCAGTGCAGCCTTACAGGCTGTAAAGGTAGCGCGCGGCTTGTGGGTTGAGATGCTGAACAAATAAATTCAAATTGACGTTGACCGAATCAAACCAGTCGTCAACCGCTAGCAAAACTGTTGCATCACCGCAACCAACCACATCCCGACACCAACCACATCCATCGCTTGACTTTTTCAACCCAATCGATTACATTAATGCCTGTGCCGAGTTACTAGTTGAATTGCAGGGCACGTTAAATATTCTTGCTAAAGCGACCAAGCCCGCTTTGGCAATTTCGAGCCCCTTGTGATTTTTCACATGCCGTTCGAGACAGATGAAGCGGGTTTTTTTATTGGTTTTTTGATTTTGGTCTGACACCAGACCGTCGCCGGATTTGATCGACAGATTGCCGGGGCGACTCATAAATTCTGGCTAAACAGGCGGCTCTCCGGTCCATCACCCTGATGGAGGGAAGCCATAAATGGGAGTGACTTCTTAGGAGAGTTTTCAATGACACGCAACCACTTGCACCTTATGCGTCCGAGACGCTGAACACCGAAGCTGATTGATTTCAGGTTTTACCGCGACAGCGGAACTGCGCCCAATTCGGGGCGCAAGTTTCCTGATGCGGCTGGGAGACCTCACGCCCGAAACCTCCATAAAGGTTTGCAGGCTTAGGTTCTTTCCAGATGCGTCATCGCGGTGTGTTCAGACGTAACGCAAAGGAGCAAAACATGTCTAACCACCATTTCATCGAGTGCCTCTCCAGTGACTCCGTCATTCGGTCTCTGGGTCGACAAGCCAGCCGGTTAATGAATGACCCCACTCTGGGGCCACTTCAAAAACAAAGGTTGGTGATAAGAGTCCAGGAGAGGCTAACGGCATACCAAGCCAGACAAATGGTGAAGGTCTCAAAGAAGGCCAGCAACCAAGAAAAGCGTGAGGCCACATTACGCGACGCCGGGCAAGTGGCTGCCGACCCGAAAGGGTTAGCAGCCAGGCGCAAGGAGTTCCGGCTGGTTGAGGGCACTGCCAAAGAGCCCGCAGTCAGTCAAAAACCCCAAACCCCCATCGCTGCCAACGATGGCCACATTGGCGGCTGGCACCGCCCACTACTGACGCTCAAACGGGCGTAACACCGCCAAAGGGAGGCAATGCAACCCTCCCTTTGGTCTCTGTTAAGCCGACTGACTGAGTTGATGTTCATGCACCGTAAACAAAAAGGAGTTGCCAGATGAAAGTCATTTATCGTCCGGAGCAAGTAGCCACTTCGCAGAGTTATTCGCCATCGGCGCTCAAACCGCGCCTGATCGTGGCCGACTGGAAAATTGATTCCAAGATCAACATGGAAATATGCTCGTTTGAGCCGGTCGATGCCCAGATCATTGCATTGGCACACGACGCAGCATTTGTGCGCAAGGTGCTTGCCTGCGAAATTGACAACGGCTTTGGTACCCGTGATGCGGATGTTGCCGCATCTCTGCCCTACACGTCTGGCTCGATGGTGGCGGCGGCTGAATATGCTGTCTTGCACCGTGAGGCGGTTTGTTCACCCACCAGTGGCTTTCACCATGCAACCTTCAACACGGCCATGGCCTATTGCACTTTTAACGGTTTGATGGTGGCGGCCCTGGCGCTCAAGGAGGCCAATCTGGTCAACCGCGTGGGGATCATTGATTGCTGCCCATTACGGTAACGGCACGGACGACATCATCTCGCAACGCCGCATCAACTGGATTGAGCACCACACGTTTGGCAAGCATTTTTACTACGCAGAGGATGCGCAAGCTGGCCGGTTTGAAGCCTGGCTGGAGAAAGCCATCAGCCGCTGCCAAAACTGCGACCTGATTTTGTACCAGGCGGGTGCCGACCCGCACATTGATCACCCATTGGGCGGCATTTTGACCACTAAACAGATGAGCTGGCGGGATCGGACGGTGTTTGAACGGCTTGGCCACAAGCCTCTGGTTTGGAATTTGGCGGGTGGCTATCAACTGGCCAAAGGTTTGACTGAGGCGCAAAAGCGTGAGCCCGTTCTTGCCTTGCACCGGGAAACAGCGCGCTTGCATACCGCGATTTTGGGTTGATGAAAGGACGATACATGAGTTCGACTGACGTTGATTTGATGGAGCGGCAAAAAGCCGAGTTACGGGAGGTGCGGACTCTGGCACCGGCAGCACTGGGCATTTTTACCGTGCTGTGTTTGGCACCTGATTTTCCGCAACGCGGTGAACCACTGCAACGCCTCAAACGCTACCTGCGTTCCAAAGGCTTGACGCCCAGTTTGTGGAAACTGGTACTCAGGGACGGTGACCAGGTGCTCGCGTTGGTACGCCAGTTTTATTTCGGCAAGCGGCACTTGGCGGTGCTCAACGCTTTAAGGGTGCTCAATGGTCTCGCGGTTGATCGCATGATTCCGCTATGGCTGGCACAGGCGCTGTTTGGTGAGTACGGTAATGCAGGCAGGCCCAAGTCCGACTACTACAGGCTGATGAGTGGCGTTATGCCCAAGCTTCGGCACATGACCAGAGTGGTTCAGCTCGTCTTTGAGCAGCCCAGCGACAAGCAAGAAATGGATGTCAGTCAGGTTGTTCACTGGCTAACTGAGCCCGGCTTGCCTGCACTGTCTATTAGCCAGCGTCAACAAGGCTGGAACTGGCTGGTCAAAAAAAGTTTGGCGTTTTGTGCCCTGGAAGATGAACGCCGCGCAGTGAATGGCGTTGCTTGGGCGGTGCCGTTCAAAACAGTACTGTGGGACAACTGGGAATTGGTGCCCATGGGCAGCACTACGGAACTGCTTGAAGAAGGGCGGCTGATGCGAAATTGTGTTGGCAGTTGGAGCAAACGTTGTGCCAAAGGTGACGAATTGCTGCTGTCGGTGCGAGGTCTGGCTGCCAAACGCGAAGCGACCTTGCATTGCAAATGGCATAACGATCAATGGTCGTTTGTCAATGCCTTAGGACCAATGAATCGCATGCTGCCGGTGGCAATGAAGAAGCGCTTGCAAGCGGCGGTGACGGCCCTGCCGGTTGTCAATGCAAAGCAAAACGGGGGATTTGTTCCAGATTGCGCTCCCGGCCATGTTGGCAAAAGCGCTAAAACGGAAATTGAGATATGACTACGACCAACTTGACAGAGCAAAGCGCAAACCTGCGGAAAATTCTGAGCACCACAGCAAGTGCCTTTGGCATCAAACTGCCTGACTGCACCAGAATTGACCCCAGGATTCTGGCGAGCGAATTCAAAGACCCGATCAAGTTTTCCATTTAACCAACCTACCGAGATCAACCATGAAAACCATCCTTGCCAGCACTGGTGACTTTGTTCGTGAAGTCGGTATCAACCCCATCTCAAGCCTTGAGCAAAGCTATCAGTTGGCTTTTAGCAGCCGACTGGCTTCGGCCAAAAATCCGTTGGAGTTCAAGAAAAACTTTGACTTGATCCTCACCAGTGACGAACTGACGGTTTTGAAAAATCTGATTAAGCAGGCGCTTGCGGAACGGTGATTTGCATCACAAGCGCCAGGTAACGGGGGATTTGTTCCAGATTGCGCACCCGGCCAATTCGGCAAATGCGCTAAACAGGAGATTATTATGAACAGCCTGAATTCAGTGTTGCCACCGTCGATGACATTGGCAAAATTTATAACCACAGGGAGTTAAAGCATGGATCATTCGCTTCAACAATTGCAAAGCAAGTTGCCTCGCATCATTGGCATTCACCGCCATGTGCCAAACCGGCTTCATTTGTCATGGGATACATTTTCACCGTCGGCTGTTCGCGCTGCCAAGGACCTTCCACCCTATTTGATTTTGGGTGCGCTTGACCGCGAGTCATTCACAGCGACAACCGATGGGTGGACAGCAACTTGGCAAGGTACTGAACAAGAAACGCACTTCAAACTGAAATACAGTAAGGCCGAAAGACGATATGACATCCATCAGACATGGGACGGCATTGATGGGGGTTTTAGCATTTGTCCCGAAAAGATCGGCCTGAAAAGATTTATTCTTCAGGGACTCTACATGCAGTTTCCAAGCCAGTGGGACAGCCGGGCAAAAAAGAGCCTTGAGACCAAGTATCAACTGACTTACTTTGAGCAACCTGAGAATATGGCCTCATTCTGCGGTATGCCCGATGGTGCGTTCAGAACCATTGCATTTCCGGTGGCGGTGCGAAACATTGAAATTGTCAGCGAATGGCTTTCGGAGATCAGTGATGCAAATGTGGCATACCCCTTTTCCGCTGAAGCGAGGCGCCTGTTGCAAGTGATCAACTATTTGGAGGGCGTCGCACCACAATGGACCAGCAATCCCATGGTCGTTTTTGAAAAATCGCTGAATGACACAGGGCTGATGCCCATTCGGCTGCCCGTGCATGAGACAGCTGCAGATGGGACTTCGGCATGGACCCTGCATCGTGAGGTCTATGTGATTTTCATTACCGTGCCATTTGCCGGACTGACCGACCTACTTGACAAGCTGTGCAGTGTCAATGGCCCGATCAGGCGGCGACATAGTGATGACTTGAGTGTTGAACTGCAACCGGTCATCTTTCCCGGAGGCTTTGACGTTCAAGCTCAAAGTGTCAACTACTGGGACAGTCATCATTCAACCAGAACAACGTTTGTGTTTTCACGCGATGGCAAATCGATCCAAATCGGGTACGTAATGGCTTCGCTCCAGAGTCCAGATGAGTCGCTGAAACTATTGAATATTGCCAAGCAAATCAGCTCTGATTTAGTAGCCGCTGTATCGCAAGTTATGCGCAACGCATAGGGCTTTCAAATTGGAAATTCACTTATAAACGTCCGTAATTCTGGCACCAGAAATTCATGAAAGTCCACGATATGAAAACATCGCCAGAAATCAGCATTGTCATTGATATTCTCAGGCAGCATGCCGAACATTTATATCATGCCCTCACTGACGTACTTGGTGCAAGTCAGGTCTTTAAGCATGAGCCCCTAACCAGGGAACAAGAGCAAGAATTTATGCTCTTCGTCGTCTCGCTTTTGCGAATTGTCGCCTCTAGTAGTAGGAAGATGACCCCTTTTCTTCCTCAAGTTGCAATATTTGGAACTGAAACTTATGCGCAATTGACCATATATCTTGGTGACCGCACCACGAGTGATCTGCAAAAGGCGATTGATGTGAGGGTGCGGGAGTATTCAGATGTATTTGTAGATTCTGGAGCACCCGATTCGTGGAACATCTATGTGGCTTTAGGGCGATTGGCAAAAATAACTAACGCTAGCTCAAAGCTCAGGAATCGAATCACGAGTCTTGACACGCAACGATTTCTGCGGAAGCAGATGGTTGAATTTCGCGACGCGTTGGACAGCATTGAATCTCGCGCAAGCGATTTACACCAGCAAGCGCGTGAGTGGCTCGGTCAGCGCATGCAGGCGCCGGATGGGGATGAGCGCGGTTGGGGTAGCTTCGGCAATCCTGAAATGGGAATTCACATGAGTCCGCGCATGCAGTGCTGGAATCCCGACACACTTGACACGCCCCTGAGGTGGGTTGTCCTGCGCATTGAGGACGATTTCGAAAGTGAGCAACAACCAACTCAGACTGTTAATGATCAGATTCTCGAACAACCCTTAGCAGACCCAGGCATGTCCCCGAAGCAAAGACTTGGGCGGCTGGCAAAATTACTTGCGGACGACACTATTACGCAGGATGAGCATGATGCAGCCCGCCAGCGCATTCTTAATCAGCTTTGATCCTTGTACGCAATGGACACTGGTCCGTCAGCGCACAGCCTTTTCGCGAGTGTGAGCACCATATGGGTGTCGATGTCCGTTGGTGATCAGGTAGGTCATGGGGGTGAACTTTAGCGACTCTAAACCTGTCGTTCGCGAACGTCAGCATATGGCCCAACAAAAGTGACCCAAGGTCTGAAATCCTATGACTGGTTACGCTGCCTAGCCGGTTGTTACGCCCCAACAGTTTGTAGCCACATCAGGTGGCTATACCAGGTCGGAACTGGTGGCGTTTTTGCGCCGGATGGAGCGGCTTCATTGGTCAGATTACGAACGAACCTCGCTCCTAAAGCACTGTTGCGCGAACTGCGGCAACCAGATCGTCAGGGGCAATGACTTTTTGAGGCAAAAATGGAACAGATCGCATTGGCAAACTTTTGATCACCCCAGCACTTTGCAATGCCATGGCCACCAGCTCTGTGCAATAGAGCTTCTTGCCGTCATCATCCAGCGCTAACTGGTCGTCAAAGGGCCGCCCCAAAAGCGATTTGGCAGCGTTTTGAAACGCATCCACTTTGTCCACCGGCATCAACAACACTTCACCCTCGGAAGCCTGCTCGACACTGAAAAATACCTCCGGTTTTTCGAGCTTGGTGCCAACGCCTGGCATGGCACTTTCAATGTAGATTTGGCCATCCGGTATCAACTGCACGGCGATGCCCACATGGCTCCATTTGCCGCCACCCTGGCCGAAAAGCACCGCTTGCGTGATGGGGTCATTGTCAAGGCCACGCCGCGCCACAACGGCTCCGGGTCGAACTGCTGCAACCACACGATCTCTCCAAGCCTCTGTTTCTGCCCGGGAAAAAGTGGCCGTCACCATGAAAACCATGGCCACCACGATGCGGCTGGTAGGCTTCACCGAGGAGAAAAACCAGCGTTTGCCAGCTCTATGCGCACTCTGTCGAGGGCATCTCGAATGAGGTACGCCTCAAAGTCGTTCACTGCATTGCCGCGAATTTCTGAAAATCCAACCCGCTTGCCAAATTGGGCCAGCGCGCTTGCCAGTACTTCATTCATTTCCACCGTAAAAGTAATCATTTTTAAAAAAATAATCGATTGGAATGGCGAAATAAATGTGAATCATTGTTGTAATTCAGTATCTACCCGTCATAGAGAAAGTTTTACAAGAAGCGATAATTAATATATCTAAATAACCGTTTTATGACCTCGATAGATATAAACCACAATACCGGAAAAACAAATCTGCAAACTGTCAACCATGCGCCAAACCCCATCAGAGCCAGGATGGCACCTTGCTTTTGATCCCAGGCTAGCGACCCAAACCAGAGCGCGCCTCCCCAGACCAGGCAAGTGACTGCGATGCAAAGAGCCCACTTGGCATGAAAGACCACTTGCCCGTACCGATATACAGCGCTATTGATCCAGCGTCTTGCTGTAGTTCTACGATTGTTGGTCATGGGAAAGTAATCTAATCAGATGAAAATAAATATGATTCACTATTATTTTGAGCAGCATAAAGTCATTATCTATTTTAACTCATGGTAGCTATAAAGTTAATAGATAAATTAATACGATGTTGTTTTTAAAACTCATAATTCCAATTCTTTATCCCTTGTCTTCTCAGCGGCTAAAAATGCCAATTCCGGGTTTTTCACTTTGATACCCATTTGCAGAGCTTCTGTTGCCGCCGCTTCCCGAAACGACAGTGACCCTGTGACAAATACTTCACCCCCATATTTTTGAGAGGCCAATAGCAACCCGGCGCGCATGGCTTGTGGGTCGTCCTCTTGCGCTAGATCGATCCGCGGTCCGCTGTCGGTCAGTCGCACCGTGCCATGGGTGTCAAGGTATTCAATGCTGTGCTCTGGAGTGATCCTGAGCCGGGCTGTGCGGATGTCGAAGTCGTCGGGTCGTACCGTGCCCCTGATGCTGTTTTCCCGGCTTGCTGCAGGGGCGGTATGGCCGAGGTCTTCGCCCTCGATGCCTGCCTTTTGTTTGGATTTGTCACGCTGGGCGCGATAGCGAAGCCCGCGAAGGGCAGAGATTGCCGCCTCGTTGCCTAATGCAGCCTGCCGCTCCAGCCAAGGCAACCATTCCATCGCGTTGGCATAGGTGAGAGCCAGGCGTTCACGCTTTTGCCGGTCTGCCAAGTCTTCCATCGCCGCCGTGCGCTGCGCCGCCCACAATAGGCGGGCAATCTGGCTGCCATATTGGTTATGCAGGTGCGCCACTGTTCTGGTTTTGGCAGCAGCAAGGTGTTGGAGCAAGTCGGCTTTTTCTGACCTGTGAAGCACCCGCAAGTCATTTCTTGCGGCCTTGCGATTGTCTTTGGCCGTGTATTTTTCTGTCTTGTATTGCTCGAAAAGTGCTGTGCGTGCGATGGCACGATCCCATCTGGCCTGATCGCGCTGGGCTCCTCGCCCGGTTCGCCCGGGATGTTCCTGCGAGTCCGGGTCAGTACCACAGGCAATACGGGCAACATAGTCGTTGTAAGTGGAGCCGGATTCAGGCCCATTGGCCAATGTGGCAGTTGCCGTGGCGCTGTCTGGCGGCTCGTACGCACCAAATCGGTTTTGCAAGCGCCCCAGACTCAGTGCATAGTGCACCGCCGATGCTTTGGTTTGCGTTGCCTTGTCGAGCATGTTGGTCTCGAAAATCAAGCCGGATTTGACTTTCACCACACGCAAGCCTCTGGCGACGCATGCGCGATGGAACTCCTGCCAGTTCTGCGTTGCCACCAGCTCTGGTGCAACCTTGTTGTTGAGCCAGCCGGCCAGTGAGGGCAGTCCTGCCTTGACTTCCCCCATGCGCGCCTTCACGGCAGGTGCATGCGGTGCAAGTGACTTGTCGGTTTCAAGTCCAAGCTGGCGGCGCAGCGCATGCGTCAGCCGCTTGATTTGACCGTCAATGACCACGTGGGGGCCGTTGTCATGCTGCCAGCCCTGTTCAAGTTCGATTTCCCGACAGGTTTTGTCCAGCACAAGGAAGTCATAGCGCGGTGGCCCGGTCAGTATCAAATGCTCAGGGTGAACACGGTTGGCAATGATGTGAATGTGGTGGTGGTGATCTTTGTCGCGGTGGATCGCAAAAAATGCCTGGTTGTCGGCCATGCCAACCGCTTTGAGCGCCTTGGCGGCTGCAACCGCGGCCTGGTCAACGGTCGGCTGCTCGCCAGCCTTCCATGAAAGGACGACGTGATAAAAAGGATTGGTTTTGGGATGGGCTCTTGATCTTGCCGCCCAGGCCCGCGCCGTGCTGTCCATCCACTTGATGATTTGCCTGCGATCATCCGGGTCAGTGGGGTTGAGGCCCTCCATGTTGAAGGATGCAGCTTCCAGCACACCATCGCGCGCCAGGTAATTGGCGCCATCTTCTGGACCGTAGTGGCCGGGCTCTGCTTGTTCGGATGCCTTTTTGAGGTCGTCAACGACATAGTTGGCTGCGCTGGCCACCGTTTTCCAGGACTTCTTCAGCATGATGACCTTAGCCAGCATGGACCCTTCCGGCTGCCCTGTCCTTGCCACCTGAGGCGGTTGCTTCCAGCGTGTCAGCGCGCTCACGCAGCTCATGGATCAATGCCCACCATTTTTTTCGGTCTTCTGCCGTCCAGCGGATATCTCTGGCCGGGTACAGGTGCTTGAGCATGGCACCCAGACGACGAAATTCGTAGCCAGCCTGAGCTCTGTCAACGGTGATATAAACTGCGCCATGCAAGGTGGTGTCGCGGATCATCTGCGACACACTGACGCCCAGCGCTGCTGCACGCGCGTTGAAGCGGTCTGCTTCATCGGGCGAAACCCTGAGTTTCAAAAACGTTGAACGCGGCATGATCAAAAAAGATTAATCGACAGTTCACCGCGTTGTGCGCGCCGTGTCGCCACGACGACGGTAGACAGGCTGATTGACAGTACCACGCCGGACATTCTTTTCATTTGCATCTCCAATCGACTATCCGCCACGACGGCGGATAGCCAATACGGGTGCGTCGCAAGTATGGACGCGCGCGCCTGTGGTGAGTTTGGCTGTTGGGCTGAAACGGACTGACAAGGCAAACAAAGCGGAGCGACTTTGTTTTGACAGTCCGTTTGAGCGTCGCCCAGGGGTTAGCCTCACGGCTGGGGTTGTCGAATGACATCCCCAATGAGTTGAATCATCCTTTCGGATATTGCGACAACGATCGTTGTCGGGGTGGCATTAGGCAAACCGGGTGCCTTGCAAGCTTGGCTGGGTTTCGGGCAATTCACAAAGAATTTTTTCGAATTGACCAAGATTGCGAAACTTGCGTGGCTATCCGGACACGAGACTGAACCTTTCTGCTGGGCTGAAACGGACTGACAAGGCGAACAAAGCGGAGCGACTTTTTTCTGGCAGTCCGTTTGAGCGTCGTCCAGGGGTTAGCCCCACGGCTGGGGTTGTCGAATGACATCCCCAATGAGTTGAATCCGGGCTGCGTGTGGATGTTGCGATAGCGATCGTTACCCGAATGGGACAAGACAATCTGGGCGCTTTGCACGATTGGCTTGGTTCGAAGAATAGAGCGCGGGCTGAAGGCATCGCCGAAAATCTTTGGCTTGAGCACACATAAAAGCTAAATTTCACTCAGAAATCGCTTCTTGGGGCTACCGGCACAAAACGGGCACACTAGAACGGCAAGTGCCAGGCACATTTCCGGCACAAAACGGGCACACTTCCGGCACAATTTCAGTAAAAAAAGTGAGATTTTGCCTTCATGGAAAATCGCACTGCAAAGTGCATAGACGAAAAAAATACCCTGTAAGTCATTGATTTACAAGGGATTTTCTAAACTATCTGGCGGAGCAGGGGGGATTCGAACCCCCGGGGGATTTGACTCCCCGCACGCTTTCCAGGCGTGTGACTTAAACCACTCATCCACCGCTCCGAAGCCGCGCATTCTAGCGGAGCAGGCCGAGTGGGCCGATCATCAGTCGAAAAAAAGCCGCCCGAAGGCGGCTCTTGCGGCAGCTAACCGAGTTGAATTAACGTGAAAGAACGCCACCGATGTTTGAAATTTGCCCGTCATTGCGTTTAACCTTTAGCCGCGAGCGAAGCGTGGCGGGCAGTGAAGCAATCCATGCCTTCTGAATCCATGGATTGCTGCGGCCTGCGGCCGCGCAATGACGACAGGCTTTCATCATCCGGGGCGTCGGCTTGCATTCATGCCAGTTAGTTCAAAGCAGCTTTCTTGCCATCCTTGTAGGTGGACAGGGTCATCGCCGGATTCTTCATTTCACCGGTGGACTCAAACTTGATATTTGCGGTCACCCCTTTCAGATCGGTGGACGCAATCATCGGCAAATACTTCTTGGGATCGGTAGAATTCGCACGCTTCATAGCATCCACCAGCACAAAGGTTGCGTCATAGGTGTACGGGCTGTAAATCTGGAACTGGCCAGGAAACTTGGCGTCGTAGCGCGCTCTCCATGCCACTCCGCCAGGCATTTTGGCCAAAGTGGCACCACCCTCGGCGCAGATCACGTTGTCCAGACTCTTAGCGCCGGCAGCAATCTTGATGATTTCAGGGGTGCAAATGCCATCGCCGCCAAAATATTTCACGCCAGACAGACCCAACTGATCCATCTGACGCAACATGGAACCGGCTTGCGCATCCATGCCACCGTAAAAAATGGCATCAGGTTTCTTGGCCTTGATGGCGGTCAGAATAGCCATGAAGTCTGTCGCTTTGTCCGTCGTGAACTGCTGGTCAACCACTTCCATGCCTTTGGTCTTGGCAATTTTGGCAAATACTTCAGCCACACCTTGGCCATAAGCAGTCCGGTCGTCGATGACCGCAACTTTTTTCAATTTCAAGGTATCCGCCGCGTATGCTGCCAGCCCGGCACCCAGTGACAAGTCATTGGCAATGATGCGGTAAGTCGTTTTGTAGCCCGGTTTGGTCAGGTTGGGGTTGGTAGCGGCGCCTGTCACCATCGGGATACCGCAGTTGTTGTAAATCTTGGAAGCAGGGATCGTGGTACCCGAGTTCAGGTGACCGACCACCCCAGCAACCTTGGCGTCGCACAGTTTTTGTGCAACAGCGGTGCCCTGTTTTGGATCGGCTGCATCATCTTCGGCCGCAATTTCAAACTTGATGGTCTTGCCGCCGATCTTGATTTTCTGGGCATTGAGGTCCTCAATGGCCATGCGCACGCCGTTTTCATTGTCCTTGCCATAGTGGGCTTGCGAGCCAGACATGGGCGCAACGTGCCCGATCTTGACCACTGCGTCTTGCGCCATGGCCATACCCGTGACCGCTGCAACAGCAGTAACTACCGTCAATTTCAATTTCATTTGCATAGAAACTCCAAGTTAAGAAAGGTTGTGAATCGAAAGGATTCAGCGCCCCGAACGATACAGCAAAATTCAGGCCAAATCGAGCCATTGGGTTGCTTAAGAATCAGTAGAAACCCTAGAAGTGATCGTAGTCCCATCGCCGCTGTCAGCGGATGTCACGCCATGGGCAATCGCCTGGCGCACCATATCGTCCAGGTCCTGCTGCAATCGCTTCCGCATCGCATGCCATTGCTCTACCAGCACGGTGCGTTGAAATTGCTCAAACTCCTCTTGCAAACGACGCTCCAACATCGGTTGCAAATCGCGTTGAACCTGCTGCACCAACGCCTGTAGATCGGATTGAGGGCGATCGACCACATTTTGAAGTGAGGCCGGATCGACAACCTCAGTCAGCGTTGGAATGAATCGCGGTACGTGGTTGGACGCCGTCATTTCGAAACCCCACGGTTCTGCGCATCAAAGCGCGTCAACGGCAACCCGGCCGCAGCGTAGTGCCGCCACCGCTGGCGCGCCGCACTGCGTTCTTGTTCTTCCAAGCCGACAACCTCGATGACCCGATCAAATCTCTCGTAACCTTCAGGTACTGTTGCTGACAGGTTCACCAGCACGATGCCCTGGAGTGTGGGCTCTAGCCTGGACGTTAAAACCAGCGGCGAGCGTACCTGCATGCCGGTCGCAGCCGTTGCCCAGCAGTGCGGCAGAAAATCGGTGCTGGAGGCACACCACAGGTCCCGATCAATACGTTCCAACACGTCGGCGTCGGCTACCAGTACCGCGCGGGTGCCTGTAGCCTGCGCCTTGCGTGCCAATCGGCCTACGTAATCAAAGCGATCGCTGACATTGAAATGAAAGGCGACGGTGCTCATGCGCGCGCATCCGCCAGGGTCATCAGGTACGCTACCAGCAACCCCACAGGCCGACCGGTAGCACCTTTGGCCTTACCGCTTTTCCAGGCCGTGCCGGCTATGTCCAGATGTGCCCACGGCCATTGGCCCGCAAAGCGCTGCAAAAACTTGGCGGCGGTAATGGCACCGCCGGGTCGCCCTGCCACATTGGCGACGTCGGCAAAGGATGTCTTGAGCCCCTGGGCATAGTCGTCGTCCAGCGGCATCGGCCAGCACGGATCCAAAGCGGCGTCTCCAGCTTGTTTCAATGCTGCGCTCAGCGTCTCGTCGTTGCTGAACAAGCCGCTACGCACGTCACCCAACGCAATGACACAAGCCCCGGTGAGCGTGGCAATGTCCACCACTGCACGTGGATTGAAGCGCGCAGCGTAGGTCAGCGCGTCACACAAAATCAAGCGGCCCTCGGCGTCGGTGTTGAGCACTTCAATGGTCTGGCCGCTCATGCTGGTCACCACATCACCTGGTTTGACCGACCGGCTGCTGGGCAAATTCTCGCAAGAAGGGATCAAACCAATCACATTGATCTTGGGGCGCAATTGCCCCAGCGCATGGAACACGCCCAGCACGCTGGCCGCGCCGCACATGTCAAACTTCATTTCATCCATTTCCGCAGCAGGCTTGATGGAAATGCCGCCACTGTCAAATGTGATGCCCTTGCCGATCAACACCACGGGCGCATCGCTTTTGACACCCCCCTGGTAGCGCAATTCAATAAAACGCAAAGGTTCATCGGAACCCTTTGCCACCGCTTCAAACGCACCCATGCCCAACGCCACCACCTCTTTGGACCCCAGCACCTTGCAACGGATTTTTGGAAGTTTGGCCAGTGCCTTGGCCGCTTGTGCCAACTGTGCCGGCGTCGCGTGGTTGGCGGGTCGATTGCCCCATTCCCGAGCCAACTCAACGCCCTTGATAGCCGCAACAGCTTGATCAAAAGCATCGCGCACCGACTGATCCAGCGGTGCGAACACATCCACCCTTTTTAATGAACTGGCTTGCGCTTTTGTCTTTGTAGTGGTGTAGACATAACTGGCGTCGGAAACCGCAGATAAGGCGGTACGCAAAATGACAGGCGTTACCGAAGTCAGAAAGCACAAGGTGATCTGCTCGGGCTTGCACGCCTTTAGACGGGTCATGACTGTGCCCAGGTTCTCTTTTATATCGGCCGCGAGCGCCTGCCCGAGCGACAACAACATCAGGCGTGTGCATGGCAAACCATGTGGACGATAAATTTCCAGCAATGAACCCAATTTGCCCTGAAAATCGCCGTCTTGAACCGTCTTATCAATCCATCCCGAAAGCGTATCTGCTGCGGGTTTGAAATCGCTCGGCACAAAGACCAGCAAAACGTCGGTTTTCTCGCCAATTAGAGTACGGAGCTTCAGAGGTTGGAGTTGAAATTTCATAAGTCGATAATTCGTTGATCATTTTTCAGGCAATGTTATTCCATTCTTCCTTGCGACTCGAGTTGGCACGCAGTTTTGGTGCCGTGCTGGTGGTGCTGGTCACCGTGGTCATGACGATGACGTTGATTCGCACGTTGGGTCAGGCCTCGCGCGGCAACTTCAACCCGGCAGACGTGACCCAGATCATGGGTTACACGGTGCTGGCCTACATGCCGACACTGCTGGCCCTGAGTCTGTTCATCGCCGTCATCTCCACACTGTCGCGCATGTACCGCGACAGCGAAATGGTGATCTGGTTTTGCAGCGGTAAAGGACCGTCGTCCTTGGTCAAACCATTGATGCGCTTCGCATGGCCTGTTTTTGCCGTGGTGGCGCTGCTGGCGCTGCTGGTGCTGCCCTGGAGCAACCAGCAAATTGAAACCCTTAAGAGCCAGTATGAACGCCGGGGCGACCTGGATCGCATCGAGCCCGGCCAGTTCCAGGAGTCGAGTGACGGCTCGCGCGTATTTTTTGTTGAAAAAAACGCCGAGGGTCAAACAACGGGCTCCAACGTGTTCATTGCCACCACCGAACGCGGCAAGGAAACCGTCACATCAGCTCGCAGCGGTCGCATCGAGCGTCTGCCGCAAGGGCAGTTCCTGATGCTCAACAATGGCCAGCGGCTGGAGCGTGTCATCGGTACCACCGACCTCAAACTGAGCCAGTTCGGGTTGTACGGTACCCAAGTCAGTGAGGACGCTGGCAGCCTGACAGCTTACGTACCTGTCAACACACTGCCCACAACCGCTTTGCTGAAAGATCTGAACAACCTCCATCTCGGTGAACTGTCCTGGCGCCTGGGCCTGGTGCTGACTGCCATCAATCTGGTCATCATTGGTATCGTCGTCTCCAACGTCAATCCACGGCTGAACAAAAGTATCAACCTGGTGTTTGCCATGTTCACCTTTGTGGCGTATTTCAATGTGGTGAATCTGGGGCAAAACTGGATTGCCGCTGGCGACGTATCGTTTGCCATGCTGATGCTGCTTTTGCATGGTGGTGTATTTCTTGTTGCCATGCTGTGGCTGGCCAAGGCGCATAACCAGTGGTCCGTCGGGCGCTGGCTGGCGCGCAAGGCCGCTCGCAAACCAGTAGTGATGGAACAGCCATGAAGACGATCCGACGCCTGATCCACGGTGAGGTGCTGCGCGCTGTCGGGTTCGTGACGCTGGGTTTTCTGTCGCTGTTTTTTTTCTTTGATTTTGTCGAAGAAGTGCAAAGTGTGGGCCGACACGCGGCCAGCGGATACAAGTTGATCCACGCCCTGGCTTATGTAGCGCTGGCCCTACCCAGCCACCTGTACGAACTGATGCCGATTGCGGTGCTGATTGGTACCATTTTTGTGATGGCGCGCCTGGCGCAAAGCTCGGAATACACCATCTTGCGCACCAGCGGTCTGGGTCCCTGGCGCGCGCTGCGCACGCTGATGATTCTGGGGCTGGGCTTTGTTGTTTTGACATTTGCCATTGGTGACTATGTCTCGCCAGTGGCTGACCGCACGGCACAACTGCTCAAGGCGCGTTACACCGGCCGTATCACCATCGGGCAGACCGGCGCCTGGCTCAAGGAGCGTCAGCCCTACGGGACCTATGCGGTCAATGTCGCGCAACTGGCCTCTGACGGCGTGCTGCACGGGGTGCGGATTTTTGAGTTCGACAACCGCGGACTGCTGGCGTCGATGACACAGGCCGACTCTGCTACGCTACAGGATGACGACGCTTGGTTGCTGGCCGATGTGCAACGCACTGAATTTGCCTTGCGTGGTGGTGAAGTGGCCCAGATTGACCGTGCGGTAGCACCCAGGCTGCGCTGGCCGAACCGGATTTCTGCCGAGATGGTGTCTGCCGCGTTACTCAAGCCCGAGCGAATGAATACACTGGATCTTTATCAATACATTGGTCATCTGCAAAGCAATGCGCAGGCGGCGCAGCGCTACGAAATCGAATTCTGGAAAAAGGTTTTTTATCCCTTGAGCTGTCTGGTGATGGTGGTGCTGGCGTTGCCTTTTGCCTATTTTCACTTTCGCTCCGGCGGACTGCCCACCTACGTTTTTGGCGGTGTCATGGCGGGTATCAGCTTCTTTTTGCTGAACAACGTATTTGGTTACATGGGCAACTTGCAGAACTGGCAACCCTGGTTAACGGCAGCTTTGCCAGGGTTGATTTACTCCGTGATGTCGCTGGCTGCATTTGTATGGCTGGTCTTCAGGCACTGAAGTTTTATGCGCGCCATCATCCTGCTGGCCCATGGTTCACGCGACCCGGTGTGGCGCGGCTGTGTGGACAACGTTGCGCAGCGGGTGCAAGCGCTTGATGCCCATGCCATCGTGCGATGCGCTTTTCTGGAATGGAGTGCCCCCGACCTGCCCAGCGTTGGCACGGAATTGGCGGCAACCCGCGCCAGCGAATGGGTTGTCATGCCGCTCTTTTTGGGGCTTGGCAAACACGCCCGGGAAGACTTGCCGCGCCTGGTGGAACAATTGCGCCACGACCACCCGGGTGTCACGATCCATTGCCGACCATCGGCCGGTGAGGATCCGCAGGTGATTGATTTGCTGGCAAAAATGGCTTTGTCTTGAGCCTGCCGTAAAACCACACGAGATATCACGATGAATTTGCATCAATTCCGCTTCGTTCAGGAGGCCGTGCGCCGGGATCTGAACCTGACCGAGGCCGCCAAGGCATTGCACACCTCGCAGCCTGGGGTCTCCAAGGCGATCATTGAGCTGGAAGACGAACTTGGCATTGAAATATTCTCCCGTCACGGTAAGCGGCTCAAGCGTGTTACCGAACCAGGCCAGGAAGTCATCAAAAGCATCAACCTGATCATGCGTGAGGTCGGCAACCTCAAACGCATTGGCGAGCAGCACTGCCTGGGCGACAGCGGTACCCTGTCGATTGCCACCACGCACACCCAGGCCCGCTATGTGTTGCCAGAGCCGGTGGCCAAACTGCGCAAAGCCTTTCCCAAGGTCAACGTCAGCCTGCACCAGGGCTCGCCCGACCAAGTGGCGCGCATGCTGATCGACGAAGTGGCTGACATTGGCATGGCCACCGAGTCCATCGCCAATTACCCCGAGCTGGTTACCCTGCCCTGCTATGAATGGCAACACGTGCTGGTGCTGCCGAACGGTCACCGGTTGTGCGGCAAGGAGCACATCACGCTGGAAGACATTGCCACCGAGCCGCTCATCACCTATCACCCGTCGTACACCGGGCGCACGCGCATCGACCATGCGTTTGCAAACCGCAAGCTGGCACCCCACATCGTGCTCGAGGCGATCGACTCGGACGTGATCAAAACTTACGTGCGCCTGGGCTTGGGCATTGGCATTGCCGCCGAAATGTCGGTGCGCGACGTGCAGGAGCAAAGTGTCGCAGGCGACCTGGTGATTCGCCCCGCGGGTCAATTGTTTGGGCAGAACGTGGCGCGCGTGGCCTTCAAGAAAGGCGCCTACCTGCGTCAGTTTGTCTTCAGTTTTGCCGAGATGCTCAGCAGTCGGCTGGATCGTCATCTGGTGGCGCGTGCCATGGAAGGCCATGTCAACGACTACGAGCTGTAACCACCCACACCAACACCACCACTCACCCTTTGAATCATGCCACTCACGTCCCTGCGCTCGCGCCTGCCCAACGTAGGCACCACGATTTTTACCGTCATGTCTGCCTTGGCCACAGAAAAAAATGCCGTCAACCTGGGGCAGGGCTTTCCCGATTTTGACTGCGACCCCAAGCTGATCGACGCAGTCACCCAAGCCATGCGGCAAGGCTTCAACCAATACCCGCCCATGGCAGGTGTGGCGCGGTTGCGCGATGTGATCACTACAAAAATAAAAGCACTGTACGGTTACAGTTATTCGCCTGAGAGCGAAATTACAGTAACAGCCGGGGCCACCCAAGCGATCTTGACAGCGATCCTGTCGGTGGTGCATCCGGGCGACGAAGTGATCGTACTGGAGCCCTGCTACGACAGCTATGTGCCCAATATTGAACTGGCCGGCGGGATTGCCGTACGGGGACCGCTGTGCCCGGGCACATTTCGCCCGGACTTTGACCGCCTCGCCAGCGCCATCACACCTCGTACCCGGGCGATCGTCATCAACTCACCCCACAACCCCAGCGGTACCACCTGGTCTGAGCAGCAGATGCGGCAACTGGAAACCTTGCTGGCACCAACCGACATTGTGCTGATCAGCGACGAGGTGTATGAGCACATGGTCTATGACGGAGCCCCGCACCAAAGTGCGTCGCGCTTTGATGGTCTGGCCGAGCGCGCGTTTGTGGTGTCAAGTTTTGGCAAGACGTTTCATGTCACCGGCTGGAAAGTGGGCTATGTGGCGGCACCCAAGGCACTCACGCACGAGTTTCGCAAGGTGCACCAGTTCAATGTGTTTACCGTGAATACGCCCATGCAGTACGCACTGGCGGCCTACATGAGCGATCCATCGCCCTATCTGGGACTGAGCAGTTTTTACCAGCGCAAGCGCGACTTGTTTCGTGCCGGGCTGGCACAAACCCGCTTGCAACTCTTACCTTGCGAAGGCACCTATTTCCAGTGTGTCAACACGCGCGCCATCAATGACCTGCCGGAAGCGCAGTTTTGTCAGTGGCTGACCACTGAAGTCGGCGTGGCGGCGATTCCCTTGTCAGCTTTTTACGGCAATGCGTTTGATCAGCGCACGATACGGTTTTGTTTTGCCAAAAAAGACGAAACGCTACAGCTTGCGCTGGACAAGCTGCGCGCTCTTTGAACCAAGCGCATGAAGCAACGTCCAACCGCCAAAAGATCAAGCGCCACCGACGCCAGTCGGTTGCAACGTCGACTGAGTGGACCGCAGCGCCAACGTAGTGCGGCTGGCACGGCATCGCTGGACAAGCACCTTGGCCGGGATCTGCGGCATTACCAGGCCGAACTGGAAATCCAGAACAAGGCCTTGCGTTTTAGCCAGGCCGCCGCAGAAAACGCCTATGAGCGCTTTGTCACGCTTTTTTCAAACGTTCCCTTGGCACTGATCGTGGTGCTTGAAGACGGACAAATTTTGCAACACAACGCGCAAGCACTGGCGTTGCTACAACCGCGCGAGACCGACCCACCGCCGAGTTTTCTTTTTCCACTGTTCAACGCTTCTGACCTAAAACGCGTCAAACAAAGCTTTGCACTGGCGCATCAGCGCGGCGCCGCGACGCTCACCGAGTTGACCATGCGCTGTGGCGTCGATGGCAGCGTGGCAGGCGACCTGCATATAGCCCGCATCGACGACGCACTGGACGGTGCAGCGCAGTTTATCTGTGCCATCATCGACCAGGGCCCACAGATTGCACAACGCCAAGCGTTACAACAGTCCGCCGATACCCTGCGCCAGCGCAACCTGGAGCTGACACTGAGTCGCGGCCGACTGGCTGCCATCATCGATTCTTCGCTAGACGCGATCGTTGGTGTTGACACGGCACAACGCATCACCGTATTTAATCCGGCGGCCACGCGTCTGTTTGGCTGTTCCGCCAAACAAGCGCAGGGGCAAGTCGTGACGCGCTTTATCCCAGCACTCAAGCTGACCCTGACCGAACTGGGCGAAGGCGTATCGATGCAACTGGGTGAATTGAACGGCCGACGACAGGACGGTCAGACGGTGACGCTGGACGTCAGCCTGTCGCGTGAACCGCATGCCAATGGCGACAACATAACCCTATTCATCCACGATCTGACCAGCCGAAAAAAAATGCAGGCGCATCGTGACGCACTCGAAGTGCAACTGCGAGAATCGCAAAAAATGCAGGCCATTGGAACCATGGCAGGCGGTATTGCGCACGATTTCAACAACATCATTGGGGCAATTCTTGGCAATGTCGAGTTGGCCCGTGACGATGCGACAAGCAACCCGGCGGTGATCACCAGTTTGGCCGAAATCGACAAAGCCGGTCGGCGCGCGCGTGATCTGGTGCGCCAGATTTTGGCGTTCAGCCGCAACGATCCCCCCAATCGCCGTCTGTTATGTCTGGCCGAAGTGGTACAAGAAAGCACCCGACTGCTCAAAGTCACGCTGCCACCCCAGGTACATATTGCTCTGGACATCGCCCCCAACACACCAGCGGTCATGGCTGATGCCACCCAGATCGAGCAGGTGATGCTCAATT
>Ga0210050_1000890_pt1 | contig 35367 bp, 30 predicted proteins | sample CryGey132114_all_FD_185463 | JGI IMG/M metagenome (GOLD analysis project Ga0210050, IMG submission 185463) | Groundwater microbial communities from aquifer - Crystal Geyser CG22_combo_CG10-13_8/21/14_all (SPAdes) (version 2) | ecosystem: Environmental > Aquatic > Deep subsurface > Groundwater ... | reverse complement strand
GATACAAAAAAGGCTTATTGAAACAGTTTTCAATAAGCCTTTTAAAATCAATCAATAAAGTACTGTTATACAGTTCATTACAATAGATTTAACGAGAATTTACCAACTATTTTTGGCCATTAAATCGAAAATGAAATGTTGTGAACTGCATCCACTCGCATTTTAGAGTGAGCAGTTTATAATAAGAGTAAGAAAAGATCGATGTAAAACTAGTCAGACTTATGAAGATTAAAAGCCAGTAATTAGCCCTGAAAAGGCTAATTATTACAAAGGGCAAACCCCTTTGAAATTAAGGGTCTTAAATAAGATGACCACAATTTCAAAAAACGGTGAGGTTTTAATTGTACATGCCTAAATCAAGTCCTCCTGTTTAATGTCCATCACCTGAATGCCTATAATGGAAATGATACAGTAAGCGGCAAAGTAGTTGAAACCTTCAAAGAGTTCGGCACGGATACTTTCATTTTCACCCGTAGCCAAAAAAGCCAGCAATACGCCAACCACAAATACATCGGCCATGGACCATTTGCCAATCAGGCTTACAAAACGGTAAAGATGTCTTCTGAATTTCAGCTTTTTAAAGGCCAAAACGATCAAAAGAATAACGGCTTTAAGTATTGGTACCACAACGGAAAAGATAAGAATAAGCCATGCCACTAAATCGTTGTTCGTTTCGAAGAGAGAATCAATGCTTTCCAATACGCTTTGTGTTCTTTCAAAAAGCTCAAATTCGCCAAGCATTGGGATTTTTGCTCCAATATGGATCAAAATGATTGGTTTTGTTAGGCCAGGATAAAGGCAAAAGAGCGAAACGATGATAAGGATAAATGAGAGTAGGTTTCTTTTATTCATAAGAAATAGGGGTTGCCAACAAGACGATGCATTTTTTCAAAAGTAAACATAAAAGAAAAGAGCCATAGTTGGATGGCTCTTTTTACTTCTGTTTTGGGTAAAAATCAATTATTACCAAATGAACACCAATCTTGCATGTCCGTACCGATTGGAGAACCATCAGGAGGAGTTAAGGCGTCCACTGGTTCTACTTCCTTAGGGTTTAGCAAGAATAATTGAATTTTGGCAGCCAATTCTTTATTGAATCCCGTAGCTCCAAGGTATTGATCTTTGATGGCCCTTAAATTATCCATGGCTTCCATTTGGGCTGAGGCAGAAGCTTGTCGGCTCATGCTCAACTCCATCAATTGATTGACAAGCCTATCCGCTACAACTTTTTGTAGCTCTCTGTTATATCCTTGATGGTTGGTTTTGAAGGCGACTGTTTTAAGTTCTTCAATAACATCTGTTAAACCAAGTTGGCTGTTGTCCATTGCCTTTTGTTGGACCAGTCTTGTTGCTCTTTGTGGATTGAAAATAAAACTCATCGTTGCACCAGCAACGGATTCTCCAGGGGCAACCGCATCAAAAAGGACACCCGTACGCACATTAAATGTTTCTCTTGATCTTCCGAATCCAGGAGTTCTTGGTGGAATAAGCTTAAGGATATGCTCAGGAATAGCCAAATTTTCTGGCTTGATCACATTTACTAATGCGCTTAAAGCAGCTTTTTGCTCATTCACAGGAACAGTTCGCTGCAGTGGCTGCGAATCCCCTCTCAGCTTGTAATTGTAATATGCGCCACCAACTACTTTCACAGCAGCCTCAAGCTGATAGCGATGCAACATGTACATGGGAACGAAAACTTCTTCCAGTGTGGTCATTGGTCGACCCATGGCGATGTTCTTTTCAGAGAAATTCTGCATTACCACCTTGCGCACATCCATTAATCTATTCAGCTCTTCAACTGGACTTTTTCCACTATCCCAAAGGTGAGAGAAGGGGTGAGCACCACCAACCGCTCTTGAATCAGAATCGGTTATAAAATGCAAACCCTCTTTGATATAGCCTTCTATAATGGCATCCAAGGCCTTGTTTTCATCTGTTCCATTAGGGAAATCTTGATAGCCATAAGTAACTGCTACTTTATCCCATTCGCCAATACCAGTATCATAGGCATTGCTGATATCAATTTTGCCATTAACAAGATCGATTTGTGGATGTGGGTAATCCATTACCGAAGCTCTTCCATCTTTGGTATCGGCACTTGAAGCATAGCTATGCGCCAAACCAATGGTATGTCCCACTTCATGTGCAGAAAGTTGTCTTAGCCTAGCAATTGCCAATTCCAAGAGCCGTGGGTCAGGTGTTGTTCCGTTTTCGTAAGGCGTAAGTAAACCTTGTGCAATTAAAAAGTCTTGACGAACACGAAGCGAACCAAGGCTCACATGTCCTTTGATGATTTCTCCAGTTCTGGGGTCAGTCACGGACGAGCCATAAGACCAGCCTCTGGTCGATCTGTGTACCCACTGAATGAGGTTATAGCGCACATCCATCGGATCGGCATCGGCAGGCATTTCGCGCACTTGAAATGCGTTTTTATAACCAGCAGCCTCAAAAGCTTGGTTCCACCAGATAGCGCCTTCAATCAAAGCAGATTTGATGGGTTCTGGTGCACCTCTGTCCACATAATAAATGATTGGCTCAACGGCCTCGCTCACTTTAGCGTTTGGATTCTTCTTTTCAAGACGATGTCTAGAAATGTATCTTTTGGTAATGTCTTCTTGAATAGGAGTCGCGTAATCCATGTAGTTGCCGCCAAAATAACCCGCTCTTGGATCGAATTTGCGCATTTTATAACCGTTGTCTGGCAGTTCTACAAAAGAGTGGTGCATTCTTACCGTCACGGCATCTGGACTTGGGGTTACGCTTCTGATAAAACCACCAGTAGCTGATCCTGTAAAAGTGATGGTCGCTTCAAATTCAGAGTTCTTCGGGAAATTCTTAAGCATAGGAGGGTAGATGGCCGAACGGTTGGCATCCAATCTGTAAGAACCTTGTCTTGATCGGTTCAGCGTATTCACTACACCATGCGCGTCTGAAATTAGAATTGAGGTCATATCCACCAAAACTTTGCCGTTTTCTTCTGCTTCTACTTTAAAGCCTTCCAAAACAGATTCAGCAAAGGCTTGTTTAACAGCTGTTACTTCATTCGGATTGTCTGATACCGCTCTGTAGTCATAGTTAGGTTGAACCATAAGTATTTTCGGACCAACTCTTCTGAATTCAACGATTTGAGTGCCGCCTAATTGGCCTCTATCTAGGCCGATATCATTGGATCCAACACCTGCGGATAGTGAGTTGATGTAGAGAAATTCAGTATTGAACTTGTCTATTTCTAACCATACTTTGCCGCCTTTCTCGTCCCAGTAATAGTTGAAATAGCCCTCTTTTTTGACCATGTCCTTAGTTACTTCGCTAATGGTTTTTTGAGCCATGAGCTGACAAGCGAACAATGCAAAAAAGGCAATTGATAAAGTCTTTTTGATCATGATGATTGAAGGTTTTTGTGACTGACTATTCCGTCAATATAAGAAGTGTTGAGATACTGTTCCTAACTTTTATATTTTTATGGGAATCGAAAAAACTTAAACCTGTATTTATGAAATCGAAAATCACACTTTTTTCAATTTTCATGCTGCTTTTGGCCTTGCAAGCCACTGCACAAAAGAAACCTATCACTCATGATGTTTATGATGATTGGAAAAGTATTCAATCTGCCAACATTAGTAATGATGGTAATTGGGCGGCATATGCCATTAATCCACAAGTTGGAGATGGTGTGCTGGAAATAAGAAATATTAATTCAGAAAAGCTCTTCAGAATAGAAAGGGCCGGGCGATACACATTTTCAACGAATAGTGATTTTGTTGTTGCGGTTGTCAATCCTGAATTTCAAAAGGAGAGGGCCTTAAAACTCAAGAAAACCAGCAATGATAAAATGCCAAAGGACTCATTGTTCATTCTGAATTTAAAGAATGGCGAAATGACTAAAGTGGCAAGGGTTAAGAATTTTCAATTGCCTGATGAGTCGGAACAATGGGTTGCCTATTTGCACGAAAAACCGCTAGAGGAAAAAGCTAAAAAGGAAGAAAAGAGCGAAGAAGGCGCAGAAGAGAAAAAGGAAGAGAAAAAGCCCAAATCCAAATCGAAGGGTACTGAGTTAGTGTTGTTCAACATGACCAATGGCAATGAACACAGATTCGCTGGGGTTACCGAGTACCAAATGGCTAAAAAGGGTAATTATCTCTTTTTCGAGAAAGATGAAGCAGATTCTTTAAACCCAGCTGGGGTATATGCTTTTCAAACAAAAGATGCCAAGTTGATGACTTTGAACGAAGGCATGAAGGATTATAAGAAAATGACAGTGGATGAAGCAGGAGAACAGTTAGCGTTTTTTGCCACAAATTCTGGAGAAAAGGCCGATGATAAATACTTCGGTTTGATGTACTGGAAAGCTGGAGCTGATGCTGCCAAAATCGTTGCGGATACAACCACCGCTGGTTTGCCCGAAAACTGGATGGTGAGTGAGAATAGTAATCCAAGGTTTTCTGAAAGTGGTAAGCGCTTATATTTCGGTACGGTCCCACGCCCTTTCAAATATGATTACGAAGCGGATACTACGCTGCTAGATGATGAAAAACCAGATGTGGATGTTTGGTCCTACAACGATCCATACATTCAACCCATGCAAAAACTGAATGTGAACCGGGATAAAAACCGCTCTTACGATGCGATGCTAGATACAAAATCAATGAAGTTCACTCAATTGGGCAATATGCAATTAGAGAATGTGTCAATTGATACAAGAACTGATAGGGATTTCTTGGTTGCCATGAACGATCAAGCCTATAGAGTTCAAATGACTTGGGATACGCAAATCCCTAGGGACTATTATAAAGTAAATGCGGCTACTGGTCAAGCGACCCTTTTACTTGAAGCAAATCAAGGTTTTGCGTCACTTTCACCTGGAGGCAATTATTTGACATGGTATGATGGCGAAAAAGAAGACTGGTTTGTTATGGATGTTGCCACTTCTGCAATCAGAAATATTACTGAAGGCATGGACGTGAGTTTCGCAGATGAGTTACACGATTCACCATCTCTTCCAGGTTCTTATGGTTCTGCTGGTTGGAGTGATAAAGATGCTGCTTTCTTGATTTATGATCGTTACGACATTTGGAAGTTCGATCCCAAAGGCAAAACTGCTCCAGTGAACATGACAAATGCCTTTGGAAGAAAGAACAGAACCACTTTCCGTTATCAGCGATTGGACCCCGAAGAGAGAACTGTTTCTATGAAAGATGAAGTTTTGCTCAGCGCTTTTCACGAATGGACAAAACAAGACGGTTTCTATACCACCAACTTTTCGAAAGCAGCCGATCCTTCAAAAGTGCTTATGGAAGATGTAAGTTTTGGTCGTTTGATCAAGGCCAAAAATGCAGACCGTGTGTTGATTACTAAGTCAACTTATACGGAATACCCAGATTTATATGCGGCAAACAGCTACAAAATGAATGGGTTAAAGAAGTTGACAGACCTTGATGCTCAGGAAGATCCATACAACTGGGGAACTGCTGATCTCATTGAATTCAATTCGTTCGAGGATGGAGAAAGGATGCAGGCCATTCTTTATAAGCCAGAGAATTTTGACCCAAATAAGAAGTATCCAATGATCGTGTATTTCTATGAAAGAAGATCAGACAGTTTCCATAGTCACCCAAGCCCAGCGCCAAGCGCAAGTACAGTGAACATACCATATTTTGTGAGCAACGACTACTTGGTGCTAGTGCCAGATATTAAATATGAATTGGGTTATCCTGGGCCAAGTGCTTACAACCACATCATTCCAGCAACCAATGCCGTTGTGAATATGGGTTTTGTGGATAAATCTAAAATGGCCATTCAGGGACAAAGCTGGGGTGGCTATCAAGTGGCTTACTTGGTTACCAAAACCGATATGTTTGCCGCTGCAGGTGCTGGTGCACCTGTGGTAAATATGACTTCTGCCTATGGCGGTGTGCGTTGGGGAAGCGGAATGAGCCGTATGTTCCAATACGAAAAAACACAAAGCAGATTGGGCGGAACTTTATGGGAGACTCCAACACGTTACATCGACAACTCGCCTTTATTCAGGGCCGATGAAATCACCACACCTCTGTTCATCATGCACAACGATGCTGATGGTGCGGTACCTTGGTACCAAGGCATTGAGTTTTATATGGCTTTGCGAAGATTAGAGAAACCTGCTTGGATGGTGGTATACAATGGTGAAGACCATAATTTGACCAAACGTAAAAATAGAAAGGACCTTTCCGTGCGAATGGGACAATTCTTTGATCACTTTTTGAAGGATGCGCCAATGCCAGAATGGATGGCAGAAGGTCTTCCTGCCACATTGAAAGGAAGAACGTTGCGCTATGACTTGGTTGATGAAAATCCTAATCAAGTAAAAGGAGAGGGCAGTAGCTTGATAAAAGAGAAGTCAGGGAATTAGACTTTGAGATATTAGATGCTAAACATAGGACTTTGGGAAGTCCTTGTCTAGCATTTTTTTCATTACTCGCTGGCAGGTTCGTTGGCGATATCCGCTCTGACTGATTTTGCCCACTTTACTAAGGCTGCAATTTGTTCATCAGAAAGATCGGCTTCCTTGTGCAAAGGCACGTAGTTAGGCAATGGCATTTCTCTGGCTTCAACCAATTCAATTACTTCTTCTAATTTATGGTCGCGCTTGCGTGCCGAAAAGGTAGACCAAAGCGAGAAGTTAAGTTCACCTCTGCCTTCTTCGATATGATCACTAATCCACCAATTGATCGGGGCAACAGAGGCATACCAAGGATAGCGCGGTTGGTTGGAATGGCAATCGTAACATGCGCTTTTCAGCATTTCACTGATTTCTTGATCGACATTGAGTGCTAGAATAATGTCGGTATCTGTTACCGGCTCGCTAATTTTTTCGGGTCGATTAATGAATTGAATAACGACAAATGCAAAAAGTAAAAACAGCAGAACGTAACGTATGATCTTTTTCATAAAAATGGTTTGTAATTTTTATGAATATGATGATTTTTTCTTGAGGAAAGAAGCTCTTGTTCTCGAATTGAATTTTGTGCGTTTGAATGGCTAGAAAAAGAAATACCCTGTGACCAGCAGGGTATTTCATTGATTAAATCAGACTAGGAATTAATTCTGCCCTTTAACTCTGCCTGTTGCTCTAACAGGAGCCACATCGAATACTTCTGAAGGTGATGCGGGAAAATAATGTACCTCTGAATTGTTAGTGCTTGAACTTAATCTTTTAATATCAATCTCCTTTTTAAGTTGCTCTAGACTTATGGATCCTTTACTAAAGGCCTCAATTTGGCTTTTGTTTACTTGAATACGAACGGCTGCTGGTATTGAGGTTTGTCTAAAACCAGTGTTGAAATTCATGTTAAGGATAATCACCTCATCGCTTTTTACACTTCTTAAAGTGCGGCCATATGTCACAAGGCTTTCTTTTGCCAAATCAATAAGCTTTTCAAAATTCTCTTCTATTTTCTTATCATAGATAGCTTCTTCCTCATTTAACTTTTCTTCGTTTCTTCGATCTTGCTCAGACTTATCAGTCCTGCTAAGACGATCATAAGATATTGCTAATCTATTTTTCAAGTCAGAAAATAGACTCATTTCATACATTACACCAAACCCTTCAAAGTAGGTCCAAGTGGTACGACTATTTTTTCTAAATGTACCATCAAAAGTAGATTGAAGGACATCGTCTAAAATACCTGCCATGATTTTGGTGTCATTGGCTTCATTATCTTCATCAGCAGAAACCTTGCTGGTAATCTTAGCCGTGGCAGCTTCCATGCTCAGTTTTCCACTCAAGAAATCCTTGAGTTCTTTAGCTGATATAGAGCTTACCATTCGTTTTGAATTGTCTTTGCCTGAAGTTGTAAAATAGCTAACAGTTCCGTTTGCAGTATTTCTTATGGAATTGCCCTTTCCAGTCGAATAATTAACATTAAGAATCACTTGCTCATTGTCCTTTAACTCGGACAGGATGCTACCATAATTCACGAGAAAATCCTGCGATAAAGATTTAATTTCGTCCTCTTTTTCTTTCAGAAGCACTTTTTCGTCTATCTCCGCGTCCTTTTCCTCATTTGCTTTTGCAGCGTCAGCGAAAATAACTTCCATAGAATTGCCATAATTTATGCTGAAAAACACGCCTTTGCCAGCAATGTACATTCCTTTTGCCCCGCGAGAGGAATAAAATACGCCTTCTCTGGATCCTTTGAATAAATCGTTCAGTACGTTTTGCAGAATCACAATGTCTCTGTCCATTTTCGGTAGTTTGGATAAGTCTTGGTCTCTAGAAGTAAGTCCAAATCCACTAACTACAGTTGGCGTATTGTCTACAAACCTTTGAGCATTTACTGTACTGCTAAACATTATTGTAAATGCTAAAGCGAGTCCTTTGATTGTTGTTTTCATTTTCATGATTTTGATATTTGAGTGTTATTTTTTTTCGATTAAAATTCTTTCTGAAAATTGAGTTTCATTCAATTCGCCATTATCAAGCGCATATAAATCGCTCATTTTAATTTTTACGCTTAGGTGATAAGCCCTCGATCCCGATTTTGGGCTTAGTGCTTTTTCCTTTCCATTGAAAGTCCTTTTTGCATCAGCGATATTGAGCACTATGGCGAAGGTTTCGTTCGGCTTTAGTTTTGGCAGATAAGAGCGAAATTCAACCACAAACTTTGAAATCGCCATTTCGAGTCGCTTCTGCTGCAGATTGATGATTTCTTCAGTATAAAAAGTGTCCAAAATTTCATCATCTCCCATTTTGAAGTTATTGAACTGGGTATTCATTAGAATTTCAGCATTGGGGGCTTCAACCGTTATTTCTACGCCCTTACCTTCGGTATAAGTGGCTTCAGTTCCTCGGATGTTATTAAGCAATGGTGCTTCGTCATACTTTTTTAGGTAGTTTTCGAAAGTCACCCTAGTGATTTCCATGTCGCGCTTAATTGGGCTGAAGCCCTCAGTTTTGATTTGTGCCTGCATTTTAATGCCGACCATAAGGCAAATTAGCAAGACTAGGTATTTTGAGTTTTTGACCATTTTATTTGTTGTTTGGGTTTCGAGTATTGGCAGCGATAATGTCGACTTTCTCAGAAAGGATATTTAAAGCATCTTCCATATTGAATTGTCTTGTTATGGTTGCGTCTTCAAGGTTGCTAAAGGCTGCTTGAATGTTTCTTAAATCTTCGATGCGCTGGTTGTCCCAATTGTTTGAAAAGCTGACCACAATTTCTTTGAGAACATCACGATAGTTACCAGTTAGCTTGTCGTTTAAGTTTGTCATCTGCTGTAGCAGTGCTTCTTTTTCTTGATTGAAGATGTTTCTTACTACCTCTTGACTGTTATAATTGGCCTGAAGTGTTTGCATTTCATACCCAAGGCTATCTTCGACAGACTTTAAGCGATTCGACATATAATCGAACATAAGTTGCCTGTCTTGATTGATCAAATCAGCCACTTGTTGTTCGGTCAGTCCATTTTTGATTTCGCCAAAAGCAACTTGAAATCCATTTTCGTTAGACTGTACATTGAAGCCAGAAAGCCAACCAAAAGTGATCAACAATAGGAGAGTAGCCGCAATTGCCACATACTTTCTCCAATACAACCACTCACTATTGCCTTGCGGAATCAATAATGGAATGTTATTGGGTAAAACTTCATCTTCTAAATCTGAAAAGATCAGACGAGTGCTTTCCAAAGCTTCTAGTTCTTCTTTGGCTTTAGGGTTCTCTTTTAAATAAGCTTCAATCTGAACCTTTAAATCTGGCTCAATCTCATCGTAGAGATAGGCCATCAATTCTTCATTTGTTGGTTTATAGCTCATAATGGATAGTTTCTTTGTTGATATTCCATTGCTCTAATAATTTCTTTAATGAACCGAGCGCATAGTACAATCTCGATTTCACGGTATTTTCTGAAATGTCCATTGCTTCAGCAATTTCCCTAATTTTCAGTCCCTCATATTCTTTCATAATCACCACCATTCTTTGCTCTTCCGGCAATTGCCCCAATGCCTTTTTCAAAAGCACTTTAAGTTCTGAGTTGCCTAATTCCTTTTCTGGGTCATCAGCTCTATTCGTAGTTTGGGTGCTGTCAATAAAACTTTTATCATTCTTCGATTCAATTTTCATGAATGGAAAAATCCATTTGCTCTTTTGTCGTCTCGCTTCTTCGTGGCAATAGTTAGCCGCGATTCGGTACAGCCATGATTTAAACCGAGCGTCTTCTTTAAGCGAACCTAGGTTCTTATTCATTGAAATGAAGGTCTTTTGACATACTTCCATGGCCTGGTCATGGTCACCGAAATACTTGAAAGCAAAGTTATAAATGCGTTTATACCACTGTTTTACTAATTGATTCAATGCAATTGAATCGCCATCTCTGGCTGCTGAAATCAAAAAGTCGGTTTGTGGCATAAAGTTGATTTCCTTCATTTTATTTCCTATTCCGCACTTATGATGAAGTGGTACTTTAAAAAGTTTGAAGGAAGTTAAAAAATACCCGTGAATTCAATGCGCTTACAAGAGGGCGTGCAGTTTTTAATTGGCTGGAATTCAATTTAAAACCTGTTTTGGATAAGTTCTGGGCTTCATATTTATGACCTAGGTCATGTTTTAAAGTGTTCAAAAGTCACCACTTGAGTTGATGCACATCAAACATTGACCAGTTTTTATCCTACACCTTTGATATGTTATTAAAACCTAAAACTATGAAGGTGAACACTACTATAAAATTCACAAAACAACTCATGCTCGTCATGCTTATGGCATTGTCATATAATGTTTTGAGCGCTCAGGAGCACTACGAATTGATTAAATCTGATCAGCATTTTGTAGTGAAGGGCACTTCCTCACTTCATGATTGGCATATGGAAGCCATGGATGGACAGGGCGAGTGTCAATTGATTCAGGCCGATGGCACGGTGAACATCCAAATGGCTGAAGTTAAGTTCAAAGCAGAAAGCCTAAAAAGTGGCAAGAACGGAATGGACAAAAATGCCTATAAGGCCCTTAAAACCAAGGAATTCGAATGGATATCATTTAAGTTATCTGCTTTCGAAGCAAAACAAGGGGGTAAGGGGATTGTCACAGGAAATCTTACCATTGCGGGTTTTACGAAACCAGTCAGTTTTGATGTGGAGACCACTCAGGGAGCGGGATCAATCACAGTCTCTGGAACCTCAGCCTTTAAACTTACCGATTTCAAAGTCGATCCGCCAACCGCATTGATGGGAACGATCAAAACAGGTGATGATGTCACCGTAGAATTCAAACTAACATTCAAAAACCAAAACCAATAAAATCATGAAAAATTTTAAACTTCCATTTTTAGTACTGTTGCTATTGAGCAGTGTTATGAGTTTTGCTCAAGTAGATTTCCGTTCGCCCTTGCAATACAGCAGGCAAGCAGGCAAAAAAGGGGTAAACGTATTTGAAACCTCAAAAACCGATACGGTTGTTTTTAATGGGATTAACGTAAGAGTAGGAGGCGATTTTGCACTTCAATTCCAAGGTTTGAGCCACGAGAATTCTATTGTTGGTGATCCTCTTGTGGATTTAGCATCTAACTTTAGTTTGCCTACCGCTAACTTGAACCTTGATGTGCAATTGGCCGATGGTATGCGTTTACACTTAAGAACTTACTTATCATCACGTCACCACACAGAATCTTATGTGAAAGGTGGGTATCTCCAAATTGACAAGCTTGATTTTATCAAAGAAGGCTTTCTATCAGAATTCATGAAAATAGCGACTTTCAGAGTAGGTATGGACTAGATCAACTATGGTGATGCACAATTCAGAAGATCTGATAACGCCATGACCATTTACAACCCATTTGTAAGTAACTATATCATGGATGCATTTACTACAGAGCCTTTCTTTGAAGTAACATTGTTACCTTCTGATTTTATTCTTGTGGCGGGTGTAACTAACGGTAGATTAAATCAAAGCCCTATCAAAGGCGACAATGGTTTTGTTTTCTACAGCAAAGTAGGTTTCGATAAACAAATGAACGATGATTTAAGACTTAGATTGACAGGTTCATTGTACTCAAGCTCTGACAAAAGCACTAGGGATTATATCTTTGGAGGCGATCGAGCAGGAGGTAGATACTACAGCACACTCGCAACAGTAGCCAATGGGGGAACAGACTTCGATCCAAGATTCAACCCTGGTTTCGCTTATCACACTTCAGTTCAAATTAACCCATTCATTAAGTTTAAAGGATTAGAATTCTTTGGGTTGATGGAGTTCGTCAACAACGGTAACGATGCCGTAGGTGGAAGCTACTCTCAGGTGGGTCTTGAAGGACTTTACAGATTCGGAATGAACGAACAATGGTACCTTGGTGGTAGATACAACAGCGTGAGTGGAGAAAAAACCGATATAGCCCTTACCAATGATATCAGCAGAACGAACATTGGTGGTGGCTGGTTCATGACCAACAATGTTTTGTTAAAACTTGAATATGTAAACCAAGAGTATTCTGGAGGTGGTTTTACTGGAAGCAGATTCCAAGATGGAAAGTTTAATGGAGTAGTGTTAGAAGCAGCAATTAGTTTCTAATGAAAATGGTAATGATTGGATTTCATGATAATTTTAAAAACACAAGCTTTTAACTGAATGCAGAAACTGATCATCATTATAGCTTTAGGATTGTTTTCCTCTATCGCATTAACTGGGCAAGAATACCTAGTGGTGATGGGGAAAACAGTCCTTATTAAGGGCAAAACCTCTTTCGGGAGGTTTTCTTGCACTTATCAAAACGGCCATGATCAGGATACCGTAAGTCTCTCAAAAATCGCCAATGCCGAATCGCTTATGGAGTTGTTCATTCCAGTGGCCTCGTTTGATTGTGGCAATAGAATGCTGGAAAGAGATTTTGGAAAGACCCTTAGGTACGAAGAATACCCATCTATTGAAGTACGCCTCGATGATTTTAAAAGAGTTGGTCAGCAATACTATGGTGATATTTGGATCAAACTCACTGGTAAAGAAATGAAGATGGAAAGAATTCCTTTTACCCTAACCCCTGGAGAAACAGGAGAAGTACTTTACTCAGAAATCACCATCTCGCTCGATTACTTCGAGCTAAGTCCACCCAAAAAACTCTTCGGATTAATCAAGGTCCAAGACGAACTTAAGATTGAGTTGAGTTTGAAGTTGTAGGGGATATAGCTGCAAGGCCAATCCATAACTCATAAGATATTTATAAAAGAGGCTGCCTGAAAGGGCAGCCTCTTTTTTGACTTTAAAATAAATAAATCCAATACGATTTGATATTAGTTTTTAGGGGTTAACCAAAATTCTCTAAGCTTCAATTGTGCTGGTGTCGCGTTTTCATTAAAGGCAAGGGAAAGTGCAATCGGTACATCAATTTGCTTGTTTGGAGCAGATAGCGTGATTTCTTTTTGCTCCCCGTCAACATTTCTTACGACCGTAACGGTTAAGGTGTCTAGGGTTGGGATTTTTTGAAATTGTCCACCCATAAAGTTATTGATCTCTGGACCAAGTTCCGGGAATTCATCACCGTTCATTTTCAAAAGGATATCACCACTTTGTAGTTCTAATGATTTGCCCATTTCGTCCAATGCTTCTGCATTACCAATGGCCAATAAGCGTTTACCATTGTATTCTGCAACTGCGATGCTTTGCTGACTTATGATAAGCGAATACTGTTTTTTGGTGCCATCAGAGAGCATTTTCACCCCGACTTTCTCGAATATTTCTTCATATGGCAGAGGAGTGGTTCCACCTACATAAGTGGAAAGGAATTCACCAATTTCAGGATAAGTCATTGCCGTGATCTCATCAAATAGCAATTCATCTTTAAAGGATTTCTCCATGCCATATTTCTCAGAAAGCCCTTTCATCATGTCTTGCACACCGTATGCACCATTCGATAATTCTCTGAGCTTAATGTCCAATGCCATCCCAATTAAGGCGCCTTTTTGATAAACATTATAGTATTGATCTGCATATTCATCTAAAGCGCCAAGACTTAATTGAGTAAAAGGAAGCTCATCTTTGAATTGTGACGAGATCAAAATCTTCTCTTGCAGCATAACTAAATACTCTTCTGGAGTAATTAAGCCGTATTTTACTTGTACACTGCCAGCAAAATATTCTGTCATTCCTTCATACAACCAAAGATGGCGCGACATTTTTGGGTCGTTAAAATCGAAGGTTCCGATTTCTTCTGAATGGATTGTCAAAGGAGTTACGATATGGAAAAACTCATGTGCCGCAAAATCCCTCAGTTGCTGATTCATTTGTGCAATAGTGGCTTCAGGCATAAAGTACAATGAACTGAAAGAGTGCTCCAATGCCCCGAAAGAAACGACTGGCTTATCAGTAAAGTAAAATATAAAAGCATACTTTTCTACAGGCAATTTTCCTCCCAGAAATTTGCTTTGCGCAGCTAGCACTTCAGAAATACTCGCTGCAATTTCCTTGGCAGTTACTTTTTTGTTAGGGGAGTAGCTCGCCACAAGTACTTCTGTGTTGGCAACTTTAACAACAGCAGTATCTGGCAAACTGTACATCAATGGAGAATCCACTAAACGGTCGTAGTTAGATACCTTAAAAATATCCACGGTGCTGTTTTCGTCTGCCTGAACAAAGCCTTCCTTTTTTAAGGCTCCTTTAAGTTTTGTATCAACACCTTCAGGTTTTAAACCCGTGGCACCATAAAACTCCTTAGCACGAATCACATTAATTTCGAACTCTTCGTTCTTCATTCCTTCAAAATAGCCAAAGAAGCCGCTATTATTGAGCAAGAAGTTTTTTCCTTCATCAATGTTGGTTCCGGCAGGCTGAAAAATTTCTGGTCCAGGCTTAGGGTTATCGTAGGTGTCATCTACCAAATAGCTAATTCGCGCTATTTTATTGGCATTACTGATTGACCATGAATTGTTATCAATTCGAGTTACTTCTAAGGCATTTCCCTTTTTATCGAAGGCTTTGAAATCAGAAACCATTCTGCCATAATCGGCAATGGCATAGGTGCCAGGAATGATTTTAGGAAGATAAAAGATGATTTCTGATTGTTTGATTTTTGGGGGAGCGAGCTCAACCAAGACTTTATCATCTGATACTCTTGTCAAGTCGATGATGTATTTGTAGGGATTGGTTGCCCATACTTGAGCGGTAACCAACAGCCCTAAGCATAATAATTTGAGTTTATTCATAATTGTCCTTTTACGGTTTACTTATTGGGGTTAAATAGTGTATTGACGGAATCATTAAAGTATAGTTTACAATGATGTTGCCAAAAGTAAAATTAAGCATCGGAAATTTCGAGATTATTGTTTTCAATCTTTTAGCAACAAAAAAGGCTGTCATCGACAGCCTTATATTCTTTAAGTGAAGTATGCTTATTTGGTTGAATCCGCAGGTACAGTAAGGTTTTCTAAACCAGTATCTGCTGGAGCGCTTTGTTGAACAGGTTGCTGCTGCAAAGCCCTGTCTATATTGGGATTAGTCGAGAAGCTATTGCCGCTATCTACCATCACTCCCGAGGCTAAACTGAGCGCCAAAAGTGCTATGGCAAAACCCCAAGTAACTTTCTCCAATAAATCTGTTGTCTTTTTTACACCAATTACTTGGTTAGCACCAGAGCCACCAAATTGACTAGAAAGTCCACCGCCTTTAGAATTTTGAACCAATACGATAAGGATCAATAAAACGGCAACAATGATGGCAAGGATAATTAATAACTTAAACATGCTGTGATTCCTTTATTTTTTGAATTTGGAGCGCAAAGTAAGTTCTTTTTTCAGGAAACTTCAAACTTAGCTTTTCATAAATATCCAAAGCCCTTTCATATTTCTTTTGTTTGAAGAGTAAAGCGGCTAATGTTTCTGTAGCGAACTCATCTTGGTACTTTAATTTTTTAGTGGCAAGATCTTCTTGAAGGTATTCGGAATCTTGACCTGACTCTTTTGGCTTGCCGAATTGGGGTTCGTTTTGGATGAACTTTTCAATGAGTTCTACCTGAGATTTACTGGTCTTTTTTTTGCTGCTTTTGGTTTGTTCAACATCGTCTTCTTGTTGGTTGAGCATTTTGGCCAATCGCTGTTTTCTCTCCCTTATTTCAATCAAATCCTTTTCTAACTCTGTAATTTGGTCGGTTTTACCCAGTTTCGAAGGAGCAGTTTTTTCAAAAGCCTTTTGCTGATTTGGTTTTACAAGCGTGGATGAATCCATGGGTGCTTTTACCAAAACTGCTTCTTGGTCTTTAGTTATTTCATTTGCCTTCGCTTGTACTTCAACCTTTACCTCGACAGTGGGAGGGGTAATTATTGCTTCGGATGGTTGGACAGCGTCAGACTTTGGTACTTCTGCTTTCTCTTTTTTGCTTTCAGATTTGTCGACTTGAATTTCTTTTGTTTCTACTTGGTCAAAAACGAGTTCACCTGTGATGATTTTTTTCAAGTGTGCCCTATCTGGGGAATAGATAGCGGCTTTTTTTATGAAAGCATCCGTTTTTGGATGGTCCAACTCCTTCAATGCCTTGGCTACGATTACATAAGGGGTCTGAAAAAAGGGATACTTTTTTCGTAGTTCGTTGAGCGATTTAATGTCCTCATTGGTGACATCATTCAGATGACTTAGTAAATGATTAAATCGTTCTTTGTTCACTTATTGTGGTTTTGAAACATCTAAAATAGCTCGAAAATTACCATTGGGCAACCGAGGCTTGGAATATATCGAAAATAATTTGGTCGAAAATTTCTTCGACTAACTGAGATTCTACTGCGTTTAGGGTAGTGGCTTGAGGATCATAATCCGCATAGAAGCTGAATCTACGCTGAAAATTGTCTGTGTCTTTTGCTTGATTGGTAAAGCCAACCTCGACAAAAATGGTGACCCTCATTAGTCCTGATTGATCGGACACATTTCTACTGCCCGAAGAAACAATGGCCTGAGGCCTGACTTGATAGTCGACAATTGAACCCTCAAATTGTAGGTCGCCATTGTTCGGAACGAGTTCTAGTTTGGTATTTCTTTGAAAATAGTCTTTCAACTTTTCAGTAAAAAGCTGACCCATATTAGGCAAGCCACCGGGGGAATCATTAAAGAAATTGGTGATCGAGAGCGTTCTTGTTACATTATAATCAATAGAAGCTCCGCTAAAACCATAATGACTGCAGCCCATAACGGTGACCAATATCATCAAAAGGGCAGAAGCAAAAAGCTTACTCAATTTCATATTCTTTGATTTTGCGGTAAAGCGTTCGTTCAGAAATACCCAGGTCTTTGGCTGCATACTTTCGCTTATTGTTGTTTTTCTTCAACGCCTTAATGATCAATTCCTTTTCTTTCTTTTCAATCGACAATGATTCGTCCTCCATTTCATGCGAAATGTCTTCGACTTTGTCATCCTCGTAGTCGTCCGCAAACTCAATGGGTTTGGGTTCTAAGTAGTAGGAGTCGCTTAATGAAGTGTCACTTGTGCTGTTCACTACAGAAGATAAGCTATCATCAATGTTCCTGAATAGATTAGGATGATCCCTGATGGCACTTTCTTTAATATCGCCAGACTCTAAGATATCGTGCACTAGTTTTTTTAATTCGGTCATGTCTTTTTTCATGTCGAACAACACTTTGTACAATAAGTCTCTTTCATTGAGATTTTCAGCACCTTGAGCATCGGTGCTTTTGTACAAGGCTGGTAAGTTCGATCTGTTCTGGGGCAAATATTTGACCAAAGTTTCCGCACTTACCTGCCGATCCATTTCTAATGCCGAAATTTGTTCTACTAAATTCTTCAGCTGGCGAATATTACCAGGAAAATTATAGCGCAAAAGGATATTTTTTGCGGCATCATCCAAGCGGATGGAATCTACCCGATACTTTTCAGCAAAATCTGATGCGAATTTTCTGAACAATAGATCAACATCTGTTCCTCTATCTCTTAAAGGGGGAACTGAAATCGGAACAGTACTCAATCTGTAATAAAGGTCTTCTCTGAATTTTCCTTTATCTACTGCATTCAACAAATCTACATTCGTTGCCGCGACAACGCGTACATCAGTTTTTTGCACTTTGGATGAGCCTACTTTAATGAACTCGCCATTTTCAAGCACTCTGAGTAATCTTGCTTGGGTAGACATTGGCATTTCACCGATTTCGTCTAAGAAGATGGTGCCGCCATCGGTAACCTCGAAATATCCTTTTCGGGCGTCATAAGCACCAGTGAACGATCCTTTCTCATGCCCGAATAATTCTGAATCAATTGTGCCTTCAGGAATTGCACCACAGTTGATGGCGATGAATTTGCCATGTTTTCGTGGGCTGAGTTGATGAATGATTTTTGAAAATGATTCCTTTCCGCTACCGCTTTCACCGTTGATCAAAACGGTCATGTCGGTTGGTGCCACTTGCGAGGCAATTTGTATGGCGCGATTGAGCTGAGGGCTGTTCCCTATGATCCCAAATCTTTGCTTTATGCTTAGTATTTCGCTGTTATTCAATGTTCTTTGTTGGATTAAGATTCAACTACTTCTCCAAATAATGTGGCGGTGGTGCAATCATGCACTAGCACATTTACGTAATCCCCTTTTTTATGACTACCTCGATCAAAAATGACTACTTTATTGGCCGTATTTCTGCCTTGCAACTGTTCCTCTGATCGTTTTGAGGTACCTTCTACCAAAACCTGATGTACCTTTCCAAGATCAAGTTTATTTCTGCTCAAAGACATGGCTTGCTGCTTATTGATGATCTCTTGGAGCCTTCTTTTCTTGACATCTAAAGGAATGTCATCTTCAAATTTCTTTGCAGCTAAAGTTCCAGGTCTTTCAGAATAGAAAAACATGTAGGAAAAGTCGTATTGCACATAGTCCATTAGTGTTAAAGTGTCTTGATGTTCCTCTTCAGTCTCCGAGCAGAAACCTGCGATCATATCAGATGAAATCCCGCATTCTTCGCCTAAAATACGTCTTATAGCGTCCACACGATTGATGTACCATTCCCTATCATAAGTCCTGTTCATTAAATCCAGCACTCGGCTATTTCCACTTTGGGCTGGCAAATGAATGTATTTGCAGATGTTGTCGTACTTTTTCATGGTGTAAAGTACCTCATCTGTAATGTCCTTAGGATGAGAAGTTGAAAAACGAATTCGCAACAATGGAGAGACCAGTGCCACCATCTCTAGCAGATTGGCAAAATTTACGACTTCAATCGCTTCAGCAGATTTTTCCTTTTTCTCTAACCATGCTTTATTATTTTCTTCAGGCGACCATTTGTAGCTGTCTACATTCTGGCCCAAAAGCGTAACCTCTCTGTAGCCTTGGTCAAAAAGATCTTGTGCTTCTTTTAAAATTGAGTGAGGATCACGACTTCTTTCTCTTCCACGTGTAAAAGGCACAACGCAGAACGAGCACATGTTATCGCAACCACGCATTATTGAAATGAATGCTGTAATGCCATTAGAATTTAAGCGAACAGGGGAGATGTCGGCATAAGTTTCTTCACGCGATAAGAAGGTATTTACAGCTTTTAGTCCCTCTTCGGCAGACTCTATTAACTTTGGCAAGTCTCTATAAGCATCAGGGCCGACAACTACATCGACTAATTTTTCTTCTTCAAGCAATTTCTCTTTTAATCTCTCGGCCATGCAGCCTAAAACCCCAATGGTCAATTCGGGCTTACGCTTCTTAACATTGTTGAAATCAGACAGCCTTTTGCGAACAGTTTGCTCTGCCTTTTCTCGAATTGAACAGGTATTGAGGAAAATAACATCGGCTTGTTCGTACTCAGATGTGGTATCATAGCCATTGTCTTTCATGATAGAGCTTACAATTTCACTATCAGCGAAATTCATTTGGCATCCGTAGCTTTCGATGTAAAGCTTTTTGGTTTTGCCAGTATTCTCTTCTTTGGAAGTGCGAACGGTTTCCATTGCCTCTTGGCTATTTCTATCGAGTATGTCTAGGTCTTGAATAAAGTTATCCATTGATTTCTAACGCTCCTTTGCTTGAATTCTAGGCCGCAAATATACGCTTTTTGGGCAAAGAAGTGACAGATTGGCAGCGAAGTGTTTTGAGCAAAGGAGTTAATGGTTTACAGAGGTGAAGGGCTCATTGCAGGTATCAGTATTTGTTGTACTCCAATCATTGGAGTGACTGAATACCACTTACGAGGTATTAGGGAGCATTGAAATGGGTTTAGATTTGTTTTGAGTTTTTGCTAGACAAGTGGATACTAATACGGTAAATTATTTTTAATGTACTATACTAAATCATCCTAGTCTATCATTAACTTGACCTAACTTTAACAAATCAACCAAAATTTTATGAAACGATTAACATTAGCCTGTTCAATAATAGTTTTATTGACGGCTGTTTTTTTCTCCTGTAGCCCCAAAGATGAGGCTGTACTAATTCCAGAATATGCGGTAACCATCACTCCAGTTGAAGCGGATAATGCGCCTGCATTACAGTCCTTTGCGCATGGAGTCAATGGAATGGATGTTCTGCTCTTTGCGGGTAGAACTAATAGCGATAGCGACAATGGTGGTTTACATAAGATCAACGGTAACTCTAATTACTCTACAACATCTTTTGTTCCTCCATCTTTCAATGAGCTTTTTTATGTGTACAATATTGAATCTAACGCAGCGCCATATACCATGTCGATGAGCGAAATGGTTGAAAGGTTGCAGGCTTATCATGCAGCACATCCTGGACCCGGAGATGTAATGCAAGCGATTCCCCAGATCATCGCAAAACTGGCTGATTACGGTACTGTTTTTAGAGCAACCAACCCACAAGTGACACAGGATGATGATTTTCTATACTTAGTTGGAGGCTATGGAACACCAATTGGTGCTGATACTGTTTCGGGTAAATATCAAACCTTCAATCAAGTAGCAAGGATCCATGTTCCTTCAATGATCAATTTAGTGAAGAATCAGAATTTGGATCAGATCAATTGGAACGAATTGTTTGCTTTTGGTCGGAATGAAAAACTTATTGCTACAGGTGGAGAAGTGTATAAATTGGGGGATACTTTTTATCTATCTGGTGGGCATAATTTTGGAAGCTCAGCACCTGCAGCAAGTAATGGGCAACAATATTTAGATGCTGTTTATCCTTTTACGCTAAGCACGATACTTGGTACAATAGATTTGACTATAAGTGTTGGGACTCCTATTACTGATGTGGCTATAAGTGAATTGGGAGACTCTATTGCTGATGCCAAGTCTGTTTTCAGAAGAAGGGATGGTCCGATTGTTCCATCGCTATTTTATGATGCCAGTAAGAATCTAACAGAAGGTTTAACTTTTTACGGAGGTGTTTTTCAGCCAGGGTCAAAAGGCATTGCCCCAAATGAGAATCCTGATTCTACCTACAATAGGGCTTGGAATTCAGCCATCTATATCCATCCTGCTTTTTCATCATCAAACCCAATTCCGGCAAGTCCTTATTATACGTTCGATTCTGGGTATGATCAAGGTAACTTGAACGTGTATTCTTGCGCAGATATTGAATTCTACGATGCTTCGACAGCAACTGTACACACGCTGCTCATAGGTGGTATTGGTGACGGTCAAGGTCAGGCGCAAACGAGCATGTTGTCTGGGTTCACTAATAGCCTGATGCATGTGAGGTATGATCTTGAGAGTGGTAAGAGTACACCAAAATTAGATTCAGAGAATATTTTTAACAGCGACAAATTTTACGGTGCGGAGTCGGCTTTCATTTTCAATACCAATGCGAACGTGGTTTTCACTAAAGTGAATGGTGAAACTACAGAGGTAATTGATGCGAATGCAACTTTCAAATCTGGTCAGGGTGTAGATGTTGGGTATATTTATGGGGGAATTGAAGCTTTTGATGCGACTCCTGGGACATATGGCCCTGGCAACTCGGCTGCTTCAAATAAAATCTGGAAAGTAACAATTACCAAGAACACGGTAAATCAATAGATATATTTCTACTATATGGAAGGGCCTTTGGGAGTAATCTTGAAGGCCTTTTTTTATGTCTCAAAGCGCTTTAGCAAAGAAAAAAGCGCCTTGGCTTTTACCATGCATTCGTCATGTTCATTTTCTGGAATGGAATCATACGTTATTGCGCTGCCTACCTGAAATGAGTAAACGCTCTTCTCTTTGTTCAAGAAGAGACTTCTGATCAAAACGTTGAAATCGAAGTTTCCATCTGGAGTTATGTAGCCTGCCGCACCAGAAAATGGTCCTCGCTTGGTGTTTTCATATCGCTCAATGAGTTGCATCACTTTTACCTTAGGAGCGCCAGTCATGCTGCCCATTGGGAAGGCGTTTTTGATGGCTTCGGCCCAATTTACATCATCTCTTTTCTCAGCGACAATTGTAGAAATCATTTGATGAACTTGGTGGAAAGAGTAGATTCCAAAAATCTCTTCAACCTTAACTGAACCAATTTCGGAAGACCTGGCCAAGTCATTTCTCACAAGGTCAACAATCATCATATTTTCTGCCAACTCTTTTTCATCCGAACGGAGCTCTTTGGCCAACCTTTGGTCTTCAATAGGATTGGGATCTCTTGGCCTTGTGCCTTTAATCGGCTGAGATATTAATTGCTTTCCTGTTTTTTTTAAGAATCTTTCTGGCGAAGCACAAATGATATAATGCTGATTGTGCTTCTGAAGACTTGAAAAAGGATTGGGTGAAATCCCGTTAAGCTCGCTGTAAAGTTGAATGGGGTCGACTTCATCAAGCCTACCATGAAACTCTTGGCAATAGTTGATTTCGTAACAATCTCCTTCTTCAATATGTTCGCGAAGCTTATTTACAGTATTTATGTATTCCGCTTTACTGACACTTTCTGTTGGCTTTGAAAGCTTGTTATTGAATTGTATAGGCTTGAAGTTTTCAATTTCTTGAAGTAACGAAGTGTTTTCAGAATGAATAATCAACTCGTCTCCTTCAAAAATCAACAAATGCTCTGGTTCGAAAAAGGAGAGGTCTTGAAATCCTAATCGGTCTTGATTTTTGCTTTGGAGTTTTTCAATACTGTTTTTGAGGTCGTAGCCCAAATAACCGAAGAGCCAAGCATTTTTGTGAAAGTCAGCAAGAGTCCGAAATGGCGATTGACCCTCATTGAGTACTCTTTTGGAACCAACGGCCATGCAATGCATAAAGCCATCATACGGATATTCAATTTGATTGGAATCATAATACGCGAAGTGCGAATGAGTATTTGCCCAATACAGAGCTTGCTTTATAAATGCCGGTTTATTCGCTAAAATGACCTTCTCCAACTGTAGATTTTGAATGGCGCAAAGATAAGAAAGCATAAGCCATAAAAAAGGAAGCCTTTTGAGCTTCCTTCCCTAATTAAGATTTCTATTCAATTACATAGTGGCGCTAGTACCAGCTTCTAATGAGAAGCCAACGTTCACAGTGTTATAAATAAATTGGTCTTTTGCTTTGTCTACAGCACTTGCTTCGTCACCGTACATTAAGCCCCAGTCAGTTCTGTTAATGTTAAAATTGGCTGCTGCCTTGATCACACCATCAGCGATCGACACGCTTGCTGGGAAAGTGATGTTTTTAGTTGTGCCTCTCATTGTCAAGTTACCAGAGATCATGTGAGTAGGATTGGCCACCATGATTTCGCTCATTTTTGCTGGAGCAAAGTCAGTTTTGAATTCCTCATTGTCAGCTGCTACATCAGCCGCATTGAAAACAGCCACTGAAGTCACTTCGAAAGTCGCAGTTGAGTGGGTAGCAGCATCAAAGAAATCTGCAGACATTAAATGACCTACCAATTTTGCATTGTTTTCGTTGTCAGCAGGAATGTCAAGGCTTTTCAATGAAGTGATGTCAATCACAAAATTACCAGCAACGATTTCATTACCTGATACTTTGATTTCTCCTGCAGAGATGTCGATGGTGCCATTGTGCTTGCCAGCTGGTTTGCTGCCAATCCAAGTAACGATGCTATTGTCTACATTTACTGCCAGAGCAGTTGCTTCTGCAGCGCTAGCAACTTCTTTTGCATCAGAGGTTTCAACGGTTGAACCTTTTGCACCACATGAGGCCACGAATAATACTAGGGCCAAAAGAGCCAAAGTTGATTTTAAAGTTTTCATTTTTGATTTAATTAATTGTTGTTAATTGCTTTCCTAAATTTGAACATCCTGACAACCCAAAAGGGGATGGATTGTTTCAATTTGTCTGCAAAACTACATTGATGCAATGAAAGTTCAATGTATATACATATAATTTAATTTTATGGCAATAATTAAGGCTGCAAAGGGTTTAAAGCCCATTTTTGGCGAAGCATGTTTTTTGGCTGATAATGCCTCGGTGATTGGCGATGTAAAAATGGGAGATCATTGTAGCGTTTGGTTCAATGCAGTGGTGCGTGGCGATGTTTGCCGAATCGAAATTGGTGATAATTGCAATATCCAAGATGGAGCAGTAATTCATGGTACACTCAATCACTCAAATACCATTTTAGGCAAGAATGTGAGTATCGGGCATAATGCGATTGTTCATGGTTGTATAGTTGAAGATAATGTGCTCATTGGCATGGGAGCGATTGTAATGGACAATGCCGTGATCAAAACGGGATCAATGATCGCTGCAGGGGCGGTTGTTTTGGCCAATACCATTGTGGAGGAAGACTCACTTTATGCAGGAACCCCAGCCAAAAAGATCAAAGATATTGACGCCAAACTCCGACAGGTAATTGATAAAACACCAGAAAACTACATCATGTACAGCACCTGGATTGGAGAGGTCTGAGCAGCATGATTTAGGCATTAATTCCTTGTTTAGTTTTTAGATTTTCCTTTAACTTGAAATATGATAGCACTACCCGAACTGGGAGAGTATAACCCATTTTATCAGCCCTATATTGACCAGCTCAAAGGGGTAGATCTTTTGTCGAAGTTGAGCACCCAGAAAGTCGAAATAGCTGAGCTTTTTAAATCCATTGGTGAAGAAAGGGCCAACTATGCTTATGCCGAAGGGAAGTGGACCATCAAGGAAGTGCTAAATCACATCAACGATGTGGAAAGGATTTTTACTTATCGTGCTTTGGCCATCGCTAGGGGAGATTTGCAGTCTTTACCAGGCATGGACCAAGATAATTATCAATTGAACGCCAGAAAAAACCTGAGAAGCTTCGATAGTCTGATCAACGAGTTTATTGCCATTAGAGAAAGTTCTATCCACTTTTTTAACAATATTTCAGAAGAAGAAAGCCTTAAAATTGGTACTGCCAGCAATAACCCTGTAAGTGTTCGTGCCTTGGCGGGCATGGTTGTGGGGCATGCGGCCCATCACATAATGATTTTGAAAGAAAGATATCTGTAATGTTTATCCTAGATCCCAACAAACAATATCCAACAGAAACTGAATCAAGGGTTGTCATCCGTTTTCAGGATTGCGACCCATTGAGGCATTTGAACAATGCCAAATACTTCGACTACTTCTTTAATGCCCGCGAAGATCAAGTCCCCAAAATTTATGGAGTTGAAATGAAGGATTTTATCCTTTCGTACGATGCGGTTTGGGTGGTTTATAATCATCATATCGCCTATTTAAAACCCGCCAATATGGGTGAATGGGTAAAAATTAATTCAAGAGTGGTATGGTTTAATGAGAATACGCTAGTGGTAGAATATTGTATGTTCGATGATTCCAAAAGCTATTTGAAAACCTTGATGTGGACGACCTTTAAATATGTAGGCATGAATACCAGCCGAACAGTCGAGCATTCAGAGGAGGTTTCAGCTTATTTGAAGGCCATCCTTTATCCTAATGTGGACTATCACCCACATAAGTTTGATGATCGAGTACAACAAGTTAAAAATCTACTAAGACCAACCATTTGATTTATCAATTAAGTAGCCTAAATTATAAAGGCTAACGCGTTCCAATTTTCGTTTTGATCAAATTTTATTTCGCAACATTTTCAATTTTATCTCATGAATACCTCCGATTTTGACCACACCGATTTAGAGGCCGTAAAGGCGAAAATTAAAGATTCAGGCCAATCCTATCTAATAGTTGATTCTGAAGACAATTCTGATGACTACATGAATTTTCTTTTCACGGGTTATTATGAAGGCAAAGAAGTGGTTTTTGATGCTGCCTTATACACCTTGAAAATCCAACATACCAGCGAAATGTATGAAATCGCTGAACACGAAGCTGCAAAACGGTTTCCGGAATATCGCTCTATTGCTTATGAAGAAGATGAAAATGGTGACATCGCACCCCTAGGCGACCTTGAAGAGGAAATTGGCCTCTATATGGCAGAGGTAATGGAAGAATTGGAAGAAGAGGAGGCTGTTAAGGTGCAAGAGCATGTTGACATTGACGAGAATTCAGAGGAAAGTGTCGGTCTCGATATCGGTTTGAATGTCGAGAAAGTGACTCCCGAAGTGATTGAGAAATTCATTGAAGACTTTAAAAATGATGCGCTTGAGCTGGATGCCACATTTTACACCTTCCAAATGGAAGATGATGACGATGAGGATTGATCCTTCATCTAATACCGAGTGATTAACGCAAGGCTCACTTTACCAATTTATGGAACTGCTCAATGTTAATTTGGCTTCCTTGAATGTAAACGATGTCTCCTTGGCGCAACACTTCCTCTGGTTGAATGCTCTCAAGCATTTCGTCCCTTCTTTTAATGCCAAGGATATTGATGCCAAATTCTGCTCTAAGACTCAATTCTTTCAGGGGCTTTCCTAAAAATCTATTACTGTCAGCTGACATTCGTAAACAGGTGATGTTGAAGTCTGCCAAATTGTTTGGACGGTAAGTCTTAGGCAGTTTTAATTCACCCTGAAATAGCTGATAATTATCTGCCCTTACTTTGTCCACCAAAACGTCTATGTCATCTTCTGGCACAAGAAAATTCTGAAGGACATGCGTAAAGATTTGTACAGAGGTTTCAAATTCTTCGGGAATGACTTCATCGGCCCCTAAAGCGATTAACTCGGATGTTTCTTTCACATACCTTGTCCTTACCACCAAATAGAGTGAATCAGAATGAGAGCGGATATTTTTGATGATACTATGGGTAGCAAAGTTGTTTGAAATAGCAATAACAGCCGCCCTGGCATTTGCAACATGCACAGTTTCAAGGATGTGGTCTTGGGTGGCATCACCAAAAATGATCGGCACACCTTTAGCTTTTTCGCGCTTTACGGTTTCAGCGTTCATCTCGATAACGACATAGGGGATTTTACTTGCCGCGGCAGCCTTCGCCAAATTGCTTCCATTCAGGCCATAGCCAATGATCACCAAATGGTTCTCCAATTCGTGATGGCTCATCTCAATCATGTCTTTTGCCGAAACCAAAGTACTGTCAAGCCCTAGTCTCTTTGAAACCCCAATAAACCTGTCGGTAATATGCTCTGAGAAAATGATTACAAAAGGGGTGAGAATCATTGAAACAATGGACACGGATAAAAAATACTGGTTGGTTTGGGCAGATAATAAATTGTATTCAATGCCTACTTTCGATAGGATAAAGGCAAATTCCCCCACCTGAAAAAGCGCCAACCCCGTCAAGAGCACCGTTCTTGTTGGGTATTTGAGCACAGCCACAGCGCCTGCTGCAATGGATGATTTGACGATAAACACGATCAGCACCAAAAGCAAGATGACTGGGATATTGCTCAAGAAAAACTCCAAATCGAGCAGCATACCTACAGAAACGAAAAAGAAACTAGTAAAAAGCTCTCTAAACGGTAGGATGATACTTGTGGCTTGGTGGCTGTATTCCGATTCTGAAACAATCAAACCTGCCATAAAAGCACCTAAAGCCAAGGAAAGCCCGGCTTCGGATGTGAGAAAAGCCACCGCAAAGCACAGCGTTATTGTCACCAACAAGAAAAGTTCTTTGCTATTGGTTTTGGCAATGGCATGCATCAACTTTGGCACGACATACCGTGCACCTACAAAAGTAATCGCGATTACAATAATGGACTTTACCACCAGTGCCAGAATGCTTAATCCCAGATTTGTTGATTCGCCCGCCATCATTGGGGTAACCAGCATCATTGGCACCACAATTATGTCTTGAAAGATCAAAATGGCCAGCGCATTTCTGGCGTGGGGGGCACTGATTTGTTGCCTGTCTTGCAACGTTTTTAAGACGATTGCAGTACTTGAAAGAGAGAAAAGAAAACCAACAAAAACGGATTCACTCCATGAATTTCCCAGAAAATAGTACGAAAGGCCGGCTATGAGAATCGTAACTCCCACTTGCAATGACCCTCCAATAAATACGGTCTTTTTAATAGAAATCAACTGCTTGATCGACAACTCCATACCGATAACAAAGAGCAGCAGAATCACTCCAATTTCAGATAGAATTTCTACTTGTTCCACGGCATCGATAAGGCTAAAACCATAAGGGCCTATGATCACCCCAGTTAACAAAAATCCTATGATAGAAGGAAGTTTGAACTTTTGAAGTGCAAAAACAATCACGACCGAAAAGCCGAGCAGAATGAGGATGTCTTGTAATAATGGTAAATGCATTAGTGGTTTTTGTCCTTAGGATTATTTGTTTTCGTTTTTTCAGCTTTTTTCTTGCTACGCATAAATTGGAAAGATCGGCAACCTAGGAATTACAATCAAATCGTGAAGAACAATAATTGCTGAATTTGCAATATCCTCAATTTTACGGGTTCAAATAGCTGCAATCCTGAAATATCAGATTCTTAATCCAATCTAATAACTTTTTGACCTTGTTGAAAGCAGTATTGATTGGTGGGTTCTATAAAATGAAACTAGGAGTTCGGAGTTTAAAAGTAAAAGCAAGGCCGAAGAAAAAAGGCTAGAAATTTTCAAAATTTTGAACAAGATTGCCTCTTTAAGCTTTTATAGGCATGTTAAAAATAGCCTGGAACGACATCTATGCCCATGCTTTGCCCGATAATCATCGGTTTCCAATGGCGAAATACAACCTTTTGCCAGAACAACTTTTGTATGAAGGCACCATTACGGCTGAACAACTCTTTTCGCCTATGGCTATTTCCGAAGCGCAGGTGTTACGAACACATGATGCTGATTATTGGCATAGCCTAAAAACACTTCAATTATCAAGAAAGGAAGAGCGCAAAACGGGTTTTCCTTTGTCTGAGCGATTGGTGCAGCGCGAAATTACAATTATGGGCGGCACCTTAGAAGCAGCTCAATATGCTTTGGTCCATGGCGTTTCCATGAACATAGCCGGTGGAACACATCACGCGTTCACCAATCGGGGAGAAGGTTTTTGCTTGCTGAATGATATTGCCATTGCTGCACACGGCTTACTTGATCAAAAGCTGGTAAAACAGATTTTGGTGGTGGATTTGGATGTTCATCAAGGCAATGGTACGGCTCAAATTTTTCAAGACGATCCTAGGGTTTTTACCTTTAGCATGCATGGTGCGGCCAATTACCCTTTGCACAAAGAAAAATCTGATTTGGACATTGGTCTAAAGGACGGCACAGATGACCATGACTATCTTGCCTTACTTGATTTTCACCTGAAGGCTTTGTTGGAAAAGGTCGAACCAGACTTTATTTTTTATCAATCTGGGGTGGATGTACTGGCAACCGATAAACTAGGAAGATTGGGCATGACCATCAATGGATGCAAACAAAGAGATAGGTTGGTATTAGAGCAATGCAAGCGCAACGCAATTCCTTTGGCGGCCTGTATGGGAGGAGGGTATTCCGAGAAAATCAGCCATATAGTGGAAGCCCATGCGAATACTTTTAGGCTTGCCCAAGAGCTTTATTTTTAAATATGAACGACATGAAGAATTACAAAACACTAAAAAGAGATTGGTTGATCTACGCCATCTCAGGGCTTTTGCTTCTTGGATTTGGGATTTCTTTGAGTGGAGAAGCGCTGATCCGAAAGTATGAGGCCAAAGATTGGCAAGATTGGTTTTGGTGGGGAACACTGGCTTTGGTGGTAATCAATTCCGGTATCTCACTTTTTGGAAAGGCAATAACGCTGCGGATGAGACTCGACCAACTGCAGAAGCTAAAGTAGTTTGATTTTCTTATCTCGTCTTAATTAATGTTAAACCAATGGTTTTTTAGGCCTCTTTGTGAACCAAACCCCTTAACTTAGGGGTAAATAATTTTCGGTTTTCGCCTGGCATGAAAAGCACTACACTGATCATATTGAAAAGAATTACCTACACCTTACTGTTTGTTTTTTTTATTCCCAACAGCTTCTTGGTGGGGCAAAAGTCAGCCCATGTTGCTGTGGATAAAGTGAATTCTACTTATGACGAGCAAAACCCTGTGCTCAGTCCTGATGGCAAAAGGCTCTATTTTGTACGTTCGGGGCATCCTCAAAATGAAGGTGGAGTCATTGATCGAGGTGATATTTGGTATTCGGAAAAGGACAGTTTAGGCTGGTCTGAACCTCGTCATGCAGGCAGCACCATCAACCACAAAGGCCTGAATGGGATTGTGGGCTTTTCCGCAGATGGCCAACGTATTTACCTTATCAATTACAGCGATAACACTGGCACCATTCAAAGCGGAATATCTATGTCGGAATGGGTGAAAGATCACTGGTCGATCCCTCAGCGGCTCGATATTCGTTTTTTCTCGAATGCTTCTGAATACCTCAGTGGCTCAATTTCTCCGGATGAAACCGTCTTGGTGCTTTCATTTAAAGGTTATGATAATTATGGCAATGAAGATTTGTATGTAAGCTTAAAGCAAGATAATGGAGCGTGGTCGCAACCCGAAAACATGGGAATTGCCATCAACACATTGGGAGAAGAGTGGACTCCATTTTTAGCAGGAGACATGAAAACCCTCTATTTCTCATCGAATGGTCAAGAAACTACCGGAGGCAGAGAGCTGTATAAAACTACCAGAAGAGGAAACTCTTGGACAAGTTGGGAGCAGCCCATTAACATGGGAGCTTCGATCAATACCAAAGGCACAGAATTGGGCTATTTTATACCCAACTCTGGAGCTATCGCTTATTTTTCTTCGACCCAAAATAGCCAGGGTTTTGGTGATATTTTCAGCATAAAATTAGAAACCGCTGAACTCGAAGTGCAGAAGGCAGCGCAGGCTTCTAACACTTTCAAAAAGAGCTTCGAACCTTCCATTCCTGTTGTCACTTTGACTATGCAAGTTTTGGACGCACTTTGGGAAAAGCCTATTGATGCATTGGTGAAATTAAATTACAATGGCAACGAAGTAGAGGTCAACACCTCAGAAGTTGAGTCGATTGAGAAGAAGTTTTTGGTGTCTATGCCGAAGGGAAGCGTGGTTAAAGTAGAAATCCAGGCGGAAGGTTATCTCAATTACAAAGAGACATTTACGGCATCGGCCATTTCACAAAGAGATGACAGCACGGATGGGCAAGTAGAAGGCTTTAGACTTACTCCTAAAGTGATTGGTACCAAGGTGAAGATTGAAAATGTGCTTTTTGAGGAAGGCAATGCCAAATTTGCCAACCGAGCGGTTTCACTCGAACAATTGGATGATTTAGTCACGCTGATGGAAGCAAATCCAGAAATGGAGATCAGATTAGAAGGGCACACTGACAACCGTGGAAATCCAAAACTGCTCAAGGAGTTATCGCTCAAAAGGGTAGACGCGGTCAAGGAATATATGATTTCCAAAGGAATTGAAGCCAACAGGATCCAAACAATTGGTTATGGTGCAGAAAAGCCAGTTGGACGAAATTCAACCGACAGCGGTAGAGGTCTTAATCGCAGGGTTGAGTTTGTGATCATTAAGTAGATCACTTTGCAGGTCAAATTATTCTCCACTTCAAATTGAAAAAAGGTTAAATTAGAAGGCTTCAAACCATCATAATTTAACCCTATGCGTCCCTTTTTTTTACTTGCATTTTTCCTGATCTCAACCATTTGCCTTGGTCAAAATGTAGATAACTCAGCTTTTCAAGATTTAAAATACCGTATGATTGGCCCTTTTAGAGCAGGTCGTACGGTAGGTGCGGTTGGTATTCCAGACCAACCAAACGTGTTTTTTATGGGGGTCAATAATGGAGGAGTATGGAAAACCGATGATTTCGGGCGCACTTGGTATCCGATTTTTGATGATGCACCTACAGGCTCGATCGGAGATTTAGCGGTTTCACCATCCCATCCAAATGTGATTTATGTAGGAACCGGTGAAGGTCTGCATCGGCCTGACTTATCAGTAGGCGATGGCATGTTCAAATCTACCGATGGTGGTAAATCATGGTCGAAAATTGGTTTGGATGACATTCAACAAATTGCAAGGGTCATTGTGCACCCAACAAACCCTGATATTGTCTTTGTAGCAGGTTTGGGCCATCCTTATGGTGCCAATGAAATGCGTGGTATTTTTCGTTCCGCAAATGGAGGCGAGTCATGGGAAAAGGTCTTGTACATCAATCATAATACCGGTGCTGTTCAGGTGGAATTTGACCCTACAAATCCTGAAATTCTTTTTGCCGATATGTGGGAGCATCAAGAAGGGCCTTGGGAAAATGCGTCTTTTTCCGGCCCTAATAGTGGTTTGTACAAGTCAACCGATGGAGGTACAACTTGGAAGAAATTGGAAAATGGCCTGCCCACGGCCAAGGATGGCCTTGGAAGGATTGGGGTGGGCATCTCACCGAGTAGTCCTCAGCGGATTTATGCCACAGTAGATGCACGTCAAAATGGGGGTATTTATCGTAGCGATGATGGAGGCGAAAACTGGGAACTAATTGCGACAGATGGAAGACTTTGGGGCAGAGGAAGTGATTTTGCTGAAATCAAAGTCCATCCTAAAAACCCCGATTTAGTGTATGTGGCCAATGTTGCCGCTTATCGTTCCTATGATGGCGGATTGACTTGGAGTTCGTTCAAAGGAGCTCCTGGAGGAGATGATTACCACAGAATTTGGATCAATCCAAATTCGCCTGATATCATGATTTTTGCAGCAGACCAAGGTGCGGTTGTGACGGTTAATGCAGGTAAAACTTGGAGTTCTTGGTACAATCAGCCTACATCGCAGCTTTATCATGTCAGTACAGATAATCAGTTTCCGTATTGGGTCTATGGTGGCCAGCAAGAAAGCGGTGCGATTGGTATCGCTAGCCGAGGCAATGGTGGCCAAATTTCCTTCAGGGATTTTATGGGTGTGGGTGCCGATGAATACGCTTACGTAGCTCCAGACCCCAAAGATCCCAACATTATTTATGGAGGCAGGGTCATAAAATTCAATAAGAAAACAGGGCAATCTCAAAACGTAGCTCCGGAGGCACTGCGTTCACGTGACTTCCGCTATTTAAGAACAATGCCTTTGATTTTTCATCCAGCCGATGATAACATGCTGCTTTTCGGTACAAATGTACTTTGGAAAACCTTAGATGGGGGCAATTCATGGCAGCAAATCAGTCCAGATTTAACACGAGTACAACCCGAACCACCTTCGAGCATTGGAGATTTTAAAACGGAAAGCATGAAGACAATGCCTCAGCGGGCCATTATTTATGCCTTAGGCCCATCACCTATTGATCGCAATACCATATGGGCCGGCACCGATGACGGATTGGTGCATCTGACCATTGATGGAGGAAAGACCTGGAAAAACGTGACCCCACCTCAATTGGAGGCATGGGATAAAATTTCACAAATCGATGCGGGGCATTTTGATGAACAAACCGCCTATATCGCTGTCAATTCCATCCGAAAGGATGATATGAAACCGCATGTTTTCAGAACACATGATGCAGGGGCGACTTGGGAAGAAGTAGTGAATGGAATGGAATTGGGAGGGCCAGTGAATGTGATCCGAGAAGATTTAAAGCAAAAGGGTTTGCTTTTCGCAGGCACCGAAAAAGAGGTGTTTTTTACCATAGACGATGGCGATCATTGGCAATCACTGAGGATCAATATGCCAGCTTCTTCTATTAGGGATTTAGTGGTTCACGAAAGTGATTTGGTGATTGGGACCCATGGAAGATCCATATGGATTTTGGATGATATAAGTCCGCTCCGTAGTTTGACCAAAATAGATAAATCGGCTCCTTTCTTGGCCGAGCCTACTATGGCTACAAGGGTCAGGCACAACATGTTCAGCGATACACCTTTGCCTCCAGAGGAACCCACAGGTAAAAACCCACATGATGGAGCGGCCATTGATTACTTTCTTCCGAAAACTTACAGCGAGGTGAAATTAGAAATCATGGACATGACAGGAAATGCGGTCCGATCTTGGAGCAGTTTGGACGCTCCGGAAAGTATTGATTCTACAAATTTAAGGCATCCCGTTTATTGGATCAGGCCGCAGCAATTATTGAGCAATAGACAGGGGCACAATCGCTTTATTTGGAACTTGAAGTACCCAAGTCCGCGAGGTTCAAATCGCGCTTTTGCGATTGCTGCTGTATACAAAGACACACCCAGCGGCCCAGATGGCCCTTTTGTTCATCCTGGAGAGTACAAAATCAAATTGAATGTAGATGGCGAAATTTTGGAAAGCAAAATCAGTGTACGACTCGATCCTAGAACTTCCATTGAGAAACAAGATATTCAGTTGCAGACCGACCTTTCCATGGATTGTTATAATAACTATTTGCAGCTTCAGGAAATGAGTGAAGCCACGGACGTATTGCTTTCTGATACCAAAAGGAAGTGGAAGAAAGGAGTGAAGGAGCAGCTTGAAGCGTTGAAGGGAAATGGCCGTCCTGACGGAGGTGACTTCTTGTATGGAAGTATTTCGGCAGGGCCGCTAGAAAGAGAAACCTTGATAAGTTTGCAAGAGAAATACCTGTTTATGTTGTCATTGCTGCAAAGTGCCGAAGCCAGACCTACCGAACACATGCAGGAAAGTGTTCGGTTGCTCAATGCCCGACTTCTGGAAATCAAGGAAAAATGGGAAGGATTAAAATGAAAGTAAATTTGATAGGGCATTAAAACGAAAGTGACGAACTATCGCCTGTTGAATGATAGTCATTTTCATTTCCAATGATTAATTTGTGTTGATCCAAACCAAAAGGAAACCTTTCAAAATGAGTTTGGGTTTTTGAACCATGCAGAACGAAGAGCTACTTAATCAAATCGCCTCTTTTCCAAGTTTTCAGGATGTACCTCGCCAACAAATCCAATGGCTATTGGACAGAGGAGAGGTAGTAATTGTCCCGGCAGGAGATACTTATATAAAAAAGGGAGACCCCATTGATAAATTGATCATTTTGCTCAAGGGCAGCTTGTCCTTGAAAATGGAGCAGAACGGACAGTTCAAAGAGATTTACCATATGGAGGTAGGTGAGATATCGGGGCTTCTGCCTTACAGTAGGGCGCAGTCGGCAATGGGTTATGGCACCGCAGTGATAGACTCAGAATTTTTTATGCTGAATAAATCGCATTTCAGGGATTTGGTGTGTGAATGCCACGAATTGACGGCAATGCTGGTACATGAAATGAC
>Ga0210050_1000889_pt1 | contig 35371 bp, 29 predicted proteins | sample CryGey132114_all_FD_185463 | JGI IMG/M metagenome (GOLD analysis project Ga0210050, IMG submission 185463) | Groundwater microbial communities from aquifer - Crystal Geyser CG22_combo_CG10-13_8/21/14_all (SPAdes) (version 2) | ecosystem: Environmental > Aquatic > Deep subsurface > Groundwater ... | reverse complement strand
AAATGCTCCCGGGGTAGGGCTCGAACCTACGACCCAGCGGTTACGAACTGACTCCAATTGCTTGGAGAGTCGGACTTTCTCTTTGCCCTTTCTGCTTCGCTATGTCCTTAATGGCATAGCTTCGCAGAAATTAGGGCAGTGGGTGTAAAGTCTCTGCACTCGTGCGCAATTATTTTTTTAACGCACTAGCTCAGGATAGCCCTGCAACTTACGCAGGATTCCCCTGATTTAGCCCACTTGTCACTCCATCGTTTCCGATGAAGGCTGCTAACTTGGCTGACGATCAGGGACAGTTCCTAACCGTAACCTTCGGCACAGCCGCTTGCTCTACCAGCTGAGCTACCCGGGAATGTAAAAGAACGGTGGCCAGTGACTTGAAAACAAATCTGCTCATGTTTATAGCAATAGAGCTTTAAATCAGATAAAAAAGAACGAACAGGGCTAAGATTATACGGGGGAAGGCTGTGAGCGTCAATTTTAATCAGGCTTCATTTTGTGACAAATATTCTTCTGGCAGGTCGCTTTCTTTATCATACACCAGAAAAATCCAGTCGCCCGTGTCCCGGTCTTTGATGTGTAAAGCGCGCGTGCCCCTGCTTTCTTCAGATTTAATTTGAGCTTTCATTAAATCCAGCACGGTTTCGGAGAAGTGCTCCGACAGGTGAATCACTTTCACATACGGCATCGCGGGCATCGGCGAATGGAAAGACGGCTGGTGAATAACAAACCGCTCGTTTTGCCTGTCTGTGAAAAAAATGGCTTCGGCTTTTGGTTCAAAAGCGGCGTGCGCCGGCGCTTTTCGGTTCGCCAGGGATTCCAGCGTCATGCTCACTTCGCGCACAATGGCTTCATTAATGTAAGCATTTTTATTGCCTTTTTCGATGCTCATTTGATTCCAAGTCATTTGTGAGGTGTCATAAATGGGATAACCCACATAGCCTAATCGGTCATTAAATAAATACAGAAAGAAAACAAAAATGACGGCAAAAACAGCTTTTAGAAGCCGCGACTCTACTTTGAGTGTGTCTTCCAAAACAAGCTTGGCGCAATGCAGCACCGCCATGCTTGCAAGCAGGCACCCCAGTGCAAAATAAAATGCGTAAAACATTTTAGGCTGCCCCACGGCGTGTGCCGCAAAAGCCGCCACCGCCAATAAAATAAGGGGAATGCCTTTGTAATCGTAGCGGATGCAGAGCAAAAAGCAAAACAAGAGTTCCACGTAAAAGACAAGTTTGTTGCTGGTGAACAAATTAGCAACGATTCCCTCCCCCGATTCTTTGCTAAAAAGTTCCGTAATCCCCCGCATTAAACTCTGCCAGTGGTTTGAAATGTAAAAAAGAACGACCACCCAGACAGCCACCGCCAGCGCAAAAAACAAAACGTCTGAAAGTTCAAGCGCAGGTTTCTTCTCGGCTAGCCACCAATGGAAAATAAAAATAAGAACCGCCGCGATCAAAAAATAAATGCCGCTGGGTTGAATCAGCGGCGCAACCAAAAGCACGGCAATGGCTTTAAGCGGATGTGCGTGCGTTAGGTAAAGCGCAATGGCTACCAAGGCAAAAATAAGTGTTTCGGGCGAAACCACATTAGCGCCCACGACAAAATACTTATTGAGTAAAAAAAGCCCCGCCAAAAACAGGGTAGTCAAAGGATAACTAAAAGCAGAAGTTGCTACGGCAAGAAAGAGAAACCCGATGATCGTAACAATAAAGGAAACATCGCGTGCCAACGTCAATGAAAAACCAAAGGTTTTGAAAATGGTGCCCAAAAAAACCATGTAGCCGGGCACTTTCCAGGTGAGGTCGCTATCGGCGTGATAAAGGGGGGCCAGCAATTCTCCGCTTTCTTGAAATCCGATGGCACGCCAAAGATACTGCGTTTCTTCATGAGAGGGCAAAGGAAAATGAATGCTTGCTTTCTGATGCAGTATAAACGCAGCGCTCAGAAAATAAACAAGAAGGCCAAAGAAAAGAAGCTGAACCGGTTTAGAGGACATCGGCACTCTCCCCATTGCCTAAACTAAGACGCGTCTGCCTTCCAAAGCCCGCTGCAACGTTGCTTGGTCAACGTATTCCAAATGACTGCCTACCGGAACACCGCTTGCAATGCGCGTGACTTTGATATTTTTATTTGTTTTTAAACACTCCGCCAAATAAAGCGCGGTGGTATCGCCTTCTGTGTTGGGATTCGTTGCAATAATGAGTTCTGCGACTTGTTCCTGGTGAATCCGCTTTAACAATTGGTCCAGCCTAAGTTCTTGAGGCCCAATGCCTTCAATCGGCGAAAGCGTCCCAAACAGCACGTGGTACAACCCTTTAAAAATACCCGTTTTTTCAATGGAAGCCACATCTTTTGGATCGCTCACGACGCAAAGTGTTTTTCGGTCCCGGGAGGCGTCAGAACAAATGTGACACAATTTGTTGGAGGATAAATTGCGGCATTTTTCACAAAAATAAGTCTTCTCTTTTGCCTCAACAATCAAGCGTGCGAGTTCCAGCGTTTCGGCCTGGCTTGATTTAAGCAAATGAATGGCAATCCGCTCGGCTGATTTGGGGCCAATGCCCGGCAGTGACGCGAGTGAGCGCATAAGTTTATTCAAAATGTCTGAGTAGGCGTTCATGGGACTAGGCTACATGGTACAAGCACATCAGACATCATTTCGTGGGGTCAGACCCAGGAGGGTCTGAGCCCGGAATTTTGTCTTTGTAACGTTGTACCTTTTACGTTTTACGAATCACTTTGCTGCCTTCAAAAATTTCCATGGCAGACATGACAATATCGACATTAGGGTCCTTCACAGGCTGCCCTGCAGCCGGTTTTTCGACTTGCTCGGCTTCCGTTAACACAAACACAACTTCGGCCTGACAGCCGAGTAATTCGCTTAAAATATCTCTGACAAACAGTTTGTTATTTTGCTGTTCGATGGTTTCTTTGTGAAATTTAAACTCAGCCGGAAAACCAAAAACTACTCTCGTCCCGCCGGCTTCAATCGGGGCTGATTCGGAAAGAAACATCCCGATCGACATGCGTTTTTCCTTCACCCGCGCCAAAAGCTCCGGCCAGACCGTTTCAATATCGCTTAAGCTCAGGTTACTATTTTGTGAATGGGCGGGCCGAGTGAGACGTGGGCTCAGACCCACCTGGGTCTGAGCCCTAGTGGCTGCGTCAGAATAACCGGCAGATTTACTAACCGTTAAATTAATTTGGTCTTTTTTTTTCTGTTCAGGAACGCTTGTTTGCCCCGCGCCGATCGATTGACGCGTACTTGAAACAACGGGTGAAGCGGCCGGGTTTTTGAGTTCCGTTAAGAGATCGTTAATGGATTTTAGATCGGCTCGGTTGGCTATCTTGAGCAGACAAATTTCCGCCAAAAACCGCGGTGTGCGGCTCCAGCGGATTTCACGAATGGTTTGCTGCAATAAACTGACGATTAAGAAAAGTTCGTCCCGCCCAAATTGCTTTGCCCACTTTCCGAGTGTTTTGATGGTATCTTCATCTTGTTCTATCCAGCCTTCTTTTGGCTCGCCTAAGGACAAAACCAAAAGATCGCGGAAACCTTCCAGCAGTCCCTTTAGAAATTGTTCGATATCCTTGCCTTCTCCCACCAATTCATGAATCAGTTTTAAAACCTGGGCAGAATTCCGGCCTTTGAGTGCTTCAAAAAATTTAAAATAAACCTCCGTGCTTGTCAGGCCGAGAGAGAAAATGACATCCTCTTCCTTAATTTCCCCCTCACTGAAACTGGTCAATTGATCCAAAAGACTTTCTGCGTCGCGCAAGCTGCCTTCCGCTGATTTGGCGATCAGGTATAAAACGTTGTCTTTGGCTTTTATTTTTTCCTGTTTGGCAATTGCCTTCAATTTGGCGTGGATATCTGCGGATGAGACCCGCTTAAAATGAAACCGCTGGCAGCGCGAAAGAATGGTAAGCGGTACTTTATGCGGTTCTGTTGTTGCAAAAATAAACTTTACATGAGACGGCGGCTCTTCCAGGGTTTTGAGAAGCGCATTAAAAGCTTCTCCTGTAAGCATGTGGACTTCGTCGATGATGTAAACTTTATACTGCCCGCGCGCCGGTTTAAATTTGACGTTTTCACGCAAGGTTCTGATTTCATCAATCCCGCGGTTTGAAGCGCCGTCAATTTCAAGCACATCCAAGCTGGTGCCGTTGGAAATTTCTAAACAGGTGTCACAGCGGTTACAAGGATCCGCTTGCGTTGGTTTTTCGCAGTTGAGCGCTTTGGCTAAAATCCGGGCGGTTGATGTTTTGCCGATGCCGCGGGACCCTGAGAAAAGAAAGCTTTGGGCGATGCGTTTTTTTTGAATCGCATTTTTGAGGGTAGTGGTCACGTGCTCTTGGCCCACCACATCATCAAAGGTTTGGGGCCTAAACTTGCGTGCAAAAACCAAATATGACATAGCGAGGATTTTACCTTATACCAAGCCGGAAGTAAACCATTGCTGATTTGACTGAAATGTCTGTTTAATCTTTGTAAAAAACAAGACCCGTACCTTCACGAAATCCTATTTGCCGCCAAAACGGGATAAGGCCTGCGCGAAGCTTTCCATTGCATCAGAAAGCCCGCGGCAACAGAATAAATAATGAATGCTAAGACGATGAGAAGGTCGATCATAACCAATAAGAGTGAAGAGTTATCTGTTTTCCCAGGCAAGCAATTCTTCTTCATCACTCTTAACTCTTAATTCTTTAATAATATGCCAACCGGACAATGGTCTGAGCCCATGACTTCGGGCAAGATAAAGGCGTCTTCTAACTTTGATCTAAGTGATTTTGAGATCAGAAAGTAATCGATCCGCCACCCCACGTTGCGCTTGCGGCAATTGCCAAACTGCCGCCACCAGGTGTAATGGCCTTTGCCATCATGAAATTCGCGGAAAGTATCAATGAAACCGTTTTGGATAAAACGGTCAAACCCCGCGCGTTCCTGATCGGTAAAACCATGATTGTGGTGGTTGGTTTCGGGGTGAGCGAGATCAAGTTCTTTGTGCGCCACGTTAAAATCACCTGAAACAATGACAGGTTTTTTCTTCTCAAGCGACTTCAAATATTTCAGAAGATCAACATCCCATTCTTTCTCCCGATATGGGAGCCGAGAGAGATCTCTTTTACTATTAGGGACATAAACACTGACGGCAAAAAAATCCTTAAATTCAACGGTCACCAACCGCCCTTCCCCGTCATGCTTTGGAATGCCCATTCCGTTTTTCACGCTGACCGGTTTCAATTTGGTAAAAATGGCGGTGCCTGAATATCCCAGATTATCCGGACACCAGTTCCAAAATTTTTCATAGGCAGGAAGTTCGATCGGCACATCCTTAGGATGTGCGCGGGTTTCCTGAAGACAAAGAATGTCCGGGGAAGCTTTGGTGAGCCAATTTGAGAAATCTTTTTTGAGTGCCGAACGAACGCCGTTGACGTTCCAAGATAAAAGCGTAAGTGACATAGTTTCTATTCTAGGGGTCAGACCCAGGAGGGTCTGACCCCACGCAATCACTATTTTATTAATAGTTTCTTTAAAAGCTGATTGTAATTTGAAACAACCGAAAAATGCTTCCGATATTTTTTGGCAATACCGGCTGGTGGTTTAAATAAAATGCCTTTGTGGGCAGTTTTAAGCATGGTCAAATCATTAAAGGAATCCCCTGCCGCATGAACACGGAAACCGATTTGCCTAAGTGCTTTAACGGCTTTTCGTTTGCCGTCTTTTTGGCGCAAATGGTATTGCTTGATGAACCCCTTTGAATCAACCGATAACCAGTTGCAAAAAAGAGTTGGGCGTCCCAACTGTTTCATCAATGGTCCTGCAAATTCGTAAAAGGTGTCGGAAAGAATAATGACTTGCGCTTTCCCGCTTAGTTTGCGCAGAAACGTTTTGGCCCCCGGGAGCGGTTTGAGTGCGGCAATCACACGCTGAATATCTTTGAGTTTGATGCCGCGTTCCTTTAAAATGGCGAGACGCCTTTTCATGAGAACATCATAATCGGGAATGTCGCGCGTGGTGAGAGATAACTCTTTCACCTTTGTTTTTTTGGCGACATTAATCCAAATCTCCGGTACTAAAACACCTTCCAAATCGAGACAACAGATCATAATTCTCCTTTATCTAATTGTGCGGATGCTATGATACCAAAAATGGGAGATCTCGAAAACGTTTTTACGCGGTTTGCGGAAGGGGCGGCGTTTCAATGGCTGGATGAGCCGCAATAGATTTGTTGGGTGGCGCCGAAATGGAATCCATGTACATGGTCATCATGCGAATAGACATGTAACGATCTTCATAAACATTCATGCTGCGTTTTTCAAAATTAATGTCTGCTAAAAGTTCGTGTAACTGATTTCGCCGCTCTTCGTAAGGCGGGTGTGAATTAAGAAAATAAATATATTTCGTAATATTTTGGACATCGATCTGAGAAAGTTTTTCGACAAATTTGAGAAGCTCTCTGGGGTCGTAATTGGTTTTCGCCAAATAAAAAACTGCGTTGCGGTCAGCGGTTAACTCATCGTTAACTTGAAAATGCTTCCGAATGCCGGGAAGCGATCCTTCGATGCCTGACACGGCGTTCTCCGCAACGGTGCCCGCAGGCCCCCCGACCATGCCGCCGGCTGCGGCTGCGGCTGCACCGGCTCCGATTTTCATTGCCTGAAAGAACATTCTCTTTTTGGTCATTTTGTGTTCAACCTTGGGCGTATGCACGCCAGCCGCAACATGCGCAATCTCGTGAGCGAGTACCGCCGCCAGTTCCGCCTCGGAATCAACAAATTCCAGCATTCCTTTTGTGACGTAAATGTAGCCGCCCCCTGCGCTAAAAGCGTCTACACGGCTGTCATCAACGATGAAAAACTTGTAAGGCAGATGGGGGCGTTCCGAGACGGCGGCAAGCCTGTACCCAATGCTCATGAGATATTGCTGCATTTCGGGCTGGCGGTAAAACTTGTTGTTTTTAACAATCTCTTCGTGTTGTTCTGAACCTTCACGGATTTCTGCGAGATCAGCGTAGGAAAGCGGGAGCTCATCACTCATGGGGCGATAATAGTCAACTTGCTTGGATGAACACCCAACCAAAATGAGCAAGCTGAATATAAGGGGAATGTGTTTCCCCATGGCTTTCGCGCCCCCTCTTAAAAATGACTTTTCTCGATAGAGACTCCCAATGTAAATTGTAGTTCGTGTTTGGATTAAATGCAAATTTAGGATCTGCTAATTATAAGGTGTAAAGGTGTTGGAGGTACTTAATAAATCACCTTATAATTTGGCTTCGGTGCTTGCCGGTGGAAGACAATCTTTTCATCGGAAAACAACCCCTGCACAAGATCCTCGATATCTTGGCGGGCCGTGCTTTTTCATCAGAAAAAGTACGGAGAGGCAGGGATTCGAACCCTGGAGACCCTTACGGGCCCAACGGTTTTCGAGACCGCCGCATTCGACCGCTCTGCCACCTCTCCTAGATAATGGAATTAACTGGTTGGGATTTTAAGCATTCGGAGCAGGCGATCCAGATCATCCAACGAGTAGTATTGGATCTCTACCCTGCCCTGATTTTTCTTGCGCGGAAAAATTTTAACTTGGGTGCCAAGCGTTTGAGTCATTTTGTGTTCGAGATCTAATATCTCGGGCGTTGTGTGGCGTGCTTGTTTGGCTCGTCTTTTACGCACCAAACTACGGTTGACCATTTCTTCAACCTGTCTCACCGAAAGCTTATCTTCCACAATCCGTTTACACATCTGCCGCTGATGCTCGGGCGATGGCAGCGCGAGAAGCGCCCGGGCATGCCCTGCTTGCAGATAACCGTTGCTGATTTGATTCAGCACTTCTTGCGGTAAGCGAAGCAGACGAATGGTGTTTGCAACGGTTGCTCTGTTTTTCCCCACACGGTCGGCAACTTGTTCCTGCGAATATCCTCTTTCTTCAATCAGTCTCAAGTAGGCCTGCGCTTCTTCGATGGCATTTAAATCTTCACGCTGGATGTTTTCGACAAGCGCCCATTCCAATACGCGCTCATCCGCAATGTCCTTGATGACCACGGGTATTTTCTCCATGCCTGCTTTCTTCGCCGCACGCCACCTTCGCTCTCCGCAGACAAGTTCGTAACCGTTCTCTATTTTTTTAACCACCAACGGCTGCAAAACACCTTGCTCTTTAATAGAAGCTGCAAGCTCATCAATGCCTTCGTCCGAAAAATGTTTGCGGGGCTGTTCATGGTTGGGATGAACAAGCGTCACCTCAACTTCTTGATAGCCTGCGATCGGCGCTGTATTTTGCGAAAGTTTCTTTTCTTGTATGACTTTCGAATAGTTATCCGGAATAAGTGCGCTCAGCCCTTTGCCTAAAACTCTTTTTTTTGGATCCATGCCATTAGCTCCTTGCTTTTAAATTCGTTCGGATTATTGGTTAACGCTTTCAGATTCTGCAACTGGTTCTCGCGCAATCGGCTCGGCTGGCGTAGTTTCAGCCGGTGCCTGGCCTGCTTCCGGTATCTGTTTTTCACTGTTTTGTTCTTCTGTTTGTTTTTCGATTTGTTTATGAAGCCCAAAACGCTCCATGAATTCGCGGCCCACTTCCAGATAAGCTTTCGAGGCACGTGATTGTGTCTCATACACAATGGCCGGCTTGCCAAAGCTTGGGGCTTCCGATATTTTCACTGACCGAGGCACGACGGTTTGAAACGTTTTCACGCCGAAATAATTTTTAACCTCCTCAATTACTTGCTGAGTAAGATTTGTCCTGAAATCAGCCATGGTTAACACAACACCGCCGATTTCGATATTGGGGTTTAATTTTTCTTCCACCAATTTGAAAGTATTCAGCAATTGCCCCAATCCTTCTAAGGCATAATATTCACATTGGAGCGGTATAATCAGTTTTTGTGAGGCGCTGAGCGCATTAATCGTCAACAACCCTAGAGACGGCGGGCAATCAATGATGATTAATTCAAAATCGTTCTTGATTTCATTTAACAGCTTCCCCAGCACAAACTCTCTTTCGTCCTTATCGATTAGTTCAATCTCTGCAGCAGCCAGGTGTGAGTTAGCTCCTAAAATAAATAGGTTTTTATATTCGGTATTCAATATGGCCTCTTTTATAGGTATTTCTGAAAATAAAACTTCGTAAGTACTTGATTCTAAATTATTTCTGTCAACTCCTATTCCGCTTGTTGCATTACCTTGAGGGTCTAAATCTATCAGAAGCGTCTTTATTCCCTGAATCGAACAAAATGCGGCAATGTTAACTGCTGTTGTCGTTTTTCCGACACCGCCTTTTTGATTAGAAACAGAAAATATGGTTGCCATAATTTTACCCTCTTTTTTAAATGAATGATTTTTCTATAGTGTTTGTTTCACGTGAAACAATATACTATTTTAGTATTGCTTGGACTATGTAATATTTCGTCTAAAAGAATTCTATTCTTGAATATAATTGATGGCCGGAGAAATGCTTCGGCAGACTCAGCATTTTTAGAAGCATCCTGAGCTTTTCGAATAGGTTCCGGTTTCATCACCCTATACCAGATATGACCAAGCGGGTATTGTTTCCGCCAAAAACCGGATATCTGCCAAAGGGACGGATCAGTCCTTTGGCTGACATCCTAAACTGAAAAAATAACTTCCAGATAGCTTATCTAATTTTAAATTTTATAAATTTATTAACATATAAAAACTGTAAAGTATATATACATAATAATTTATAAATATATAATAATTTGTTCCACGTGAAACACTTCTCAATATTCAGACTTTAGCATACTTTTCAACATAAACGGAAAGAACGGTGACATCGCACGGAGATATTCCTGGAATCCTGGAAGCTTGTCCAATTGACTCTGGCTTTATTCGCTCAAATTTTTCTTTTGCTTCCCGACTAATCCCACGGACATTTTCATAAAGAATTCCGGAGGGAATTTTTCGTCTTTCCATTTTTTTGAACTTTTCGACATCCATCAATTGTCGATCGATGTAGCCGGCATATTTAACTTCGTTTTCAACTCGAATAGAAACTTCATCTAATTTTATATATTCTTGTAACTCATTTAATTTCAATGATTTAATATTATTTTCTGGACGCTTAAGCCATTGTTCTGCTGTAATGACGCCAACACGAGATATGCGTAATTTCTGAATCGTTTCTTTGCAAGCCTGAGAAATTTTCATCCGCTCGCTAAAAGTTTTTTCATCAATCAGCCCAAACTCACGGCCATAAGTCATTAGCCGTTCATCCGCATTGTCTTGCCGCAGCAAGAGGCGAAACTCGGCCCGAGAGGTAAACATTCGATATGGCTCGTTGGTGCCGCGCGTCACCAAATCGTCTATCAAAACACCAATGTAGGCTTCTGAGCGGCTCAGGATAAACGGTTCTTCGCCACGCAATTTCCGGACCACATTTAATCCTGCCATCAGTCCTTGGGCGGCGGCTTCTTCGTATCCAGAGGTACAATTAATTTGCCCGGCTAGAAAAAGGTTTTTGACTGCTTTCGTCTCTAAAGAGTGGTTCAGCTGGGTAGGGGGGATGCAGTCATATTCGATTGCGTAGCCAAAACGCATGAGTTCGGCCTTCTCTAGCCCCGGGATTGTGCGGACCAATTCAATTTGAACATCTTGGGGGAGACTGGTTGAAATACCATTAATATAGTACTCATCTGTTTCCCGGCCTTCAGGCTCCAAATAAATTTGGTGGCGAAGTTTATCTTTAAATTTTACTACTTTGTCTTCAATGGAAGGGCAATACCGAGGCCCGATTCCTTGAATAACGCCGGCGTAAAGCGGGGAGCGGTGCAAATTTCTCCTGATGATTTCATGCGTTTTCTCATTGGTATAGGTCAAATGACAAGGCAGCTGCTCACAGGCAAGTGATCTTGTTCGATAGGAAAAGGGTTGGGGCTCTGAATCGCCCGGCTGTATTTCACATGCCTCAAAATTAATCGTAGATTTACGAATACGGGGCGGGGTGCCGGTTTTAAATCGTTTGACCTCAATACCAAATGCCTTGAGTGAATCGGAAAGCCCAACGGACGGCGGATCACCGCCTCTCCCGCCGGGAAAATGAACATTGCCAATGTGGATTAATCCTTTCATGAACGTTCCGGTCGTAATCACCACATGTTGGCCATGGTAAACAGCTCCGGATTTTGTCTCAACGCCGGCCGCTTTGGCGTTTTGTGTGATGAGTTTAATCGCTTGGTCTTCAACAAGTAAGATATTGGGCTCGGATTCCACAATCCGTTTCATATAACCCTGGTACGCTTTTTTATCTGCTTGCGCGCGCGGCGCCCAAACAGCCGGGCCTTTGGAGCGGTTGAGCATCCTGAATTGAATGGCTGTTTGATCTATGGCGAGCGCCATTTCACCGCCCAACGCGTCAATTTCACGAACCATGTGCCCTTTGGCCAAACCGCCGATGGCGGGGTTGCATGACATTTGACTGACGGAATTGGTGCTCATGGTTAATAAAAGCACTCGAAATCCTGAGCGAGCGATCGAAAGAGAAGCTTCTACGCCGGCATGGCCGGCGCCGATAACGATTGCATCAAAAATATTAGACTGGAACATATGAACAATTGTTGTGATATTTTAACTTATTGTAACTTGTTTAATTAAAATAACTTACGTTAATAAAGATAGAGTTATCAACATGCTAGCAACAGCTGGTGCGGCACTAATGGTGTTTGGCTGATTCTTCAACACTACATCTTGAGAGAACCGCCAAAACGGCAAGCCAAAATTTATGCGGCCTGCTCCAGCGGGCTGCGGTGATGAATGACCATTTGATGAATAACGGTCAGTAAATTATTCAAAGTCCAATAAAGCACTAACCCCGAGGGCAGGGCATAAAAGAAAAATCCGAAAGCAACGGGCATCCACTGCATCATTTGCGCTTGTTGGGGCGACCCAAAACTTTGTTTGGGCGTGACGCGTTGCTGCGCGATCATGGTGATGATCATAAGAATGGGTAATAAGTTAAAATCAACGCCGATAAACGGCAGGCGCGCGAGACGATCCGGTTCGGTGAGGTCTTTGATCCACCAAAGCGCTTCTCCTTTAAGTTCTACATACTGAGCCAGCACTTGATAAAAACCGATAAAAATGGGAATCTGAATTAGCATCGGTAAACACCCGCCCATTGGGTTTACTTTATGCCGCTTATACAATTCCATCATTTCTTTGTTCATTCGCGTGGGGTCATTTTTATACTGCGTTTGCAGTGCTTTGACCTTAGGCTGGACAACTTGCATTTTGCGCATGGACTCAAAACTCATGTGCGTAAACGGGCTGAATAAAATCTTCAAAATAAAAGTCATCAGCAAAATAGCGAAACCGTAATTACCGGTCATCTTTTCACAGAACTGCAAAGACAAAAACAGCCAATGGCGAAAAAGTCCCCAGGTGCCTTGAGACAGAGTTTGTTCAAAGCCCATGTCGAAAGACTTTAAGTTTTTATAATATTCCGGGCCTGCGTATACCAAGAAAGATTTTTCTATTTTTCCTCCTGCCGGCAGGGAAACGGGCGGAAATCGGAGCGAGGTTTTCATGTAATGTAACTTGGAATCGTAATCGGTCCTAGCGCCCGAGGCTGGTTCTGCAGGTTTCACAATGACCGCAAAATACTTTCGGGTGAGCGCTTGCCATTCAAGCGTCTGGTCCAATATGAACGGTTTCTGCTTGACCCGGCCGCTTTTAATCACCCTGATTTTCCCGGTCGGCGGTACCAAGAAAGATTCCTGCTGATCCTGATCATAGTGGCCGTGTGCTTCGCCAAAATAAATTTCGTTAAAGAGTTCGAGCGGCAGCGTTTTGGTTTCACTGCTTAAATTTTCAATTTCAACCACCAAACGAAATGCCGGTGTGTGAGGAACCAGTTCGTAATGCTTTCGGATCCGAAGTTGCGTTGGTAAATTCAGCACAAAGTCGATTTCTTTGTTCGTTTTGTCCAGCTGCTCCAGCTGAAAATGCGCTTTTGAAAGACCAAATGGCTGGTTTTGAATGTCAATGGCGAAAGCGGGGATATCTGATTGCGTATCGATGAGCGTGACGGGCTCTACTTTTCTTTCAGACCAATTGCGTATCTCCAGTTTAGAAACACCGGCGCCTCGGCTGGTAAACCGAAACAAATACATGTCACTTTCTAAATCATATGTTTCTTCCGGGCGCACGGGTGACGGGGTTAATTCGGGCTGTTTGGCGGTAACGGTTTCTTGAAGACTATTTTGTTTCTGTATTTGCGCTGCTTCATCGGGCTGTTCGGCGCGCCGCGCCGTTTCGGTTTTTTGTGCCGGCATCACGTAAAAAATGATCAGCACTAAAAAAGAGAGGAAAACAGCTAAAAGATACCGTTGTTCACTATTCATGGGCGGGCACCGGATCATAGCCTCCCGGATGAAATGGATGGCACCGAAGCAGCCGTTTGGCGATTAATCCCATTCCTTTCCGGACACCTTTTTCTTCGAGCGCTTTTGCGGCATAGACCGAACAGGTTGGATAAAACCGGCAGCGCCCGCCCAAAAAGGGGGAGAGGATCTTTTGATAAATTTTAATGCTTATTAGTAATATTTGCTTCATTGTAATACGCCTGCTTTTGCTAAGGCTTTCGTTAAAATTTCTGCTATATCTTTGTACTGAATTGATTCAAAGCGGTTGACGTGTACAAGAAAATCCGCTTTCTTTGCAAATTGATTTTGATTCTGCCTAAAAAATTCCCGCACAAGCCGTTTCATTCTGTTTCGCCTCACGGCGCTCGGAATAGATTTCTTACGAATCACCACGCACAGGCGGCTCGCGGTTTGTCCGTCTTCTCGCGTACGCCAATTAACGACAAAACTGCCTGCTTGGCATCGGCGGCGCGCACGTGCTACCGCCCGGATATCCGGCTGTTTGGCCAGTTTTCCTAATTTTGGATAGTTTTTCTGCATGCAAAAACTCTTTTCCTTTGGATGATCTCTGAAAGGAAATGAAGGTCTTGGTGATGTCTCGAGAAAACTAAACGGTCAGGCGCTTGCGGCCTTTTCGGCGGCGCCGTCTTAGTACGTCTCTGCCTTTTGACGTGGAAGATCGTTTTAAGAATCCGTGCTTTCGCTTGCGTTTGATCTTAGATGGCTGATATGTTCTTTTCATTTGTCTTCTTTCTTGGAAAGCGCAGATTATATCAAAGGCGCTTCCCGAAGTAAACCTGCCTGTTACAGGCTTTGCTGCGTTTTTATTTTTTGAGACGCCGGCCAAAAAAAATCAAAATAAAATTGGACATTTTTATCTCAACTGGTACAATACCACCTGTAACGTTGGAATAATCAACAGGGCTGTTGGTAAATGTTTGAATAATAACATAATTTATGCTTGTTTATAATTTGATGATAAACTGATCATTAATTGTTCAAAACAGGCTGTTTATCGGTACGTGTTATCATAACCTATTTTGCATAAAAAACTTATGAGCGAGCAGTTATCACAAGCTTCCGTTTCTCAAATTTCCGGTGTGTGGCAAAAAATTTCTCTGCGTGTCCGCGAAGAACTGAGCGATCAAAGCTATAACACGTGGTTTTCCACGATGGTCTGCGTTGCTATCGGTGATCATTCACTCACATTAACGGTCCCGGACAAATTTTACGGTGATTGGATTAAAGAACACTACGAAACAGTAATCCAAAGTGCCGCCCAAGAAATATTGGGTTTCCGCCCAACCATTTCCTACGAGGTCGTCACCCCTAAAGAAACAGGAATTTCATTTCCGCCGTCCGCCACTCAGCGCCTGCCTATGCCGGCGTCAGACGTTCCCAAAGAGATCACACTTAACCAACGATATTCGTTTGATAATTTTGTGGTCGGTTCCGGCAATCGTTTTGCGCATGCCGCCTCTCTTGCTGTTAGCGAAAATTTGGCACGCAAATATAATCCCTTATTTATTTATGGCGGCGTTGGTTTGGGCAAAACACATCTAATTCAATCGATTGCCTGCCGTGTGCTGGAAAAAAATGCTAACGCAAAGGTGGTTTACATTTCGAGCGAAAAATTCACCACACAATTGATTTCGGCCATTCAATCGCGCTCAACCACTTCTTTCCGGGAACGCTACCGCGCTGCCGATCTTTTGTTGATCGATGATATTCATTTTATAGCGGGAAAAGAGTCTACTCAGGAAGAGTTTTTCCATACTTTTAACACCTTATATGACGCTCACAAACAAATTGTGGTGACAAGTGACCGCCCGCCCAAGGATATACCGGGACTTGAAGAACGTTTGGTTTCTCGCTTTGGTTGGGGGCTTGTAGCTGATATCCAGCCGCCGGATTTTGAAACGCGTGTCGCTATTTTAAGAAAAAAATTAGACCAGCAAAAAACTTCCATCCCGGACGACATTCTTTTCCTTATTGCGGATAAAATTTCATCTAACATCAGAGAATTAGAGGGGGCTTTGGTTCGCGTAGTTGCTTATGCTTCTCTTACCAACTCAGATCTCAACACAACGCTTGTTAAAGATGTTTTAAAAGACGCTTTCAAGGAAGAGGAGTTAAAGGTAACGATCGACCATATTCAGCGGTGTGTATCCGAATATTATGGTGTTAAAGTTTCGGATTTACGCGCTAAAAAAAGAAATAGTTCTGTTGTTCTGCCGCGCCAGGTGGCTATGTTTTTGGCGCGCCAACTCACCAGCCACTCTCTCCCTGAAGTGGGAGATTATTTTGGCGGGAGGGGGCATGCAACGGTGTTGCATGGCGTTAACAAAATTAAGGTTAAACTGAAGTCGGACCCTAAGCTGCAACAAGCTGTTGAGTTTCTGTTAAGAGCTGTTAAAAAGTAGGTGGTGTGTTGTTTGATGGTTTGTTTTCTGTTGTTGGTTGGTTTGATTTAGTTTGTTTTTGAACAGGTTGTTTTTTATTTAAGTTGTTTTGTTATAATGGTTTATTACTGTTTTCGACAAAAATTCGTACTATTACTAAGACTACTATTTTGAAATAAAAAAGGAGTATAAAAGCATGGAATTCAAGACCACAAAAGGTGAACTTATACACGCTCTTGGGATTGTGATCGGTGCTGTTAACCCGAGAAATACGCTGCCCATCTTAACAAACATATTGATCGAGACCTGTGGGGATGAGGGGGTGCGTTTCACCGCCACCGATCTAGAAATAGGGATTAGCACGCAAGCACTGTCTAAAAACAACAAGGAGGGTAGTATCACCGTTCCGGCCAGAAAGATTTTTGAGATCGCACGCGAACTGCCGGATGGGGACGTTTCGGTTACAGTTGCAAAAAACAATGCCGTAAATATTAAAACAGGAAAAACATATTGCCGTGTTATGGGTTTGGGGAGAGAAGACTTTCCAAAACTGCCCGAATTTTCGTTGGACGGCGCGGTTGAAATTGACCAGAAAATTGTCAAAGAGTGCCTTGCACTAACATCTTTTGCGATTTCATCCGACGAAACAAGATATGTCTTAAACGGAATTTTGATTGACATTAACGGCAGCAAAATACGGTTTATTGCGACGGACGGACGAAGGTTAGCATTTATCGAAAGAGAAATTCCTGTTAAGAGCGAAAAAACCGCAAAGTTTATCATTCCATCTAAAACAGTGAACGAGCTCAACAAAATTCTAGGAACCGAAGGAAAATTACGCTTGGCACAAAGCCACAACCAAATCGTTTTTAGCTTAGACGAAACCGTGTTAATTTCTCGGCTGATTGAGGGGCACTTTCCAAATTATGACCAAGTGATCCCAAAAGAGGAAAACACGTCAGGGCAAATTGACCGGAAGCTTTTATTGTCTGCTGTGCGCCGCGCCGCACTTTTTACAACCCAAGACGCGCAAGCGGTGAAACTTGACTTTGTGAAAGATAAAATCCTGGTGTCGTCGCACTCTGCAAATTTGGGTGAAGCAAAAGAAGAAGTGGAAGCGAAAGTTAACGGAGAAGAAGTGTCCATCGGGTTTAATCCGCACTACCTCATGGACGTTTTGAAAAACCTTGATATTGATCAAGTGTCATTTTCTTTGACCAAGCCGGATAAACCCGGTCTTCTCAAAGCAAACAATAATTATTTATACGTTGTCATGCCGATGCAGATTAACTAAACCATGCACACAACCGAAAACAAAAAACCGCTGGCAGCAACGGTCAACGCTATTTTCACGCGTCTTTCGGAATCGCCCGCCCAACAAAAATCGAAACTAGTGGACCGGTGGCAGGCATTGGTGGGGCCAAAAATTGGCGCTGAAACAACTCCTAAATTCGGACGGCAAAGTGTTATCGTTTGGACCGGCAACGCAGCCCTTGCAAGCGAACTCACGCATAAGTATGGGCAAGCAATTCTTAAGAGACTTCAAAATGAATTCGGAGAAGACATTAAAAAAATTTGGTTCCGTGTAGGGGACCCGCGATAACAACACAAGAAAGACAAAAGGGATGGCGAAAGCAACGATGGAACGAAAGAAAAAAAATACAGAAGCAGCCGGCGGCAAGTCCGGTTACGATGCAACAAAAATCCAGGTTTTAGAAGGCGTAGAAGCAGTCCGTAAACGCCCCGCCATGTATATCGGCGACACCACCTCAAGAGGGCTTCACCACCTTGTTTACGAAGTTGTAGATAACTCTATCGATGAAGCTTTAGCAGGTTATTGCGATAAAGTTGACCTCGAGATTCACAAAGACGGCAGCATTACCATTACTGATAACGGCCGCGGCATTCCCGTTGACACGCACAAAACACAAAAGAAATCAGCGCTTGAAGTTGTGATGACCACACTGCACGCCGGCGGCAAGTTCGACAACAAAGCCTATAGGGTTTCGGGAGGGCTGCACGGCGTCGGCGTTTCTGTTACCAACGCGCTTTCCGAATGGTGCGAAGTTCGCGTGTCACGCGACGGCAAAATCTATCACCAAGCGTATGAACGCGGAAAGGTCGCCTCCAAAATCACGGTGACCGGGGAAAGCAAATCAACCGGAACCGCCGTTTCTTTTAAACCGGACGCACAAATATTTGCCTCCACCGATTTTAGTTTTGACGTGCTGTGTAACCGCTTGCGCGAGCTCGCCTTCTTAAATAAAGGCGTCGAGATTATCATTCGCGACGAAAGAAGCAAGAAAGAGAATAATTTTAAGTACAAAGGCGGGATTTCTGAATTCATCGAATACCTCAACCGAAAAAAGAAGACGCTCCACCCTAAAATCTTTTACATCGAAAAAGAAAAAGACGACGTGCAAGTCGAGTGCGCCCTTCAATATAATGACGGCTACAGCGAAGACATTTTTTCATTCGCCAACAATATCAATACCATTGAAGGCGGCACCCACTTAAGCGGATTCCGGACAGCGCTCACCCGTGCGACGAACCAATATGCGAAAAGCAAAAATCAGCTGAAAGACGTTGAAGGCAATCTAAGCGGCCAAGATTTAAGCGAAGGGTTGGTAGCGGTTGTGAGCGTCAAAATCAAACAACCGCAATTTGAAGGCCAAACCAAAACAAAATTAGGCAACAGTGAGGTCGAGGGCATTGTTTATTCCATCGTGTACGACTCGCTCACGGACTTTTTTGAACGAAACCCCGGTGTGGGGAACCGCATTGTTGAAAAAGCATTGCTGGCACTTCGCGCGAGAGAAGCAGCGCGCAAGGCGCGCGAACTCACCCGCCGTAAGGGCGCGCTTGATTCAGCATCACTGCCCGGGAAATTAGCGGACTGCTCGGACAACGACCCCCGAAACTGCGAACTGTATTTGGTTGAAGGAGATTCTGCGGGCGGTTCCGCCAAGCAAGGCCGGGACAGACGATTCCAAGCAATTTTGCCTTTAAGAGGGAAAATTATCAACGTTGAGAAAGCGCAAATTGACAAAGTGCTTGGCAACGAAGAAATCAGAACCATTATTACCGCGATTGGGGCTGGTGTCGGAACCGCCGGAAACGAAGATGGGCTCAATTTAGAAAAATTAAGATACCACAAAATCATTATCATGACAGATGCTGACGTGGACGGTGCGCACATTCGCACACTGCTCCTCACGTTTTTTTACAGGCAAATGCGGCAGCTGGTTGAAAAAGGCTATGTGTATATTGCGCAGCCGCCGCTTTACCGCGTTAAAAAAGGCAAGCAAGAAGAGTACGTTGAATCAGAAACAAAAATGAATTCCATTTTAATTTCACTTGCGACGGAAGGGACCGAGTTGAAAAGCCTGCAGGGCAAAAAGAAAAAATTTTCCGGCAAAGAGCTTTTAAACATCATGGAAACCGCCAACGCGCTTGATGAGCTGAGAAGTGCGGTTGAGCAAAAACACATTTTCTTTGAAAGGTATTTGGAAGCTTACGACACCAAAAAAGGTTTTCCGCTTTATTTGGTCAAAGAGCCGGGCGTTGATAGCGAGGGACAGTTTTGCTATACCGATGAAGAGCTCGCCAAGGCCACGCAATCCGGCGGTAAAGGCAAAGGAAAAAAGAAAACGGAAACAGCAGAGGCCAAAGAAAATGAAGATGTGTTTGAAGAGATAGAAATTTATGAATCCCGGGAACTAACCAAGGTGATGAAAAAATTGGAAAAAATGGGTCTCGTCGTGGATGATTTGCGGCTGAGCAAAGCGCCCAGCTGGCAGGCAGTCTCCGGGAAAACGGTGAAAGAGGCCAGATCGCTTTTTGAGGCTTATGAGTTATTAAAAGAAATGGGCAAACAAGGCATCAATGTCCAACGCTACAAAGGGTTGGGCGAAATGAATCCGGAACAATTGTGGACCACCACAATGGATCCGGATAAAAGGACTATTTTGCAAGTTACCCTGGAAGATGCGGTTGCTGCCGAGGAAATGTTTACGACATTGATGGGCGAGGAAGTCCAGCAGCGCAGACAATTTATTGAAAACAGAGCTAAATACGTCCGTAATTTGGATATTTAACCGAAACTTGAGAGACTAGCACATGGCCAAAGACAATGTTTTTGCACCCAATGAAAAAATAATCCCGCTCCCCATCGAAGATGAGATGGAGAAAAGCTACATTGATTACGCGATGAGCGTGATCGTCGGACGTGCGCTTCCGGATGTCCGCGACGGACTTAAACCGGTTCACAGACGCATTTTGTTTGCGATGAACGATTTAGGACTAGCGCCGAACCGGCCTTACAAAAAATCAGCCCGCATCGTCGGTGAAGTGCTTGGTAAATATCATCCGCACGGTGACCAGGCTGTTTACGACACGTTGGTGCGCATGGTGCAGAACTTTTCTTTACGATATCCTTTGGTGGACGGGCAGGGCAACTTTGGTTCTGTGGATGGAGACAGCGCGGCGGCCATGCGTTATACCGAAGCCAGGCTTTCACGGATTGCCACCGATTTTTTGGGCGACATCGACAAAGACACAGTTGATTTTACGCCGAATTTCGACGACTCGCTCGAAGAACCTTCTATTCTTCCAACGCGTTTTCCCAATTTCTTAGTCAATGGTTCAAGCGGCATTGCCGTCGGAATGGCAACCAACATCCCGCCGCACAATCTGGGTGAAGTGATTGAAGGCATGGTTGCTATCATTGATGATCCCAGCATCACGATTAAAGACTTGGGCAAAATTATCAAAGGGCCCGATTTCCCAACAGCAGGTATTATTTGCGGCCGCGAAGGCATCCGCAATGCCTACGAAACAGGGCGCGGGCGCATTGTCACGCGGGCGAAAGCCGTTATTGAGACCTCAGAGTCAAAAGGAAAGCGCGATGCGATTGTGATCACGGAAATTCCCTATCAAGTTAACAAAACCAATTTAATCGAGTCCATCGCTCGCTTAGTGGAAGACAAAAAAGTCGAAGGGATCTCAAATATACGGGATGAGTCTGACCGCGACGGCATGCGGATTGTTTTAGAACTGAGACGCGACGCCAACGCAAACATCATCTTAAACACGCTTTATAAGAAAACCCAAATGCAGGAAACTTTTGGCGCCATCATGCTGGTCTTAGTAGACGGGCAGCCCAAAGTTGTGAATATCAAGCAAGCCCTGCAGCATTTTATCGATTTCCGTGTCGAAGTGATTACACGCCGCACACGCTTTGAGCTCGACAAAGCCGAGCGGCGCGCTCACATTTTAGAAGGCCTTAAAATCGCGATCGGCAATCTCGATAAGATCATTAAAACCATCCGCGCTTCTAAAAATCCTGAATTAGCCAAAGACGCTTTGATGAATAATTTTAAGCTGTCGGAAGCTCAAGCCAAAGCCATTTTGGAAATGCAGCTCCAGCGTTTAACAGCGCTTGAGAGGGAGAAAATCGAAGAAGAATACTTGGAACTATTAAAAAGGATCGAATATTACCAGTCACTTTTGAAAAGCCGGAAGAAGATTTTAGAGCTCGTGAAAGAAGAATCGAAAGAAATCACCAAGCAATACGCGGATGAACGGCGGACGGTTATTGTGGCTGCCGAAAAAGAAATCGACATTGAAGACATGATTGTAGAGGAAGAAGTGGTTGTGTCAATTTCTAACAACGGCTACATCAAACGCATCCCCGTTTCAATGTACCGCAAACAAGGCAGAGGCGGCAGAGGCGTCACCGGCGGCGGCGTCAAAGAAGAAACCGAGGATTTTATCAGAAGGCTATTTCTGGCGTCGACGCACGATTACATCATGTTTTTCACCAACACAGGCCGTTGTTATTGGCGGAAGGCTTACGAACTTCCTCAGGGATCCCGGCAGGCGCGCGGGAAAGCCATTGTAAATTTACTGGCGCTCAAGCCCGGCGAAACGGTTTCGAGTTATATTCAAGTCAAAGAATTTAACCCTAAGAAATACTTGTTCATGGCCACGAAAAACGGGATGGTCAAAAAAACAAGCCTGGAAGCTTACTCACATCCCCGCGCAAGCGGTATTCAGGCCATCAAAATGAAAGACACAGACGAACTAATCGGTTGTCTGATTACCGGCGGTTCGGATGAAATTTTTATTGCCACCAAATTAGGGAAAGCCATTCGATTCAAAGAAAAACAAATTCGAGAAATCGGCAGAACAGGCAGCGGCGTCCGCGGCATTAAAGTCGGGCCCAAAGATGAGGTAATTGCAGCCCAAATTATTGATCCTAAAGCCACAGCGCTAACTGTGACAAGCCAAGGGTTCGGCAAAAAATCGCTTTACAGCACTTACCGTTTGCAGTCGCGCGGCGGCAAGGGCGTCATTAATACCAAAGTGACGGCAAAGAACGGACACGTGGTCAATGTCATCACGGTTGATGAAAAAGATGAAATCATTGTCGCAACATCAGGCGGCATGATGATCCGTTGTGCCAGCAGCCAAATTAGAACATCCGGGCGCAACACGCAAGGCGTGCGCCTCATTAAATTAAAAGACAAAGACAAAGTTGCTTCAGCCGCGCGCGTGGTAGCAAAAGACGACGACAGCACACCGCCCTTGACAAAAGCCGCCGGCAGTTAAGAGCGCTTTCTAAAATGGAAACCTTCCCATGCTCGATTTGAAATTTATTCGAGAAAACTCCGATTTCGTTAAAGAAGGACTGAAATCCAAACGCCATCCTATTGATGATGTGGACCGGCTGCTCGCGCTTGACCGGAACCGCCGGCAATTAATCACAGAAACAGAGCAATTAAAGGCGCAAAAGAACAAAATTAGTGAAGAAGTGGGGCGTTTAAGGAAAAGTGGGGGAGATCAAAAGGGTCTTATCAATGAAGGTAAGGCGTTATCCCAAGAAATAGATAATATTGATTCTAAAGTGGGAGAAATTGATCAAAAAATAGGTAAAATAGTAAACTCAATCCCAAATTTACCTGATAAGTCGACCCCTGTTGGAGGAGCCCCAGATAATAAAATAGTACGTGAGTGGGGAGAAAAGCCAAAATTTGATTTTTCACCTAAAGATCACCTTAAATTAGCAGAGAAACTAGGATGGATTTCCATGGATTTGGGGGCAAAAATAACAGGGAGCGCTTTTCCAGTCTACATGGGCAGGGGAGCGCGGTTGGAACGAGCGCTCATTAACTTCATGTTGGATTTACACACGAAAAAACATGGTTATCAGGAAGTGTGGCCGCCGGCGCTCGTTAATCGGGAAAGCATGTTTGGGACAGGACAACTTCCAAAACTTGAAGATGACATGTACAAGCTAAAAGATGACGACTTTTTTATGATCCCCACTGCTGAAGTGCCGATCACCAACTTGCACCGGCAAGACACGTTTGAAGACGGGCAGCTGCCCGTGTGTTATACAGGGTATTCGCCCTGTTTTCGGCGCGAAGCAGGCTCTTACGGCAAAGACACAAAAGGGCTGTCGCGCGTTCATCAATTTGATAAAATTGAAATGGTTAAGTTTGTTAAACCGGAAACTTCTTTGGATGAACTTGAAAAGTTGGTGAAAGACGCAGAAGAGGTGCTGCAGCTGCTCGAAATTCCCTATCGGGTGGTTTTGCTTGCCTCCGGAGACCTTAGTTTTGCGGCAGCCAAGTGTTATGATATTGAAGCTTGGGCGCCGGGCACCAACCGTTGGTTTGAGGTTTCGAGCTGCAGCGTGTTTACGGATTTCCAAGCTCGCCGGATGAACATTCGATATAAGGAAAAAAGCGGCGGCAAACCCAAGTTTGTTCATACGCTTAACGGATCAGGCGTCGCCCTGGCACGGACAGTGCTCTGCTTGTTAGAAAATCATCAACAAAAAGACGGCTCCATCCGGTTTCCGAAAACACTGGAAGCACATTTGACATGAGCGGGAAGCAAAACAGACGGTTGTGGTGTGGAGAGGTGGCAGAGCGGTCGAATGCGGCGGTCTTGAAAACCGTTAGGCCCTTACGGGTCTCGTGGGTTCGAATCCTACCCTCTCCGAATTTGAGAGAACAGGTTTCAAAGGTCAGGTGTCAGGAATGGCTCTGATCCCTGTCCACTGGAACCATGCCCCTGCTTTTCATGGAGAGGTCGCATAGCCCGGTTTAGTGCGGCGGTTTGCTAAACCGCTGTGGCATTGAAAAGTGCCACCGGGGGTTCAAATCCCCCCCTCTCCGCCACAAACTGGAGATTTAGGTGCGAGTTAGGGGAGGCATCGCTTCTCCGTATTTTTAAGGGGATCCCGGGTACAGAGAACCTATAAAAACCCATTTCAACATTTACATGATAGGCAAGAAAATACAAGCAGTTCTCATCCAACCCGGTCTTTGTGTTCAAACTATCTCCCGCCTCTATAATCCCGTTTTGAGCTGGCCGAAACAATTTTTTCCCTTTTCAAAAAAAGCGTCATCCACAAAAAGCTGCATTATCGTTAATGGCTTGCCTAAGTCAGGAACCCACCTACTGCACCGGATGGTTGAGTGCATGCACCAGTGGGAAAGCGTTCCCGTCCATCTAAACAACCGTTTGACCGACCACATACGGCCGTCGGGCGGATGGACAACTCATGCGTGCTTCTCACACCACGCCGTTAAACGGCTGCGGAACGGCCAGCTGGCGGGCGCACACCTCAGGCGGACTGAGCCGCTGGTCAAGATCTTAAACGCCGAAACGCCTGAAAGACGGGTTAAGCATCTTTTTATTTACCGAGATCCGAGGGATGCATTTGTGAGCATGATTAATTTTGTTACCTATTCAGACAAAAATCTAAAAACACCCGCCGGGAGACGCATGCGCAAATTCATGCTGGAACAATTCGCAAGCGATCAAGAAAGGCTCTTATGGTATATGCAGACAAAAGTGGATTGGGATTACGAGGGGTACCATGCTTGGCTGAAAGACGAGAACTGCTTTTGCGTCAAGTTTGAGGATTTATACACCGAGTGTCTTGGCTGCGAGAAGGGGCAGTGGGGCGCAACCATCCGAAAAATTTTTAATTTTTTAGAAGTCGATCTTAACCAATTTGACCCCAAAACATTCCACAGCGAAGTTTACGGAAAAAGCCGGACAGCTAACAATGACGTTAAAGACAAAATCGACCAGTATAAACACATTTTTCGCCAAGAGCATTACGAGCTTTTAAAAACGCCTCATTTCGTGAAAGCCATTACGGGATTTGGTTACTCGATGAATGATTAACCTGCCGTATTTCTCACAAAGCTTTTTCAAACCACAACATCGCCTATTCCGAGTTTAAATTTTCATAACCTTAAGGGACGTCTATATTTGGACGAAAATTGTTATAAGGTCTGTGTGCAAAAAGTGTCTCTAGAAAAGCCTGAAATTTCAATTGTGATTCCGGTTTTCAATGAAGAGAAAAGGATTGCCAAATCGCTCAGTCGATTAGCAAGCTATCTTCGGAGAAGGAAATTGGACAGCGAAGTCATTGTGGTGGATGACGGGAGTAACGACAAGACAGAGAAGATATTAAACGATCTTGCCCAAGGGAATCGATTGTTGCGCGTTGTCAGACACGAGAAAAATAAAGGCAAAGGATTTGCGGTGCAAAAAGGCGTTCAGCTTGCCAAAGGAAAACTTATTTTTTTTACAGATGCGGATCTTTCGACACCACCGCAAGAAATCAAACGGTTTATAGAAATTTTTAACGAACATCCCTATGACGGATTAATCGGCTCGCGCAACACGCCCGGCGCACGGCTTAAAATTAAGCAGCCTTGCTACCGGCAGAATATGGGGAGAGTGTTTAACTGGTTTGTCAGAAAGATGACGCCTTTGGATTTCAAAGATACTCAATGCGGGTTCAAAGCATTTAGAAACCACGCAGCCAAACAGCTCTTTCCGCGGTTAAGGTTGGAAGGGTTTGCGTTTGATGTGGAACTATTGATGTTGGCGCGCGAACATGATTTTTTTGTAAAGGAAGTGCCGGTGACATGGGTCAACAGCCGCAAAAGCCGCGTTTCTCCGTTAACCGGCAGCTTGAAAATGTTTCTAGAGCTTCGTCAGATTCAGAAACGCTTTAACCGGCGGAAAAGAAGACAAAGATGATACAAACGCGAACCGTCCCGCAATTTTTTAGTTATGCGTTTTTTCTGATTTCCCAAGCACTCTTTTTAGCGCTTTTAAACCGAGTCGAAATCAACGTGGCCAATATCCTATATTTGGTTCCGCCGTTTTTATTTTTTGTGATGAGCGTATGGATTTCACTCTGGACCAAAGACCTTAAAATCGCCTTCTTGAGTTTAATCGGGTGGTTTTGCATCGGGTTTCTTCAATTTGCCATGCAAAGCGGATTGGTCGAAGAAAATGTTTCCTTATTAAAATGGACCATCCTTTTTTCAGTGGTAGCGTTAGGCCCCCCTATTTTAATTTTCCATCGGCAAAAACGTTTTAATCACCACCCCGGTTTTGTGACCCATTTACTTCAAATCTTCATTTTATATTTATTTATTACCTGCTGTTTCAGTGCGTATCCCATGGTGAGTTTGATCCGCTCACTGGGTTTTTTAGCGATCGTTTTTTTCGCGTTTTATTTTTTACCCAGGCAAATGAAGGCGGACAAAGTCATGGACACTTTTGTTGCTTGCGTTTGGTGGATGTCGCAAGCGATGGTTGTCATTAACCTGCTTGCGTGGCTAGGATTGGTGCCCGCCGAAACGCTGTTTCGAGACCGCTTCCAAGGTATTTTTGACAACCCAAACGGGCTGGGTCCGTGGCTTAATTTATCAGTTATGACAAGTCTAGCAATGGCTTCCCGCCGCGGGGCTGTTTTTAAATGCGCAGCCGCGCTTTCAATTTTAGTCAGCCTTTTTCTGTTGTTCTATTGTAATTCGCGCGCCAATTATCTAGGACTTGTCATCGGCGTATTTGTTTTTCTTCTGTTTTCGCGCAAAAAATGGGTATGGGTGACTTTTATAGCGCTTGCGCTCATTTTCACGGCTTTTTACCAATCCTATTATGCGCACCCCATTATCGAGCTTGATTGGACCGAACATTTGAGACTCGAGTCGCGTTATGGGCCTACGACGGGGCGCATTGATAAATGGATTGCTTCGCTTGAGGCTGTCAAAGAGAATCCGTGGCACGGCACGGGTTTGGGCGCGCAGGAAGCCGTGGCCGATCAATATTCGGCGTCATTGGCCGAGCAGGGTATCGAGCGCTTACTGTTTGATAATTCTTATCTTAATTTCTTATACGAAACCGGTTACGCAGGGCTTGCGCTGTTTTTGTTGTGGCTTTTTTCATCGCTTGTTGTCGTTGCGAAAAACTGTTTTTTAAAACAAGACCCCGCCCATCAATTTTACAGCCGCTTTACGATAGCCGTGACTTTAAATCTGTGCACGGTTGCTTTTTTTGAATCATTTTTTGGCACAGTTGGCAATATTGTGTCCCTTGTGTTCTGGGTGCTTCTGGGTCTCGGGACGACACGGCCGGCGTTAACGGAATAGTTTTTATGCCTGAACCAAACAAAACAAAAGTAGTCTTTATTTGGAAAAACATGGGGCATTACCATCAAGCCCGGATGGAAGCGCTTTGCAAACAAGCCGATCTTGATATAACGGTAATCGAATTGTATCGTAGAGAAAAAATGCGTTTTTGGAAGCCGAGCGGTGTTCGGAACTTTAAAAATATCACGATTTGGTCGGGCGAAGCAAATGGGCTGATTGAGCCGCTGGTCGGGTGGCTGGTGCTGATGGCAGTTCTTAAAATAAAACCGGCAGTTTTAATTATTCCGGGCTATAACCAGCTGAGCTCATTTTGGGCTCTTTTAGCGGGCCGGCTGAGCGGATCAAAATGTGTCCTGTATTCAGTGACACACGCTTTAGATAAAAAAAGGCACTTCTTGGCGGAGGCTCTCAAAAAGCAATTGTTATCACTTTTTGATGCTGTTTTTGTGGCGGGCGGGCGCGCCAAAGCTTATATGCACCAGCTTGGCCGGCCGCCGGAGACTGTTTTCACCATTGGCAATGTGGTAGACAACCAATATTTTGAAACCGGTTGTCAAAAAGTCCGGCAAAGAGCGGATAGTGAAAGACAAGCGTTAAAATTGCCTAAAAATTATTTCCTTTATACAGGCCGCCTCGCAAAAGAAAAAAATCTTCTTGTTTTGCTCCGGGCGTTTGCCCAATATCGCATGCGGTCCCAATCATTGGGGTGGTCACTCGTGTTGGTTGGCAGCGGACCGGAAGAAACAGGGCTTAAAAATTTTGCGAAAGAGCAACGGATAGCCGATATTTATTTTGTGCCTTTTCAGCAGCCCGAAACACTGGTTGCTTATTATGCTTTAGCCGGCGCGTTTGTTCTTCCCAGCGCTTCAGAAACATGGGGATTGGTTGCCAACGAAGCCGCAGCCTGTCAGCTTCCTTTGCTGCTTTCCGAGCGCTGCGGGTGTTTGCCGGAACTTTTGAAAAATGGCGAGAATGGATTTGCTTTTGACCCGTTTAATGAAAAAGAATTGGCGGGTGCGATGGAAAAGTTAACTCAAAACCCTGCTGCGGTCAGCACGTTCGGCGAAGCGTCGCATCAGCTGGCCCAAAAATTAACCCTCCACCAATATGCGCAGCGGGTCAGTGCCGGCGTCCAGCAAATTATTTCAAGGAAAGCGATATGAAAGTTTTGCATGTCACAGCAGATTTTGAGCCTAAATGGGGCGGTGTTTACCATGCCGTGACCGGAATGGCAGATTCATTAAGCAAACATACCGACGTTCATATTTTTGGGAGCACCCGGACTAAAAATCCTGACGCCGGTACACCGCATCCGCGCGCAGAAGTTTTTCCAACGGCTTCAAAATTTCAGTTTTCATTTGCCATTAAGAAAAAGTTGGAGGAAGCCATCTGTGCTTATGACTTGGTGCATATCCACGGCCTTTGGCAGTTTCCGCTGTCATACGCAGCGGCTCTTGCTAAAAAGAAAGGCATTCCTTATGTCTACCATATTCATGGCATGTTAGATGAGTGGTGTCTGAAGCATCATGCTGTTCGAAAATATATTTATAGCGCACTTTGGGAGCGCGCTCATTTAAACGGAGCCCGGCGCATTATTTGCGTGACCGAGCATGAGGAAAAACAATTAAAACACTTTGGCGTCACAGCGCCAACCATTGTCATCCCCAACGGCATTACGCGGGATGACGCAGAAGCCAAAGCCTCTAAAGAACTATTTTTAAAAAAATACCCGGTTTTTGAAAGCACAACAATCATTACAACACTGGGGCGCATTCACCCAAAAAAAGGACTGGATCTTTTGCTTCGGGCTTTTGAAAAACTATTTCAACCGCCTGGTCGCGCCAAGCTCATTATCGCCGGGCCTTCGGAGGACAAACCGTACGAGCGAAAACTAAGGCGTTTTGTTGATCAGCATAAACTCGGGGGGCACGTTATTTTTTTGGGGCCCATTTACGGCGATGAAAAAAAAGCTATGCTGGCTGCATCTCATATTTTTGTGCTGGCTTCGCGCGATGAGGGGTTTTCACTTTCTCTTTTGGAAGCCATGGCGCAAAGCGTGCCTGTTATTGTGACTGACGCATGCCATTTTCCTCAAATCGAAACGCAAAAAGCAGGTATTCAAGTATCGCCGGATCCGAATGAAATTCTATCGGCCATTAGTTTGCTAGTTGTTGATGAGCGGAAATGCCAGGAAATGGGAGAAGCCGGCCGGCGGCTGGTCTTGGCTCAGTATCAATGGGACGCCATTGCACTCAAGCTGGTATCTCAATACAGGCAAATCTTGGAAGAGGAAAAGAAATGAAGCGGATTTTAATCGTCGATCGCTATTTTTATCCGGATTTGCAAGCAACGGCTGTTTTATTAACCGATTTAGCTTCGCATCTTTCAAATCACTTTGCCGTTGAAGTCATGTGCGGCGCACCTTCCAAGTTTCAGGATGAGAAAAGCACTTTAAAACTACCGGCTCAATTAAAAGTTACACAATTACCGGCAACCAACTTTAATCAGCACCATTTGTTGGGCCGTTTGGCCAACTATTTTTCATTTTTATGTTGTGTGCCCTTGGCTATTTTATTTCATGCCCGCGTTGATTTAATTTTGGTACAAACCACGCCGCCGCTTTTGTCTTTTGCGGTATCGCTTGCTTGCCGGGTGAAACGCATTCCTTATATTTACGTGTGCCAGGATCTTTTTCCGTTTACCGCAATCAAAAGCGGGTTAATTCACGAGTCTTTTCTGACGCAATGCTTAGCAGACCTAAATCGCTCAGCCATTCGTCACGCCAGTTACGTGGTGGCTTTGGGCCGCGACATGGCTAAACGGCTTAAAACATGCGGCGCTCAGGAAGAACAAATTAAAGTGATTCCTAACTGGACAGATGTGACACCGAAAGCCGGCATTGAAAGGGACAATCCCTTTGCGAAAGCACAGCAGCTGACGGGGTGCTTTGTTGTCATGCATGCCGGCAATTTTGGGTATGTGCAAGACTTTGATTTCCTCTTGGAAGTGGCAGAACATTTAAAAGAAGATACCCAAATCAAAATAGTATTGATCGGCGGAGGGGCTGTGCGCGGAGCAGTTGCCGGGAAGGCCAAAGAAAAAGGATTATCAAATGTTTACTTTCTGCCTTTTCAGGAACGAACCGAGGTATCGCTTGTTTTAGGGAGCGCTGATCTTCAAGTGGTGTCACTCAAAAAAGGATTGAGCGGTTATTCGGTTCCCAGCAAAACGTATGCGATTTTAGCTTGCGGGAAAGCCTTATTAGGGGCTGTCGAAAAGGACAGCGAAGTGGCATACTTAATAGAAGAGGCCCAAGGAGGGTTGGTCACGGGCGGGAAAACGGCCGAAGCTGTTGCCGAAGAAATTAAGCAGTTAAAATCAGAACCCCACCGGATCAAAACGTGGGAAGAAAATGTAAGGCGTTTTGCGCAAAAGAAGAATTTTCGCGAAGCGGCGTTTGAAGCTTATGAACGATTAATCAGAGAGGCATCGGCATGAACCAAAAAGAAAGCCTATCTCGTTATTGGAAAGACAAAAAAGTTCTCATTACGGGCGGAGTTGGGATGATCGGATCCTACTTAACGGAACTGGTGGTGCAAGCGGGCGCAAAGGTCAGCGCGGCTGATAATTTGGAACGGGGTGAGTTGCAGTTTATCAAACCAATTGTCAAAGAAGTTCAATTCCACAAAGTTGATTTAAGAGATGCTGAAAACTGCAAACGTGTTGTCAAAAAACAAGACGTTGTTTTAAACCTGGCTGCCAAAGTCACGGGGATCGAATACAACCGGACGCATCAAAAGGAAATGTTTGAAGCCAATATGCTCTTGCAGCAAAACATGATTCATGCCGCTGCCCATGCCGGAGTAGGGCGGTTTTTACAGGTCAGCACAGCCTGCATTTACCCGCACGACGCTTTGGTGCCTACGCCTGAGTCGGAAGGATTGCGCGGAGCCCCGGAGCCAACCAACGGCGGATACGGCTGGGCTAAGCGTATGGGAGAGCGTTTAGCCGAGTATTACACAAAAGAAACTGACATGGCTTGTGTCATTGTCAGACCTTTTAATGCTTATGGGCCGAGAGATAATTTTGATCAAGAGAAAAGCCATGTCATCCCCGCTTTAATCAAAAAAATAAAAGATGGGCTTGACCCTGTCCCAGTCTGGGGGTCAGGGGACCAAAAGCGGGTTTTTGTGCATTGCAGGGACATCGCACGCGCCATGATGCTTGTCACCGAGAAAGCACCGCCTGCCGATGCCGTTAACATTGGTCATGACCAAATGATCACAATTAAAACGCTTTTTGAAACTCTTTGCCGGGTGCTAAGCAAACACCCCAAACCCTTTTTTGACACGTCAATGCCGGAAGGTTACCCCGAACGGGCTGCCTCCGTTGAAAAATTACGCCGGATCACAGGGTTTGTTCCGGAAACGAGTTTGGAGGACGGTGTACGCGAAATCATCGAGTGGTACGAACGCCGCGGAAAGCAAAAACGAAAATGATCCCTTGGGATTTCTTTGTTGTAACAGCACTAACAAGTTTGGTTGTGAGCTATGGTGTCAGCACGCTTTTAGTTTCGCAATGCCGCGGAAGGACATCCGCTAAAAAACGCCCCACGCCTCCTACCACCGGCGGCACAGTTATTTTTCTCTCAATGGCTGCGGTACTCCTTTTACTTTTCGTGCTTTACCAACGTTTTTTTGAGTTAAACCCCAAAAAACTGTGGGGCGTTGCGATCGCCGGGGCTTTTATTTTTTTATTAGGCTATATTGATGACCGAAAACCACTGCACTATTCTCAAAAATTAATCGGACAGATCCTCAGCGCCTGTGTTTTGCCGTTGGCAGGGTTTAAAATTGATTTCATTACAAATATCGGCGGTACCGCTCTTTATTTACCGGACTGGATGAGCGGCGTTTTCATCGTGGGCTGGCTTGTTTTTATGATGAATGCAGTTAATCTGATAGACGGCCTTGACGGGCTGGCAGCCGGCGTGATTGCCATGGCAGCCTATACTATTTTCTTGTTGTGTTGGAATGTAAATGCGGTGATCTCAGCGGGGGCACTTGCGCTGGCGTTTTCACTTTTAGGCATTTTGCCGTTTAATGCTTATCCGGCGCGGTTTTATTTGGGAGATGCGGGCAGTTTATTGATTGGGTTTCTGATCGGGATTTTTTCGCTCTTTTTCCAAGTGAAGACTTATGCCGCGGTCGTTATTATTATTCCTCTCTTCATTCTATTTATTCCGGTCTTAAATACGGCTATGGTTTTTGTCAAACGGTTAAAGAGAGGGCGGAATCCTTTAAAAGGCGATATTTTTCATCTGCATTACAGATTGCTGCGGCAAGGGCTGTCACACCGCAATACGGTTTTGTTCTTATGGTCTGTGACAGCATCGCTTTGCGTGTTGGTTGTTCTGAGACAATATTTACCGGTTCGCCCGCGGACAATTTTGTTTTTAATAGGGGTGTTGGTTTTATATACCGTGTTGGTGCAATTGTTTCTTGGATATTTAAAAGAAAAAAGACAAGAAGCGGTTAACCGAAGAAAATAAGTGCGGCCAGACGGATTTGAACCGCCAACCCTCAGTTCCGTAGACTGATGCTCTATCCAATTGAGCTATGGCCGCAAGAGACAGCAAAGCAACCAAATTACCTAAATAGTTTTTCTTGCGCAATCCGGCAAAAGCTCCGTAGGAACGAAGCAGGATAGCCGCAAAAAAAATAAGCTGAGGCAACGGGGCGAAGATGCGGCTATTATAATAGAATTTAAATAGTTGTCCATGACTGTATCAATTGGGCGAAGAGACAAAAAGGTGCAACCACATGAGCAATCCTCAAGAGATGAATCGCGAAGCTTTCATGAGAGAAGCTTTAAAAGAAGCAAAAAAAGCATTCCAAAACGGCGATGTACCCGTCGGTGCCGTTGCTGTTTATCAAAACAGAATTATTGCGAGAGGCTATAACCAAATGGAGCTTCTGCACGACCCAACCGCACACGCTGAGATGATAGCTATTACGCAGGCAGCAAGTTTTTTGCACACGCGCGGGGGGAAAGACCATAGGGGATCGCTGGAAAAAGTTTCTTTTTATGTGACCTTGGAGCCTTGCCCGATGTGTGCCGGGGCTTTGGTGCTGGCACATTGCGAGAATCTCATTTATGGAACCAAAGACCCTAAAATGGGCGCTTGCGGGTCTCTTTACCGAATAACGGATGACGCCAAACTAAATCATCAATTGAATGTGTTTGCAGGCGTGTTAGAATCAGACGCCAAATTCTTAATGCAAGAGTTTTTCAAAAGTTTACGTAAGGAAAAACGATGAACAAAACCATGACCGTCCATCCGCGTTCTTATATCCTGTTTTTAACTGTTTGCGCCGTGTTTTGTGTGGTTTGCCAAGCCTTCGCCGCCAATACCGGCAAAGCGATGACAACAGAAGAAGTAAAAGCAGCGTTAGAGCAGAAGCGCCAACAAATGATCGAATTGGATAAAGAAAAGCAAGCCTTGATTCAGGAAAAAGCCAGCACGCAAGTCATTATGGAAAAAACCAAGGAGATTATGACAGTCAGGGAGGAAGCTTTGGAACTTTTTGAAAAAATTAAACCATCCGGCCCGCCAAAACCAGTCAGCGCCAGTGAAATAGCGCCTGAAGAAGCAAAAAAAATAGAGACTTTGATACAAGAGCGGCGCCAAAAAATTGTCAAAGGGGCAGGCAGCAAAGAAATCAGTGATTTGACCGAAGAAATTCAAGCGATCCACTTGTCTATTATCAATCAGTATAGAAAAACACAAGCAAGCCATTTGCCCCCGGCCGCACCATCCCCGGAAGAGCCTTTGAAGCAGTAGTCCTAGTACCGTTGGACAATTAAAATTGAGAGTTTTATGCTCAAAATGATATGCTCAAGGCTTCATCCTAATCGTGTCAATTATCGTGGTCTAACGGCACTAGATTCCGAGCTTATTTTTTGCTACGATGTCCCGCTGATTTATCATTAAACAAAGAGATGCCGGTCCCGCCTAAAGACGGGATGCTGCCATAGGCGGCAAGCGGGGATTATTTTTACCGTGAAACAGAAAGATTCATAGTAGATATGTTTTATGTTTATATTCTAGAAAATGATCGAGAAAAATACTATATTGGTCATTCTCAGAAAATACCCGAACAAAGACTCTTGAGCACAGCCATGGCAAGTCATTTATCGTGAAAATTACTGCACAAAACAAAAAGCCTTTGCAAGGGAACGGCAAATCAAAAGTTATAAAGGCGGCCGGGCGTTTAAGTCATGAATTGACAGATTATAATTTTGGAGAGATGCCGGAGCGGTTGAACGGGCGCGCCTGGAGAGCGCGTAGGCTCTTAACCGAGTCTCCAGGGTTCGAATCCCTGTCTCTCCGCCAATTTTCACTTTCGCCCGAAACGGCGGGAGCGAGCGTGTCGCGAAGCGACACGGAATGCCATTTTTGCGCTACGCGCCAAGGTTTTTTCAGAGTCAGAGCCAGCGCGCGGTCGCGCAGGAGCGGGTTCGAACCAATCTTTTTGAGAAAATCCCGAATCCTTTCGGGATTTTCTTGTAAAGCGATTTTTTCGGCTTGGTTGGCGGTTTTTAGGAAGCGGATCAAAGGTTCGAACCGATTATCGCTCTTTTGCTTTGAAGCGGATATTTTCTCCGAAATGTCGATTTTCTGATTGAGCAGTTTTTGCTTTTTGGTGACATACTCGCTTTGCGACAATGCCCCGTTTAACTGCAAATCAAGCAACGAGTCCAATTTCTGCTCAATCTCTATAAGTTCATTTCGGAGCTTCAATGCAAAAGAGCTTTCCGCTTGGATTTTTTGCGTGCGTTCCTTTTCCAAATCCTCTACGCACGCATCCACCCAAGCGGAAGACAAAGAAACTTTTTTGATTTCCTCTTGTATTTGAGAAGTGATGATTTCTTCGCGAACATATCTCTGCGAACAAGGATTTTTCCGTTTGGTACAGCGCAAATAGTTAGGGTCCACTGAAAAAAGGTTTTGAAAATTTAAGTTCTTTGACATCAAGGAGATAGGGCTTAAAAAGCGGGTAAAGGCATGTTAAAATTGCACGATAACATAGAAAAAGGCTTCAAAACCCGTGCA